>Ga0070697_100004710_pt1 | contig 10455 bp, 6 predicted proteins | sample KBSK1501metaG_FD_65475 | JGI IMG/M metagenome (GOLD analysis project Ga0070697, IMG submission 65475) | Corn, switchgrass and miscanthus rhizosphere microbial communities from Kellogg Biological Station, Michigan, USA - KBS K1-50-1 metaG | ecosystem: Host-associated > Plants > Roots >... | reverse complement strand
CGCGAGCAGCGCGATAATCGCTACCACGATCATGATTTCCACGAGGGTAAAGCCCCCGCGCTTTTTATTTAGTTCGTTTAACATAATGTTTGCTTTCGTTTATCTTTTGTTTGTTTGACTGCGATCCGCGATATCCATTGCGGACTTGACCCTTTTGAGCAGCGTTGATGCCAACGGGTCCGTTTGTTACAATTTCTAGAACGCTCGAAACGACTTGGACGAGCCGGCACGGAGTCGGGCACGGAGGTCGCTATCCCGAGGGATAACGCCCGAGGGCGCACGCCTCATGCTACTTTGCCTACCGTGAAGAGTCTAAAACCGGGGCAGCGGCACGCCCTCTCGCCGAGTCACTATCTCTTTGCCGTTGTTTTCTTGCTCCGGCTAATCGTGCTCCTCCGCCTGACGCGCTCGCCATTTCTCCTGCCCAATTCCGGGGACATGCATTTTTACAATGAATGGGCCCAACGAATTCTCCACGGCCAGATTACCGAGCATCACGCCTTTTACGGTTTGCCACTTTATCCTTATCTCCTGGCCATTCTCTACGCGTTATTTGGCTATAGCCCATTCATTCCGGGATTCCTCCAGGCGATTCTGGACGGCGGGACTGCCGTGCTGCTTTATAAGCTGGCGGTAAAGATTTTTAGTAGCCCAGCGCAAGCCGGCCGCCCCGCAGTGGACGGTCCGCAGGGCCGTGGCTACAGGGCGAGATTGAGCGTTCTGGAGCCAGAAAGTAGGGCGCGGAATTTTTTCAAGCGATATCGCGGCGAATGCATTGGGGTTTTAGCGGCTTTGGGCTGGGGATTTTTCCTTCCGGAAGAAGCTTACTCCGCCATTCTCATGCCGGCGGCCGGCCTCGTCTTCGTTTTTTGGTTCGTTGTTTGGCAAATCGTACGCCGCCGCGACGCGCCAACTCTGCTGGCAACGTTAATGTTAGGCGTGCTGATCGGGTTCACGGCGATGGGGATCGCTACGATTTTGTTTCTCGTGCCACTTCTTTTCGTCGCGCTCTTCTTCAAGTGGAACTGGACGGGAAACAGGCGCAGTATTTGGCTTGCGAAAGGCGCGGCTGCGGCCCTCGCCTTCATCGGCATCGGAATTGGCGCGTCGCCATGCTGGATTCATAACTACTTCATCGCGCGCGACCGCGTTTTCCTTTCCGCGCACAGTGGCGTTAATTTTTGGATCGGCAACAACCCGCTCGCCACCGGGTATCCGCGCTTTCCGCCGGGCCTGCATGCGGGCCAAAAAGCGATGTTGGAGGATTCGATCACCACCGCCGAAAAAGCGGCTGGCCGATCGCTGAAGCGCTCGGAAGTTTCTGCCTACTGGTCGGAAAAGGCGCGAGCCTACATCAAGAGCAACTTCGGCGCCTGGCTCAAATTGCTGCTCGTGAAAGCGGGCAACTTCTGGAACGCGTTCCAATACGACGATCTCAGCATCATCACAATTCTGCGGGAGCAAAACGTAATTCTCCCCGGTCTGAAATTCGGCTTGATTGCGGCGCTGGCGGTTCCAGGATTTCTCCTCGCCTTCGCAAGATTTCCGCTTTCGCGCTGGGTGGCCGCGGCTGTTTTGCTGCACATGGCGTCACTTCTGACGGTTTTTGTCACCGAACGATACCGCGTCGCGGCAGTCCCGGGACTGCTGTTAGGCGCATCCTTTGGGGTATCGGAGTTGTGGCAAAGCTGCGTCACCGCGAAATATTCTCGTGCAGCTCTTTACCTGATCCTTCTTCTCGCCGCGACCCTGTTCGTGTCGATTCCGCAAAAGGATCCGGGCCTTTGGGCGCTCGATGCTTATAATTCCGGATGGCAGGCTCTCCAATCGAACAATCTGCCTTTGGCTGAGAAGAAGTTAAACGTGGCGTATGCCTATGCCCCCGAGAACGCAGAAGTAAATTTTGCCCTCGGCAATCTGCGTCTCGCACAAGCAAACAATCCAGCAGCGGAATCTTATTATTTTGCGACCCTTCGCCTCGATTCAAACCACCAAGGCGCCTACAACAACCTTGGCGTTCTGGCCCTGGAAGAAAAACGCTGGAGTCGCGCGGCTGGCTTTTTTGCAAAAGCGTTACAAAAAGATCCGGGCGACGCGAAAACCTATTACTTGATCGCAGAGGCGCGGTTTCACGCCCGTGATTTTCAAAATGCCAGTCTTGCCATCGCCCATGCGATCCAGCTCAATCCGGCTGAGCGTGAATTCCACGCTTTGCGCGACGAAATCCAACGTGCGCAGACGGCAGAGCCACCGCGATAACATCCCAGCCTGGCAGCCGTAATGATTGGGCATCGAAGCTGCTGGAACGGGGGCGGTGAATCCGGCTCAGAGCCGCGACTTCGCCGTCGCGCTGTCCTCGCACGAAGGAATCGGCTCCTTGCCTCGGTGTCGCAGCAGAAATCTTTGGATTGTCGGGTTGGGGCTAGTCGGCCTCGTGCTGAAGCTCATGATCGCGTTTAACACTGTCGGGACGAACGACGCTGTTACATTTTATCACTTTGGGAAAGCGCTGAATGAAAACGGACTCGAATGGACCTATCGCCACAGCATTTACTTCAATCATCCACCGCTAACCGCTTACTATCTGCGAGCGATTTATCAGCTCGATCATCAACCGTTTTTTCGGGACAACGGACTGACCTTTCCACTTTTGCTACGATTGCCCGGCATCATGGCCGATTTGGTTGTCGTCCTCGCGCTCTGGCGGATGGCAGGAAACGATTCGCGTTTGCAAATTCCGACATGGGCGCTTGCGCTATTCGCGTTGAGTCCTGTGTCGATGATGGTCTCCGGCTTTCACGGAAACACCGATCCAGTCATGGTGATGTTTCTCGTGCTCGCGTCATTGTCTTGTTTGCGCGGCAAATCGGTGTGGTGTGGACTTTTTCTAGCCTTGAGTTGTCAGATCAAAATTATCCCGCTGCTCTTGTTGCCGATCTTCTTTTTCTTCTGGCTGTCGCGGCGTCACGCCGTTTCGTTCTCGCTGCCATTTATCTCGACCTCGCTTGTTTTGTGGGCGGAACCGCTGCTGAAATTTCCAACGTTGTTTGCGAGAAACGTTTTCCTCTATGGAAGTTACTGGGGAATTTGGGGCATCACTTACTGGTTGCGCCTGACCAATCTAGCGGTGTTCAGGATGGGAGCGTTTTTTTACGACATCTCGCCGTTGGAAAGCTTCGTCGTTAGTGTGTTGAAGCTCATCATCATCGCTGCCGTCATAATGATTGCGTGGCGGCGGCGCAATTTAGGCGAACGCGCGCTTTTTGATTCAGTCGCTTACGCCTGGATTGTGTTCTTCGTTTTTGCGCCGGGCGTTTGCGCGCAGTACATGGTCTGGCTTGCGCCGTTTGTGCTGGTGCTTTCTCCCATATTCTACGCCTGGCTTGCGGCGAGTAGCTCGCTGTTTTTGTTCTTCTTTTATAACGTGACCGCCGGCGGGTTGCCGTGGTATTTCGCGTTGTCGACCAATAAACTCAACGGAGGTTGGACGCCATGGTCCATCTGGCCTTGGGCGATTTTGGTGATAGGATTGATTGGTTTCTGGAGAAGAGGAATGGCCGTGAATTCAACGGCGCAGAGCGGAGAAGTACAATATAATTAAATCCCGGGTTGGCAGCGCTGACGGCCGGGCATCGAAGCTGCTGGAACGGGGACGATGAATTCGGTTCAGAGCGGCGACTTCGCCATCGCGATGTCCTCACACGAAGAAATCGGCTCCCTCGCTCAGTCTCGCAGCCGAAATCTCTGGATCGTCGCGTTGGCGCTAATCGCTCTCATGCTGAAGCTCATGATCGCGTTTAATACCATCGGCACGAACGACGCCGCCACATTCTATTGCTTTGGCAAAGCGCTCAATGAAAACGGACTTGAGTGGACTTATCGCCACAGCATGTATTTCAATCATCCACCGCTGATTGCTTACTATCTGCGCGGTATCTACGCCTTGACTGAGCAACGGTGGTGTCAGGACATTGGCATCCATTTTCCATTTCTCCTCCGGTTGCCCGGAATCATTGCCGATTTCCTAGTCGTCCTAGTTTTGTTGCGATTGACAAAAACCGATTTGCGCATTCCAACCTGGGCGTTGGCGCTTTTTGCGCTCAGCCCAGTTTCGCTGATGGTCTCTGGATTTCACGGAAACACCGATCCGGTCATGGTGATGTTTCTCTTGCTCGCGTCATGGTTTTGTTTGCGCGGCAAACCGATATGTTGTGGGCTTTTTCTGGCCTTAAGCTGTCAGATTAAGATCATCCCGCTGGTCTTGTTGCCGATCTTTTTTTTCTTCTGGCTGCCGCGGCGTCAGGCTGTTTGGTTCTCCGTGGTATTTGTCTCGGTCTCACTTGTTTTTTGGGTCGAACCGCTGCTGAAGTTTCCAACCTTGTTCGCAAGAAATGTTCTCCTTTACGGAAGCTACTGGGGCATTTGGGGGATCACTTACTGGTTGCGGCTGACCAATCTGGCGATGTTCAGGATGGAAACGGTTTTTTATGATCTCTCGCCGATGGAAAGCCTTGTCGTCACGGTGCTGAAGCTCGTCATCATCGCTGCCGTCTTGGCGATCGCTTGGCGGCGGCGCAACTTAGGCGAACGCGCGCTTTTCGATTCAATCGCTTACGCCTGGATTGTGTTCTTCGTTTTTGCGCCGGGCATTTGTGCGCAATACATGGTCTGGCTCGCGCCGTTCGTGCTTGTGCTTTCTCCTGTCTTCTATGGCTGGCTCGCGGCCAGCAGCTCGCTCTTTCTATTCTTCTTTTATAACATAAACGCCAGCGAGTTTCCGTGGTATAGCGTTATTTCCGATGGACGGCATGGTGATTGGGCTCCGTGGTCGGTCTGGCCGTGGGCTGTCCTGCTTGCCAGCCTGATCATTTTCTGGAAAAATGCGCGCCGGCGCTATCCATCTCTCCATTTATTCAGCCTCGATGCGCTGCCGATTCGGCCGTGATTGATTGGCGCGCTTTTCAGCATCATTGTCTGCTAACGCTTCCCCATCTTCCCTCGACTTGAACGATCTCGGTCCATTAGAGGCAAGTTCAAGGCCGGCCTGTCGGCACTGGTGTGTTGTCGGCGTTTGCTTTGTTCTTGTCGCAGGAATTTTTCTGCGGCTGCCTTCGTCGCTTTTTTCTGATCCCACTTCCTTCTTGCATCGAGTGGAGTTCCTTCATCCGCAAGCCGGCTTTACCGACATCGGCTTCGACGAACATCTTTACCGCGGATATGTTGACGGTCTCGTTCATACGGGTCTTGCCTCGTACTTTACCGTTGTGGACCATTACATTGAGGTTCAGAAACCTCTTACGGGCTCGATTCTCCCACCGATACGTTTCCTCTACATTTTTGCGGCTTATCTTTGGCATCTTACTTTTGGCACGGAAGCGCTCGGCGCTCTTCACGGTGTTGCCTCGCTCTTCAGCATCTTGACATTGCTTTTGTCGGGAATCTTTGCCTGGCGTCTTGGAGGGCGAGCAGCCGGGCTTGGAGTACTCGCCTTGATGAGCAGTGCGCCCACTCAGATTCACATGTCGCAACACGCGTTGGTCGACGGCTTCTTTACCTTTTGGGCCGTGCTTTGCCTCTGGTTACTCTGGGAAAATCTGCGCGCGCCACGGCGCGCCTGGTGGCTGATCGGCTACTCGTTAGGTTTGATGCTTCTCGTTCTAACGAAAGAAAATTCATTCTTTGTTGTTTTCGCGCTCGTCGTGTTAATGATCGCAAACCACTGGCTGAAATTTGGGTCTCTGACTCGCGAACTACTCACGGCCACGGTTCTCGGTCCTTTGCTTGGCATCGCGGCCCTTGTATTGCTGGCCGGTGGGATTGATACGCTGATCGCCACTTATAAGTTATCGGTCGCCAAGAATTATACTCTCAACTACGCCATCTTGACCGGTGATGGGCCGTGGCATCGTTATCTTGTCGATCTTTTGCTCGTCAGCCCGGTCATCTTGATTCTCGCGATCGGATCGATCTTTCGTCTCAATCGAACGAAGAAGCCGGAACTTTTCATGTCAATCTTCATCGTCGCGAGCTACCTCGTGATGTGTAACATCAAATACGGAATGAACCTGCGCTACGCAAACATGTGGGACATGCCGTTGCGTTTTCTGGCGCTCAGCGCGCTCGTTTCGCTGACCGCTCCACTTCGACGCTATCGCTCCATCGTGCTCGGCATCGCGGCCGCATTGATCTGCGCCATCGAGCTGCGCCAATACATCATTCTGGCGGTGCAGTTTCCGCTCTACGAATTGGTGCCGGAAGGATTACTGCGCGCCCTTCACATCTTGAAGTCGCACTAGGTGACGCGGCCGTTCGTTAGGCCACGCGTGCGAGCATTTCCGAGCGCAAGGCGGCGCTGCCCGAAATTGTTTCCTTCAACAAATGACGTGCATCCGGCAGGGCGCGTGCGCGAATGCAAACTTGATAGGCAAACAAACTCTTCGAGAGCTTGAGAAGCAGTCCATTCAGCGCGAGCAAGGCACGACTTCGACGATTCATTCCAAGCGCGAGCGGAAATGGCGCCGGCACGCCGCGCGCTTCCAATACCTCGTAGCCGGCTTGTTCGAGCAACGAGCGCAACGACCGGAAGGTGAACAAGCGTCGATGTCCGAGGCCAAGAATGCCTTTCCGGCTGTAATTGAACTGGCCGAGCGCGAGCATGATTCGTGTGACGAAGAATGCCACGTTCGCCGCGGTGATGATCACTTCAGGACGCCGGCCGGCCGTCTTCTGTCGCAGCTCGTCCATGAAATTTTCCGGATCGTGCAAATGCTCGACCAAATCCATCAACAGGATCTGGTCGAACTGCGCGAGGTTCGACGGCAAGCGCGGCAACGGCGCGGCGCTCATCCCGTTAGCTGAACTTTCGCTCAACTCGTTCGTGGCGAAATCGATCTCCGTAACGACGCATTCGCGACGCATCAACTCCACCGCGACATTGGTGTGACCGATCCCAAGTTGCAGAACGTTTTTGCCGTGCGTGCACGCGTCCACGGCGAAGCGTTGCGATGAGGGGAACCCGAGCTTGTCGGTGTGCGCCGCTGGCTGCGGATTCACGTCGAACTTTCGATCGTAAAAAAGATGGATGGCACAAAGCTGCGCTTTGACTGTCGATCTTACGACTTGCCATGCATACTTCAGCCCGTTCACGTGACAAATTTCATCGCCATAAAACGTCGGGATCGGCCGCTCGACGATCCGCAGTTTTTTCAGCACGAATTGAATGATGATCTCGGTATCGAAATGAAAATCGTTCGTGTTTTTCTCGAACGGGATCTGCGCCAGCGCTCTCATCGAATAGAGCCGGTAGCCGGAATGAAATTCGGAGAGCTTGGTCCCGAGCATCCGGTTTTGAAACTTCGTCAGGACCTGGTTGCCGGCCCATTTGTAGAGTGGCATGCCACCGCGCAACGCGGCACGCTTGTCGAGCATGCGCGAGCCGAAAACCGCGTCGGCTTTTTCGCGCAGAAGCGGCTCGATCAGTTCGGGTAATTTTTCCGGCGCATATTGACCGTCAGCGTGCACGAGCGCGACGATGTCAAACCCATTGTCGACCGCGTAGCGATAACCGAGCTTTTGGTTGCCGCCGTAACCTTGATTTTCCGGCGTGCGCAGGACGGTGATTTTGAATTCAGAATTGCGTTGTTGGTAGCGTAAGCCTTTGATAAACGTGCCGTCTTTCGATGAATCGTCGATGATCAGCACTTCAACGTCGTCCGAGTGCAGCGACGGCGGGATGCGGCTCAAGACTTTTTCGATCGTCGTCTCGGCATTATAGGCGACGATAAAAATGAGCAGGCGCTTGCCGCTTAGATCGATACGATCCGGCGTACTAAGTTCCAGCTCATTGCGACGCATGCCGCTTTTGAAGCAAAAGTCGGGCCGTCCAGTCCCGGTGGATTGCAAGCCGACACCGCTGGCGGACTGACAAGCTAATCACACGCGGTCTTGCCCAATTATCTACCGCCCGCCGTCAGCTGCGTTTCTGTAGATCCATAGCCTGCTAGGATGAATTTCTTCCACCAGCGAAAATCCATTCGACTCGGCGTCCAGCCAAACATTCGGAAACATCAAATAGCGATAGCCGGCTTCCTGGAGAACCGGATGATCTGGGGAAATGAAGGCCATGTAAAAATCCGGATAGATTAGGTTGAAAGTAATCTGATCCGGATGTTTAGGCAGCTCATAGGCGATATTCGCATAGCGGTTGTAAATAAAATCGCCATTGCGTTTGGGATCAATGCGGCGGAGCAGTTGCAGCTCGGGTAAAATTTTCGTGCCGTTAAGGACCGGCGCTCCGGTCGCTTTGACCAACTGCGCGAAGTACCGGCTATGGTAAACGATCCACTTTGCTTCCGGGTCGGCGGCCCGGACTTTATCTATCGCCTTGAAGGCGCTGGAATCCAATAGCGGCGACAGGCCTCGCATGATTGGATTGATCCCGGCGTTACTGAAAATCAGAAGCGCGCCCAGGACCGGGGGCAGCCACGGTCGCATCGTCTCCCAGAAGAAAAGGGCGATGATGACCCCATTGATTACCAACAGTAGGGCGAACTGAAGCGTGTCGAAAAAGAACGACCTGTCATGCAACCTCATCGCTTGCAGTAAAACCGCGATCGCCAGCCAGAACGCCAGACCAGCTGTGAGGGCGCCGGCATTCGTAAAGACGCGCGCCCGATAACGATCCAGGAAAAGACAGCAGAAAAAAATATTCGCGAACCCGATGCCGAGCAGCACGCGTTGTTCGGTGGCGAAGGAAAGGAATGTTCCGCGCAGCAACCAACCGGGCATCGGCACGACGCAATAGAGGCTTAAGCAAATGAGATAAACCGCCAGCGCAGCAAGTAGCGGTGAAATACCCATCCGCAGCCGCCAACGCGCCACCAGCATGGTCAGAGCGGCGGCCGGCCACAGCGGATAGAAATTGCTCGCCTCGCAAATATTATCGTAAGCGCCTGGTTCAACTTGCTCGGTTTCAAAGAAACCGGTCAAACCCGAGAACAATTTGAAAAGCGAAAGATCACCGCCCGTGCTGCGCCGGGCGCCGGGATACGCGGTCTCCGCCAGTAGTGCAAGCGTTGATCTCACATCGATCCAAAACGGAACAAGCACCAACGCGACAGCGGCCACGCTTGAGCCAATCAGTATCAACCCCCGCGTCCCCGAACTCGGCTTCGCGTCGCGCCTATCCTCCAGCCAGACGCCGATCAAGATTGCGACCGCGAGCAGCAACAATGGAATTTGGTAAGGCGGATAAAGGCAAAGGACGAAATTGACGCCAAAAAATACGAAGCTGGCGAACGCGGTCGCAATCCGCCAGGGATTGCAGTCTCGGAAAAACTGCACAGCGGAACCGAGGCACACGGCCCAACTCGCGACCATTTCCGGAAGCATCGCCGGTGAGGAAAACCACCATTGCATGTAGCTGGAAAAGAAGACCCAGACCACGCCGAAAATAATGAGAGCTCGGCTGTGCAGACCCATCTGCCGCAGGCACCAACCGACCGCGAGCAATAACCCGAATACTTTACTGCACCAGTAAAACGAAAAACCGCGTTCGAAATCGAAAAGAAAAAAGCCCCAGAGTTGTGGACGAAAGAACGTCGTGTAGTAGGCGACCGGCACGTTCATTAGGAGGGGCGCTCGCCCCGAGCCGAGATTGGAATTCTCGATCGGGAAGGGCGGCTTTTGTCGGGCTTGGGAAAGCATCGCGGGAGTCCAAATGCACCACTCATCGACGCGGATTTGTTTTGGGGATGAAAAAAGCAGGCCCCGCGGGATGCCTGGTTCGAGAAGGAGAGTTCGCCACATTCCTATCGACGAACCGTTGAGCTTCATCGCCAGGCAAAGGCAAAACAACAGAGCGGCACCGACACAGCACCATCGGAAGAATTTTGGAAAGATCAGCCGTTGTTCCTCGGCGTCCTTGTCTGGCTTTGTCACGGCAGCGGCGATTTACAGCAGGTGGCCAGCCACCGAGTTTCTCGTTCAGACAAAACGCCCCTGCGGCCGTCTTATGCGAAACGGCGCAATCAGTTCGAGGACAACACCGCAGAGCCTAACGGCTGTCGCTACTTGCTCTGGCCTTGGCCAAGCGCGGCATTTGCCGTCGCGAGCAACGCTTTATCATCCTTGTCGGTTAGATCGCTGAGAAAACGGCGGATTCTACGAAACGATTGGCGCAAGAAAAGATCGGCGGCGTGGTTTGTTTGCGGCGCGGAATCGCCGTTTCGACGCGCGAATTGAAGCTCGGCATCCCAACGGCTCAGTACGCATGTCGATGCAAAAAGGTCCATGGCCGCGCCGGCGATCCGTTCCTGGATGAGTTGCAGGTCGAGGATTGGCTCGCGATAGGCGATGAGCGCGCGATTGACCGCGATGTTAAAACGCCAAATCAAGCGACCGAGTTGATTCGCAAAAGAACGTAATTCGGCGCTGCGTACCGGCACGTCGGGAATG
>Ga0070697_100004709_pt1 | contig 10457 bp, 9 predicted proteins | sample KBSK1501metaG_FD_65475 | JGI IMG/M metagenome (GOLD analysis project Ga0070697, IMG submission 65475) | Corn, switchgrass and miscanthus rhizosphere microbial communities from Kellogg Biological Station, Michigan, USA - KBS K1-50-1 metaG | ecosystem: Host-associated > Plants > Roots >... | reverse complement strand
CTTCTCGCTTTTCTACGCGCCCTTCGTCAACTCCTACAAGCGCTATCAGGCGACCTCGTTCGCGCCCACCTCGATCGTGTGGAGCTGGGACAACCGGACCTGCGGCTTCCGGATCATCGGTCACGGCTCGGGGCTGCGGGTCGAGTGCCGGATTCCCGGTGCTGATGCCAACCCCTACCTGGCCTTTGCGGCCACGATCGCGGCCGGCCTGCACGGCATCGAGAACAAGCTCGAGTTGCCGCCCGAGTTCCACGGCGATGCCTATACGGCCAAAAACCTGCCGCGCGTGCCCGGCAATCTGACGGAGGCGATCAATGCGCTGGAGAAAAGCGAGGTGGCGCGCGAGGCCTTCGGCGACGAGGTGGTCGAGCACTACCTGCACTCGGCGCGGCTCGAGCGGCAAACGTTCGATAGCGCGGTCACCGATTGGGAGCTGCGAAGGAACTTCGAGCGCATCTGACCGCCGTCCTCCGTTAGGCTAGATCGCGATGGCGAAGCAATCCGCAGTGGAAGCGCCGCCGGTCAACGTCTATGAGGCGAACGATCAGCTGACGGTCGCGATCCCGATGCCGGGCGCCCATCACGACACGGTGGCCGTCAGCCTGGAGGGACGCCGACTCACGGTGGACGCGGAGGCCCGCTATCCGCAGGAGCAGCAGCATTACCTTCAGCACGAGTGGTCGGTCGGAACTTCCCATCGCGAGGTCATCCTGCCCAAGCCGGTGCGGTCCAACGGAGCGAAAGCGATGCTCACCCACGGCATCCTGACGGTCTCTCTGCCCATCGGCGAGGAGGAGGCCGCATCACGAACGCGGATCGCAGTCGCCGAGCCGCCGACCCACCAGGGCCAGCCGCACTGACTGGGCGCGCCGCTGCGGCGCGGTGGACGCTGCTCGAGTTGCTCCACCCGATTCCCTCGCTGCTCACGACCCTGGCGGCCGCCGGCTTTGCCTTGATCTTCGGCATCGGGCTTGGCGATGCCCGCTTGTGGTGGATCGCCGCCATTATGCTGCTGGTCCAGTTCTCCATCAGTGCGTTGAACGACTGGGCCGACGCCGACCTCGACCGACAGGCGGGCCGCCGCCGACCGATCCCGCTGGGGCTTGTGCCGCCCAGCACGGCGCTGATCGTGGCTGTCGTCTGCGCGGTGGGTGCCTTCCTGCTGAGCACGCTCGCCAATTTCGGGACGGTCGCCTTGCTGCTCGTTGGGATCGGGCTCGCCTGTGGCTGGGCCTACGACCTTCGTTTCAAGGGGACCGCGCTGAGCTTTCTTCCTTTCGCGATCGCCTTTCCCTTGATGCCCTTCTGGATTGGCCTGCTTGCCGGCCGTCCCGCGAGCTCGCTCGGCGTCCTGTTCCTCGGAGGCAGTCCCCTGGCCACCGCCATCCACCTCGCCGACGCCATCCCCGACCGTGAGCGAGACCGGGCGGCGGGGCTCCGGACGCTAGCGGTGGCGCTGGGAAGGCCCGGCGCCGAAATGGTCGCGGCGGGCCTGCTGCTGGTGGGGACGCTAGTCTCGATCGTTCTCGTTGTCCGTCATGGCTCGACCTCGATCGTGGGCATTTCGCTCGCCGCGATCGCCGCGAGTCTGCTGGTCCTCAGCGTGAGCGCAACGGTTGGCCGTGGCTCGTCGGCGCTGCTCGGCAAATGGATGCTGGTCGCGGCCGCCATCTTGAGCGCCGTGCCGCTGGTAGTGTCGGCCAGTGGCCGGTAGCAGGAAGCGGATCGACCAGGACGCCGTCGGTCGAACCTATGGCGAGTGGTTCAGCCGCGGCCTGCGCGGGATTGGGATGCGCTACGTGTTTTCACGGCGCGGACTCTGGGTCATCAATACACCGTACCGCCGCATCCTGGCGGCGGCCGGGATCACGGCGCAGGATCGCGTGCTCGACCTCGGCTGCGGCATCGGCAATATCCTGGTCGCGCTCTCCGAGCGAATCGCCTTTACGCACCCGGTGGTAGGAGTCGATGTCTCGCCGTCGCTGATCGACCTCGGCCGGCGCGAGATCCAGCGAGCCGGCCTCGACGGTCGCATCGAGCTGCGGGTCGCCGCGGCGACCAGCTTGCCCTTCGAGGACGCCAGCTTCGACGTCGTCGTGACCTCCCACGTCATCAAGCACCTCGATGACGATGCCCTGAGGCGAGCGTTTTCGGAAGTCGCACGGGTCCTGCGTCCCAGCGGGCGCTTTCTTCTGTGGGAGTTCAAGAAAAGTCCCCTGTCGGCGCCGCTCTTCATCAGCGCCCGTGCGACCGGACTCCCGCCGCCCTTTACCTTACGCACCGAGGAGACGCTTCGATCCGCGCTGCTGGCGGCCGGCTTTACCGGCGCCACGCGTGTGGCCACGGGAGCGTTTGTGCTTCCACCGGTTCCACGCCTGGCGTTGTTGGCGATTCGATAGACCGCTTCCTACTATTAGGACGATGCCCGCCACGTTGACCGCCACCATGCGCGCGGTGGCCGTGACTCCCAAGCAGCCAGGCAGTGCCCGGCAGGTCGAGCTTCCAATCCCAACGACCACTCGCGACACGGCGTTGATGCGCGTGCTCGAGGTCGGCATCGATGGCACGGACACCGAGATCAATCAAGGGCTGTACGGCGAGCCGCCGCCCGGTTCGAGCTTCCTCGTGATCGGTCACGAGGCGCTCAGTGTGGTCGAGGCGGTGGGGGAGGGGGTCTTAAGTTTCAAGCCCGGCGACCTGGTGGTCTCGACCGTGCGTCGCCCCGACGACTGTCCCAATTGCCAGGCGGGTGAGAGCGACATGTGCCTCTTCGGCAGCTATACCGAGCGGGGGATAAAGGGGGCGCACGGCTACATGGGCGAGTACTACAGCGAGACCCCGGCCTTCATGGTCAAGATCCCGCCGCCGCTGCGACCGTTCGCCGTGCTGCTCGAGCCACTGAGCATCGTGGAGAAAGCGACCTACCAGGCATGGAAGATCCAGGAACGGATGCTGTGGCAGCCGACGCGGGCCGTCGTGCTGGGCGCCGGACCCATCGGCATCCTGGGGACGATCCTGTTGCGGCTCCGCGGCCTCGAGGTGCACGTCTACGCCAAATCACCGCCGGAAAGCCTGCAGGGCCGCATCCTCCAAGACGTGGGCGCGACCTATCAGAGGGTCGACGACCACCCGGTGACGGGCATCAAGGACGAGCTCGGACAGATCGACTTCATTCTCGAAGGCACCGGCAACAGCGCCGTCGCTTTTGAGGCGATGGCGCAGCTGGGGACCAACGGCGTCCTGTGTCTCACCGGCGTGTCGGCGGGCAATCGCAGTATCGCGATCCCAGCCGACGTTATCAACCTGCAGATGGTGCTCGGCAACCGGGTGACTTTTGGATCGGTCAACGCCAATCGCCGGTACTTCGAAATGGGGCTGGAGCATTTCCAGCAGGCGGAGCGGAAATGGCCTCGGATCTTCGAGCGGTTGATCACCCGCCGGGTGCCATTTGGCGACTTCCTCTCGGCGCTTGATCGCCGGCCCGAGGACATCAAGACCCTGCTGACGATCGCCACCGCCTAAGCCACACCGTGACGCTACAACTCGACCCGGAGACATTTCGCCATCTCGAGCCGGCAATCCAGCGCGAGTGGTTGGTGACCAACGGGCTGGGTGGCTACGCGTCGGGAACCGTGGCCGGCGTCAACACGCGTCGCTACCACGGCTTGCTGGTCGCCGCCCTGAATCCGCCGGTCCAGCGCATGGTGCTCGTGGCCGCCCTCGACGAATGGATCCGGTCTGATGACGGCGATATGCAGCCACTCTCGGCCCACGAGTACTGGGATGGAACAGTCTTTCCCCAGGGCTATCGCCAGCTCGAGGGCGTGGAACTGGACGGCATGCTCCCGCTGTTCCGCTGGACGATCGCCGGCCGCACCATCGAGAAGCGGATCTGGATGGAGCAGGGCGTCTCGCGCACGGTGGTGACCTACCGGTTGGTCAGCGGTTCGCCGGTCACGTTGCAGCTGCGCCCGCTCTTCGCCCATCGCGATTACCACCAGCAGCGTCATGGCCAGGGCGCCTTCGACATGAGCGAGACCGGCGAAGGATGGATCATCGATGCCGCCGGAATCCGCAGCCATTTCGGTGTTCGATCCTCGGCGACCGTGCGCAGCCGGCCGGATTGGTACTGGCGGGTGCTCCATCGGGTCGAACGCGAGCGCGGCCTCGATGACGAGGAAGACCTGTTCACGCCGGGCCTGGTCGAGGTCCCACTCGCCATCGGTGCCGAGGTCGCCGTCGTGCTCGCCACCGAGCCGACGCCCTCGAGCTGGGACGCCGCGCGGTCGTGGCGAGCCGCCCAGCAGCAGCAGGATGCGGTCCTTGGGCCGGGAATGGAGCATCCGCTTGCGAGGCAGCTGGCCCTGGCCGCGGAGCAGTTCCCGGTCGCCCGGCACACACCCGGTGCGACGCCGTCGGTCCCGCGCCGAACCGTGGTCGCCGGCTATCACTGGTTTGCCGACTGGGGTCGTGACACCATGATCAGCCTGCCCGGGCTGGCGATGCGGCCCGGAACGCTGTGGGAGGCGCGCGCGGTGCTCGACACCTACATGCAGTACCTGGACCACGGCCTGATTCCCAACCGCTTCCCCGACGGAGGCCAGGCCCCCGAGTACAACACCATCGATGCCACCCTCTGGCTCTTTCAGGCGCTCGCCGCGTACCTTCGGGCCAGCCGCAATTGGCGGTTCATCGCCGACCGGCTGGAGGCGTTGGAAGCCATCATCGAATGGCACGTTCGTGGGACGCGGCACAACATTCAGATGGATCCCGCCGACGGGCTGCTCGCCGGCGGGGAGGATGGCATCGCGCTCACCTGGATGGACGCCAGGGTGCAGGACTGGGTGGTCACACCGCGCCGGGGCAAGCCGATCGAGGTCAACGCGCTCTGGTACAACGCGCTGCGGCTCACCGCCGACTGGTGCGAGCGGGCGATGCGGCCCGCCGGCGGCTATCGGCAGATGGCCGCCCAGGCACACTCATCGGCGCAGGAACGGTTCTGGTTCGCGGACGGTGGGTACTGCTACGACGTGGTTGACGCACCGCAGGGTGACGACCCCAGCCTGCGCCCCAACCAGGTCATTGCACTGGGGCTGGTCTATCCACTAATCGAGGGCGAGCCTGCGCGCCGCGCCCTCGATGTCGTGACCGCAAAACTCCTGACGCCCTACGGCCTGCGCACGCTCAGCCCCGATGACGCCCGATATCAGTCGTCATACCGGGGCGATCAACGCGCCCGCGACGCCACCTATCACATGGGCCTGGTGTGGCCGTGGCTGCTGGGACCGTATCTCGATGCCCGCCGGCGCCTCGATGGCGATGGTGCTGCGGTGCGCCGGTTGCTCGAACCCTTCACGGCGCACCTCCTCGACGCCGGGCTCGGGACGGTCAGCGAGATCTTCGAGCCCGAACCGCCCTACCGGCCGGTGGGCTGCATCGCCCAGGCCTGGAGCGTCAGCGAAGTCCTGCGGCACGTGCTCGCCCTATCCTGAGACCGCGTGAAGCTCGTCGACATCAGCGTCCCGATTCGCAGCGCGATGACGGTTTACCGTGGCAACCCGCTGGTTCGGATTCGCCCGGCGATGACGCTACGAAAGGATCACGTCAACCTCAGCGAGCTCTGCCTTGGGTCGCACACCGGCACCCATGTCGACGCCCCCAGTCACTTCATCAACGGTGCCAAGGGCATCGACCGGGTGGACCTCGAGCGCTTCATCGGCCCGGCATGGGTCGCCGACCTCCGGCATGTCCGCGGCGGGATCAGCGCCGTTGATTTAGGTCGGGCGCGCATCCCACGCGGTACGCGTCGCATCCTGCTTCGCACCAGCAATTCGCGCTTGTGGCACCCCGCCCGTCCGTTTCGGACCGACTTCGTCTATCTGGCTGCGGATGGCGCTGACTGGATGGTGGAGCGCGCCGTCGAGCTGGTCGGCATCGACTACCTGTCGATCGAGGGCTTCAGTGTCCCCGGCGCGCCGACGCATCATCGATTGCTCGGTGCCGGCATTCCAATTCTCGAAGGGCTCGACCTTTTCAAGGTCAGACCTGGCCGGTGGCAGATGGCGGCATTGCCCTTGCGCATCAAAGAAGGTGACGCTGGCCTGACCCGCGCCGTCCTCTGGGCACCCTGATCCAATCGATCGAATCCTAACGACCAGCCATCGCCTTCAGCCGAGCTCCCCGATCCTGTAGCTTCGCATGTATCTTCGAGCGCGTCGGCGCTGGCTGTTAACCGGCTCCGGCGGGCGTCCGGGCGATCGAGGTTTCGATACGAGCAAATGATCGCCTGACCGGGTCATATCTAACGGCTCGCGCATAAGCGTCGAAGCCGCTGCGCGGGAACCAGTCGTCCAGAGTTCGTACCAGTTCACGCGGACCCTCGACTTCCAGCAGCCCGGCGCGGCGTGCGTCTCTTAGATCGAGCTGCCCGAGATACACCCTCGTAAGCGCCTCGAGATCCGCGTTAACAATCAGATCGTCGCCGAAGGTTGGATCGGTGTAGCAGAGGTCCGAATCCTCACCCTTGAGCACGAGCCAGTACCTCTTCCCCTCGCCTCGGAACTCGAAACGCACCACCCGCCGGTAGGGCGGCAGCCTCTCGACCGGGAGGTGCTTGAAGATCCTCCACATCAGGAAGTCGGAATCGAGGTGCTCGCGCTGGATATCCAGCCACTGCTGGCCCCATATACCCAGGGCTTTGACCAGCTCAGCGAGGCTGGCTCCGGCCTCAGTCAGGTAATAGGTAGATCCTCGCCCGGTCGGGTTGGGCCCCGTCGTGAGCACGCCTGCGCGCTCCAGGCTCCGCAGCCGCTGGCCGAGCACGCTCGGAGAAATCCGATGCAGCCCTTTGAGGATCTCGCTGAAGTGATGCCGGCCGGCGACGATTTCGCGCAGGATAAGTGGCGTCCAGCGCTCGGCGAATATCTCGGAGGCACGGGCGACCGGGCAGAACTGGCCGTAGCCAGGCATGGCCTCATTGTGGCCTTAACGTGCCTCCTCAGCAAGTACGAATTTCGTAGCTGCAACTCCAGTCTTCGTACTGGCAGCCGGCCGATTCGACAGCTAGGTTGGTCCAAGTCGAGTCAGCGATTGAGTTCATGAGGGAATAGCCATGCGACGCAAAGCTCTACTCGGAACGCTCTCGGTTGTCGTCGTCCTCGTTGCTGCGTTGACCACACCTGGAGGCAGCTTTCGGCATGCCAGCGCGGCCCACCCCGACATGGTGATGGACTGGAACCTGACAATGCTGTCGACCTTCGCCACCGCAAATGTGCCGCCCCCGCCCGCCAGTCGCGACGGCGCAATCGTCCAAGCGGCCGTCTTCGATGCCTTGAATGGGATTGACGAACGCTACACACCCATCCACGTCGTAGCCGCCGGGCCAGCTGGAGCGTCACGCCAGGCTGCCGTGGTTGGAGCCGCCTATACGGCGCTCGTATCTCTGTTCCCTGCGCAAAAGGCTTCGCTTGACTCCGCCTACCAGACTTCTCTCGCCGCCATTGCTGACGACGAGGGTGGCGACAACCCCGCGATCGCCAGCGGCCTCGACTGGGGCACGACCGTGGCCCGGCAGATCATCGCCTGGCGTGCCGCCGACGGCTTCAACACGCCGCCGCCGCCCTACGTCTTCCGAAGTGCGGTCGGAGACTGGCAACCGACCCCTGATGCGGCTGGTGTGCCAGGGTCTGGGCCACCGAAGTTCCGGTCGCTCGCGACGACAACTCCGTTCGCGCTGACGTCTCCGTCGCAGTTCAGGCCCGCGGGCCCGCCCGCGCTCACCAGCGCGCGGTATGCACAGGATTACAACGAAGTCAAGGCTTTAGGCGGCAAGACCGACAGCGCCCGAAATGCCTATCAGACGGAGACCGCGAAATTCTGGCAACTCGATACGCCGGTGGCGATCTGGGATCGGGTTGCCGACTCGCTCGCCGAGCATCACCACAACAGCCTGCTGAAGAACGCCCGCGTACTTGCGCTCGTGAACATTGCGCTGGCTGACGCGACCATCGCGATCTGGGACGCCAAGAACGCATTCAATAGCTGGCGGCCGGTAACTGCGATCAACACGGTGACCGGTTTTGGCAATCCAGCCACCAGCCCCGACCCCGGTTGGCTGCCACTCCTCGCCACCCCCTATTTCCAGGAATATCCGTCCGCGCATTCGGGCGTGAGTAGTGCGGCGGCCTCCATCCTGGCATCGCTCTTCGGCGAAAACACTGAGTTCACGTTGACCTCGGCGGGACTGCCCGCCGTCGTCCGCACCTTTGACAGCTTCAACGCCGCCGTTGCCCAGGTGGCGGATGCCCGCGTGTATGCGGGCTTCCATTTCCGCTTCTCCTGCGACGATGCCATCCAGATGGGCGCTCATGTCGCAGCCCAGGTGCAGGTGACGTTGATGCGACCCATTCACGGCGGCAGCGGTAACCTCGGCGAACAGTTGGAATAGAACGAACGGCTTGCGCCAGGGGCGCTTTCGCGCTCCTGGCGCCTGACGAAAACCGGCAGCCCGACGTGCGTTGGCCTTGCGCGGGATCTCGATGAGCCGCAGAATCTCTTAGGGAACTAACTACTTGGCCACTGCTGACACCGCTCCCCCCGACCTCGATGCCGGGTTCACTGGCCGGCTGATCCGGCCGAACGAGCTGGATTATGACGAGGTACGGAAGATCTGGAATGGAATGATTGATCGCCGTCCTTCTCTCATCGCGCAGTGCGGGGGTCCCGACGACGTCGTTGCCTGTGTCCGGTTTGCCCGCGAGAACCGCCTCCTCGTCTCTATCCGCGGCGGCGGCCACAACGTATCGGGGAGTGCCGTATGTGACGGTGGACTGATGATCGACCTGAGCCAGATGAAGGGCATCCGGGTTGATCCCACTGAACGCACTGTGCGAGCGGATGCGGGCCTGCTCTGGGGCGAGTTTGACCGCCAATGTCAGACCTTCGGTCTGGCGACCACTGCCGGAATCGTCACCCACACCGGGATTGCCGGCCTGACCGTTGGCGGCGGGATAGGCCATCTCATGCGCAAGCATGGCCTTACCTGCGACAACCTCCTTGCGGTGGACCTGGTGACAGCCGACGGCGACCTGGTGCATGCTAGCCCTGACAAGGAGCCCGACCTCTTCTGGGCGGTCCGCGGCGGTGGTAGCAACTTCGGGATCGTAACCAGGTTCGTCTACCAGCTTTATCCAGTGGGCCCCGAGGTTGTGGCCGGCTTGATCATGCATCGAGCTGAGCGGGCAACCGAAGTGCTTCGCGCCTACCGCGATTTCGTCCAGCATGCGCCGCGCGAAGTCGGGACCGTGGTGAATCTCCGCACTGCCCCGACCCTCCCCTGGGTCCCTGAAAACTTACGTGGCCGACCAGTGGTCGCGATCGTCGTCTGTTTTGTCGGAGCGACGGCTGAGGCTGAACAGGTATTGGAGCCCCTGCGACGTTTCGGGCCACCGGCGGCAGATTTGGTCATGACCAAGCCATACCTCGAACACCAGTCAATGTTCGACGCCACCGTTCCTCATGGGTGGCGTTACTACTGGAAGTCGGTGTCCCTTCCACCCCTGACCAACACCGCCATCGATACCCTGGTCGCCACAGCGTGGCGCAAACGTTCCCCGCGCAGCTACATGATCCTGTTCCATAAAGGCGGAGCCGTCCGCGACTTGAGCGATGAGTCCATGGCTTACACGGGCCGAGACGCTGAACATGAATTGAACATCAACGGCGCGTGGACCGCCGAGGATCCGGACAACGACGATACCCTCTGGGTTCGAGAGTCATTTGAGCGTACGATCCGCCACTCGACCGGTGGCGTTTACCTCAACTTCCTTGGAGATGAGGGCCGGGAACGCGTCCGCGCCGCATACGGACCCGCCAAATATGAACGGCTGGTGGGGCTCAAGCGCCGATATGATCCAGACAACTTCTTCAGGCTGAACCAGAACATCGACCCAAATCCCACCTCAGGCGACTCGCGTCAGGAATCGGTCTAGCCGCTGGGCCAGCTGGTCGCCAAAGCGCGAGGGCATAGTTGCTAATCCTGACCAGTCAACCCAGCCATCGCCTTCACCAGCCGCGTGCCTCAGATGCCCGCGCTTATCCTCGAGCTCCGTAGGCGGCGACCTGCGCAATAGACTCCTTCTGTGGGGAGTGCACCATCGACAAGAGGCCGCGACGATGAGGTAACCCTGATTGAGCTCGTTCATCTAGCCCGCCCGCACATCCTCCTCCGCGACAAGGAAATTCAGCACTGGCTGGACAGGCTTGAGCGGCGACACGACGAACTCACGCAACTGGTCGAGCATCGCCTGACGACCGATCCACGCAATGCTCCGGAGCTCGCAGCCGTCCTGTGGCGCTTCTGGTGGCAACGCGGGCACATGGCGGAGGGCCGCCAATTCCTCGAGCGCGCGGCGGCCATCGACCACCCCGATCGAGAACAGGTCCTCAAAGGCCTGGGA
>Ga0070697_100004701_pt1 | contig 10467 bp, 7 predicted proteins | sample KBSK1501metaG_FD_65475 | JGI IMG/M metagenome (GOLD analysis project Ga0070697, IMG submission 65475) | Corn, switchgrass and miscanthus rhizosphere microbial communities from Kellogg Biological Station, Michigan, USA - KBS K1-50-1 metaG | ecosystem: Host-associated > Plants > Roots >... | reverse complement strand
ACAAGTAGCCCTCCAGGGAGGGTCCGGGAACGCCGTACTTGCGAGGGGAAGCGGGGTCGCGCGCGATCTTGAGGAAGTCGGCGGCGGAGCAGAGGCCGGTCTGCTCGACGATGGGAGCGATCTCGTCGATCCGCAGCCCCTCCGCGATCGTAAAGCGGTAGAGCTTGACGTCGCCGTGCATCAGCTTGCCGAGGACGTCGTCCGGACGGAGCGGCCCCTCGAACTCGTACTCGCCGGCCTTGGTGTGCGCGTCGCGGCGGAACCAGTGCAGGTGCGTGTAGAAGCGCCCGGCGTCCGACACCACGTGCGCGTCCGCCAGCAGCCGCGCCAGCGCGCGAGGACCTGTGCCCGGGGGGATGTTGACCGTGCGCGTCCCCTCGCCGTACGGCGTCCCGGCGAACCGGCGCTCGTCGAGCCATCGCCATCCGGCGAAGCCTGCGGCCCCGAGGACAGCCAGCGCGAAAAGCCAGAGGACGGCGCGCTTCATACTGGCGCAAGTATAGGGGCCGGCCATCTGCGGTCGAATTTCATCTTTGTGACACGACCTGAGGCGTGTCTCCGTGGGTCAGGAAAGCTGCGACTCGGCGGCGGCGAGCTCCTCGCTCTTGTGCTCCCAGCGGGCGTACAGCTCCTCCAGATTGCGCGATGCGTCGCGGTAGGCGGTCACCAGCGGCGTGCTGCGGGCCGGGTCAGAGAACAGCGCCGGATCGGCCAGCTGCTTCTCCGCCGCCTTCTTCTCCTGCTCGAGCTGCGCGATGCGCTGCTCCAGCTCGGCGATGGCGCGCTTGATGGGCCCGAGCACCTTGTCCCGCTGCTCGCGTTGCAAGGCCCGTTCGCGGCGCGCCTGCAGGCCCTGGCTCGCATTGGCGGACCTGGTCTCCGCGCCCGGCGCGGCCGGCACCGCCTGCGCCGCGCGCCGCCGCGACCAGTCGTCGAGATCGCCCGGCTGCGCGTCGATCGTTCCCTCCCGCACCTCCCAGACCTGCGTGGCCAGCCCGTTCACGAAGCTGCGGTTGTGCGAGACGAACAGCAGCGTTCCCTGGTAGCGCGTGAGCGCGTCGATCAGCGCCTCCGAGGAATCGAGATCCAGATGATTGGTCGGCTCGTCCATCAAGAGGAAGTTCGAGGGCACGACCAGCAGCCGGGCGAGGGCCACGCGGGCGCGCTCGCCTCCGGAGAGCACCCCGATGCGCTTGTCGACTTCGTCGCCGGAGAAGAGAAAGGCACCGAGCACGCCGCGCACCCAGCTCTGCGGCTGCGTCGGGACCAGGCCGTGCACCTCTTCCAGGACCGTCCGCTGCGGGTCCAGCCGCTCGGTGTGGTGCTGGGCGAAGTAGCCGGCGACGACGTTGTGGCCCAGCGTCACCGTGCCGGCGTCGGGCGCGACCTCCTGGGCGAGGAGCTTGAGCAGCGTGGTCTTGCCCGCGCCGTTCAGGCCGATGACCGCGATCCGGTCGCCGCGCAAGACCTGGCCGGAGAGCTCTCGATAGACGGATCTGCCGTCGTACCCCTTGGACACCGCGTCCAGCCGCGCGACTTCCCGGCCGCTGCGCGGCGCTTCGGGAAAGCGGAACCGGACCGTAGCGCGCTCCTCCCGCACCTGGACGATCTCTTCCTTCTCCAGCAGCTTGATCCGGCTCTGGACCTGCCGGGCCTTGGCGGCCTTCGCCCGGAACCTCTCGATGAACGCCTGCATCTGCGCCCTGCGCCGCGCCTGCTTCTCCGCTTGCGCGACCAACCGATCCTCCTCCTCGGCGCGGAGCTCCAGGTAGCGCTCGTAGTTCCCGGCGTAGCTGCGCAGCCCCTCCGGCTCGAAGGAGAGGACCCGGTCGATCTGCCGGTCGAGGAACTCCCGATCGTGCGAGACGAGCAAGAGCGCCTTGCGCGAGCGCCGGAGGAAGGCGTCGAACCATTCCAACGTCGGGACGTCGAGATGGTTGGTGGGCTCGTCGAGCAGCAGGAGCTCCGGGTCCTGCAAGAGCAGCGACGCCAGCGCCGCCCGCATCTTCCAGCCGCCGGACAGCTCGGAGGCAGGGCGCGCGAACGCGGACCGGGAAAACCCCAGGCCGCTGAGGATCTCCTCGGCGCGATGCCGGCCGTAGATCTCCTCGTGATGGGCGAGCTGCTCGTGCAATTCCGCCAGCTCGCCTCCCAGCTCCACCTGCTCCTCGTCGGAACGCGCTCCGGCGAGGGCCGCCTCCGCCGCGGTGATGCGCGACTCCAACCAGGCGCGACCCGGAACGCTGGCGAGCACGCCCTCCAGCAGCGAGCCCGGGGGAAGCTCGGAGAGCTCTTGCGGCAGGTACGCCGCGCGCGCCTTCCGCACCAGCTGCACGCTCCCGCCGTCGGGCTCGACACGGCCGGCGACGATCTTCATCAGCGTGCTCTTGCCGCTGCCGTTCGGACCGATGAGACCCACGCGATCGCGATGGCCCAGCGTGAAGCTCGCGCCGTCCATCAAAATCTTATGTCCGTATCGGATGGAAAGCTCGCGAGCGTGCAGGAGCGACATGTTCAGCCCGGCTCGCGCGGCGCGGCGCCGCGCTTCATCCCAGGACCGTCACGACCAGCTTCCGGTTGCGCGGGCCGTCGAACTCGCAGAAGTAGATCGCCTGCCAGGTGCCCAGGGCGAGCTTGCCTCCCTGGACCGGAATGGTCTCGGAGAACCCGAGCACCGCCGCCTTGGCGTGCGCGTGGGCGTTGCCCTCTTCGTGCTTGTAGTACTTCTCGTTGCGCGGCACCGCGCGCTCCAGCGCGTTGAGGATGTCGGTCTGGACGTCCGGGTCGGTGTTCTCGTTGAGCGTGACGGCGCCGGTGGTGTGGCCGCAATAGACGGAGCAGAGGCCGGACTGCACGTTGCTCGCGGCGACCACCGCGCGCACCCGCTTGGTCACGTCGATCATCTCCTGCTTCTTGGTGGTGGGCAGCTCGATGGTCGCGGTGTGGAGCATCATTCGCCTCCCAGGTACTCGCCGATCTGCCACAGGCCGGCCAGGTCGTGCACGTCCTTCCGCAGCCGGGGCACGGTGAACAACGGAACGCCGCGCAGCGTGTCCCTCAGCCGGTCGACTTCGCGGCGGTCCAGGTCGGCGAGGATGGCTTGCTCGGTGAGGGTCTGGCAGAGGCGATCCGACAGGTGGTTCTCGTCCTTGATCTGCGCCAGCCGCAACGCTTCCTGCAGGGCAGGCAGGTTGTCGGGGCCTCCGTGACGGCGGGGGTCGCGCTGCACGCGGTTCACCACCACCGCGGCCGTCCGGATCCCGTCCGACTCCAGCGCCCGATGGAAGAACAGCGCCTCCTGGGTGGTGAGCGGGTTAGGGCTGGTCACCAGGACGAATCCCGTGCGGGAGGAGGCGAGCAGCTCCTTCACCTTCGCGGCGCGCTCCTTGAACCCTTCGTACATGCCTTCGAAGGCCAGCATGAACGCGGCCAGGTCGCGGAGGAAGTCGATGCCGGTGAAGCGGGCCAGGGTCCGCAGCACCAGGCTGGACGGCGCGGCGAGAAGGCGGAACCCGATCTTGCCCGCCTTGAGCAAGGGCCCGAGCACCAGCCGCATGGCGTTGTTGTCGAGGACGTCGAGGATGCGGTCGGGAGCGTGGAGGAAGTCGAGCGCGTTGCTGGTGGGCGGCGTGTCGAGCACGATCAGGTCGAAGCGGCCGCTGGAGTAGAGCTCGTAGACCTTCTCCATCGCCATGTACTCGAGGCTGCCGGCCATCGAGGTGGAGAGCGTCTGGTAGAGCTTGTTGCCCAGGATCGCCTGCGCCTGCTCCGGCGTGCGCGCGGCGCGGCGCACCAGCTCGTCCCAGGTGCGCTTGAGGTCGAGCATCATCGCCCACATCTCGCCGCGCGGCGAGAGATGCGCGTCCGCGAACAGGGACTGCTCGATGCGCGTCTCCTGGTTCCCCAGGGTCTTGAGGCCGAGGCTGTTCGCCAGCCGGCGCGCAGGGTCGATGGTGAGGACGAGCGCGCGCTTCCCTTCCACCGCCGCTCGCAATGCCAGGGCCGCGGCGGCGGTCGTCTTTCCCACGCCGCCGGATCCCACGCAGCAGAGGACCTCCCGCCCTTGGAGCGCCTTCACAGCGTGCTCTCGACGGCGCGGGAAACCTTTTCGATGGCCTGCGCCCCGAAGGTCCGCTCGAAGAGGAACGGCACCTTCACCAGCTCGCGCGGCACCGTGTCCCGGAGCAGGGCTTCGTAGTGCCGGGACAGGTCCGCGCGCGCCTCGTGGTTGTCCGCGGCCTCGCCCGCCGCCGCCAGCGAGGGCCCGCCGCGCGTGACGGCCGCCACCTCCGCCGGCGTGAAGCGCGACTCGAACACCGCGTTGAGGAACAGCGGCCCGGCGGGGAAGTGGTGCTGGCGCAGGGCGCGGTCGAGGTCGATCGCCTCGTTGGCGGGCATCTCCTCGGGCAGGGTGACGACGCAGACGCTGCACTTCGCCGGATCGGCGAGCAGCAACATCATCGAGCGCATGTCGCGCGCCAGCGGCCCCTCGCTCACCAGCCGCAGGAACACTTCCGGCACGGTCAGGAACGTCAGGCCGTGTCCGGTGGCCGGCGCGTCGAGGACCACCATGTCCCAGCGCAGGCGGCTGCGCTCCGTCTCCTGCGTCGCATGCCACCACACCTTCCCCAGCATGACGATCTCGGCGAGCGACGGAGCGGCGGCGAGGAAGTACCGGGCGGCCGCGTTCTCGAAGGCGAGCTTGTAGAGCGTTTCGTACTTCAGCGTCATCAGCCCGTACTCGCGCATCGCTTCGCGCGGGCGCACGTGCACGCTGTAGAGGTTCGGCAACAGCTCGCGGATCTGCGGCCCCGAGGGCGGCTTGCCGAAGAACGCGGCGACGCGCTCCTTCGCCACCACTTCGCAGACCAGGACTTTCTTCCCGCGGCGGGCCGCGGCCAGGCCGACCGCGGCGGAGAGAGTGCTCTTCCCCGTGCCGCCCTTCCCGGTCACCACGACGAGGCGGCGGTCGAGGAGGGCCGGCATGGGCCGCGGGACTCTAGTGTTCGCTCAGAGGGGCGTCAACCTCGCTTGACTTGATGCGGCGCACCTCTAATAGATTGCGCCGAACCACCCCGCGGGGGTCTGATGCTGCGCGACAACGAAGTGCTGAAGAAGATGATCGCCACCGGCGAAGAGCGGATGAGCAAGCTCGCTTCCCAGCTCCTGCAGAACGAGATCCTGATGGGCGCGCTGCAGAAGACGGTGAGCGCAGCTCTGGAGGCGAAGGCCACCGCGGAGCGCGCGGCGCAAACCGCGCTCGGGGCGATGAACATCCCCACCTCCGGCGACGTGAAGAAGCTGGAGGGAAAGATCGAGGAGCTGGAGAAGGTGTTCGAGGGCCTGTCCGCGAAGATCGCCGAGCTGCAGCAGAAGAAGGAGGCCGGCACCAACGGCGACACGCCGCACCCGCCGACGCACTGAGCGCGGGCGGGATGCGGTTCATCGGTCTCGATCTCACCGATCCCTACGCGAAGCAGGCACGGCGGGTCGACGTCGCGCTGGTGGACGAGCGCGGGCACTGCGAATTCGCCGCTCTGCCTGGACACGACGTTCGACGTGCTCTCGCGCGGATGCCGGCGGGCTCGCGCAAGGGTGACATCTTGATCATCGATGGTCCGCTCGCGCTCGCCTCACCCGGCTGCCGCCTTCGCGAATGCGAGCGGATCCTGGCCACCGCGGGCAAGACGCCCGACGTCCTTCCCGTTCCGGGGAGCAGACCCTATGCCGGCTTCGTGCGCGGCAGCGTCGAGCTGGCGATGGAGCTCGCCGGCGACGGCTGGGCTCCCGCGGCGGACGAGGTCGCGCCGGCGACGATGTTGGAGGCTTATCCCGGCTGCAGCTGGCGGGCGCTGGCCGGGCGGCGCCTGCCGCGCAAGACCACCGCCGAGGGATTCCGCGCGCGCTCTCTTCTGCTGTTGCGCAACGGCCTTCGTTTCTTGGAGGCGCCGCAAACGCACGATCAGCTCGATGCAGGGCTTTGCGCCTGGTTGGGCTGGACCCTGCGACACGCTCCGGAGCGGATCCGGCTGGTGGGGCCGCGAGCCTTCGAGCTGGCCGGCCATCTGCGCGAAGGTTCAATCCTCCAGGTCGGCGCCGCCGACCGAAAAACTTTTGCCAATTCCAGCGGCAACGTACTAGACGGTGAGCAGTCCGGGAGCCGACCATGACGGATGAGAGCTGGGAAGAGCAGTTCAAGCAATTCCTCCGCAAGACGGGCGACGACTTCCGCCGCGCGAGCGACGAGATCAAGGCCGAAGCACAGCGGCTCTTCGATGCCGCGATGGACCCCGCAAAACACCAGCGGGTCCGCGACCGGCTGAACGAGCTGACCCTCTGGGCCAAGAAGACAGCGGAGGGCGTGGCGGACACCGTGCAGGACACCGCCAGCAAGGCAGGGACGGTGTTCCAGCGCGCGACCGAGACCGTTCCGGAAGAGACCAGCGCGCGCTCTGGCGCTCCGGCGCGCAAGCCGGCAGCCGCCAAAAAGCGCGCGGCGAAGGCAAAGACCGGCAAGCCGGGCAAGAAGAAGGGCGGGAAGGGAAAGAAGTAGACGCCCCTGATTACCGGGGCCATTCCGGCAATCCCGCGTCGAAGGCTCCGCAATCGTGCGACGAGCACCACCTTGCCGTCGCCTCTCGACACCGGCGCGTTTAACCGAAACCGTAGAGCGCGGAGGCCCCCGCGACCCCCAACGCGACGGAGCGCAGTGCCCCGCAGACGCGGCCGTCGGAAATCCCCGCCTTTTTCTTAGGACCGCCTCCGGCCAACGTTCCACTTCTCTCCCGAGATCTGGGGACACCATACGGAATTGCGCAGTGCGCAAATGCGTATTGTGTCCCCGAATTCCGACTTGAGTCGGAGGGTTGGTCAGGCGGTGCGGAGGGCGCCGCCGTCCTCGGGGACTCCGTCGACGAAGACGACGCGGTTTTGTGGCAGGGCCGGCACGCGAGAGCCCGGAGTGAGAATTCCCACCAGGTTGAGCGGGTCGCAGGCGCTGAGCGCGATGCGCTCGTCGCCGGTCTTCGGTGACCTGCGCACTGCCCGCATCGCGTCCACCGCTTCGGGGAGCGCGAACTGCTCGCCGGAGAAGGCCTGGGCGAATCGGCCGCCGCGAATCTCGCCGCGCGCCTCCAGGCGCCGGTAGATCTGCAAGAGCTCGCGCCAGGGCGGGCTGCGAGGCTCGCGGGCCAGCAAGTCGCGGAACACGATCCCGTACCGGCGCAGGTACTGGCGCGCCAGCCTCTCCAACCAGTCCGGCTGCCGCTGCTCCGCCTCGAACGGCCGCAAGAGCGACCACCGTCCCGAAGCGGCGGACGCTTTTCCTTCCAGGAGCCCGCGCAGCGCCGCGAAGCCGTCGCAGGTCAGGCGCCCGCCGGAGACCAGTTCCCAGAGCGCTTCGCCGAGCTCGCGCGCGGACAGCCCGGTGAACGCGCGCAGCTCGTGCGGGAAGAGCGCGCCCCGCTGTTCCAGCAGCGCGAGCAAGAGGCGGGCCCGCTCGCCGATCGGCTCGCCCGCTCCGCGCGTCGCGTCGAGGAACCAGGGCAGATCCTCCCTGCGCACCAATGCGATCGGCGTGGCCCGTCCAGGCGGTGCGCGGCGAGGAGAATCATCGGCGCAGGTCAGCCGTCCCCAGGCGATCTCCCCGGAGAAGCAGAGCTGATCGAGCAGCGTCCTGTCGTAGCGCGCCACGCGCGACATCAGGATCTCGCTCTCCCACGAGGCGGCGGCGGCCTGGAATCCTTGGAGCTGCCCCACGATCTCCGACAGCCCCGGCGTTCCATGGAGCTGCGTGCCGGGATGGACGTGCTGCCAGCGAAAGAGGAAGCGGATGAAGTCCTGGGTGGTGGACGGCTCGATCTCCCGCCGCAGCCGGCCCAGCGTGAGCCCGTGGATGCGCGAGAGGAGCGTCCGCTCGCACCATTCCGTCTCCGTCGCGCCCGCCCAGTACCGGCCGCGCAGCACGAGGCCGTCGTTCTCCAATGCCGCCAGCTCCGCATCGACGCTGGCCACTCCCAGCTTGCCGGCCAGCTCGGGGCCGGTGATGGGACCGGTGATCCCGACCCAGCCGCGCACCGCGTCCAGAAGCTCGGCGCCCGAGCGCTCGGCCGCGCGCCAGAACCCGTCGCGCAGCACCGCGCGACCTGCGTCGCGGAGCTCGTCGAGCCATGGCTGCCATTTCGCCGCGTCCTTGTCCGGGAGCAGCACGAGCGTGAGCAGCAGATCGTGCAGCTCGTCGGCCGAGCGCAGGTCCGGCGATGCCTGGGCCACCACCTCGGCGATGGCGTCGCCATCGAGCGCTCCGAGCGATGCCGCATCGGCCGGGTCGAGCGTTCGCCGCAACTGCACCGCGCGCGAGCGCCGCTCTTCCAGCGGAGCGTCGTCGAGGTACGCGTAGGGCGCCGAGTTGAGGATCTCGTGCGAGAGCGGAGACGGCTCCGGGGTGTCCCGCGCGATCAGCCGAAGCTGGCCGCGCTCCACCCTTCCCAGGAGCGCCCGCAAGCCTTCGATGTCCATCGCCTCGGTGAGACAGTCGCGCAGGGTCTCGCGCACCAGCGGATGGTCGGGCGGCTCGATCACGCCGGTGTCGTGCTCCTGGCACTGGGCCTGGGCCGGGAACACCTGCGCCAGCAGATCGTCGGTGCGCATCCGCAGGATGTTGAACGGCACCTTGCGGCCGCCGCGCGCGCGCAGGATCGCGAGGGAACGCGTGGCGTTCCAACGCCAGCGCACGCCCCACATCGGGGCGCGAAGGGCGGCCTGCGTGAGCATCTCGTCGATGGTGCCCGGGGCGAGGAACTGAAACACCGACTCCAGGGGAAAGCTGTTCTGCGGCCCCATCGAGAGCAGGATCCCCTCGTCGGTGGCGGCGGCCTGCAGCTCGAAGTCGAAGGTGCGGCAGAAGCGCTTGCGCAAGGCCAGCCCGAAGGCGCGGTTCTGCTTGGCGCCGAAGGGCGCGTGGATGACGAGCTGCATCCCGCCCGACTCGTCGAAGAAGCGCTCGGCGATCAGCGTGCGTTGGGTGGGCAGCGCTCCCAGGCACTCGCGGGCGACGCGCAGGTAGCGAACCATCTGCTCGGCGCCCTCCGGCGCAAGCCCGCACTCGCGCGTGAGGAGCTCCTGGGCCCGCGGCGGGTCGTCGAGCATGGGCTCGATCTCCTCGCGCAACCTGGAGACCTCCTCCGACAGCTCCGGCGTGCGCCCCGGCGCCTCGCCGTTCCAGAAGGGCAACGACGGCGGAGCCCCATGCGCGTTCTCCACCCGCACCCGGCCCGCCTCGACCCGGCGGATCTTCCAGCTCTGGTTGCCGAGCAGGAAGATGTCGCCGGCCATGCTCTCCACCGCCCAGTCCTCGTCGACCTGGCCGATGGTGACGCCCTCCGGTTCGGCCACCACCGCGTACTGCGCGGTCTCGGGAATCGCTCCGCCGCTGGTCAGCGCGGCGATGCGCGAACCGCGCCGCGCCTTCACCACCCGGTTCACTCCGTCCCGATGGAGCCGCGCCCCCTGTGCCCGCCCGGCCCGGCGAGCGACGCCCTCCGCGTGCATCTCCACCAGGGCGTCGAACTCGCCGCGCGGCAGGTCCCGATAGGGCCAGGCGCGCCGCACCAGCTGGTACGCGTCGTCTTCCACCAGATCTTCGCAGGCCGCCATCGCCACGAGCTGCTGCGCGAGCACGTCGCGCGGCCAGTCCGGCACGCGCGTGACTTCCAGGTTCCCGCGCCGCATGCCGCGCACCAGCGCCGCGCACTCCACCAGCTGATCCCGGGTGGCGGGGAAGAGCCGGCCCTTGGGAATTCCTCCGCGGTGGTGCGAGGCGCGGCCGATGCGCTGCAGCGTGACCGAGAAGCTCCGCGGCGACTCCAGCTGCACCACCAGATCCACCGCGCCGACGTCGATGCCCAGCTCCAGGGACGCCGTCGCCACCGCGCAGCGGACCTGGCCGCTCTTGAGCTTCTCCTCGGCCGCGAGCCGGGTCGTCCGGGACATGCTGCCGTGGTGCGCCACGACCTGGTCCTCGCCCAGGATCTTGCCCAGCTGGTGCGCGACCCGCTCCACCTGGCGCCGGGTATTGACGAACACCAGCGTGGTCCGATGCGCCCGGATCAGATCGGCCACCCGCTCGCAGGTCTCCTCCCGCTGCTCGTTCGAGGCCACCGCGTTCAGCTCGTCGCGGGGCACTTCGACCTGGACGTCGAGAGGGCGAAGGGTGCCGCTCTCCACGATGGCGCAGGGCCTGCCGCCGGTGAGGAAGCGGCCGATCTCCTCGATGGGCCGCTGGGTCGCGGACAGCCCCACGCGCACGCAGCGGCGGCCGCAGAGCGCGTCGAGCCGCTCGAGCGAGAGCGCCAGGTGGGCGCCGCGCTTGTCGCGCGCCACGGCGTGGATCTCGTCGACGATGGCGGTGCGGACGGTGCGCAACGCCTTGCGCCCGCCCTCGCTGGTGAGGAGCAGGTAGAAGCTCTC
>Ga0070697_100004700_pt1 | contig 10469 bp, 9 predicted proteins | sample KBSK1501metaG_FD_65475 | JGI IMG/M metagenome (GOLD analysis project Ga0070697, IMG submission 65475) | Corn, switchgrass and miscanthus rhizosphere microbial communities from Kellogg Biological Station, Michigan, USA - KBS K1-50-1 metaG | ecosystem: Host-associated > Plants > Roots >... | reverse complement strand
CGCTCACAGGGTTATGTCCAGCTGTTCGTAGGGGGCCTGGCAGGGGTTGCCCGGGGCGAGCCAGATGCGCCGGGCGGTCAGGTCCATCAGCACCGAGGCGATGGTCGCGCCCTGCTCGCATGGGTGAGCGGCCGGGTCGGGGTGGGCGCAGATGCTGTGCGGGTAGTTGCCGTGATCGGCCAGCACGACGCCGAAGTCGTCCAGGGTCCTGGCCGTTCCCGCGGCCCGCAGCCGCTGCAGCCGGACGACGGAGCTGGGCATGGCCCACAGGGCCAGGTCCGTGGGGTGGATATCGGCGAGGAAGTGGTTGGTGTGCCGCAGCACGCCGTCCTCGGGGAACAGCGGGTACAGGCGGGTGAAGTCGCCCGGCGCCGCCTCGATGTTCAGCGCGACCCCGCTGGCCTGCGCGATCAGGTAGTTGGCCGACGAGGAGCGCGGGCCGGCCTGGAGCACCTCGAGGGCTTCGGTGACCGTGACGCAGTCGAGCACGGCGCGCAGCAGCACGTGGTAGGGCAGCCCGGGCTCGCCGACATCCGCGTCGGTCACCAGGGCGTTGGTGACCAGGCCGAGGCCGGCCGCGTTCATGCCGGTCTTGGCGAGCAGGCCGGCCTCGACCACCGTGACGAAGTCCGGGCCCTCGTCCTGGCGGACCTCCAGCAGGACCAGCGTCTGGGCCGAGTGCAGGAGCCAGTCCCAGTTCTGCCCGATGAGCACGGGGTCTGTCTGGCGCAGCGCCGGGACGCAGGCGAACGCGCTGCATTCCGTGGGGAGCCTGGCCGTGGTCGGCGCCTGGCGGGCCTTGGCCGCGTACATCACCTCGGTGCGCACGTTGATCGCCAGCACGTCGGCCAGGTCGAGGCCGGCGCCGTCCGCGATGCCCCGCAGTTCCTCCAGGTACGCGGGCATGAACTCGCCGATCGGTGCCTCGAACATGGCTGCCTCGCGCCGGACGGTCGGCCAGTCCCAGCCGGCGTAGTGGGCAAAGGTCTGCTGGTAGGCCTGGACGGACAGCCGAACCCGGGCCGCGGCCTGGCGGCCGTACTGGCGGCCGCGCTGGTAGCTGGTGCCCTCGACGCGCACGTGCTGGGCGCTGGTCATCCGCACTCTCCTGGGTCTGGTCGGTCGGATCTACGCTAACCTGAAGACGTGGGCCTGAGACGGTGGCTGGTGTGGGTCTGGGAACACGTTCCGTTCGTCCGCCGCCGGGGCGGGCCCGGACTGGCGGGCGTGCGCGAGCCGAGACGGCCCCGGCCTCCGGTCCGGCCGCCGCAGGCCATGGCGGCGGAACCCGTGGCGTCCGCGGTGGCCACCCTCACCAGGTCCCGGCGTCGGCTGTGGCGCGCGGGGCGGGGTATGTGGCGGCGCCGGCCGCACGCGGGACCGGCTGACGCTACAGGCTGATGCCAGCTGCCCGCGCGACCTCGCGGTAGGCGGCGGCCAGCGTGTCCAGGGGCGCGTGCGCGTTCCGCCCGCTCGGGTTCGGCACCACCCATAGCTGGGAACCGTGCAGGTCTTGCGGCTGGCGGCCGAGGATGGCCCGCGGCGCTGCGAAGCCGGTCCGGTAGGCGGTCACGCCCAGGATGGCGACCGCCCGCGGGCGGAAGCGGGCTATCTTCGCGCCGAGGGCGCGGGCGCCGTCGGCTAGTTCCGCCGGGCCGAGCTCATCGGCGCTCGCCGTCGCCCTTTCGACCAGGCTGGTGATGCCGACGCCGCGGCGCAGGAGGTAGTCCCGGTCGGCCGGGGTGAGCCCGGCGGAGGCGTCGATCAGGTGGTCGGTGATGCCGGCCCGCAGCAGGGCCGGGTAGAACCGGTTGCCGCGCGGCGCGAAGTGCCCCTGCACGGCGACGCTGCGCAGGCCGGGGTTGATGCCGACGAACAGCAGCCGCACGCCCTCGACGATCAGGTCCGGCAGGGTGGCTCCGGTGAACGACTTGAGTTCGGCGCGGGTGAAGCTGACGTTCCTGGCCTTCCTGGCGGGCCCCAAGCGGACTGTCCTCTCCCCGTGCGAAGCGGAGACCGGCGGAATTCTCACCAAAAGATATGGCACACTGAAATCCGCCGCCGTTCGGGTACGTATGAGGAATCCCGGGCGCTTGCCGTCTCAGGCCAGGGCAAGAATAGGACTACGACCGAGGACGCCGGTGTCATGCCTACCGCGATCACCGATCTGATCAGCCCCGGGCACGATCGGACAGGTCGCTGATCGTGCGCGACGGACAGGCCGGCGGCGATCGGCGCGATTCTCCGGCGCTTGCGTCTGCGGGCCGCAGGGGACGGCACGCCAGGCAGCAGGCTGCAGGCGCGACGATCCCGGATGTGCCGGACCCTGATGGGCCAGACCCGGATGGGCCGGACCCGGACGCAACGGTTCCGGACTCGGACGCGCGGGCGGCGGGCGCGGAGCCGGCGGCGGGCGCGGAGCCGGCGGGCGCGGAGCCGGCGGGCGCGGAGCCGGCGGGCGCGGAGCCGGCGGGCGCGGAGCCGGCGGGCGCGGAGCCGGCGGGCGCGGAGCCGGCGGCGGGCCGACGGATGAAATCCTGGCGTCAGCTGATGCTGGTCGTGCTGGCGGCGATCGTCTTGATGCTGCTCATCAAGGCGTTCATCGTCCAGGTGTACCGGATCCCCTCCTCCTCGATGGAGGACACCCTTCTCACTGGCGACCGGGTGCTGGTCAACAAGCTGGTCTACCACTTCCGCGGCATCGCCCGCGGCGACATCGTCGTGTTCAGCGGGGACGGCTCGTGGGGCACCACCACGGGCGCGCCGGATCCCTCCCCGCCGGGCAACCCGCTGCTGCGGGCCGGGTACGACGTGCTCGCCGATATCGGCGTGTACAGCACGCAGACGTACTACGTCAAGCGGGTCATCGGCCTGCCCGGCGATCACGTGGCCTGCTGCGTGAACGGCAGGGTGACGGTCAACGGGGTACCGCTGGACGAGACGTCTTACCTGTTCCCCAGGGTGACCCCCTCGATGCAGTCGTTCAGGATCGTTGTTCCGCCCGGGCGGCTGTGGGTCATGGGCGACAACCGGGCCATCTCCGACGACTCGCGCGGGCACATGTTCTCTGGTTTCCCGGCCAAGGGGACCGTTCCGGAGAACGAGGTGGCCGGCCGGGCGTTCTTGATCATCTGGCCGCCGTCGCAGATCGGCGACCTGCCGATACCCGCCACGTTCCAGCAGGCCGCGCTGCACGCAGGAGCGGCCGGGGCGCCTGTGCTCCAGGTCGCCGGGGCGGCGGCCGCGGCGGTAACGGCTGTTCCCGCAGCCGGGCTGGCGGCGGCGCTGCTCGGCATCCCGGTACTCGCCCTGCGGACACGGCGGGTGCTGCGGACACGGCGAGCGCCGCGGGTGCCGCGGATGCCGCGGGTCAGGGCCCGGCGGCGGGGGCGACCGCGTGGTTGCGCAGGTGCTCGTAAATGACGCTGGTCCGGACGTCAGCCACCTCGGGCCGCTCGGTGAGCCTGTCGATGACGAAGGCGTAGAGCTGCTGGTTGTCGGCCACCGCGACGTGGAGCAGGAAGTCCTCGCTGCCGGAGACGACGAACACCCCCACGGTGTCCGGCAGCCGGGCCGCCCAGTCGCGGAAGGCCTCGATGTTGCGCCGCGACGGCGGCCGGATCCGGACGGCGATCAGGGCCTGGACCGGTCGGCCGATGGCGGCGAGGTCGACGTCGAGCAGAGCTCCGCGGATGACCCCGCGCTGGCGCAGTGATCGGGTCCGGTCGAGCGCCGTGGTGGGGGCGACGCCGACCGCCGCGGCCAGATCCCGGTTGGTCCGCCGTGCATCACGCTGCAGTTCCCGCAGGAGCGCCGTATCAAGTTCGTCCAGGTGAGTCATATCGCCATTCTAGCCGAATTAAATACGACTGTATTAGTTTAACTTCGTATGACTAACTAGAATCTCCCTATGAATACGTATAAGGTACAGCCGGGGGCGGGTCAGGCTGCGCGTGGATACGCGCCGGACGAGATGAGCACCGGTGAGCGCACCGGGGCGGCGAAGCTGAAGTGGGTCGTGATCGTCGACCAGTCACTCTCCCCCGGCCAGGCCGTCAACGCGGCGGTCTGCGTGTCGGCCGCGACCGCGCCCGCGGTGCCCGGGCTGATCGGTTCCGGCGGCCCCGACGCCGCGGACGTCTGGCATCCGGGCCTGCCGTGGGCGGGCTGCTCGATCCTCGCGGCTGGTTCGGCCCAGCTCGCGGCGATCCGCCAGCAGGCGATCGACCGCCGGCTGCTCGCCGCCGACATGCCCGCCGCGGCCCAGGCCACCCGCGTGTACGACGACTACCTCAGGGAACTGGCCAAGACCCACTCCGACGACCTGGCCGTGCTGGCCGTCAGCCTGATCGGCCCGCGGAACCAGGTGGCCAAGCTCGTCCGGCACCTGGAGTTGCTGCCGTGAGCTACGACCGGGGCTGGTGTACCGGCTGGTCTCCGGTCTCGATGTACTCGAAGACCGCCCCGTCGGGGTGGCGGGCGATCAGCCGGTCGCCGTTCGGGGCCGGGGCGGGCCCCTCCAGGATGTAACCGCCCGAGGCCTGGATCGCGGCGATGACGGGCGGCAGATGCCGTACCAAAATAGTCGCCACCCGGTCGCGGTATCGGTAGTCCTCCTCGCCGGGTGGCTCGTCCAGCTCGCACAGGCGGTCCAGCGATGCCTCGAACTCCTCGGCCGTCATCGGGTCGCGGTCCAGCCAGGTGAGATCGTCGTCCCACCCAGGGTCCACGGGAACCGGTTCCGGAGGCATGTACCACCACCCGTTCGGCATGATGATTTCTATAGAACATAATAGCGGATTACCGCTTGGATTTCTTCTTATTTCATGAGCTAGGGACGACTGAGGCGCGAGGTTCCGTTGGGATCAAAAGCTGCCGGTGTAGGGTTCATCAGGCTCCGGGATTCCGGGGTGAGCGAATTCAGCAGGTCGGCCAGTGACGCGCGGTAGGTCAGCAGGTCATCGACCCCGGCCGTGAACGCGTACACCGAACCCGCCGCGCCGTCCAGCCTGACCTGGCCGGCCGAGCCGTGCGTCACGGTCCCGATGATCCGGAAAGAGGGTTGCTGCGATCATCATCGTGCCGGAGCGCGAACGCAGCGGGAAAATACCTCAGCTTGGCGGGGGGGCGGTCGAGCCGCGCACCTGGAGGGCGGGGGTGAGCAGGTGGAGTTCGGCGGGGCGGACCGGGTCGGCCACCCGGGCCAGCAGGGTACGGGCGGCGAGCCGGCCGGCGTCGAAGCCGGCGCTGTCTACGCTGGTGAGCCAGATCGACCGCAGCCGGGCCAGGTAGGTGTTGTCGTAGCCGACCAGCGAGAGCCTGCCGGGCACGTCGACGTTCATCTCCGAGGCGGCCGACCGGGCGCCAACGCAGGTCAGGTCGTCGACGGCGAAGATCGCGGTCGGCGGCTGGGCACCGCTGAGCAGGCGCACGGTGGCGCGGTAGCCGCCGTCCTCGGTGAAGTCCGCCGACTCGATCCTGATGTGCTCGCCGAGCCCGCAGGCCCGCATCGTGTCCTCGTAGCCTTGCTGGCGCAGCTTCGGCACCACGTTGCTGGTCCCGGACACGCGCCCGGAGATGTGCGCGATCCTGCGGTGGCCGAGGTCGATCAGGTGGCGGGTCGCCAGCGTCGCGCCGAGCAGGTCGTCGTTCGCGACCGCGTCCACCCGCGGCAGGTCGATGTCGCGCCAGCCCACTGTGACCGTGGGGACGACGCCCGCGATCTCGGCGATCACCGGCGAATTCGCCTGGGTGCCCGCCAGGATGAAGCCGTCGGCCTCGAGTCCGAGGAAACCGCGCAGCACCGATTCGTCCATCCGCCGGTCCAGCCGGCCGCCGCCGCTGAGCACCACGTGCCTCCCGTCGGCCTCCAGGACGGAGATCAGGCCGTCGAGGAGGTCCACGAACCACGGGTGGCGGACGTCGTTCAGCAGCACCCCGATGGCCCGGCTGCGCCCCTCGCGCAGGGTTCGGGCGGCGGCGTTGGGCCGGTAGCCGAGATCGGTGATGGCCTGGTCCACGAGTGCCCGCCGCTCGGGGCTGACCTTCGGCGAGCCGCGTAGCACGAGCGAGACAAGGGACTTGGAGACCCCGGCCCGTTCGGCCACGTCACGAATGGTGGGCCGGGGACCGGGCTCCTCGGCCCGGAGGGCTCGGGGGGGCGCGGGGGGGTCGTCCCCCCCGGAGCCAGCAGAGCCGTTGACCGGCATCCGGGTCCTCCGCGGTGACTGTTGGAACGATCTACCGAACGAAGCTTAGCTCACGCCCATGGTCCGGGCGGGGAGCAACGCACTGGAATCGGGAATCCGCCGCCAAGACCTTGACATGAGCCGCCAGCGGAGGAATCCTGTAGGTGTTGGAACGATCCACAAAATTCCAATTGTTGTCCAATCGGACTTGCGTCGCGGAGGTCGGGCGATGAGCGTCAGTACGTCACGGGTGATGGAGTACGACCCGTTCAGCCAGGAGTTCCAGGCCGACCCGTTCCCGGTGTACCGCTGGATGCGCGACGAGGCTCCGGTGTTCTACAGCGAGAAGTGGAACTGGTGGGCGCTGTCCCGGTTCGAGGACGTCCGCGCGGCCGCGACGGACCCGCAGACGTTCCTGTCCTACGAGGGCATCGACATCGATGACACCGCGAAGGACCAGAGCGGCCCCGGGTTCCTGCCCGACATCGACAACCCGCGGCACGACCAGATCCGCCGGATGATCCAGCCGCAGCTGCTGCCCAACCGCATCGCCGAGCGGGAGGACGCGGTCCGCGCCGTGGTGCGCGGCCTGATCGACGCCTGGCGGCACCGCGGCACCGTCGACCTGGCCCAGGAACTGGCCTGGCCGACGCCGAACGAGGTGTTCTTCGACCTGCTCGGCCTGCCCGCGGCCCGCGCGCAGGGCCGGGAGCAGCTCAACCGGTGGGTGCACGAGCTCAAGGACCGCAAGCCCGACGACTCCCGGCTCACCCCGGTGGCCAAGGCCGCCACCACCGGCATCCAGAGCTACTTCACCGACCTGCTGCACGAGCGGCGCGCCCGGCCGCGCGCGGACCTGGTGACCCACATCGTCACCGCCGAGATCGACGGCGTGCCGTTCGCCGAGGAGGATTTCGGCGCCGCCTCGGAGGTCCTCGGCCTGATGATGGTGCTGTTCCTGGGCGGCGTGGAGAGCACCGCCGGGCTCATCGGGACGCTGTTCAAGCTGCTCGCCGAGAACCCGGACCAGCGCGCCATCCTGCTCCAGAACCCGGCGCTCATCCCGGACGCCGTCGAGGAAGCGATCCGGCTCGCCACTCCCCTGCAGCTGGTCGGCCGGACGACATCGCGCGAGGTGACGCTGCACGGGGTGACGATCCCGGCCGGCGGGCGGGTGGTGCTGGTCTACGGCGCGGCAAACCGCGACGAGCGGCGGTTCCGCGACCCGGACCGGTTCGACGTGAGGCGGGGGCGGTTCCGGCACCTCGGGTTCGGCGAGGGGATGCACGGCTGCCTCGGCGCGCCGCTGGCCCGGCTCGAGGCGAAGGTCGCCTTGGAAGAGGGGCTGCCGACGCTCGGCGACTACACGATCGCGGCGCCGCCGGTGCGCTACCGGACCACGCCGAACATGTACGTCTGGGACAACCTGCACCTGGCGTTCCCGGTCGCCGCCCGGCCCGCGCAGCGGCTGCACGTGGAGACCGTGCAGCGCGACACGACCAGCATGACCGTGCTCACCCGGGAGTTCGAGGCGGACGTCCGGGTGGAGGGCAAGGCCGAGGTGGCGGACGGGGTGGTGGCGCTGACCCTGCGGCAGATCGCGGACAGCCCGCTGCCCACGTGGACGCCGGGCGCGCACGTCGACCTGATCCTGGACGGCGCGCCGACCCGGCAGTACTCGCTGTGCGGCGACCCGGCCGACCACCACCTGTGGCGGCTGGGCATCCTGCGCGACGCGAACGGCGGCGGCGGGTCCCGCTTCGTCCACGACCGCCTGCAGGCCGGTGACACGGTCCGGGTCCGCGGCCCGCGGAACAACTTCGAGCTCTTGGACTCGCCCCGCTACCAGTTCATCGCGGGCGGGATCGGCATCACGCCGATCCTGCCGATGATCGCCGCGGCTTCGGCGGCGGGCGCGGACTGGCACCTGCTGTACGGCGGGCGGTACCGGGCGTCGATGGCGTTCCTGGGCGAGCTGGCTTCGTACGGCGACCGTGTCACCGTGGCGCCGCAGGACGAGACCGGGCTGCTCGACCTGGACTCACTGCTGGGCACGCCGCAGCCGGACACGCTGGTCTACTGCTGCGGGCCCGAGCCGCTGCTGGCCGCGGTCGAGGAGCGCTGCCGCGCCTGGCCGCCCCGGTCGCTGCACGTGGAGCGGTTCAGCGCCCGGCCGCTGACCGTCCCGGTCCGGGCCGAGGCCTTCGAGGTGGAGCTGGCGGCCAGCGAGCTCACCCTGACGATCCCGCCGGATCGCTCGATCCTGGACGTGGTCGAGGAGGCCGGGGTCGGGGTCCTGTCATCCTGCGCGGAGGGCACCTGCGGGACCTGCGAGACCGCGGTGCTCGGCGGCGTGCCCGACCACAGGGACTCGGTGCTGACCGAGGAGGAGCGCCGGGTCGGCGACTGCATGATGATCTGCGTGTCCCGGTCCTGCACGGAGCGGCTCGTGCTGAACCTATAGCCCGGGTCGACGGTCCGGTTGCCGTCCCCGTTTCCGTCCGGCGCGGGCATCCCTTCATGACCGCGCCTCCGAGCGTTCACACGCCATGTACCCGGCGTGCAGGGCAATGGACCACGATTCGTCATGGTTCGCACAAGCCCGAAAGCATGGAGGCGGAGATGGACACAAAAGAGCCCGGACAGGGACTTTCCCGGCGGCAGGTACTGTCGACAGCCGGGCTGGCGGCCGTGGCCATCCCGTTGGCCGCGCGGCCTGCCGCGGCGCTGGTCCGGCAGGCAGACGTGGCCGGGGCTCCCGGGCCGGAGCAGGTGCACGTTCAGTTCGGCGCCGACGCGGCGTCACAGGCCGCGGTCTCCTGGGCGACCCCGGCGGCCGTGTCGCATCCCCGGTTGCGGCTCGGCCTGGCGTCGTCGGGGTTCGGCCTTCAGGTGCAGCCCGAAGAGCGTACCTACACCGAGGCCCTGACCGGGGAGAAGGTGTGGACGTACCACGCCCGGCTGCACGGCCTGCATCCGGACACCCATTACGTCTACCAGGTTCTCAACGATGGTGCCGCGCCCGTCAGCGGCATGTTCCGCACCGGGCCGCGAGGCCGGTCCGGCGGCTTCAGGTTCACCAGCTTCGGCGACCAGTCAATCCCGGCTCCGGTCGGTCAGGGCCTCGGCCCGTGGACGGTGAACGCCGGCTTCATCGTTCCGGCGGTGGAACGCCTCAACCCGCTGTTCCACCTGTTCAACGGCGACCTGTGCTACGCCAACGTCAGCGACGCCCCGGTCGCGACGTGGGCATCGTTCTTCAACAACAACACCCGGTCCGCCGCGAACAGGCCGTGGATGCCGTCCGCCGGCAACCACGAGAACGAGGTCGGAAACGGCCCGCAGGGCTATCTCTCATATCAGACCAGGTTCGCGCTGCCGGACAACGGCTCCAAGGACTTCCGTGGTAACTGGTATGCCTTCACCGTCGGCCCGATCCGGGTGATCTCACTGAACAACGACGACGTCTGCCTCCAGGACGGCGCGTTCAGCGCGTACCGGCGCGACCACGTTCCGAACTACGCCTCCAACGGCGACAACCCCTACATCAAGGGATACAGCTCGGGCGAGCAGAAGCGGTGGCTCGAGCGTGAACTGGCCCGGGCGAGCAGTTCGGACGAGATCGACTGGATCATCGTCTGCATGCATCAGGTGGCGATGTCGTCGGCTCACTTCAACGGGGCCGACCTAGGCATCCGCCAGACCTGGCTGCCGCTGTTCGACAAGTACGGCGTGGACCTGGTGGTGGCCGGGCACGAGCACCACTTCGAGCGGACCTTCCCTGTCCGCGGCGTGATGTCGGGAAGCACCCTGCTCACCCCGGCGGCGCAGGGCACCAACCCGTCCCTGATGGACACCTCCAAGGGCACGGTTCACATGATCATCGGCGGCGGCGGCCATTCATCCGCGACGCCGGTGTCCGCATTCGACATGCCGCACGACGGGGTCCTGATCACCTCTATCGGTCCCGGCGACCCGCAGACGCAGCACCCCTCCATCACCACGACCGAGCCCGCACCGTGGTCGGCCTACCGGGACCTGCAGACGCCCTACGGGTTCGCCTCTTTCGATTTCGTGCCGCACGAGCCGGGCGGAACCACGTCGATCACGGTTACCCACTACGGCGCGGACCTGGGGGCTTCCGTCTACTCGAAGCGGAAGGTTCTCCGGGGGTCAGCCCTGGCGCCGATGGTGACTGTCTCACGTTTGCGCAGCTCAGAGGCTGATATTGGAACGTTATCGGGTGCCACAGGTGTGGTGCAAGGACGACGCGCGGCGTGT
>Ga0070697_100004698_pt1 | contig 10473 bp, 5 predicted proteins | sample KBSK1501metaG_FD_65475 | JGI IMG/M metagenome (GOLD analysis project Ga0070697, IMG submission 65475) | Corn, switchgrass and miscanthus rhizosphere microbial communities from Kellogg Biological Station, Michigan, USA - KBS K1-50-1 metaG | ecosystem: Host-associated > Plants > Roots >... | reverse complement strand
ACGTGAGCCATCTGCGGCGAAAGATCGACATCCCGGGCGCGCCTCCTCTCATCCACACGATTCGCGGGCACGGGTATCTGGTCGGGCTCAGCGCATCGGGATGATCGGCCGCCCGAGCAGCTGCGGGCGGGAGGGCGACATGGAACACGGGCACCACCACGATCACGATGAGCCTCACGGCGGCCACCGGCGTCGTCACGGGCACGGGCACTCACACGGGGTAGTCGATCCCTCCATCGCCGCCACCGACCGGGGCCTCTGGGCGTTGAAGTGGTCTTTTGTCGGTCTCACGATCACGGCGGCCATCCAGGTCATCGTGGTGGTGCTGTCGGGCAGCGTCGGGTTGCTCGCCGACACGATCCACAACTTCGCGGACGCCGCGACGGCGATCCCGTTGGGGGTCGCCTTCTGGCTGGCCCGCCGGGGCACAACCCGCCGCTTCACGTATGGCCTCGGACGCGTGGAGGACTTCGCGGGCATCTTGATCATCCTCACCATCCTAGCGAGTGCCTTGGTGGCCGCGTACGAGTCCATCTCCCGGCTCCTCCATCCCCAGCCGGTCGGCCTGCTATGGGCCGTCATGGTCGCCTCCGTGGTCGGTTTCGTCGGCAATGAGGCGGTCGCGGTCTTCCGCATCCGGGTCGGCAAGCAGATCGGCAGTGCGGCGCTGATCGCAGACGGCTATCACGCTCGCGTGGATGGATGGACGAGCCTCGCCGTGTTCGTCGGCGCCGTCGGCGTGTGGGGCGGTTACCCGCTCGCCGATCCCCTCGTTGGGCTGGTGATCTCAGCCGCGATTCTCGTGATCGTCTGGCAATCGGCGCGGTCGATCCTGCTGCGGGTGCTGGACGGCGTGGAGCCCGAGACGCTGGACGAGATCACGCACGCCGCTGGACATGCCGCCCGAGTCGAGGAGGTCACCGACGTGCGTGCGCGGTGGATCGGTCATCGGCTCCATGCGGATGTGAGCGTCACCGTGCCGGCCGCTTTGTCGGTGGCGGAGGGCCATGACATTGCTCGCGATGTCCGCCACCAGCTGCTCCATCACCTCCCGCACCTCGGCAGCGTGATGGTCCACGTCGATCCCTACGGCCAAGGCGGCGCGAGCCACCATCGGGTCGGCCCGCACGCGCACGACGATCTGCCGATGCACTCGCACGACTGACGCCGTTGCCGGGGTTCTCGATCATCGCGCTGACTCTGATCGCCGTGCTGGCGCTCCTCGCGGTGATCGGTGCCGTGGCGGTGTGGCGAATCCGTTCGCTGGCGGCGGGCTACCGCGGCGGAATTATCGCGTTGATTGGGGTCGTCGCGGCTGTAGCCATCGGGTGGATTGTCTTTGTGTCACCCGTGTATGTGGACTAGGTCCCCGCACGCGCGTCCGAAGCGTGACGCCGCTCGAGACACGAACATGCTGGCTGCTCGAACAATGGTTACTGTGCTCGGGTTCCTGCTCATGGTCGGATGCGTCCCCGAAGATACAAGACCCCGGAACCAAGGCGAGGTGCGGCGGTCATCGCGCTCGGATCGCAGTTCGACAGTCTGCGGCGCCCGTCAGGCAGACAAAGGCCTCTGCGTAACGGTAGCCCTTGAGCCGACCCACTCGCGCAGCCCGCTCGCGCACGTTCGTGACGAGCGCGCCCCGGTTTCGGCATCCCGCTCACGTGGCAGGCAAGCGCAGCAATCTTGAACTCGATAGTCTCGGAGATGTCCACGACGATGTCCGGGTCCTCCCACACCATCAGGCGTGCCCCTCGCCGTAGACTCGCGGCTGGTAGTCTGCTCGACCGCGAAAGCGGAGGAGATTGCCGCTGACCGTTCTCGGCCTCGCAGATTGGTAAGACGAGCCCACTATCGACAGTCCTACACGCCGAATCTCCCGGTCGGCCTTCAGAAATCCACAGCCAGACCGGCCAACCACCCACACTGAGCGTCCGCCTCCAGGATCCGATGGATGTGGCTTCAGGTGTCTTTAAGCTATCAACTGGCAGAGTTCGCCTTGTGATGCCGACGGCGTGTCGGGCTGACGGGGCCGAGGTCGAGGTCTTGACTGACGGCCATGCCCGGTTCGATCTGGCCCGCTTGGCCTATCCACTGAGGTGAGCCTCACATGACTCGCGCATCGCTCCGCCGCCTTCGCCTCCGGAGCCCGGGCGCCTCGGTTGGACTCCCCAAAGGCATCTTTGCAGCCCTCCGGCGCCAGCCGCCTCCCATTCGCGTCGCCCCGATCGCTCTCGAGTCAGCATCCCTCACCTCCGACGGCGTGTATCAGCGGCTCGACACTCGTGTGACGGGTCTCACCTCAAGCGAGGCAGAATCGCGACTCAGCGAGCACGGCGCCAACATGGTTGCCGTCGACGGACGCAAAAGTATCCGGCTGCTTGTCTGGCACGCCGTCATCAACCCCCTCGTATTGCTGCTCGCAGTCCTGGCCACCGTCTCCTTCTTCACGGGCGACACGCGGGCCGGCATCGTCATGTCCCTGATGATCGCGCTGGGCATCGGCCTCCGTCTGATCCAGGAGAGACGAGCCGACACCACCGCGGCGAAGCTGAAAGCAATGATCTCGGTGACCGCGACCACCCTGCGCGATGGACAAGCGCAGGAGCTGCCCATCGCCCAACTGGTGCCGGGCGACGTCGTGAAGCTGGCGGCCGGGGACATGGTTCCGGCGGACGTGCGCATCGTCGCCGCCAAGGATCTCTTCGTCATTCAGGGCTCGCTCACGGGCGAATCGTTTCCGGTCGAGAAGTTCGAGGTGGACGAGCGGCCGCCCGCGCGGTCGCCCATCGAACTGGCCAACCTGGCGTTCCTGGGGACGAGCGTCGAGAGCGGCGCTGCAATGGCCGTCGTCGTGGCAACCGGACGACAGACCTACCTCGGCAGCATGGCGGCCTCGCTCGCGGAGCACCCGATCGAGACCGCGTTCGACAAGGGCGTGGCGCGTTTCACGTGGCTCATGGTCCGCTTCATCATGGTCATGGTCCCGGTGGTGTTCGTCATAAACGGGCTGACCAAGGGTGCTTGGCACGATGCCTTTTTCTTCGCCCTCGCCGTCGCAGTGGGGCTCACCCCCGAGATGCTTCCGATGATCGTGACGGTGTGTCTGTCCAAAGGGGCCATGGCCATGGCCCGCAAGAAGGTCATCGTCAAGAGGATCAACGCGATCCAGAACCTCGGTGCCATGGACGTGCTCTGCACGGACAAGACGGGCACCCTCACCAGGGACCACGTCATCCTGAGCTCGCACTGCGACGTCGTCCTGAAGCCCGACAATGGCGTCCTGGCGTTGGCGTACCTCAACAGCCATTTCCAGACCGGACTCAAGAATGTGATGGACCGGGCTGTCCTCGCCCACTCAGAGGCCACTCACCACCAGGCGCACATCCCCGACTACGCCAAGGTCGACGAGATCCCGTTCGACTTCGAGCGGCGCATCATGTCGGTCGTGGTCCGGACACCCGAGGGCAACGACCGCATCATCAGCAAGGGCGCTCCCGAGGCGATCCTCCCGCGCTGCAGCGACTTCGAGCTCGACGGTGAGCTGTCGCCGATGGAGCACATCCGCATCGACGAGCTCCGGCGTGAGTACGAGCACCTCGGCCGAAACGGCTTCCGCGTACTGGCGATCGCCTCCAAAGACGTGGAGCCGAAACATTCGGGCTATAGTCGCGATGACGAAAAGGATCTCATCCTCAACGGATACCTCGCATTCCTCGACCCGCCCAAGGACACCGCCACAGCAGCCATCCGTGCACTCCAGCAACACGGGGTGTCCGTGAAGGTGGTCACCGGCGACAACGATCTCGTCGCCAAGAAAGTGTGCGCGGAGGTCGGGCTGCCCACCGAAGACACGCTAGTGGGCGCGCAGATCGAAGAGATGACTGACGAGGAACTCGCTCATGCCGCCGAGCGCGCGACTCTGTTCGCCCGCGTCTCGCCCGCCCACAAGCAGCGAATCATCCACGCACTTCAGTCGCGCCGGCACACCGTCGGTTTCATGGGGGACGGGATCAACGACGCGCCGGCCCTGCGAGCCGCGGACGTGGGCGTCAGCGTGGACACCGCGGTGGATATCGCGAAGGAATCGGCGGACCTGATCCTGCTCGAGAAGAATCTGCTCGTGCTCGAGGAGGGCGTGCTGGAAGGCCGAAAGGTCTTCGCCAACATCCTCAAGTACATCGGCATGGGGGCAAGCAGCAGCTTCGGCAACATGTTCAGTGTCCTCGGGGCCAGCATCTTCCTCCCCTACCTCCCGATGATCCCGATCCAGATTCTCACCAACAACCTGTTGTACGACGTCTCGCAGACGGCCATTCCGACCGACCACGTGGACCCGGAGCAGATCGCTGCACCGCGCCCCTGGGACATAGGATCGATCACGAGGTTCATTCTCTTCATTGGGCCGTGCTCATCGATCTTCGACTACACGACCTTCTTCATGATGCTCTACGTCTTCAACGCCTGGGCCGTCGACAAAGCCGCGCTGTTCCAAACTGGATGGTTTGTCGAAAGCCTGCTCACGCAGACTCTGATCATCCACGTCATCCGCACCCGCAAGCGACCGTTCCTGCAGAGCCGCGCGTCGGGGCCGCTGATCGCCATGACCGCGGTGATCATGTCGGTTGGCGTACTCATCCCGTTCACGCCGATCGGCCCCTACCTCGGTTTCACGAGGCTGCCCCCGCTCTACTGGCCGCTTCTGGCTCTGACCCTCCTCGCGTACATGCTGCTAACCCAGGCTGTGAAGACGTGGCTGATTCGGCGGGCGTGGGTGTAGCGGCCACCATCAGGCCAGTCGGTTGACGGATCGAGACCCGGCGGAGCCGACCATAGTTGGGGCTGTCAGCGGGTCTCTGGCGATCCTAGTTTGTTTCCGCTTTTCCCGATTCGAGGGCGTCGCGAGTCACTAAGCGCAGCATTTCATCTCATTCCGTTCCATTTCGTCTCCATCCCGTTGCGATGTGGTCGGCGATGCAGGCGTCTTGCTGCGACCAGGGGTTCAGGCCCAGCAGGCTTGACCGGCACGTCGTCGTGTCGCCCGTTCGCGGGTTCTGCATCACCACATCACTGGCACAGCCGGTCAGCACGCACGCAGCGACGATCAGCGTCAGGTATCGCAAGGGTCTCACCTCCTCCCTTCTGGTTGCAGCTATGCGGCGCACCGGTTCCGCCGGCCACCCCTCTCGACCCTCCCGCGTGTCAGTGTCGCTCCGACGGCTGACCGGCGGGTTGCGTCGACCCGGCATCCGGTCCGTTCCACCAGCCCCCGCCCAGGGCCAGAAAGAGCGCTCCCGTGTCGGCGAAGCGGCTGGCCTGGGCCTGCACGCGCGTGATCACCGTTTGCTGGTAGGCCTGCTGGGCACTGAGCAGCGCCAGGTAGTTCGCGGCGCCGAGCTGCTGTTGCTTGAGCGTGAGATCGAGCGTCCGCTTGGCCGCGCGTTCGGCGGCGACCGCCGCGGTGAGGCTCTCGGCATCGGCTTGCAGAGCATACAGGGTATCCGCCACGTTCTGGACCGCGGCGAGAACCGTACTGCGGTACTGGGCGGCCGCCTGCTCGAAGGCCGCAGCGGCGGCGCGCTGCCGGTGCCACAAGGTGTTGCCGTCGGAGAGCGTCTGGAGCACGGTCCCCCCTACCATCCAGAAGGGATTCTGGTGCGCGAACATCTGGGCAAAGTCCGTCGCGGTGCCGCCGTACGTCGCGCTGATCGTGAACTGGGGCAGCCGGTTCGCGATGGCCACGCCGACCTGGGCGCCCGCGGCGTGCAGCGTCTCCTCGGCCACGCGCACGTCCGGCCGTTGCTCCACCAGCCGGGAGGGCAGGCTCAGCGGCAGGTCTTGCGGCAGCTGGAGCGCGGCCAGTTCGAAGCGCTCGTCGAGATCGTCGCTCGGAAACCGCCCGGACAGGGCGGCCAGGAGGTCCCGGTTCTGCTCAAGCTGCTTCCGCAGCGGCGGCAACTGCTGCTGCACCTGCGCGAGCGCCGCTTCCTGCGCCGCCACGTCGAGACCGGCCACGTACCCGAGCTCAAACTGCTTCCGCAGCAACCCGAGCGACTTCGTGCTGATCGCAATGATGTCCTGGGTCGCGGCGATCTGCGCCCGCAGCGAGGCCTCCTGCACCGCGGCCGCCACCACGTTCGCCGTCAACGTCACGTAGGTGGCCTGGACAAGGAAGTGCTGCGCCTCGGCCTGCGCCTGCAACGACTCGACCTGGCGCCGATTGCCCCCCCACACGTCGAACGAGTAGCCGACGGTGACCTGCGCGGTATAGAGGTTGAACGTCGTGGTGGACGAGTTCAAGACCGGCGAGATGGTGCCGGAGGTCTGCTGCCGGCTCCCGGTGAAGCTGCCCTGCACGGTCGGATAGAAAAATCCCCGCTGCGCATACACGAGCTCCCGGGTTTGGCGCAGCGCCGCCTGGGCCGAGACAATCGTCGGATTGGCTTGGAGCGCCTTCTCGACCACGGCGTTCAATGCCGGGGACTGGAACAGCGTCCACCACGGACCGACCACATCCTGATCCTGCAGGAACCGCTGGGCTTCGCCCCCCGGCACCTCCGCCGACGTCGTCTGCGGGCTCAAGGGCGCACGCGTGTAGCCGCTCACCGTCGGCGGGGCGGGGCGGTGAAAGTCCGGGCCGACGGCGCAGCCGGCCAGCAGGGCCACGGCGGCCAACGTCACCGCCACGCCGGGACACGGACCCGGCGACCTATCAGATCGACAAGGTGACGTCATGTCGTACTCGCTAATGTCCCTGACCGCACTCGACCGCTGGGCCCGCTCGCTGGCGACACGGGATGCTCGCCGACCAGGTACCCGTGCCCCCGGAGCGTGTGGATCAAGGGCACGGCGCCCGCGACGTCGATCTTCCTCCGGAGATGGCCTATGTGCACCTCCAAGACATTGAAGAGCGAGTCGGCCTCGGTCTCCCAGACGCCCTCGATGAGCCGGATACGGCTCACCACCGTTCCGGCGTGACGCATCAGCACGCTCAGAACCGCGTATTCTCTCGGGGTCAGGTTCACCCCCGCACCCGCTCGAGTCACGCAATGACTGATCGGATCGAGCGTCAGGTCGGCCACCTTGAGGACTGTGTCGCGGGTAAGGCGCGCGCGGCGCATGAGCGCGTGGATGCGAGCCAGCAGTTCACTGAACGCGAACGGCTTCGTGAGGTAGTCATCCGCTCCCGCGTTCAGCCCGGTCACTCGATCGTCCAACGAGTCTCGCGCCGTGAGCACCAGGATGGGGGTCGAGATTCGCCGCGCTCGGAGATCTCGGCACACTCCCAATCCATCCCGGTCCGGCAACAGCCAATCGAGCACGATGACCTCGTAGGGGTACGCGCTGGCCATCTCGTGCCCAGATTCGCCCGTGTATGCGACGTCGACGACAACTCGCTCCTCTTTCAGGCCTTTGACCAGCACGCGCGTAAGCTTCTGGTCGTCGTCGATCAGCAGAATTCGCATCGTGCTCCCCTTCCGTCCGTCCACCTCAGCGCCCGACCCCAAGGACCGGCCCGACATACCTTCATCTTCCTCGCCACCGTTCTGCCAGCCAGTAGACTGCCGGCAGCGCGAGCAGCGTCAGTACGAGTTCCATGCACAAGCCGCCGACGACAACTGTAGCGAGGGGCCGCTGGATGTCCGACCCGATGCCTCGCGCGAGCGCGGCCGGAAGCATTCCGAGCCCGGCGACGACGATGAGAATCAGCCGCGGCCGGAACTGGGCCCGCGCGCCCCGGATCACCGCGTCGAGGATGGGGGTGTTCGCCACGCTCCGTCGAGCGTTGATCTCCGAAATGTAGAGAAGACCACTCATCACGGCGACGCCGAAGAGCGAGATGAAACCGACAACGGCCGACACGCTCAGGTGAATACCCCGAAGACTCAGAAGGATCAGCCCGCCCGCCAGCGAAAACGGCACGTTCAACAGCACAAGCACCGCGTCCAGCGCCGACCCGAACGTGATGAACAGCAGCGAGAAGATGATTGCGATCGTGACCGGAATGATGATCATCAGGCGTTCACGCGCCCGCTCGAAGTTCTCGAACATGCCGCTCCAAATGACTCGATAGCCGGGCGGCAGTGGGACCATCCGGGTCAACCGCGCCTGGGCCTCCGCGACGAATCCGCCCTGGTCACGCCCCCGGATATTCGTCCGGACCGTGATCTGCCGTTCATTCTCTCGCCGCGCGATGATCGTGGCCCCGTCGACCACCCGGATCTCTGCGAGCTGCGATAGCGGCACCGAGCCGCCATCGCGCGTCGGAATCAACAGGGCGCCTACCGTCGCGGGATCCGCGCGTGCCTCGGCAACGAATCGCGCCACCACGTCGAACCGCCGGTCGCCCTCGAACACCCCGGTGATCGGACTCCCGCCGAGGGCGAGGTCGATCACATCCTGGACATCGCCGACGTTGAGGGCGTACCTCGCGACCTGCGTCCGATCGATCTGGATTCGAACCTGCGCCTGGTCGGTTTCTTGCTCGATCGAGGTGTCCGCGGCGCCTCGAATGTCGTGGATCACTTCGAGCGCCTGGCGAGCGATTTCCCGCAGCGTCTTGAGATCCGGACCGATGAAGACCACCGCGAGATCCGCCGAGGACCCGGTGGCGTCCTCGGTGGACATGTCGATAATCGGCTGGGTAAAGTTCAACGCGACACCGGGGATACTGGCCTGGAGCCGCCCCGACAGCTCCTCAACGAGATCCGCCTTCGTCTTGCCGCGCCTCCAGGTGTTGTAGGGATTCAGGGTCACCAGGATCTCGTTGCGGTTCGGCCCAAACGGATCGGTACCCGAATCGTTGCGCCCGCTCTGGGAGCTGACCAGTCTTACCTCCGGTGATTCCAGGATCAGCGCGCGCATCCGGGCCGCCACCTCGGCCGACTGCTCCAGCGAGATTCCCGAGGGCAGGTTCGCCCGGATCCAGATCTCGCCTTCGTCGAGCGGCGGAATGAACTCGGTGCCGAGGTGGGTCCCCACGTACACGGACCCGACGACGACAGCGAACACGACGACCACCGTCAGCCCCGCGTGGCGCACGGTCACCCGGATGATGCGCTCATACAACCCCGTGATCCCGTCGAGGACCCGATGCCGCCTCCCGTGTGTGCGGCCCCGGAACACGAAGGTCGCGAGGACGGGCACGAGGGTGAGGCAGAGTATCAGGGATCCGACCAGCGCGTAGCAGACCGTCAGCGCCATCGGCGTGAAGAGCCGTCGCTCGACGCGCTCGAGCGTGAGAAGTGGGATGTACGCAGCGATGATAATCGCTAGCGAGAAAAGAATCGGGCGCTGGACCGCAAGACCGGCCGCGCGAACCTGCTCCGTGAGCTCCTCGTCCGACGCGGCCGCGCCCCGCTCCTCGAGGGTGCGAACGATGCGCTCTACCATCACGATCGTCGCATCGACCAGGATCCCGAAGTCCAGCGCCCCGATGCTCAGCAAGCTCAGGGTTACCCCCGACAGATACATGCACAGGAAGGCGAACAGGAGCGACAGCGGGATGATCATGGCCGTCAGCAGCGCGGCGCGCAGGCTGACCAGGAAGAGCAGGAGCACTGATACCACCACGACGAACCCCTCGATGAGCACGCGGGAGATCGTGTGGAGCGTGCTCTCGACCAGCTCCGTCCGGTCGTGGATGGGAACGATCTGGACGCCCTGGGGCAGACGGGTCCGGTTGAGCTCATCGACCGCCTCGTGGATCCTCGCCAGTACCTCGCTAGCATTCTCCCACCTCAGCAGCAGCACGATGCCCTCGACGCCGCCCGGTCCTAACGGATCGCGATTCATCGCGAAGATACCCGTGGGCGGGAGGTGTCCGACCGTCACCCGCCCTACGTCGTGGACGTAGACCGGGACGTTCTTCTGCGCGTCGAGGACAATGTTTCCGATATCTTCGCCCGAGCGGATGAGGCCGGAGCCGCGCATAGCGAGCGACTGGTGGCCCATGGTCAGGAGCGCACCCCCGGCGTTCCGATTGTTGTTCTTCACCGCGTCTGCGACCTGGCGGACGCTGAACTTGTACTTGTTCAACGCCTTCGGGTCGAGCTGGATCTCGTATTGCCGGACAAGGCCCCCAAAGATCGTCACGTCGGCGACCCCCGGAATCTGCAGCAGCCGCTGCGTCACGACCCAGTCCTGCAGCTCCCGCAGTCGCATGGCGTCGTACCCCTTGCCTACCAGCACGTAGCGATAGAACTCGCCGATGCCCGTGGACAAAGGAGCCAAGGTCGGCGTGACACCGTCGGGCAGAGTCGCGTCTCGCAGTTTGTCGAGGACCAACTGGCGGGCGAAGTAGTCGTTGGTCCCCTCGGCGAACGTGAGCTCCACGATCGAGAGCCCGAAGATGGTGCGGGAGCGACGGCTGATGAGACGGGCAGTGTTATTGAGGGCCCGCTCGATCGGGATCGTCACCTGCTGCTCCACTTCCTCGGCGGCGAACCCGGGATAGAGGGTGATCACGACGAC
>Ga0070697_100004697_pt1 | contig 10473 bp, 13 predicted proteins | sample KBSK1501metaG_FD_65475 | JGI IMG/M metagenome (GOLD analysis project Ga0070697, IMG submission 65475) | Corn, switchgrass and miscanthus rhizosphere microbial communities from Kellogg Biological Station, Michigan, USA - KBS K1-50-1 metaG | ecosystem: Host-associated > Plants > Roots >... | reverse complement strand
CGCGAAGAGCTCTCCCGCATTCATGCCGATGCAGCGGCGTTTCTCGCCAGCATGGAAGACCGCGAAGCTAAGGGTCCTCCCGTCACTCTCCCAGACGGTTCGGCGGCCAAGCGCCTCCCGGGCGTCAGGCGCTGGCTCTGGGACGGCGAGTTCTGCGGAAGCATCGGGTTGCGGTGGCAGCCGGGTACTACGGCGCTTCCGCCCCATTGTCTGGGGCATATCGGCTACGCGGTCGTGCCGTGGAAGCAGCGCCTCGGGTATGCAAAGTCAGCGCTACGCCTCATACTTCCTGAAGCCAAGGCAGTCGGCCTTTCGTACGTGGAGATCACCACTGATCCGGATAACATCGCGTCACGGCGCGTCATCGAAGCGAATGGAGGCATCTTGGTCGAGCACTTCATCAAGCCGCAGCAGTTCGGCTGCAAGCCGGGCCTGCGCTTTCGCATCACGTTCACATGACGGCGCCTAACCCCTCCATTCCACACCTGGGAGCCACCACGCCAACTCGCCTAACCATACATCTGAGATAGTCCGTCAAGGATTTGGGTAGGAGTTATTGGTAAGATTTTCAAGCGGCTTTAGGGAGTTGTTGGTTAAGTTTTGGGGCGAGGTGTGAGCCTCTGCGTTGGAGACTCTGGAGGTAGATTGTTTCGTCGTAGGGGACGCGGTCGCGCCAGCATACAAACATGCCCCGAAAGCGTTCGGGGTTAAAGGCCAGAGCAAGGGCGGCGGTGGGATAGGTTCTGCCGCGGGCGAGCTGATCTTTAATAAACACCTTGGCCCAACCGCAGTGGAGCACCGACTGGCCGGCGTATTCGAAGAAGCTTTGGTGAGTAATGCGATCCGCGCTAGCCCATTGCATAGGTCAAGCTGCCGTCAACAATTCTCGCGACCGATGTAAATGGATGCGACTCAGTCTTTGTTGCATCGACAATGTGAATCACTTCAACTCCGCGCGCTTTCAAAAAATCGGAAATCAGCGCGCGATGACAACGCCACCAAACCGCCTCCGCGCACATGATCGCCGCCGGTCCAATTTTCCCGGCAAGATCGACAAGTCGATCAACGCCTTTGCGAAATTCTTCCGTCTCCATGTAATCGGCGTAACCGCGGAATGACGCGTTACGCCAGGCCGTGTTTCTTGAATCCTTCTTCGGCTTTCGCAGACCACCGAGTTCCGGAAGATGTTCGTAGCGAATTCCAGCTTTGCCTAACGAATCGCCAAGCACCTCTTTATTGAATTGCGGATAACGTTTCGATCCGGGCAAGGTCCGGACATCGACAAGCAACCTGATTCCGTTGGCCCCCAACGCGGCGCTGAAATCTTCGATCGACCGCGTCGAATGGCCGATGGTCCAGATCCCCGCGCGCAAATGAACGGGCGCGCTTACGGCGCGGGCTGTTTGGGCGCCGTGGCGGGTGGGCCGGCCGATTTCAGTAAGCGGCCCAGGTCGCTACTCGTCGAGATCACGGCGGTGGTGTCGTGCTCAAACGCAGCCCGCATCACATCGAGACTTCGCACAAACGAATAAAGATCCTGCGCGTCGGGTGAGGCATAAGCAGTGGCGTAGATTCTGGCGGCTTCGGCGTCTGCTTTCCCTTCGATTTCCAAGGCGTTCTTTGTCGCGATCGACCGGATGGAAGCAACGTCGCTTTCTTTTTGGCCGCTGATGTTCGCCGCTTCGCCTCTCCCCTCCGACCGGAATTTCGCCGCGATCTGATGGCGCTCACTCGACATGCGCTCGATAATTTTTTCGGCGACTGCCGGATTGTATTTGCTGCGCTTGAAACGCTCATCGAGCAACTCGATCCCGAAATCCGCGATTTTCTGCCGGGTTCGTTCCGTAATCTGTTTTTCGATATGGCCGCGCCCGAGTTGAATGTCCGGGATGTTGCTCGGCAGAACCGTGCCGGTTTTCTCCAGCTGCTCGTCGCGCACCGGCTGGCGACCTTTGGTCACGCGAATGATCTCGACCAAATCATGCGTGGCGACGGCGGTGCGCGTTTCGCTGCCTAAGATGTCGTCCAGCCGCGAAAGCGCGCTGCGTTCATCGTTGAGCCGATTGTAGTAGAGCAGCGGATTACTGATCCGCCATCGAGCGAAGCAATCGACGATCAGGTAAAGCTTGTCCTTGGTCGGACATTCCGTCGGCGGTCCATCCCACGCCAGAATCCGATTATCGAAGCGATGCACGACGTCCAAAACTGGCACCTTCAATTTCAAACCGGGCTTGGTGTCGGTGCGAATCGCTTTTCCGAACCGCGTGATGATTACGGTCTCGTATTGATGAACGGTGAAAAGCAATGCGCCCCATTTAAAGGCCGTCAAAATAAAGAGAACGCCGAGCAAGGCCATGCCGCGGCTCTGGAGGAATCGAATCGCCCCGGGAAAGATTAACAAAGCGCGTGGAGTTTCCATCGAATCAATGCTGTTCCTTGGGCGGTTCCGGCGAGAGGAGCGGCAGCGTTTGCAAGACGCCCTTCAGGCTGTCATCGACAATGACTTTGTGTTGCAAGCCTGGAAGGATCGCTTGCATCGCTTCGAGATAAAGGCGCCGTCGCGTGATCTCTGGCGCCTTGCGATATTCCGTGAGCAAAAGCGAAAACTTCTCGGCTTCACCTTTCGCCTCATTCACGCGGTGGAAGGCGTAGGCTTCAGCCTGTTTCTCGCGCTCCTTAGCCTGGCCACGCGCGTTCGGGACGGCATCGTTATAGACAGCCCAGGCTTGATTGATCGCTGTTTGCTTCTCCTGTTGCGCCTGATTGACTTCGTTGAACGCTGCCTGCACGGCCGGCGGCGGACGGACGGTCGCGAGTTGCACCTGCTGGATCTGAAGCCCCAACCCGTACTCCGAGGAAAGATCAGCCAGCCGCTTGAGCGCCGACGTTTCAATATCGTGCCGCCCAATGGTCAGCACTTCATCCACCGTGCGATCGCCGATCACTTCGCGCATTACGCTTTCCGAGAGATCGCGCAGCGTTTGCTCCGGTTCACGCGCACCGAAGAGATACATTTTCGGATCGATGATGCGGTATTGCACGACCCACGGGACCAACGCCGTATTCAAGTCCCCGGTGATCATCGTCTCGGTGTCAGCCGGTTGCGGGTCGCCCTGATAAGCGTTGGTCGCGTTTTGGGTCGTGAAACCGAACTCCAGTTTCAGCAAGCGTTGCGTCGGGACGATTCCAATTTTATCGATGTACGGGATGGCATAGGCCAGTCCGGGATTCTCCAGCCCGGCATAAGCCCCGAAGCGCAGTCTCACGCCGACAGAATTTGCCGGGATCGAGACAAAGCCGAACAAGAGCCTGACAAACGTGATGATGATCCCAACCGCCGCGATCAATCCGAGAATGAATCGCACCGGTTTAAAATCGAAACTCGAAGGGAAAGAATTCCTCGGCGGCGGCATATGTGAACCTTGTTGATGCCAGCGTATCATGGAGCGCAAGCGGGCAACGAATTCGAAGAGGTTCCGTCGGGTTGAGTGACAATATCGTAGTGTTCCAAGAGCAACCGGATTATGGTGAGTTTATGAATAAAACTCTTCTCTTTGCGGCGTTGATCTTATTGAATGTGCTCGGCATGGCAATCGGAGCAACCGAAACCCAAACGCAACCTGCGACCGGAACTGCGGCCCCGGATTTCAAGCTCACGACCGGTGACGGCAGCCAGGTAAGCCTGAAAGATTATCGCGGCAAATGGGTGGTGCTTTATTTTTATCCGAAAGATTTCACGAGCGGTTGCACGCTCGAAGCGCATAATTTCCAGCGCGATCTGGCGAAGTACGAGCAGTCGGGCGCGGTCGTGTTGGGCGTGAGCGTGGACAGCGCGCAATCGCACAAGGATTTTTGCGCGAAGGAAGGATTGAATTTCAAATTGTTGGCCGATCCGGACGCGAAAGTGTCGGCGCAGTATGGATCGACAATGGACTACAAAGGAGCAATGATGGCGGCGCGGAATACGTTCCTCATTAATCCGGAAGGCAAGATCGCGAAGGTTTATACCGGCGTGAAACCAGCCGAGCATAGCGAGCAAGTGCTGAAGGATTTGGCGGAGTTAAAGAAGAGTTAGGTCGCGGCTCGGAAGGAACAAAGTTCCAATGCCGAAAATTTTCGAGGAGTGAGATAGCGACGCAGCAACCGTTTGTAGGACAACCGCTCCGGTTGCCGTTCGATCCCCGGCAGGCGCAGCGCCTGGCCTACAATTTTGGGGCCGCCGCGAGATTCTCGATCACGTTCTCCATGCCGCTGACGACGAGCGCGAAGCGATTGTAGTCGAGCTTATCCGGCGTATCGGTCGGCTCGTGGTAATGCCGATAGCGAAACGGCGCGGTGTCAGTAACCATAATGCCAGGATAGCCGTGTTGCCAAAATGACCATTGATCCGACCACGCGACACCGGGAATGAATGACGGGAGAGCGGCGCCCTCGGAGGGAAGTTTTCCCTGTTCACGAAAAAGCGCGATTGCGCGCCGCAGCAAGGCGCGGGAATGCAGGTTGCCTACAAATCCAATGAAGTTACCCGTGCGCGGGTAAAATGCGCCGATTGCTGGAATCGGATAAGTTTGCGATCGCGGCGCGTCCGAAAAATAGCCGATCGTTTCCAGGCTGATCATAGCGGAGATCTGATCGCCGCGAGCTTTGCAACGCCCGGCGTAAACGAAACTGCCCATCTGCGTTGTTTGAAAGTAGGGCGGCTCTTCGTTCACGAACGCGACGAAGCGCAATGTCTGCCTCGGTTGTTTTTTGGCAAAACGACGCCCGAGCGCGAGCATGGCAGCTACTCCGCTGCCATTGTCGTTTGCGCCCGGCGCACCAAAGACAGAATCGTAATGCGCGCCGGTGAGAACGATCTGCGGGGAAGTGCCCCGAATTTCCGCCTCGATATTATGACAAGGCAATCGATTTACCTCGTACGTATCTCGCCGCGGATGCAACCCCGCTTGAACAAACGAACTCTCAATAAAATCGGCGGCCGCTTTCAGTTGAGGATAACGCGGGATGTTCCGCTCGCCGATTTCGGCGCCAAGCGTGTGCACATCGGCGATCAACTCATCGCGTAAGTCGATCTCGGCCGGCGATAGTCCCGCCGCGTTCGCACTGTTTTTGCCCGGCATTTTGAGTAGGAACCACCATCCTCCGGTACCAAATACTGCGATGAAAGCGATAAGCACGGAAACACGGCGCCACGAACCGATCACCTTCACCCTGGGAGCATGACTGAATTTCTTTCGGATTATCCGATCTTCTTTCGGAAGCGGAGCGCGCAGAGCGAAAACAAGAGGGCCCCCATCCCCGCGAGTATCACGATCGAGGACCAGAATTCGGCCAGAGTTGCGCCGCGCAAAATGATCGCCCGCATCAGCTCGATGAAATAGGTCACCGGCAGACACGCGCCGATGGCGTAAAAAATCCAGGGCATCGTTTCGCGTGGAAAAATAAAGCCGGAAAAAAAGACGCCCGGCAGTAAAAACACCATAGCGAGCTGAAACGCTTCCATCTGCGTTTGCGCCCTCGTCGAAATGAGCAGGCCAAGGCTCAGGAGTGCGAAGATGTAAAGAAACGACGCGACGAATAGGGCCACGACGCTGCCCTGAATCGGCACGAAAAAGATCCAGCGCAGAATGGCGAAGAGCAACGCAGCCATCGCCATCGCGATGCACAAATAGGGCACGATCTTGCCGAGCATCAGACCCCAGCGCGACAATGGACTCACGAGCAATTGTTCGAGTGTTCCTTTCTCGCGCTCGCGCACGAGCGAAAGTGCGGTGGCAAAAACCGTCGCCAGTTGCAGCGCCACGCCGATCACGCCCGGCACGAAAAAATTCGGGCTTTTCAACGCTGGATTGTAAAGCACTTGAGGACGGACTTCGACCGGGAGACCGCTGCGCCCGGTCTCGCTCAAGAGCCGCTTGAGCGAGTCGTTGAACGTGACTCCGATCCCGGTGTTCAAGGCTTGCAACGCCGTGGTCGAATTCGAGCCGTCGATCAACAGCTGCACATAAGCCGTGCGTCCGGCGCGCAAATCGCGCGTAAATTCCGGCGGAATTTCGATCCCTAGATACGCGTCGCCCCTCCGGATCGTCTCCGCCAGCTCCGCGATGCTGTGCACTTCCTTGACGATGCGAAATGTCTGCGTGTTGACGAACTCATCGACCAGTTGCCGGCTCTCGAATGTCCGGTCCTGATTCAACAGGGCTGTCGGCATGTGTTTCACATCCGGATCGAGCGCAAACCCGAACGCGATGATCTGCACAAGCGGCGGAAAGAACATGAAAAAGAGCGCGATGGGATCGCGCCAAACAACGATGAATTCCTTGAACAGGATCGCCCCGAGCCCGCGGAAAGGTACCTTTTTCATTCAAGCAGCCCGTTGGCGCTGATTTTCACCGGCGTGTTTCGCGGAAAGTGTGACGAAGACATCTTCGAGCGAAGGGCCAATCTCATGAATTTCAGTGTGACCGATGCCGACGCTCCGCAGCTTCTCTTCGATTTCTGCCCGTTTCAGTTTTTCATCGACAAGCAAATGCATCGATTGTCCGAAGACCGTGGCGCTGCGCACGCCATCAAGCTGATGCATCGCTTGCAGGGCGGTTGTCACATGATCGCAGATCACGTCCAAGCGTCGCGTCCCGGGCGGACTCACCTCCGGCATTTGCTTCAACTCGTCGGGTTCGCCGCACACGATCAACTTCGACATGTAAATGTAGCCGACATGATCGCAGCGTTCCGCTTCGTCCATGTAATGCGTGGTGACGAAAAGCGTCATGCCTTTACCGGCGAAGTCGAAAAGCAAATCCCACAATTCGCGGCGCGCCACCGGGTCGATGCCGGCAGTCGGCTCGTCGAGAAAAAGCACGGTCGGTTTGTGCATGAGCGAGCAGGCCATGGCCAGGCGCTGGCGCATTCCGCCGGAAAGCAGCGCGGCGCGCATCTTGATGAACGGCTCGAGATGCGTGACTGCGATCATCTCGTCACGACGCTGATTCAATTCCCGGCCGCGCAAGCCGTAGAGTTTGCCGGCGAAAATCAGGTTCTCGTTCGTCGTCAGCTCGTCATAGAGCGAAAACTTTTGCGACATATAGCCGATCATTTCTTTGATCTCTTCGCCTTCACGAATGATGTCATGGCCACCGATGCGTGCAGTCCCGTCGCTCGGCTCCAGAATTCCGCAAAGCATACGAATCATCGTCGATTTGCCGGAACCATTCGGCCCGAGGAAACCAAAGATAGAACCTTTACTCACGGAGAACGAAACGTGATCGACGGCCGTGAACGTGCCGAAGCGTTTCGTCAACCCTTCGCACTCAATCATCGCTTCAGGCATACAAAGAAAATCTGGAAGCCAGGAAACGAGGAAAGATCGATAAGATAATTTTGAAGAATTCCTGGATTCCTCGCTTCCAAATTCATTTCACGTTCGGAAAATAAACATCGGCCGCCATGCCGGCGCGTAATCGGTCGTCGTTGTTGGGCAGGCGGACTTTGACGCCGAAAACTTGACGGATTCTGTCCTCCACGGTTTGCACATTACGCGGCGTAAACTCGGCCTGGCGGTTCACCTGCTCGACGACGCCGTCGAAATCTTTGCCCGGAAAAGAATCGACGCGGACGCGAACGTGTTCGCCGACTTTGATCAAACCGAGCCACGACTCGGGAACATAAACGCGCACCCAGAGATGTCCCGTCAAGAGCAGCGTCGCGACTTCGCGATTGGCCGGAAGAACGTCGCCCACTTTTACGCTTAACACTTCCAACACAGAATCGCTGGGCGCGATGACTTGCATCTCGGCAAGCTGCGCGTCGATGTCGGCGAGTTGGGCGCGCGCTTGCGTCACCCGCATTTTGGCCGCTTCGACATTTTTTTCCTGCGCCTTGGAGGCGCTGACCGCGCGCTCCGCGTCATTAGGCGAAACAACTTTGCGCTTGAGCAAATCTGCCTGACGTGTCGCGTCGTCGCGCAAGAAATCGAGTTGCGCCTGCTGCGCATCGGCATCGTGAATGGCGGTATTGATCTGCGCCGCGGCCAAATCGCGCCGCGCTTGCAACTCGGTTGCTTCCAATTGCACGATTGGTTGACCGGCCCGCAAGGTATTGCCCTCCCACGCGAAAATTTTCTCCACGCGCCCGCCGCTGCGCGGGCCGACATGCACTTCGTCCACTTCAATCGTGCCGGAAACGGCGTTGCTCCGGTTTCCGCAAGCCGACAAGGAGATCGACCATGCGACCGTCACGGCGGCGCAAAGGAGCCTGTCGATGTTGACTCGGACGAACAATTTCGTCTTTACGAAACCGGATTTCACTCCTTTGCGCAAGCGATTGCGCCATCGTCTTGTCGCTCCCTTGTAATGGGCAGCAAGTCGGCTAGAAGCAGTTTCATGACCAAAGAAAGATAGAATGGCCGGCTATTCCGACACAGCGCTGCACCAAAAACTCGGCATAAAACCGGGCGAGACCGTCATCGCGATCAACGCACCCGCCAACTATCGAAAATTGCTCGGCAAAATTCCCGACGGTGCGCACTTTTCTAATCGCGTCACCCGAGACGCCGAATTCATTCATTTTTTCACAACCCGCCGTCGCGACTTAAAGAAGAAATTGCCGATCTTGCGCAAAAGACTTGCTCAAGGCGGAGTACTTTGGATTTCCTGGCCGAAAAAATCCGCGGGTGTTCCAACCGATGTGACAGAAGATGTGATTCGAGCCGTGGCGCTGCCGCTTGGATTAGTGGACATAAAAGTATGCGCAGTCGATGAAACCTGGTCGGGATTGAAATTGATGATTCGGCGGGAGGAGCGAAGATAAAAAAAATGACAAAGCGACATCTTGATCACATTGATTTGCGAGTAAAAAATTTCGAGCGGGCAAGAAAGTTTTACGAGAAACTGTTGCCCGAGCTTGGATTTACTTGCGACCGTTCCGACGCGGAATGGGGCACGTTTTACTCAGTTGGGGAAGATAAGCCTTCTGACTTTTTTGGATTCACCGCAGACCCGGATCATCAACCAAACGGAACTCGGATCGCGTTTTGGGCGATCACGCGCGACGAAGTCGATCGCCTTGCGAAACTTGTGCATGAAATCGGCGGCAAAAATCTGGAAGGCCCGGAAGTTTGCGCCGGTTACAGTCCGGGATACTACGCGCTGTTCTTCGAAGATCCCGACGGCAACAAGCTGGAAATCTGCTCTCGCGCAAATCCGATCGTTGCAGAGTGAAACGAGTTCGGCGAAGAGTTCGATCATGAATGACCCGGTGCATGTTCCTGCTATTTTGCAGGAACCGCGTCGCGTTCGCTATCTCAAGCTGATCGCGCTCTTCAAGATCGGCAAAGGCGTGTTGCTTCTTTTGCTGGGCGCTTCGCTACTTTTTCTGAATGCGCGCGACAGTTGGATGGGTGCGCTGTCTGACTGGACGGACGAAGAAATTTTGCTCGGCCACAGCAAGACGGTCCATTTTCTTCTCAGCAAATTGCAAGATGTGCTGGCGGGCGGCGGCGCGTTGCAGGCGACCGGATTCCTGGCCCTTTTTTATTGCGCAGTTCTCTTCACGGAAGGAATTGGTGTTTATTTTCAAAAGCGCTGGGCCGAACTGCTCATGATTTTTGCAACCGCAACACTGATTCCGCTGGAAGTGCGGCATCTCTGGCATCAGCTGGTGTTTCATCAACCGATCTTGGCGGCGCTACTCATTCTTCTGGCGAATTGTTTTATCGTTTGGTTTTTGTATCTCGTGCTCAAGCGCGACAAGGCAGAAGAGCACACCGAGCCCAAGAAAGAATTCGTCGAAACTCGTTAGGCAGGTTTCGGCTTGATGCCGAACGCAGCGAGCGCGGCAACCGTTTTTTCCATCGGCAAGCCGACCACGTTGGAGAACGAGCCCTCGAGCCTCGCGATAATTGTTGCGCCGCCACCCTGGGCGGCATAAGCGCCGGCTTTATCGAGCGGGTTCACTTGCGCGAGGTAGGTGTCGATTTCTTCTCTGTTCAACCGGTGGAAACGAACCCGGGAAATCTCATGAAAACTTGTCGATCTAGTGGAAGCAAGATGACAGATGAAAACCGCGGAACAAACTTCGTGAACTCGTCCGCTCAAGCGACGCAAAATTTTTGCGGCATGATCAAGATCGGCGGGCTTGCCAATAATTTCGTCATCCAGCGCAACGAGAGTGTCGGCCGCGAGGACGACCGCGTCCGGGTGCAGACGAGCGACCAACATCCCTTTGCGGACCGCATTGAACCTGGTCAGCTCGCGCAGGGTAAGACCGACATCGAACCCTTCGCTAACCCGGGGCGACATCCTCTCAAATTCAAAACCAGCCGCGGCAAGCAACTCACGGCGGCGCGGTGAATCTGAGGCGAGCAGCAACGGTGTCGCCACGCGCATGAGCGGAGCTTTTTTACGGATTCGGCGAAACCGATGGCGCCGCCGCTTTTTTTCCGCCAAAGATATCCGACATGCTCATTTCCTGATA
>Ga0070697_100004696_pt1 | contig 10473 bp, 10 predicted proteins | sample KBSK1501metaG_FD_65475 | JGI IMG/M metagenome (GOLD analysis project Ga0070697, IMG submission 65475) | Corn, switchgrass and miscanthus rhizosphere microbial communities from Kellogg Biological Station, Michigan, USA - KBS K1-50-1 metaG | ecosystem: Host-associated > Plants > Roots >... | reverse complement strand
ATGGACAACGCCATCTCGACGCATGCGCGGGCCGATTCCAAGCTGCCTTCCTGGATATTCAGGAAGCCGAGGCTTACAAGCGCACGGCACTCGCATCCGCGGTCGCCGACCTCGCGGGCTTCCGCCTGTGACGCCTCGAACCGGACGCGCGCCTCAGGGCCCTTCCCGGAGTACTCCAGCGCACGTCCACCAACGTAATCCACTCTGGCAGCAGCCGCTGTTCGGATTTCGGGTATGGCCCGCACCAAGGACGCGAGTTCGACCCCGACCTGGAAGGGTCCGCGCAATCCCACCCCCGCCCAGGCGCCCTCCAGCGAGCGCACGGCCATATCGACGTCGCCTCGCGCGGCGGCGCGGCGACATGCCACGACGAGATTGTCGAGCTCGGCGCAGCCATCGGCGAGCGCCGCCTTCTCGTCCAGGCCCGCAAAGTGCGCGCCATGTCGCATTTCAGCTGCGAGGGGCGCCGCCGGACCGCTCCCCGCATAGCGCGCCGCCGTGCGCAACTGCTCCGCCGCATATTCCTGCACACTCACCAGGAGATCGAACCGGTTGTCGGTCACCTGCCTGACCAGGGACTTTTGCACCAGCGATTGCAGCGCATCCATGGGCCACGGCGCGTTCTCGTACGCCGAGAGGTCAAGTACGGCCTCCACCGACTCGAGCGTGAAGCCACCCTCGAACACCGATAGTTGAGCCAGCGCTGCTTTCTCGGGCAACGACAGCAGATCCCAGGACCAATCGAACACCGCACGCATTGTTGCCTGCCGATCCACGCGCCCGCCGGTCGACGCGAGCAGTTTGAACCGCTCGCTCATGCGCAAGAGCAGTGTCCTCGGGGGCATCACCCGCACTCGCGCCGCTGCCAGCTCGATCGCCAGCGGCAGCCCCTCCAGCAGCTTCACGAGCGGGGCGATCGCCGACTGATCTTCGGAACTCGGCTCGAAACCGGGCTTCGCCGCCTCTGCCCTGCGCAGGAACAACGCAGCCGCGTCGGACGGCGTCAGCGGCGCCAGCGCGAGGATCTCTTCTCCGGATAGCCCCAGCACCTCGCGCGTGGTCACCAGGAATCGTGCATCGCATGCGCGGTCGAGCCACCGGCCCAGCGTTTCCTCCGCGTAGGGTGTGACCTGCTCGAAGTTGTCGACGATCACCAGACACTTGCCACGCCCGGCGATCGCGTGTCCGAGCTGGATCACCGGATCGTCTTTCCCCAACGGCACGTCGAGCCCTTGCGCAACGGCATGCAAAACGCCATCCAGGCTTCGGGCCTCCGATAGATCGCAGAACCAGACGCCGCCCGGGAAATCTCCGAGCGAGCTCCACCCGAACCGCGTAACGAGACGTGTCTTGCCGGTGCCGCCGAGGCCCAGCACCGAGACGAGGCGCGCACCGCCGTCGAGACGTCGCGCCAGTTCGGCCAAAGACTCGCGTCGCCCGACGAAGGCATCGCGTTCGGCCGGCAGGCTGTGCCCCGTGAATGATGCCAAGGGCGGAAAATCAGCACGCAAGTCCGGCGCGACGACCTGCAGCAGGCGCTCCGGATTGAGCAAGCCCTTCAATCGATGATCGCCCATCTCGCGCAGGGTGACACCTTCCGGCAATTGTCCGCGTACCAATTCTCCCGTGGCGGCGGAAAGCAGGACTTGCCCGCCGTGCGCGGCGGACATGATGCGCGCTGCGCGGTTCAACGATGAACCGAAATAATCACCGTCCCGAAGTTCCGCCACGCCGGTGTGCAAGCCCATGCGTACCGCTATCGCAATTGGCGGTCGGGCATCAGACGCGGCGGGTTCAGGGTTCGAGGCGCCGCCCTCCAGTGTCTGCAAGGCGCGTTGTGCCGCGAGGCACGCCGTGAGTGCATCCGTAGCGGCGGCGAAGACTGCATACACACCGTCGCCAGTGCTCTTGACAATGCATCCGTCAGACGACTCGATTGCGTAACGCAACAGCCTGTCGTGGCGCGCGAGTGCGGCCTGCATCGCGTCGGGATGCTGTTCCCACAAGGTTGTGCTGCCCTCGATGTCCGTGAACAGGAAGGTGACCGTGCCCGTGGGGAATCGTGAGTCCGTAGGAACTGTCGGGGGCACAATGGTCAGAGTGGAATTCACGCGGCGGAAAACGCATCCTGCACGCCGCATGCCGCTTGCGCAACCGGCGTGACCTCCGGGCAATCGCGAGCCAGCTGATGACTTCGAGGCCCGCTGGGCGGGGCGGCGCGACAGACCGCTTGTGGCCGGTTTCAGCCGGTCAAAGGCCAAGTACGATCTGACACTGGCTGTCAGATCAAATCGGGTTACGAGGCGTAACGCTGTGTCGGAGTTGCCTTCGGTACGCGCAGACCGCCGGATTCTTTTGTTAGTGACGCATGGGGTGATGTCCGGCGGGCGCGACCGTGTCGTCCGCATATCCGCGCAGGGCGTCATACTTGGCAATCTGGTCGGCGGACAGAACGGATCGCATGGCGAGATGTGCCGACAGATGCGTGTACCGCAAGTCCGCCTGCAGTCGAGCGAGCTCGTCGAGCACGGCTCGGGTGTCGGCCGGCGTGGCTGATCCGCTCGAAAAGCTCTTTTCGAGCACTGTCTCCTTGGTGACGATCGTCTCACCCAGCGCTCTGGCCTTTACGTCCATCGCTTGCCAGATCTCCCTGGCCTTGGCGAGTTGCATAGGGGAGAGCCCGAGGTCGTCGGCCTGGTCCACTACATGCCGCGGTCCGGGGTAGTGGTTGAGCTCCGCAACCTTGGATAGACCCATGCCGTTGCCCTGCAGGTAGTCGGCGATCTCCTGCTCGGAAAGCGCCTTGATGCTTCGGGTTTGCAGACCCGCGTAAGGCTTGTCCGCCGCGGCAGCGCCTGTGGCGAAAACAAGCGCGGACATCAGAATCGCTGCTCGCTGGATCGTGTGCATGGAAACTCCGACATTGAATGCGTTAGACGTTACCTGACATCTCGACCTGCAGCCACGGTGAAGGCACCGCGGACCCAACCCGTTATAGTCAGCTGTATCATAAATGCACCGTCCATACGGATGCACGCGCTCAGACCCGATGTGACCACCCCCAGAGGATGCTTTGCGAGAGACTACGAACTCGGCCGTTCCGCTGCGGTGCGGGACCTGGAGCGTAGCGTACTCGGCTGCGACTACGGAGGAACCAGCTGGACAACGCGCCGGGAAGCGGGCCGGATCGCTGAACTGCTCGGGCTTCGCCCTGGCGTGCGGCTGCTGGAAGTGGGGGCCGGCGCGGGATGGCCCGGTCTGTATCTCGCGCAGGTCACCGGGTGCGATGTGGTGCTGACGGACGTTCCAGTCGTCGGTCTTCAAATAGCGCTCGAGCGCGCCGCGGCGGACGGATTGGGGCAGCGATGCGCGGCCGTGGTGGCTGACGGCGCCAACCTGCCTTTTAGAGAGAGTTCATTCGACGCCCTGAGTCATTCCGACGTCTTGTGCTGCATGCCGGCGAAACTGTCCATGCTGCAAGCGTGCCGGCGCGTTGCCCGCTCAGGCGCCAGGATGGTGTTTTCCGTTATCGCACTGGCGCCCTCGCTGTCTGCATCCGAGCGTCAGGCCGCGATCGAGTCCGGCCCTGAGTTTGTTGATGTAGATCGCGACTATGCGCTCTTGCTCGAGCAATCGGGATGGCGCGTTCAGGAACGGATAGACGTGACGGCAGAAATTGCACAATCCATCCGCACCTCGCTGGAAGGCATGAAGTTACGTGCCGAGGCGCTCACCAAGGTACTTGGCGTAAATGAGTTCTCACAACGCATAGCGCGCCGGGAGCAGACGCTCGCCGGTATCGACCGAGGACTCTTGAAGCGGGAAATTTTTGCGGCTACAACGAAAGACGCGCAAACACAGGCCGCATGAAGAGATTGACCGTCATTTTTGAACGCGCTTGAGGTGGTTGGAGCTGTAGACCTGAAATGGCTTGCCAGGCGCCGCCAACTCGAATGTTTCGATGAACTCATTGTCCGACAGAAACTCGTAGCTCTCGCGCGCCTTCCATGAATTACTGAAGTTTTCGAACGCCTCGCTCTCGAAGACTGGCGATGCGTGGCCCTCACCGGCGTTTACCTGTCGGTAGGTGTTGACAAATCCCTCAACATGAAACTGACGTAAGACGAGAAGCTTACGCACCTTGTCATAACTGAAGATCCCCCAGTGCTCGTGAACTTCGCCAGACTTGTTCTTCTCCTGGGGCGGATAGCGTGAAGTGTTTGTCTCGTGAACGAAGCGACCGTTCATGATAAGGCTGTACTGGCGCGTGACGATTCCATCCCCAGCCTCACCCGAAGCGGTTCCGGTCCACTCACCGATGAAGCGCTGGAGCGGCAACCATTGATCTCGTTCTGGATCGGCTGCACGGGCCGTTCCGACTAGCGCACTCGTGCACAAGAGGACCGCAACGACGGATTTGACGAGCTCCATCATGACCCCTCAAGAGATTGATGATGCCGCCCCGAATCCTACTCCGCAGCTTCAACCGGGGTTAGGTGATGTTCACCTCTCGTGGTTCGCCTACGATGCGACGGCCGACCAGCACTATCGCTCCACGTTCTCCAAGGCGCGCCTCCTCCCGGACTACCTCCTCGACGAACGCCGTCGCCTGGGGGGTTTCCGGCAGTACCGGGACAAGGTAACGATAGAGATACGGAACCTGCTGAGTCTCTCGAATGACGAAGTACTCTGCGATAGCGTGAGTCATTGCCGCCGTCGTGTGAAGTTGATGGTCGTGACTCTGATGCCATACAGCGAACGGGTTTTTTGACCCAAGCAGGTCGGTTACAAACTCGCCTGGAACTCGCGCGATAATTGCTTCAGCCGTTTGCGAGCCAAGAACCTCCAGAAACCAGCTGATGGTTGCCTTGTCCGCTGCGTCAAACGCGAAATCCTCAACCAGGAGCATCCCCCTCGGCCGCAAGACCTCTCGCGCCTTGTGAATTGCTCTCCGCAGCGGGGCAATGTGGTGCAACGAACGGGTGAAGACAACACCGTCGAGAGGAGCGCTTTCGAACGCCGGCCACGATGCCTGTACCGCGGAAACTCCACGCTCTTGGGCACGTGCAATGACCTCTTGGTCCGAATCCACTCCAATCACCTGGTAGCCGCGGTTCAGAAGCTCCAGGGCGACACGTCCTTCGCCACATCCGACCTCGAGGACCGATGCCCCTGGAGGAAAGTGGGACGCGATGAACGCTACCGTTGCCAATGTCGGGACATCGATCGGCGTCCGGACTACTTCACCCATAGAGCCGCCACCTTCCGATCGACAAACGACAGCCAAGCCTCTCTGAACCGCGAGTCAGCGTCAATCCCTTGACCGGTGTACGAGCAACGGTAGAAGATCTGAGAATCGTGGACACCAAATCGCACTGGGAGAAGGTGTACCGGACCAAGCAGCCAAACGAGGTTAGCTGGTATCGAGCACACCTGGATGTGTCGCTTCGCCTCATCGAGGAGGCCGCCCCGAATCGCCATGCGCAGATCATCGATGTCGGCGGTGGCGAATCGACGCTGGTCGACGACCTGCTGGCCCGTGAGTATCGTGAGATATCCATTCTCGACGTTTCATCGACCGCCTTGCGCGTTACCAAAGAGCGACTGGGGGCCAATGTAGACAAAGTCGACTGGCTCTGTGGAGATGTCACGACGTTTGGTTTCGTCCGCCATCAGTTCGACGTCTGGCACGATCGGGCGGTCTTCCACTTTCTGACGGATCCCAAGGATCGAGTTGCCTACGTGCGACAGGTAGCGCATGCAGTCAAGCCAGGCGGCCACATCATCGTTGCAACGTTCGGCCCCGAAGGCCCGACCACGTGCAGTGGCCTAAACGTTGTTCGTTACGACCCAGACGCCCTGCATGGCGAATTTGGGACCAGCTTTCGATTGGTAAAGCATCACACGGAGCTGCATCGAACGCCCGCGGGTTCGATGCAGCAATTCATCTACTGCTACTGCAACATTTCAGAAGCGCGTTCCTGACGGCGCCGTTTAGTTCCTCCCGCATTTTGAGTGAGCGGAGGAGGCCGCCCCCGACCGGCGAGGAGAAGCCGCCCACTCGGTCCCGCAACCTCTAGTCGCACAGGGGTAACATACACACACAAGAGGGAGGAGGATGGCGGCCGGTCGGACATCGTCACTGGATAGAACCGGATTAGCCACGATGCCGCCTGGCCGAAGGCGGCGCGACACGAGGAGAGGAAAGCCATGAATTCAGCCAAGTCCATTACTGTCGCCGCGGTTCTTGGGGGCGTCGCCGGATTGGCGCTCCTCGTTCCGGTGCACGCCGGCGGCGACAAGGTCGCCTTCCCCGAGAACTACGCTGCGGGAATCCTGTACGGCACCGTCGACCGCTACGACGTCAAGCAGTACCGCGAGCAGTACGCGGCTCCCGCGGCGGTCGAGGCCGTGCGCAAGGGCCAGCCGATTCCCAGCGGGACCGTAATCACGATGATCGAATATAAGGCGCAGCTCGACGCGCAGGGCAATCCGGTCAAGGATGCCAACGGCCACTTCGTCAAAGGCGAGCTTGGCCGTTACGTCGTGATGGAGAAGCGCACCGGCTGGGGCGCTGAGTACCCGGACAATATCCGCAACGGCGAATGGGAGTACCAAGCGTTCACGGCGGACCGGAAGGTCAGCGACAAGGTCGATCTGAAGACTTGCTTCCAGTGCCACAAGCCGCACGCGGACCAGGACTTCGTCATCTCGCTCGCAAGCCTCAAGGGCGTCGCTGCCGGGCAGATGGCCGCGCCCCCGCCCGGCCCGGATATCGTCAGCATTGCCGGCTTCCATTTCGGCCCAGAGCAAGTGACAGTTGCCGCTGGCGCGCCCATCACCTGGGTCAACACCGACGCCTCGCCGCATCAGGTGGTGCTCAGCGGCAGGCCACAGAAGACGCCGATCCTGCTGAAGAGCCAGAGCGCGTCTTTGACCATCGCGGAGCCGGGCACCTACGACTACATCTGCGGCCTGCACCCGAGCATCAAAGGCAAGATCGTTGTCAAATAGCCGGCCTTCGACTCGCCGGTCTCGACGTTGCGTGCCTCTTTGAGGGGGCGCGAAGATTGAGCCGCAACTTCATGGCGTGCCGCGAGTCCTGCGTCGAAACCAATCGCCGCATCATGACCCCACGGCGCAAAGTCTTGATCGCGTTGGGCGCCTCCGCGCTCGCTCCACTCCTTTCATTTGCCCAACAACCGCCGACGAAGGCGCCGCGCATCGGCATTCTGTCGCCGTTCAATTCGTCTTCGGACACCTTTCGCGACGCTGTGCGGCAGCGCCTGCAGGAGTTGGGTTATACCGAGGGAAGCAACTTCGTGATCGAATACCGCGCATCGGATGGATTGGCTGACCGCTTGCCTCAACTCGCCGCGGATCTCGTGAATCTGAAAGTCGATGCCATCGTCACCACGACCGCGGCAGGCGTGCAAGCCGCAAAGCAAGCAACCGCGACGATACCCATCATCATGGCGGGCGTGGACGATGCCGTCGACCAGGGTTTCGTGCGGAGTCTGGCCAAGCCCGGCGCCAATATTACGGGCACTTCGTGGCTCAACACGGAGTTAAGCGCGAAACGAGTGGGACTGCTCAAGCAGATGCTGCCTAAAATATCTCGCGTCGCCCTTCTGCGCGAAGCCGTTGGCGCCGCGTCATCGCTGCAGGCAACCGAGGCGGCGGCGCGCACGTTGGGACTGCGTCTGGTAGTCATGGAAATTCGTGCGCCGAGTGAAATCGATGGCGTGTTCTCGGCGCTCGCCCAAGAACGCGTGGGCGCGCTCATGATCGCCCAAGGCCCCATGCTTGCCGGCCAGGAGCGACATGTAATCGAACTGGCGACGAAGCAGCGCCTGCCGACGATCTTCTCGTTTCGCAAAGCAGTCGAGGCCGGCGGGCTGATGAGTTACGGACCTAAACCCATCGATCTGTACCGTCGCGGCGCCGACTATGTCGATCGTATCCTTAAGGGCGCCAGGCCCGGTGAGCTACCCGTCGAGCAACCGACCAATTTCGAACTGCTGATTAATCTCAAGACAGCCAGGGTGCTTGGAGTAGATGTTCCGCATGCAATTCTGTTGAGCGCTGACGAAGTGATTCGGTAGACTGCGGTCACTTTGACGAAGTGGCGCCAGCCGGCTGCTCGAAGATCACGGCCGGCACGCCTTCCTGGTTGATGCTTGCCTGGATAATCACCAGTGGTTCCTCGCCAGGATTGGCCCACTGGTGAACGAGATCGTACGGTTCGTAATGAGCCACCCCGGCGGGCCGCGGCTTCGTCTTACCGTCGGCCGTGAACATGCCCGTGCCTGAAAATATGTAGTAGAGCGCCGCGCCCGAGCGATGATGCGGCGGATTTAACGGGAAGCGCGGTGGGAATGTCACTCGCACCAGCGTAAACTCGTACGGTCCCGGTTTGAGTCCCGGGATCGGCGATGTCGTTCGGTACAGCTCCTTGGCGATTGCCGGATGGCTCTCCATCGGTGCATTGAGTTCGCCTGCGGTCGATAAGACAAAATGCAGGAACTCAGCCGGCTTGCCGGATGCCGACTTGAATATCGTGCTTTTGCCTTTCGCAACGAGCACACCATCGCTTTTTGCGAGGGACCGCTGGTCGGCGCCGCTCGTGACTTCGAGCGCTCCCTCCAATACGAGGACGAAACCGACAGGCCCGTTGTAAGTGACCGCCTGCGTCGCCGGCAGGTGAACGCGCACGAGTTTGAAGTAGTGCGGCGCATCCGCGACGCTCGCCAATGGCGTGCTCCCGAGTACCGCCCGTACTGTGCCTGTCCCGGCGGTACCGGGCGGCGCCGGCATCTGCGCGCCTACCGTGCTCGCGAGTAATCCGCCAGACATGGCCATAACAAATATCAACAATTTGAGGTGGATCATCTTGTTTCCCTCCAATTCACAGCGATTCGTGATTCGTCATCAGAGCGCCTAGGACCAAGTGCTCGCGAATTCGCGCAGGCGGCCCGACATCGTGGGCCCTCGGTGGTGCTGCGGCCTATACCGATGCGATTCTACCTTCGTGCTCGGCCGGCTTCGCCTCCGGCCCCGCCTCCGCATCCGACCCACCGCCGTTGAACAGCGCATTGAGCAGCACCGCGCTGATCGCGGCCAGCGTGATGCCGCTGTTCACCAGCGGCGCGAGCCACTGGGGCACCTGCGGGAAAAACGTCGGCGCCACCAGCGGGATCCTGCCGGCCGCGATGCTGATCGCGATGATCAAGAGGTTGTGGCGCAGGCCGTAGTCGACGCGGGCCAGAATCCTGATTCCCGTCGCCGCGATCCCTCGATTAAACCAATCTAGTACTTGATGCGTCGCATGATTGCGCATGAGCGGTGGCGAGATCGTCGGGGAAAGCGCCCAGCGAACACTGCTCAACTGTGACTGAATCGTTGCCGCTCATTCGTGATCCGCCTTTGCTTTGCGCTTTCGTGCAAGCGCGACACCGAACCCGATTAACGCCGCCGGAACGGGAAGATACCAAACCCAGCTTAAGTCTTCCAGCCACTCTCATAGCCTGCGAATAATAGGCCGGCAACCAGTAACCACCCGAACCCGTGAATCAGCCACGTAGGCAGCAGGGTGACCCCATTGGCGGATACTTTGCCGCGCCAGAAGTAACACATGGCAGACGCAGTGAAGAACCCAATGACCGCGAAGGTCCCACCAGCCTCGAGCGAATCAACGTCGACATTCACTGAGCGAAGGCCAAGCGATGATGACCGACGCGAGCGCCGCCGTGCACAAGGATGTGAAGCGAGTCGTCGTCGTGCGTGAACAGGCACCCAGTGGTTCGACAGTGTGGATCGTGAATCACACCACTTCATTGGGATTTGCTGATCGGCACGAACCTGCGAATCGGCAACGGCCCATGCTCGAATAGCCATCAGCTAAGACTGCGCTGCAGGGTCAGCTCGTCGCGGGGGCTCGTCAGGGCCGGCTTCGCATGCCGGCAAAGTAACCGGTATCCTGGCAGCCCAAGTTCGTGCTCGTTAGCACAAACGTCGCCGTCAGCGCATTCACCTGGACGTCCAGGGTCGAGACGGAGGCGTTGCCTATTTCGCCACCAGTAGCGGTATAGGTGCCAAGAACAGAGCCAAACCGCCCACTTTGACTCAGCGTCCCAGAAATTGTTATGGCTAGGCCGAGGATCGAAATCGTGATGCTGATGGACTGTCCGCTTTGAGTTACTGAGATGGTTGTTAAAGGGGCGTCAACAGGGGGCGTGTTATCAGACGGGTTGGTGCAACCGCTCGAGGTGAAGTGGATCGCGCCTAGGTACGTACCGCTATAGTCGTCGAGTACGAGCGTTTGACGCGTCACATTCTTGACAATGGTGAGGCCGTCGACGTCATACGTAAGTGTGCCGGTTGTGCTCGTCTGCGCCGCCCAAGTCATCGTGCCGACTTTGCGAAACGTAAACAGGGCCGGGTTGTATGGCATCGCCCCGAACCACGGCCCAG
>Ga0070697_100004695_pt1 | contig 10476 bp, 6 predicted proteins | sample KBSK1501metaG_FD_65475 | JGI IMG/M metagenome (GOLD analysis project Ga0070697, IMG submission 65475) | Corn, switchgrass and miscanthus rhizosphere microbial communities from Kellogg Biological Station, Michigan, USA - KBS K1-50-1 metaG | ecosystem: Host-associated > Plants > Roots >... | reverse complement strand
CGACCGGACTTGAGTGTCGATGGAACGATCGAGCTCGAGCGCCTCGACAACGTCGTTTTTGTTGGCCGGCCCGCGTTTGGCCAGGAAAACAACACCGTTGGCATGTTCAAACTCGTCGCCGGCAGCAACGAAGCCGTCCGTACGCCGGTCAAGCTGGGCAAAAGCTCGGTCAACACGATTGAAATTCTCAGCGGCCTGAATCCAGGCGATCAGGTCATCCTTTCCGATACCAGCGCCTGGGATTCACACGAACGAATTCGACTTAACTAAACCAATCATGACATCCACCTCACCAAATCCTCAAACATCATCACGCAAGAACGGCTCAACTCCGTTGATCCACCTCGATGCCGTCACCAAAGTGTTTCTCACCGACGAAGTCGAGACACACGCGCTTTCCGGAATCCATTTAGATATCCGCGACGGCGAATATGTTTCGATCGCCGGGCCATCGGGCTGCGGCAAATCGACGTTATTGTCGATCCTCGGCCTGCTCGACACGCCTTCGAACGGCAGTTACGCGCTCAAAGGCGGCGAAGTCGCGAATCTTTCGTTTGCCGACCGCGCCCGGATCCGGAACCGCGAGATCGGTTTCATCTTCCAAAGCTTCAATCTGATCGGCGACCTGACGGTTTTCGAGAACGTAGAGTTGCCGCTGACCTATCGCGGAATGGGCGCAGGTGACCGAAAAACTTTGGTCACGCAGGCGCTCGATCGCGTGGGAATGGCGCATCGGGCAAAACATTTGCCGAGCCAGCTTTCGGGCGGTCAACAGCAACGCGTGGCCGTCGCGCGCGCTCTCGCCGGCAAACCCGCAATCCTGCTCGCGGACGAGCCGACGGGAAACCTCGACTCCCGCAATGGTGAAGCGGTGATGAATTTGCTCAAGGAACTGCACGCCGGTGGGGCAACCATCTGCATGGTCACGCACGACGAGCGGTTCGCCCAGCACGCCGATCGGACCGTTCACTTGTTCGACGGTCGGGTTGTCGAAGACAGCCGGATCGCGGCCTAACGAAATGTAAAATCGACAATCACCAGCGATTATGCTGAGCGAGATCAAAGTGGCGCTGCGGGGGCTGGCGAAGAGCCCCGGGTTCACGATCATCGCGATTGCGACGCTGGCACTGGCGATTGGCGCAAACAGCGCGGTCTTCAGTTTAATCAATGCGCTGCTGGTCCGGCCGTTGCCATATCAGCAACCGGCGAAGCTCGCGCTGATTTGGGAACGGTTTGCGGCCCAGGGGCTCGACCGAATTCCGGTTTCTCCTCCGGAGTATCTCGACCTCGAAAAGGCCTTTAAAAGCGGTTCCCAGCTCGCGTCGTTCACTTACCAAACATTCAATCTCGGTGCAGGCGATGTTCCGGAACGCATCTCCGGTGCGCTCGTGACGTCGACATTATTTCCGCTGCTTGGCGTCGAGCCGATCAAAGGCCGCACCTTTGCCCGCGAAGAACAAGGTCAGGGTCACGATGACATGATCGTGATCAGCGAGCGGCTCTGGCAGCGCCGCTTCAATTCCGATCCGTCACTGATCGGCAAGTCACTTCTTTTGAATGGCCGCAATTACACCGTGATCGGGATCATGCCGGCCAAATTTGAATTTCCGATTCCACTGTTCGGCGTTCAAGGGAATCAGTTCGCCGAGCGAGTCGATATTTGGAAACCAGTCGCATTTACGCCGACGGAGTTGAAAGATCGCGGCAATCGCAGTTATGGCCTGATTACGCGATTGCGGTCCGATGTTTCACCGGCCAAAGCGCAAGCCGAACTGGATACAATCATGGCCGATTGGATCCGTGCGTATCCTGACAACTATCAAAACTCCGGCTTCGGCGCTCGAATCTACCCGCTGCAGAATCAGGTCGTCGGTGGAATGCGGACCGGCTTGGCGATCTTGCTGGGCGCGGTGATCTTCGTGTTGCTGATTGCGTGTGCGAATCTGGCGACTATGCTGCTCGCGCGCGCGAGCGCACGCGAGCGCGAGCTGGCGATTCGAATCGCACTTGGCGCCGGCCGCTGGCGGTTGCTCCGGCAAATGCTGACCGAAAGTGTATTGCTGGCTCTGGCCGGCGCAGCCGGGGGGATCGTTCTTTCGATTTGGGCACTTGAACTGCTCAAACAAATTGGCGCGCGCACCGTGCCGCGGCTTGCTGAAGTAAATGTAGATCTCGTCGTTCTAATTGTTACCGCGGCCGTCGCCGTCGGAACCGGAATTTTGTTTGGATTGATTCCAGCGTTCGCGAGCGCAAAACCGGAATTGACGGAAGCACTAAAGGAAGGCGGCCGTTCTTCGACAACTGGTGCGCGGCGGAACCAATTGCGCAATTCACTGGTCGTCGCAGAGATTGCGCTCGCACTTGTTCTTCTCGTTGGCGCCGGCCTTTTACTAAAGAGCTACGCGCGGGTGCAAAACATCGATCCCGGCTTCGATCGACATAACGTGCTGACGGCCGAAATCGATCTCCCCGACACGAAATATCCGCCGCGCGGGAGTTCTGACTACAACCATGGCCAAGCGATCATGAATTTCTGGAACGAAGCGTTGCGTCGCGTTCGACAATTGCCCGGAGTGGAGGCGGCTGGTTGCACAATCGTCCTCCCGCTAAGCGGCTCCAATACCGACTCCTCGTTTGCGGTCGAGGGCCGATCAACCGGTGGAAAGGAACCAACGCCGGACGAGGAACTTCGCACCATCACGCCGGATTATTTCGGGGCGCTGAAAACGCCGCTGCTGCGGGGCCGCTTCTTCACCGAATCGGACAACGTTGACGCGCCTGGTGTCACAATCGTTAACGACGCACTGGCGAAAAAATACTGGCCGAACGAAGACGCGCTCGGAAAGCGCATTACCCTGGATGATCCGCGGAAAAATCCAAAGTGGCTGACGATTGTCGGAATTGTCCGAAGCATCAGGCACCGCAGTCTCGATGTCGATCCGCAGCCTGAATATTATCTTCCTCTCGCCCAAGACGCCGAACGCACCATGGTTCTGACGGTTCGGAGCACGGAGGATCCGCGCAGTCTCACTTCCGCGCTCCGGCGCGAAATCCAAGCCATCGATCCCGATCAGCCGATTGCGAATGTTCGCACGCTCGAGGCGGTCACGGCCGATTCAGTCGCGCCGCGCCGAATGTCGATGGTATTGCTGGGCGCTTTTGCCGGGATCGCCTTGTTACTCGCCGGCGTTGGAATTTACGGAGTGATTTCTTATCTGGTGGTGCAGCGCACACACGAAATCGGCGTGCGGATGGCGCTGGGCGCGCAACGCCGCGATGTTTTACGTCTCGTCGTCGGCCACGCGCTCAAGCTTGTCGGAATCGGGACCGTCATCGGATTGGTTCTCGCTCTTCTTTCGACCCGGACCCTTTCCGCTTTGCTTTACAGCGTCGGCGCATTTGACGCGACGACATTTGTGTTCGTCACCATCACGCTCGCCGCCGTCGCTTTGCTCGCCAGTTATATTCCCGCACTCCGCGCCACCCGCGCCGATCCGATGATCGCGCTCAGCCACAACGCCTGACCATGCTTCGTGATTTTAAATTCGCGTTCCGGCAGCTGTTCAAGGCGCCGGCGTTTACGATCGCGGCCACAATCGTGCTCGCGCTCGGCATTGGGGTGAACACCGCTGTATTCAGCCTGGTCAACACGCTTTTCTTTGCCCCGCCTGCTTACGTGAAGCCGCACAAATTGGTGCAGCTCTTTTCTCAGGACAAGAAGGATCCAAAGAAATTTCGCGGGTTTTCTTACCCGACTTATGTGGACGTCCGCGAACAGAACACGGTCTTCACTGACGTAATGAGTTTCAATCTCGCGTTGATCGGTATCGGGCAGAAAGGCGATACGCGCCGCGCGTTCGCCGGCATCGTCAGCTCGAACTATTTCTCCGTGCTCGGTGTTCCGGTGGCGCGAGGCCGCGCATTTGTGCCGGAAGAGGAAACCCCCGGCCACAACACGCCGGTCGCGATTGTCAGTTACAGTTACTGGCAGAAGCATGATCTCGATCCGAGCATGCTCGGCTCCCAAGTATTTATTAACGGCCGCGCGTTCACGATCGTCGGAATCACGCCGAAGGGTTTCGTCGGCACGATGCAAGTTTTGTCGCCGGAAGTTTGGTTGCCGATGAGTGTTTACGATCAGGTCGCGAACGATTGGTCATTTACGTCAGAGAACAAGACCACGATTGACGATCGCAAAGGAACGCAGTTGCGCATTATGGGCCGGCTTAAACCCGGAATGACTTCGGCCGCGGCCAAGCCTGCGCTCGAAGGACTCGCGGCTAATTTGGAAAAAGCGTACCCGGTCGAGCAAAAAGACCAGACGTTCACGGCTGAACGAGTGTCCCGTAATACGGTCAGCAACACACCGGGGTCCGACAGCGGGATAAAAGCGATCGCGCCATTGCTGCTTGGGATGGCGGTGGTCGTTCTACTGGTGGCATGCCTTAACCTCGCCAACATGCTGCTCGCGCGCGGCACAGCGCGGCGCAAGGAAATCGCGATTCGTCTTGCGCTCGGTGGCAGTCGTTGGCGCATCGTGCGCCAGCTCCTGACCGAAGGCTTTGTGCTAGCGGCGCTCGGAGGGGTGGGTGGACTCATTCTTGGACTGTGGTCGTCCGATCTGCTGGTTGGCTCAATGCGCAAGCTGATGCCGCTCGATATCGTGTGGTTGACCGGACCGAACCCCGCAATTTTGGCGGCGACGTTCGGATTTTGCCTGCTCGGCACGCTCATGTTTGCGCTCGGGCCGGCCTTGAAGATTTCGCGCAGCGCGGTGGTGACGGATCTGAAAGAACATGCCGGGGAAGATGTGGTGCGCCGGCGCTGGAAATTTTTACCGCGCAACCCGCTCGTCGTCGTGCAAATCGCGTTCTCGCTCGCGCTGCTTACCGCTGCGGCTTTGTTCATTCGCGGTGCAGGCAAAGCCGCCTCGGTCGATACCGGGCTAAAACCGGGCGCAAGTTACATTGTCGAAGTCGATGCGAGCCTGGCGGGTTACGAACCAAAACGCGCGCAGGAACTCTATCAGGACTTGAACGAGAGACTGGCGGCGCTGCCAGGCGTCGAGCACACGAGCATCTCTGCAACGGTTCCGTTCGGGATGATTGAGTTGGACAGAAATGTTCAACGCGCCGGTGTCCGTCCGGGTGCAGACGCCAAGCCGGCGACTGCCGCCGAAGGCCTTGCCTTCAAAGCGGTCTGGAACAGCGTGGGCGCGGATTATTTTTCAACCGTTGGATTGCCGGTGCGCCGTGGTCGCGCGTTTACCGAAGCAGAAGCAACGCAACCTGGTCCAAAGGTGGCGATCATTGATGAAGCGCTTGCCAAAAAACTTTGGCCGGACGGTGACGCGCTTGGACAACGCATTCAGTATGCGGACGACCATACGCCGACGGCCCAGCGCGGCGGGGACGGGGGAACGAGCGCTGATTTGAGTGAAAAGGAGAAGCGGGAAGAGACGATCGAAATAGTCGGCATCGTGCCGGCAACGCGCCACGAGCTTTTTGCAAGAGAGGAGCTGGGCTGCGCGATCTACTTGCCGTTCGCGCGTGGATTCCAAAGCAACGTTTCCTTTTTTGTTCGGTTCCGTTCGCTCGCTCCCGGAAACGAAGCCGTCACGGCCGATTTGCTGCGACGCACCGTGCGCGAGGTCGATCCCGCAATCCCGATCATTTCGTTACGAACGTTTGCCCAGTATCTTGATTCGAACCTGGACCTCTGGATTGTTCGCGCCGGCGCGGCGTTGTTCTCCATCTTTGGGGGACTGGCGCTTTGTCTGGCCGTCGTTGGTCTCTACGGAGTCAAAGCTTATTCGGTCGCGCGGCGCACGCGTGAGATTGGTATTCGGATGGCCCTCGGTGCTCAGGCCGGAGCGGTATTGCGAATGATCATGGGGGAAGGCTCGATCATGCTTGTCAGTGGAGTCGCTATTGGCCTGCTGCTCGCCGTAGCGACGGGAAAAATCCTGAGCGGGATTCTTTACGAGGTTGGCGCGCTTGATCCGGTCGCATTCACCGTCGCTCCACTGGTGCTCACTATCGCCGCACTTATTGCCACCTGGCTGCCGGCGCGACGCGCCACCCAAATAGACCCAGTCCAAGCATTACGCGCCGAGTAAACTTATGATCCATCTTCGAAATCTTGAACGCAATTACCCCCTGGGGCATGGGAAGTTTTTTTATGTTCTGCGCGACATCGACATCGAGGTCGCCGAAGGCGAATTCGTCTCGGTGATGGGACCCTCCGGCGCCGGCAAATCGACGCTGCTTCACATTCTCGGAATGCACGACCACGGTTGGAGCGGCGAATATTTTTTCAACGAGACTGCGGTTCATCATTTGAAAGCGAAAGAGCGGGCCGCGCTTCGCAACGAGCAGATCGGGTTTGTTTTTCAGCAATATCATTTGCTCGACGATCTGACGGTCTACGAAAACCTCGAGATTCCACTGTCCTATCGAAAGGTCGGTAAGGGCGAGCGGTCGGCGATCGTGGCGGACGCGCTCGATCGATTTCAGATGGTGGCGAAAAAGGATTTGTATCCGCGCCAGCTTTCTGGCGGCCAACAGCAACTGGTCGGCGTTGCGCGCGCGATCATTGCCAACCCGAAACTGATTCTGGCGGACGAGCCGACTGGAAATCTTCACTCCAGCCAGGGCCAAGAAATCATGGAGCTATTTCAAAAACTGAACTCCGAGGGCACGACCATCATTCAGGTCACGCACTCGGAAAAAAATGCAGGATACGGGAACCGGATCATTCAACTGCGAGACGGTTGGGTGATCGAGCCGAACAGAAAGTAAAATATGATACTGGATTCGTTTCGTCAGGATGTGCGCGTAGGACTGCGCGTCTTGTTCAAGGAGAAATCGTTTTGTTTTCTGGCTGTGCTTGTGCTCGGGCTCGGCATTGGCGGTGCGACCACGCAGTTCACCATCGTCAACGCGATCGTGTTGCGCGGGTTTTCCTTCCCGCATCCGGAACAGTTAATGAGCGTCGGTCTGATCGATCCCAAGGCCAGCGATCAAAACAACAATTTCGGTATCGGCAATATTCCGACCGCTCAGGACTATGAAGATCTGAAAGCGTCGCAGAAATCATTTTCAATGATGGCGGGTTATCTCGCCGGATCGACAATCAACGTTACTTACAAAGACAAACCGCAACGCTACACCGGCGGTTACGTTACGGAAGATTTCTTCAAAATCATTGGTGTTTCGCCGGTCCTTGGCCGCGATTTCACGGTCGAGGACAACAAACCGGGCGCGGAAAAGGTCACGATCCTCGGAGACGAAATCTGGCGACGCGATTTCAATGCCGATCCGAACATCGTCGGGCAAAGCGTTCGAATTAACGGCAAGGCCGCCACTATTATCGGAGTCATGCCGCCAAATTTTAAGTTTCCACAGGCGGAGGAACTCTGGACCCCGCTTTATAATGAATATCCGCCACAGCCGCGCGGCGACTTGCGCCTTGGAGCAAGCAATAACGCGCCCGCGGTGATGGGCCGCTTGAAACCCGGCGTCAGTATCGATCAAGCGAACGCGGAGTTCATCGCGTTGGCGCGTCATTTGGCGGAGGACAATCCGAAAACAAACCAAAATTTCACGTCAGCAAGCGTGCAGCCACTGCTGAACGCATTCACAGGTGTGCAATTTCGCCAGCAAGTCTGGGGAATGCTCGCTGCGGTTATTCTCGTTTTGCTGATTGCGTGCGTGAACGTGATGAACATGCAGTTCGGGCGGGCCGCGTTACGTGCCAAAGAGTTGGCGATTCGCGGCGCGCTGGGTGCGACGCACTGGCGGATTGTTCGCCAAATGTTGACCGAAAGTTTGGTCGTCGCTGTGTTCGGGGCAATCGCAGGTGTGATCATCGCTTATTGGTCACTGGATTTCTTCGTTCGCGCTATCAACACCTTGCCTTTTCCGGCACCCTATTATTGGAGGTTCACCATCGATGGACCCGTGCTCGTTTTCACGGTCGTAATCACTCTGCTGGCCACAATCGTCTCAGGTTTCATCCCGGCGTTTCTCAGCGCCAGAGGCAACGCGGCCGAGATCATGAAAGAAGGCGGCCGCGGCAACAGCAGTCGACTGGTCAATGTCATTACCCGTGTGCTCGTGGTGGCGCAAATCGCGCTGACCGCTGGGCTTTTAATCGCGGCAACCTTGGAAATTAAATCGATTCGAAATCAGATGAAGCTCGACTACGGCTACGACGAAAATGCCGTTTACGCCGCGCGGATGGGTTTGATGGAAGGCGCCTACCCCAACGAGGACGCCCGCCGTGAGTTCTTCAAGCGGGCGGTGCGTTCGTTGCGGGCGAATCCGCAGTTCGACTTCGCCGCGATGAGCAGTCGCTTTCGCATGACCTTTGACGCCCAGGGTCAGTATGAAGTGGACGGCCAAAATTATCTTACGGATCGGGATCGGCCGCGCGGAAATTTCGAATCGGTCTCAGACAATTATTTCTCGACGCTTGGTTTGAAAATTCGCGAAGGCCGCGATTTCACCGTCGACGATGTCGATTCGAAACAGCCGGTAGCAATTGTGAATGCGAGTTTTGCCCGAAAATATTGGGGCAACCAAAGCGCGATCGGTCATCAGGTCCGCATTTTTAATCCTGCCAATCCGCAGCCTTGGCGAACCATTGTCGGAGTGGTGCCGGACACCTTGATGCAAGGTCCGTTCGATCAGCAAACCGAGAGCGTGGGATTTTACATGCCGTTGCTGGGCGCATCTCCGGCTCCTCAATTTTGCACGATCCTTGCTCGTCCGCGGGCAGGTCAACGGGCTGACATTCTTGGCCCGGCGTTGAGCAAAGCGGTTGCCGAACTCGATTCGAACCTTCCGACTTATTTTGCCGGAACGCCTGGACGATTTCACAATGAAATTCTCTCTGGCAATCGCATCGTCGCGACGTTGTTCAGCATTTTCGGAATCGTCGCCTTCATTCTTTCGGCAGTCGGTTTGTATGGCGTGATGAGTTTTTCGGTGAACCAGCGCACCCAGGAATTCGGGATCCGAATGGCCTTGGGCGCGGACGCCACTCGAATTTTCCGCATGGTGATGACCCAGGGCGCGTGGCAACTCGCCATCGGCCTTGTGGTCGGAGCCGGTGGAATCGCGTTGCTACTCGGCGTCGTCGCGGCGGCGTCGTTGAAAAACATTCTGTTCAAGGTCAACGCGCTCGACCCGACGATTTATTTCGCAGTCGCAGGAATGCTTACTTTGGTCGCGGCCATTTCATGTTTTGTTCCGGCGCGCCGGGCCACGCGAGTCGATCCAATGGTCGCGCTTCGTTATGAGTAAGGCCGCGAGCCAACGCCAACTTCGGCGTCAATCCCTGGCAGCTCTGGCAGTCGCGCTCGCGCTGACGACTGCAGTTGTGCTTGTCGCAAAGGAGAATGATTCGACGCAGCAGGCGAAGCTGCAAATCGAACGCCTACATCAGCAAGACATAGAGGCGACGTTATCTGATAAGGCTGACGAATTGGCTAAATTATGGGACAGCGAAGCCGTGCGAATTCAGCCGGGCGGTCCGGCCGAGGTCGGCAAAGCAACGATTCTTGCGAACGATAAGTATTGGGAAGCGAGCAACGGCCGAGCAAGCACCCTGTGCTACAAACCAGAGATCCAGGACTTGCAGATCGTGGGGGATTGGGCTTTTGAATGGGGATATTTCTCGTACCGGGACTCATCGAATCCGAAGGCGATGCGGGGCAAGGTGGTGCGAGTTATCAAACGTCAGCCGGACGGTTCCTGGAAATTTGCGCGTGTCATGGCGTTTCCGGAAAAGATCGACTCGGCTGCCCCGATGTCTCACCCGTGCGAATGACCATGTTAAAAGATCTTCGCTTTGCTTTTCGACAGTTAGTCAACAATCCCGCATTCTCGGCGGTTGCGATTATCACGCTCGCGCTTGGAATTGGCGCGAATACCGCCATCTTCAGCATCGTCAACGCGGTCCTCCTCCAGCCGCTGCCTTATCCGGATGCCGACCGCATCATGGTGTTGAACGAATCGTCCGGACCCGGGCAGGATTACTCGGTCGCGTTGCCGGACTACTTTGATTGGCGAAACCACAACACGGTCTTCGAACATCTCGCCGCGACTCACAAGGAGTCGCGAAATCTGAGCGGCGTTCCGGGTCGAGAACCGGAACGCATCTCGTGCGCGTCGGTGACGCGGAATTTTTTCAACATCATCGGCCTACCGCCAAAAATCGGCCGCACGTTCAGCGAAGATGAAGACAAGGTGGGCGCGCCGCCGGTGGTGGTGATCAGCGATCGTCTCTGGCAACGCGCATTCAATCGCGACCCGGCCGTCCTTGGACGCTCCATCACGCTCCACGACCAAGACTACACGGTCATCGGCGTGATGCCGCCGCAAGTTACCTCACCCCAGGACAGCGATGTCTGGTTGTCGATGATGCGAAGGAGCAATAACCCGGTATGGATGCAGCGGTTCATCCACCCGA
>Ga0070697_100004694_pt1 | contig 10477 bp, 7 predicted proteins | sample KBSK1501metaG_FD_65475 | JGI IMG/M metagenome (GOLD analysis project Ga0070697, IMG submission 65475) | Corn, switchgrass and miscanthus rhizosphere microbial communities from Kellogg Biological Station, Michigan, USA - KBS K1-50-1 metaG | ecosystem: Host-associated > Plants > Roots >... | reverse complement strand
TGGGTTGCCGCCCGGCTTTGCGGCTTCGCCGGGTTTCGGCGGAGCACCGGCTTCGCCACCAAGAAGTTCAGCGTCGGCCGGAATCGCGAGCACATCAGATTCGATGTACGAGTCCGGATGATTCGCCAATTCTTTGCGCAACGCCGCGATTTGTTCTGCGGTCACCGGACTGGCACTATTCCCCCACTCGCTTCGCTCGTAGGTCAGAACGTCGGCGATTTTTTGGTCGGTCAGCGTCTTGTCCCACGGTTGCATGACGGCGCTGCCGAATTTTTGGCCTTTCACCGTGACCGGTCCCTGCAAACCTTTGAGAACGATCATTGCCGGCCGCTTCGAACCGCCAGTCGTAAATTCCGAGCCTGCCAGCGGAGGATATTGACCGGGAACGCCGAGGCCGTTCGCTTGGTGACACGTCTGACAGTTGGCCGCGAAAATCTTCTTGCCGCGGTCGCGCGGCGAAAGCTCGGCTTGCTGTTGTTGAGCTTGAGGTCCGCCCCCTTTTTTTGCCGGCGGCGGTCCGCCGAGCGGATCAAGCCCATCACCGGAAAAATTTCCAGAGTAACGACCGAGGTAAGCGCCGCCCGTGAAAATCGCGATCCCGTAAACGGCGATCAGCCAAATCGAGAGCGGCTCGAGTCCGACGCGCGGCTCGCGCTTCTCTCGTTGAATCGCGGCGTGCACTTCCTGAACGTCGGACGTTTCGCCGTAATCCATGCCCTGGCGGGTGAGCGATGATGGGTCTGGAGTTCGCTCGTTCATTTCTTCGATGGCGCCGATGCTGGCGATCCCGCGGGCTGTGCTGGAGGGGAAGCGGCAGGCGGCGCCGCGCCCTCTGCGGTCTTCACCTCTTTCAGCGGATGCGATTGATCCAGCGACATCAAATAAGCAACGAGACAGCTGGCGTCGTAGGTTGGAACAATTTCCCAACCCGGCGGCGGCGCGTCGCGGCCGCTCAGTTCCAGAGCATCGGCGGAGCCCTCACCATTGATCTGATGTTTCTCGTAAAGAAATTTGTAAGCCGGCATGGTCGAATCCACGCTGTCCAGACTCATGCTTCGTGGCGAATAAAGATGTCGATGATGCCAGGCCGCAGAATAAGCTGGCGGCACTCCGTTAGGACTTGGTGAAGCCGAAGGGGCCGGAGACGGATTCGCAGCTGCAGATTGCGCTGGCGCCGCGGCGGAAGTTGCGGGTGCTGGCGGCGAACCACCAGCGGCCGGTTTGCCCGAACCAGCATTCGCGGGCGGTGATTGCGCAGTCGCAGGCGAATTTGCAGGAGCGTTTGCAGCCGGCGCCGCTGCTGGCTTTTCCTCTTCAGTTGGCCCAGCTTTGCCAATGTCCGCCAAATCGGGACCCATTCGTTCCTGGCCAAGCACTACCGGTCGATCAAAAATATAATCGCGCGGCGCGCTGCGGCGCTCAGCCCATTTCGGGCGAGGTGATGGCCCTGCGTCGCGGACACGATCGACATCCGCGTAGGCGTAGCCGGGCCGGATTTGCTGACTGTGGCAATAGATGCACCCATTCGCCGCGTAAATCCGCCGGCCGCGGTCGGCCATGCCCGATTTCGGAGCGGGATAAATGTCGGTGCCTTCTTCATCCATCTGCGGGTTGAGCGCGCCAATTTGCAGGTTCGGGATTACAGTCAAGCCGACCCACGAGAACGCGAACGTTCCGAAAACTCCGAGGAAAAGCGGGACCAATCCTTTCACGAGTGCGCCTCCGATCCCTCGGCTTCGACTGGATTCAAAAATGTCGGGACCGTTGAAGTGCGGCCAAGGCCGAACAACATCAGGCCAAAATGAAATGCGAAAACAAAATGCGAAATCGTCAATAACAGCGCTGCAACCGTGCGACCTCGTAAATATGGCAACGCGCTTGCCACGCTTTGGATGAACGACATTGAGGGATCATTTTGGGTCGCGCCCTGAGCAAACCCACCGACCAACAACATTAACGACATCAATCCAACGCCGTAGGCCGATGCCCAGAAATGGAGTTTGATGAGCGTAGCGTAACGCCATTCACGACCGACCAGGCGCGGCACGATGTAGTACATCGAACCGAACATGACCATTGTGAAAAACGCGTACAGTCCGAGATGTGAGTAGGCGATGCTGGCCTCCGTAAAATGCAAGTAGCGCGCGGTTGAGCGGAGCGAGATCAAGATACCGATGATGCTAAAGACCGTATATGACATCGCGCCGAAGACGGTGAACCGCAGTGTCGGGCTGTAACGCATCACCGGAAAATATCCCTGCATCGTCATGTGATGATTGAGTCCGACGGTCGCGACCGGAATGATGGTCAGGATCGTTGCGGCGATGCTCGCTGTAATCATCCATGCCGGGAATGGTCCATCGACAAGGCGCTGCATCCCAGTCCAACTCGAGAACAGCGCGTAGGTCCAAAATCCAATCGTCGCGAGATGATAACTGTAAACCGGGCGCCCGATCACTTTCGGGATCATGTAATAAGCGGTGCCGAGCGCGATCGCGCCGAGCCAGAGAAAGAGCAGATTATTCGCGTACCACCAGCCGACCGCCGCCTGCATCACGCCTTGGACCGGGACCACGAAGAGCATTGCTTGGGCGGCGGCGTAGAGCCATGGAAACCAGAGAAACGCGCCGAGCAAATACCATTGCGTAATGTAAATCTGGTCGCCGCGGCGAAAACGGAACATCAAGACCGCCCACGAAATGATCAGCGCGTAAGCGACAAAAAGAACAACCGCGGCATAAGGCGGAAACTCGAGCCACTGGTAGCCAGTGCTGTAGCCCATGAGAATTCCGATTACGCCAATCAGCACACCGATGTTCCAAAACCAAATCCCGGTCACGATCAGCAACGGATGCCGCAAAGTTGTCCGGCACAATCGCGCCATCAGCCAGATCGCCGTTCCCATTGCGGCCATCGAAGCCCAGCCATAAATCATCACGTTCATGTGCACCGGTCGCAGCCGGCCCCAGGTAAGAAAGCTCACGTCCGAGAGCCAGTCCGGTGAATGCAATTTGAAAGAAACAAAACCGGCAAGCAGCGTTCCGATTAGCAACCAAACCATCGCTGACGCGTAAAACATCAGCACCGGCACGCGCGTGGACGCATCGATGCGCGCGCGCTCGAGTTGTTCCGCGTCGCCGGCGGCGGCAGACACTGCCGGTTCTCTTAATGGAATGTCAGCAGCTGGAGTCATTCGTTAGGCAAGATCGACATGTTCACAATTGTCCTGGAGTTGTTGAAGGCGACGCAGCCGGCACCGCAGCGGACGAGTGCGGCGAAGCAGCCGGCGACGCGGGAGCGCCGGGTTGAGTCGACGGTTGCACTGCCGGCGGATTTACGGCGGCGGCAGGCTGTCCGCGCGCTTCCGAGTTTTGGCCGGCAACCGAGGTTGGCTTCGGAGTCCCGCTCGCCTGTGGCAAAGGGGACGGCGCTGGCGAAGCGGCTGCTGCGACTCCAGGCGCAGCAGAAGACTCAGGCACGGCGATCGCGTATGCGGGCGCCGGTTTCTTGTTCGCGAGATCGGCAACTGTTAATTCCATCGCGCGATCGATCGGCAATCGCACTGTGCCTTTGTTTTTGTCAACCCAGGCGTAACTGGTCAGCGCTTTGCTTTCTTCATCGCGCGCGTCCTTGAGTTTTTTTGTTCGCGCCTCGGCACGCATTTGTTCGTAAGTATCGCCGCGCGGACCGGGACCAATCACGGCCACAACAATTGCGCCGAAAAGAACAAACAAGAGCACGACGCCGACCCACGTCGAAAACGGCGCGGACGATTGCGATCGAATTGGTTCGGTATCGGCCATTTCAGTTTACCAATTTTAAAGATTCAACCAGGCGCGGGTCGCGCACCGGAAAGAGCGAGGTTTTTCCAACGATGCGCAAATAAACGAATGCCAACGTCGCGCCGATGGCGATGAGCGCGGCAAAATCCCAAAGGCTCACGTGGACGCCGGTCCCATGCAGCGCTGGCAGAACAACCAGATAGATGTCGAGCATCTGCATTAACAAAATCCAAGCAGCGACGTAACAGAGCTGGTGCGGATGTGTTTTGATCGAGCGCAAAAGTAAAATGGCGAAAGGCCCAAAGAATCGCCCCATGACCAAGAGCATGCTCAACGTCCACCACGACTCGGTGTTTCGGGTGAGGAAATATTGCGTCTCCTCCGGCAGGTTTCCATACCAGATGAGCATGTATTGGCTGAAACCGATGTAGGCCCAGAACACGCAGAAGGCCAACATCCACTTCCCCATGATGTGATAATGCTCGACCGTGACGACGTCTTTTAAATAACCGGCGCTGCGCAATGCGGTGATCACGAGCACGAGCAGCGACATTGAGCTGCCGGCTGCGCCCGCAAAAATGTAAACGCCGAACATGGTCGAGAACCAGCGGTAGTTCAGACTCATCAGCCAATCGAACGCGCCGAAGGTCAGACAAAGCGCGAACAGCGGCAGACTGGCGAACGCGACCTTGCGCAGGCGAATCGTGAATTGCGGATTGCCGTCCTTGTCCTGCCGGACCGAAAAGCGGCGCAACAACTGCGAGGCGATGATGAAGAAACCGAGGAAGAAGGCGGCGCGGAGGATGAAGAAATTCAGATTCAAATAAGCGCGCTTGGAATCGAGGTTGGGTTCTTGATCCGGCGGGATATTCATCCACTCGTAGAGATGTTGTCGCAAAAGCAGGATCGGGATGAAAAAGATCGCGAGCACCGCGACCAGCACGGCGATGTTTTCGAGCTGACGCCGCACGACCACGGTCCATTCCGCGTCAGTCGCGTAATGCACGATCGTCCAGAAAAAACAGCCGGCGCACAACGTGAAGAAAAAGCCAAACGCAAACAGCCACGAAAAACTGAGCTGCTTCGGATCAATGGCCGCGCCCGCAACACAAAGCGCTAAGGCGACAAATGCCACGATGCCGAGCAACACAGACAGACCGGCAAAGCGGCCGCTCTCGAAATATTCGCCTTCCGGCGTCGGCGCGTTGTGCAAGCGATCGGTCATTTCTTTGGCGCCTCCGGTTTGGCTGGCGATTTGTTCTCGGCGGGTTTCGCTTCCGCGGGTTTCGCCTCGGCCGGTTTGTTCTCGGCTGGTTTCTCCAAATCGGCGCGATGTTCCGGCGGTACATCGACAATCGCCGCGCTCTGGCTCCGTTGCAGCGCACGCAAATAGGCGATGATCGCCCAACGATCTGCAACCATGACGTTCGGCCCGTACGCCATCATCGTGTTTTTGCCGTTCGTGATCGTGTTAAAAATTTCGCCGTCGGCCATTTTGCGAATGCGATCGTCTTGCAAAGTGACAACAGTGTTCAGGCCGTACTGTTTTGTGATTCCGTTGCCCGCGGCGGTCGCGCCGTGACACATCGCGCAGGTGATGTTGAAACGCTCGCGGCCGCGCTGAAGCAATTGCGGCGTGACCGGAACCGGGATTCCAGTTCCCCAACGGTCGCCCATTTTTCCGGTATCGAGATAATCGGTGCCGACACTAAATCCCACATGCGAACTTGGAGCCGGCGCACCTGGAGGCGCGAGCGGTTGAGGTTTTGGCATTTCATAGCCGATGGGCACAGTTCCGTTGACCGGCATCCGGGGGCCGCGACCGTCCGCAAAAAAGTTCAGCGGGGATTGCGCGCGCACTTTCATTTGCCGCACCATGTCGGGAAAAATTTCCCACGGCTCGTTCGTGGTTTTTTCTCCGCGGAACCCGAGCACGGCAACGGCCGCGATCGTGAACAACAGAGAAATTAAAAGAAAGCCGCGCATCATAATCAGTCCTCGTGCACGATGGTGATGTGTTGGCCGCCGCTGCGCTCCAGTAATTCGCGTGCTTCCAGTTCGGTAAATCGCGGATCGCGTGCTTCGATCACGAGGAAAAATCCGTCGTTAGTCGCGCGGCTGAACCGGTCCCAGTTAAAAATGGGATGATGCGGCCGTGGCAGCCCGTTCATGATCAGCACCGCGAAAAATGCGGCGAAGGCGGCGAAGAGCACCGTCATCTCGAACATGATCGGGAAAAATGCCGGCACGGTCATAAAGTCCGTCGGCTTGCCGTGCACGACCAGCGGATAGAGAATCGAGGACGGGCCAAATTCCACCAGGGTTGCGGTGAGCAAACCGGAGATGCCGCCCGCCAGCACTACGGCACTCAGCCACGATTTTCCCAGCCCCATCGCTTCGTCCATTCCGTGAATTGGAAACGGCGAATGGACGTCCCAGCGTTTGAAACCGGCGTCGCGCACCATTTTTGCCGCTTCATAGAGCACGGTCGCACTCGGATATTCCGCCGCCATTCCGTAAACTTCGTGGCCGGACGGCGTTTTCATATCATCTCCTGTCCGCCCGACATCGCGGGATGTTGGCCGTTTCCCGATCCGTAATGCGCGTCTGCTTCCGGCAGTGTGATCTTCACTTCCGACATCGCGATCATGGGCAGAAAACGGATAAATAGCAGGAAGAGCGACGTGAAAATCCCGAGCGTGCCGATGTAGGTCCAGATGTCGACCCAGGTTGGAATAAAAATACCCCACGAGGATGGAATGAAATCGCGGTGCAGCCCGCCGACGATGATAATGAAACGCTCGAACCACATGCCGGCGTTGACGCACATGCAGACGAAATAAACGACAAAAATGTTGCGTCGGCACCACCGGAGCCAGAAGAGTTGCGGCGAGAGCATGTTGCAAAACAACATACCGGTCCACCAGTACCACCAGTAAGGACCGAAGACGCGGTTCCAGAACGCGAACCGCTCGTAGGCATTGCCACTGTACCAGGCCGTGAAAAATTCCATCATGTAGGCATAGGTGACGAAGGAGCCAGTCAACAAAATGATCTTCGCCATCTTGTCGATGTGCTGCGGCGTAATGATGTCATGCAGTTTGAAAATCGCGCGCGCGGGAATGAGCAGCGTCAGCACCATGGCGAACCCGCCGAAAATCGCGCCCGCGACAAAGTAAGGCGGGAAAATCGTCGTATGCCACGTCGGCAAAATCGACGTCGCGAAGTCGAACGACACAACACTGTGAACCGAGAGCACAAGCGGCGTCGCAAGACCGGCCAAAAGCAAGTACGCCATTTCATAATGCCGCCAGTTCCGGTTTGAGCCGCGCCAGCCGCACGCGAAAACGCCGAAAAGAAATTTTTTGATCTTGGTTGTAGCGCGATCGCGGAGCGTCGCCAGGTCCGGAATCAGTCCGGTGTACCAAAACAAAACCGAGACCGTGAAATAGGTCGAGACCGCGAAGACATCCCACATCAGCGGACTGCGGAAGTTCGGCCAGATGCCGTAATTGTTCGGCAGAGGCGCGAGATACCACGCCATCCAAACGCGCCCGACGTGGACACCAGGGAAAATCGCGGCGCACATGACCGCGAACAGCGTCATCGCTTCGGCTGAACGATTGATCGACGTGCGCCACCTTTGGCGGAGCAAATATAAAATGGCCGAGATGAGCGTGCCGGCGTGTCCGATACCGATCCAGAAAACGAAGTTGGTGATGTCCCACGCCCAGCCGACCGGATGATTCAATCCCCACGTGCCGACGCCGGTTGAGATTTGGTAGCCGAGACAAAACATACCGAACATGGCGATCGATCCGGTGATGGTGAAACAAACCCACCACCAACGCGGCGCCGGTTGTTCGACCACGCCTGAAATGCGCTCCGTGATCCAACTGAAGTTGCGTCGATTCAACACCAACGGCGGGCGCGCCAGCGGCCGATCCGCGGCTGTCTCCGCTTCTTCCTGCACTACGTCCTGTCCTGTGGGCCAATCGTTCATCACTAAATTGCTGATTGCTGATTGCTGAGTTGCGATTGCCAAAGATCGACATTCGCCAACGCCTGCAATCCAAAATCGAAAATCGAAAATCGAAAATCCATCACGCTTTCTCCCCCGGACACGCGACGGCGATCTTGTCGACGTCCGGCATTTTTGGATTTGGATTCCGAATTCGCGCCAGATAACTGGTTCGCGTGTTCACGTTCAAATATTCGAGCAGCCGGTAATTGCGGTCCTGCTGTTTCATCTTCGAAACTTTGCTCTCCGGATCTTTGATGTCGCCAAAAGTGATCGCTTCGTGCGGGCAGGCTTGCGCGCACGCGCTGGTGAACGAGTCGCGTGGAATGCGGAGATTATTGCCCGACGCTCCGGCTCGAACGTGCGCGGCGATTTTCGCTTCCTCGATTCGTTGCACACAAAACGTGCATTTCTCCATCACTCCGCGCATCCGGACGGTAACGTTCGGATTTTTTTGCATCTTGGTGATGTCAGGCGCGCCTTTTTCCGTGAACGGCGCGACGTATTCCCGGTAAATCCCGAATTCTCCAGCGATTTTCTTTTTCCCGATCGGCCGCTGGTTATAATCAAAGAAATTGAACCGGCGCACCTTGAACGGACAATTGTTCGCGCAATAACGTGTGCCGACGCAGCGGTTGTAGGCCATGACGTTGAGGCCGTCCTCGCTGTGGATGGTCGCGTTGACCGGGCAAACGGTTTCGCACGGCGCGTTCTCGCAGTGCTGACACATCATCGGTTGATGCATCATCTCGGGATCTTGCGGAAACTCGCCGTTGTCTTCGTCGAACGGTTTCGCGCTCGCGTAGTAGCGATCGATCCGCAGCCAGTGCATCGATCGACCGTGCGCGACCTGTAATTTGCCGACAATGGGAACGTTGTTCTCGGCCTGACAGGCGATGACGCACGCGCTGCAACCGGTGCAAACATTGAGATCGACCGCCATCCCCCACTGCTGCGGCGCGTCCATCGGCGGATGGCTGTAAAGCGATGGCAATACCGATTGCGGTTCGTCTATCCCGCCGCATTTCTTCACGAACTCGTTGTCTTCGCGGTAATTGTCCAAGGTCGCTTCACGCACGACGCCGCGGCCTTCGATGCTCCAATGTTCCTGCGTGTTTGCGAGTGGATATTTCTTTCCCACCTTCGTCACGCGCACGCTGTCGATATTCTTGCCGTCAGCGACTGCAAAATGCGGATTCGTCGCCGTCCGCAAAAGATACGTGTTAAATCCGGCTTCCTCGGCAATCGGTCCGGTTTTCTTCCGGCCGTAACCGAACGGAATCGTAATCGAATTGTCGACGTGACCGGGAGAAACGAACGCCGCGATCACCAGTTCGCGCCGAATTGGTTGATCGTTTGCGTCCTTTGCAGTGTCGTTAATTGAAATTTGAACCAGATCGCCAGTCTCGACGCTCAGTGACTTGGCCAAGTTCGGGCTCATGATCGCGGCGTTGTCCCACGTCAGTTTCGTGATCGGATCGGGCAATTCCTGCAGCCAGCCGTTATTGGCGTAACGGCCATCGTCCATCGCGTAACTGCGAACAAAAACGATTTCAGGAGATTCCGGCGTCGGCGCCGCCGTTGTTACCCAAAGCTGTCGCGCCAGCGGGGCCGCGGCGCTGCCATTAAATGTGACCGGTCGATCCCGCAATGGAACGTGCGCGGCAAATCCGTCCCGCAAAAAATTCGACCACGCCGTCGGAAGATCGCCGGGAGGTTTGGTCGCGCGAAAAGTTTCCTGAACGAGCTCGGGACCGTCGACTTTCGGCCGTCCAAGCAACGCATTCATGATCTCGATTTCGCTGAGCCCGCCGAAGAGCGGCAGAATCATCGGTTGGATTGACAAATACGCGCCATCCGATGTCAGCGCGTCACCCCACGATTCCAAATAATGCGCCAACGGGACGTGCCACTGGCTGATTGTCGATGTTGTGTCCTCGTGATAGCCGAGGCGCACCACTTCCGGCACTTTCTTTTGCAGATCGGCCCAATCGAGCGGCGTTTTTTTGCCGGGGTCCTGCGCGACCGCACGCGGCGCGTTGTAAACCGGGTCGCCGCCGAAGATGAAAAGCTGTTTGATTTCGCCGCGGCTCATCCGGTCGGCCAGCTGCAAAATGCTTTTCGTGTTCCGATTACGCGGAAATTCCCGGACCCCCACAGTGCGTCCGATATTTTTCAGCGCGGAATTTATCGCGTAGGTCAACAGCTGAACGACAACCGGTTGATGCGACCCGGCGAGAACAATGCTCAAGCCCGATTTCGCAACCAGATCGCTCGCCGCTTCAGTGAGCCATTTGTCGTCGAACTCTTCCCCACCTGGCGCGGCCGAAGTCAGCGCGCCCAAAATCGAACTCAGTCCTGGGTCCTTAGTGACGCCTGCGATTTTCCTGGCGAGCGCATAGGTCAACGCCGGAATCTGGCTCGCGGCACAGCGCAGCCGATGATCGGCCATCGCGCCGGTGACGCTGAACCGATTCTCGACGACGTAGAGCCGATTCATCGTGTCTTTCGACGATTTCACGCGACGTCGCTGTGTGAACGCGCGCGCGGAGGCGAGATCGCCTTCGCCGCAATCGAGGAAATCGCTGTCGAGCGCGAGCACGACGTCGGCGCGCTCGAATCGCGGAATTAATCGCACATTTTCGCCGAAGCTGGTGCGAGTCGCGTAGTTTTG
>Ga0070697_100004692_pt1 | contig 10479 bp, 8 predicted proteins | sample KBSK1501metaG_FD_65475 | JGI IMG/M metagenome (GOLD analysis project Ga0070697, IMG submission 65475) | Corn, switchgrass and miscanthus rhizosphere microbial communities from Kellogg Biological Station, Michigan, USA - KBS K1-50-1 metaG | ecosystem: Host-associated > Plants > Roots >... | reverse complement strand
AGGGTTTTCGCGTCCATGGAATCGATAAAAGCGACGCAATGCTATCAGTAGCTAACGCCGAACGGTCCTGTGAAAAAACATTGCGGGGAAGTTTCGAATTTCAAAAGGGCGACGTTCGAACAATTCGGCTGCAACAACTTTTTGACGCTGTTGTTTCCCTGTTCCATGTCGTGAGTTATCAGGTGAGTGACAGTGATGTGTACAGCACCTTTTCGAATGCATCGCGACACCTGAGACCGAAGGGCGTCTTCCTTTTTGATGTCTGGCACGCCGCGGCTGTGCTGGCGCAACGCCCGGTTGTTCGCGTTAAACGGGCGCAACACGAAAATCTTTCTCTGATTCGAATTGCCGAACCTGCACTAGACACAAAGACGTGTACCGTCGACGTCCGCTATACTATCATCCTAAAATCTGCGGACGAATGCGCCACAGTTTTCGAAGAACGACACAAGATGCGCTATTTCTCGGCGGCAGATATTGATCACTTTGCCGAGAAAACCGGCTTTGAGGTTTTGCGAAGCGAAGAGTTTCTAACCCAAAAAGTCCCTTCTGAGGGCACCTGGGGCGTTCTTTATTTGCTACGCAAGAAAAGTTGAGTCACTGAAATGAGCCTGGATTTTATTCCCGTAAATGAACCGCTCCTTGATGGTAATGAGGCCAAATATCTGGTTGAATGTGTTCGAAGCGGTTGGATTTCTTCCGAGGGACCATTCGTTAGGCAGCTCGAAGCCGGGGTGGCTAAGAGGCTTGGGCGCAAATATGCGGTGGCAGTTTGCAACGGATCGGCCGCCTTAGACGTATCGGTCACCGCACTCGATCTGAAAAAGGGCGATGAAGTAATCCTTCCTGCATTTACAATTATTTCTTCTGCTGCCCCTATTATCCGTGCCGGTGCCACGCCGGTTGTTGTCGATGCGTGTTCGGACACATGGAACATGGACGTCGAGCAGGTTGCAGGAAAGATCACGTCGCGTACGCGGGCAATTATGGTCGTACACATTTACGGATTGCCCGTGGACATGGGCCCAATCCTGGCCTTGGCTGCGAAATATCGACTTCGTATTATCGAAGACGCGGCTGAAGTAATCGGTCAAACTTACAATGGTCGAGCCTGCGGAAGCTTTGGCGATATTAGCACGCTCAGCTTTTATCCCAATAAACATATCACAACTGGCGAAGGCGGGATGGTTTTGATGAATGATCTTCATTTGGAAGAGCGATGCCGATCCTTGCGCAATCTGTGCTTTCAGAAGAGACGCTTCGTGCATAAAGAATTGGGATGGAATTTTCGTATCTCAAACCTTCAAGCAGCTCTCGGTGTTGCACAATTGGAGCGCCTCGATGAATTCGTGCAGCAAAAGCGGCAAATGGGCAAGCGGTACAACGAACTTCTCAAAGGAATTGAAGGACTGCAGTTGCCTCTACAACAGACAGATTATTCAGAGAACATTTATTGGGTCTATGGAATCGTGCTTGGCGATGAACTTCCTTTCGACGCGCAGCTTTGCATGGAGCAATTATTACGGCATCAAGTAGAAACACGGCCATTTTTTTGGCCGATGCATGAGCAACCCGTGTTCCGCCGGCTGGGGCTGTTCGAAAATGTCCGATGCCCTGTGGCCGAACGTCTGGCACGGCGAGGTTTTTATTTGCCAAGCGGCTTAGCTGTCACTGATTCGCAGCAAAGGCGTGTGGCTGATGCATTGAAGACAGTTTTGAGAGAGCAGCCTTAGGCGAAATCCATACTATTTCGGATTATCCTTAGACTCCTACATAAGACCCTGATTAAAGCTATTCATGAGAGTTGGCCTATTGAATCCGATCGCACCAGAAACCATCGGCGGCGGCTACACTTACGAACGTGAAATTTTTGATCGCATACTCGAACTGGCGCCCGGCTCAAGACATGAGTTTGTAGCCTTCGACGATCTGGATAACCACAAGTCTGTTAGTCGGACGAAACATGCGGTGAAGAGCAGTTCCTTGACTAGGCGTATCTGGTCAAGACTGCGCACTATTAAAGCTTCGCCTGCCCCAAAAGGTGGTTATCGGTGTGAAAGTAAATCAATCCGCGATAAGTTGGTGCGTGAAGGTATTGAATTCTTTATCAATCTTAGCCCTGAGCTAGCTATCCTAGATGTTCCATTCCTTGCCATTGTCTGGGACCTGCAACACCGGCTCCAACCTTTCTTTCCAGAGGTCGGTTCGCGCGAAATATGGCAACTGCGAGAGCATTTTTATTCGCAAGTGATAAGGCGTGCTGCGTTTGTCGCTACCGGTACAAAAGCCGGAAAGGAAGAGATACAAAGGTTTTACGGAATCGCCGAAAAAAGAGTTCGACTTCTTCCTCATCCGACACCGCGGTTCGCGCTGGAAGGCAGCATCGCGGATTTTACCGAGTTAGCGAGGCAAAACGTGCCACGCGATTATATCTTCTACCCCGCGCAATTTTGGAGCCATAAGAACCACGTTGGACTACTCCGCGCCGTCTCGCATCTGAAACGACGGGAGAACTTGTGCCTGCCTGTAGTATTGACCGGATCGGACCAAGGTAATGAAGCGTATGTGCGACAAATGGTCGAAGCTCTGCAATTGCAAGAGCAAGTCTATTTTCTTGGTCACGTTCCACGGATTACTTTGCGTGCGCTTTACCAACATGCCTTCGTTCTTTGCTACGTCAGTTTCTTCGGTCCGGACAATCTGCCACCTCTGGAAGCATTTGCTCTCGGTTGCCCGGTGATAGCTGCCGATGTTCCTGGTGCGAGTGAGCAGTTGGGAGAGGCAGCGGTTCTAGTAAACCCAGCCAACGAATTGGAAATTGCGCAAGCGCTCAGATCACTTTTCCACGATCATGCAAAAAGGGAAAGCTTGATTCAACGTGGGAAGGAGCGCGCTCATCGATATACTAGCGAAGATTTTGTTAAAGGGCTGTTTGCTTTGCTCGACGAATTCCAGACGATTCGCCAGTGTTGGCCGGCCAGCCCGCAGTCTCTATCTGCATGAGCACGCCGAAAGTTTCCATCTTATTGCCGTGTCTCAACGCGGCGCCATTTCTGGAAGAACGGATCGATTCTATTCTGGCGCAGACGTTCTCGAACTGGGAGGCGATTGTTCTGGATAGCTATTCTGACGACGGCAGCTGGGAATTTTTTCAGTCGATTGCATCGAGTGACTCGCGTTTTCGGCTTTATCAAATTCCGCGCGAAGGAGTTTATGCCGCGTTGAATCGCGGAATAGAACTGGCGACTGGTGAATTTCTCCATGTCGCGACGTGCGATGACACAACGGTCCCAGAATTTCTCACCGCCATGCTCGAACTGTTTGCGCAATGCCCGGAAGCAGGTATCGCTGCATGCGACGTTCAATTGATTAATCGCGATGGTCTGGAACTTACTACGTCAGACATGACTGAGTATCTGCCAGCAGAATCCATCGCTGACGTGCTGGCTCTTCACACAGTTCGCTCTTATCCACTAAAACGCGAGCTTAACTATCGCCCCCCTCCACATGATTGTCTTCTGCACTTTTCCACCAGGAGTGTTTACTTTTCGCTTACTCAGCTGCTCATTCGCACAACCCCCGCGCGATCAATAGAACCCTTTGATACTGCTGTCGGCTCCATTGCCGACTTAGGCTGGCTTGTTCGCCTAACGAATCTTGCAGGAACGGTCCATGTTCCACGAAAGCTAGCAATGTGGCGCTTCTGCGGGAATCAGCTTAGCATCCAACCGGATAGGTTGCGCCTTTATCATGTGAAGGCGATGTTCGAACGCGCGGTGCCCCAAATTTACCGGCGGCATCAGCGTTTGCTTACTCGAAACGAGTGCGGCGTACTAATGCTTCCTGCCAAAGCCTACGTTGCTACGTCCCGGAAAGCACAGCGCCGTTTAAAGCTTGAAGCTTGGATTCGCATCTTGTGGATGTTTTTCCAGAAACCAATTGCGACGCTGCGGGCTATTCGTCGCACCCAGTTTAGTATCCAAACGTTAAAGCAAACTCTGCTTCCAATGTTTTTTTCGCGATTGGGGCTTGCTCCTAAAGAGATTGACCCAGACACGACCGGCCGTGGCATCCATAGTCAGGCAAGTCTTCACTCTGGCGCGCTCCACGATGCGGAACACTGAAACTATTCCAGCATCTAGTATCGATGCCAATATTCGGATCTGGGATTGAAGCCATTTGCGGATGAAGATCTTAGTAGAAGTCTCACATACGGCACAGCACGACGTGCGGACGGGCATACAAGCCGTAGTGCGCGGGCTACTTGCCGGGCTATGTCAGGCAGGCTTGAATTTTGAGACGGTTAGATGGTCCGGCTGGCGGAATGCATTTGTTCCACTGGATCGATACCGTAACCAGGCGCTGGGGATCCCTGATCTCAGTGAAAGACAGAGATGGCCAAATGAAATCGATAAAGCATGGCTTCTCCTTCCCGAACTCATCTACGGGCCGAGGCTGTTTCGAATGATTGCGCACGCGCGTAAACACGCGATGCGCACAGCAGCTATCTTTTACGACGCAATTCCGGTTACCCATCCGGAATTGGTTCGCCGGGAAGCGCGGAAATTCCATTCGGCTTATATGATGGCTTTGGGCGGTGTCGATGTTATAGTTGCGGTTTCAGATTCGGCAGCGGAGCAGTTTCGCCTTTTTTTTGAGAAGCGATTAGGGCGGTTTCCGACAATTTATGTTTGTCCTTCAGCTGCAGAACTCTCCGGCCAGGAACGCGCGGCTGCAAAACCAAATGCTGCGGCAGATGCGGTAAATGCTCTCTGCGTCTCAACGTTGGAACCACGTAAGAATCATAAAATTCTGCTTCAGGCGTTTGAATTAGCCTCATCGGCTGTCTCTTACCCCAAACTTTACCTTCATCTTGTCGGCGATCGCTACAAAGACGCCAACCACGTTGTGGAGCTCGTTAGAGCAGCCACGACGCGCAACCCAAATATCGTTTGGCATGGTAAAATAACCGATCACCAACTCGTTACGCTTTATCGCGAATGCGATTTTACGATTTACCCATCGATCGTTGAAGGTTTTGGTCTTCCTATCATCCAAAGCCTGTGGAATCGCCGTCCGTGCATTTGCGCAAATTTCGGAACAATGGCCGAGACGGCAAGCGGGGGCGGTTGTTTAACGGTTGACGTCCGCGACGCTGCGAAGCTGAGTGACGCGATCGTAGCGTTAGCGACGCGCCGAGACATTCGGCAGAAGCTGGTCGAAGAAATCGAACGCAGACATGTCAAAACCTGGCAGGAATACGCCACCGAGATTTGCGGGGCGCTCGAGACGTTCAACGATTCGCAATTTCCCGCGTAATCGAGGCTTCAAAATGAGCGCTATTTTTATCGTGACGTCACACACAGCAAAAAGCAATGCGCGGAGCGGAATCCAAACGGTTGTCCGCGGTTTGCTCTCGGGACTGAGCAAGAAAAACGCCGATTTTCAAGCGGTTCGCTGGTCAAAGTGGCGTAAGGCCCTCTTGCCACTCAATGCGAAGTACAGCAAACGTCTGGCCCCCAACGTTGGCACAATGGACCGCCTCTCAGGCAGATTGAATGGATCGTGGCTCCTGCTGCCCGAGTTGATTTATCACAAGCAAATACGTCCATTAGTCGCCTATGCGCGGAAGCAGCAGATGCGCGTCGCGGCAATCTTTCACGATGCAATTCCCATTTCCCATCCTGAACTCGTTCGGTCCAAAGCGGCAAAATATCATGCCGACTACATGACAGGCCTTTGTAACGTCGACCTTCTTATCCCGGTTTCTCATTCAGCAGCCGACCAATTCCGTCTCTTTGTTGAGAAGCGTCGACTGCCCTTTCCAACCATTTATGTTTGCACTTCGGCCGGCGATCTTTTTGGCGAGGAACGCCTCCCTGCGAAAGCAGCTGTCTCGTCTCAGGCAGTAAATATTCTCTGCGTGTCAACATTGGAACCACGTAAGAATCACAAAACTCTGCTTGAAGCGTTTGAATTAGCTTCCGCAACTCTATCTCAACCGGAACTTCGCCTTCAACTCGTCGGCGATCGTTACGAAGGTGCGGATTTCGTTGTCGAGATTGTTAAAGCTGCCATGGCGCGCAACCCAAATGTGATCTGGCATGGCAAGTTAACAGATCATCAGATGACGAATTTATATCGCGAATGCGATTTTACGATCTACCCGTCGGTCCTTGAAGGTTTTGGTCTTCCTATCATCCAAAGCCTGTGGAATCGCCGTCCGTGCATTTGCGCAAATTTCGGAACAATGGCCGAGACGGCAAGCGGGGGCGGTTGTTTGACTGTTGACATCCGCGACGCTGAGAAACTCAGCGGCGCGATTGTAGCGCTCGCCACGCGTCGAGACATTCGGCAGAAGCTGGTCGAAGAAATCGAACGCAGACATGTCAAAACCTGGCAGGAATACGCCACCGAGATCTGTGAGGCACTCGAAGCTGTCGATGATTAAGACTTTAATGGGATTCGAGTCCGGGTTCGACGCTCGGCCGAGAGTTTGTTCTCGATTTGACAATCGTTTTCTAGATTCGATGCAGTCCACGCTTTATCAATCAGAGCTGAGACAGCTAGATCCGGGCACCTGCGTGTGCGATCTCTATAGGGAAAAAAGCGACGCTGGCATCCGCGGTAACCGAAGACAACAAAGAAGTGTCGGTCTTATGAGCGTGACTTTCGGCGGCCGATACGAACAAAGATACGTGAAACTACTTAGGCGAAAGGTTGGCAATAAAACGCGTATCGTCCTTATTACGGTCCTTTGTTTAATTCCGGCTCTCTTTGTCGCAAGGCAGTTCTCCCCTGAGCACGGTTTCACGAAGCTGCTCTTGGTCGGAACCATTTATCTCCCGCGAGCGCTTTCTCAGTTTCAGGCACTGAATCCGGCTACTTCCCACGACCCGGGTTACGACGGACAATTTTATGCGCAGGTGGCAATCGATCCTTTGCTACGCAATCCCCAATTGGGACGTGCGCTTGATGTACCTGAGTATCGAAGCCGACGGATTTTAATGCCAGCGCTGGCCTGGCTACTCGGCGGCGGTCAACCGGCAGCAGTAGTGACAAGTTATATACTTCTGCATCTCGCCGCGTGGTATCTTTTGTTCGGATTGCTTCTTCGGTCTGAACAGCCGACAACTGTTCAAGCTTGGCTGTGCATCGCCGCCACGATGTTGACTACTGGCGCGCTCGCCTCGCTGCAACGTTCGCTTACCGATCTTCCGGCTGCGGCACTGCTCGTCGCCGCCGCAGTGTTGGCAGGTCGCTCCCGAACCGCGCTCCTGGCCCTTTCCGTCCTAACCAAAGAAACCTACGCGATCTGCGCATGGGCTGCGATTGTCGATCTGCGGAACAAACCACACGCGGTTTGGCGAGGCATTGCGCACGCTTCCGTAATTATTTTGCCTTTCCTGCTTTGGGCAATCTATGCCCATTCGCGATTTGAGAAACATTTCTACGGCGCTATAAATTTCTCTTGGCCATTTGAGGGCTGGATTTATGGGCTGGTCTCCTTAATTAGACACAGAAACCTCTTCCAGGTGGTTGCTGCGGTGTCGCTACTCGTGCAACTGGCGTATCTCGTTTCGCGACCGCGATTCAATTCGTTCTATTGGCGCGCGGCGATTAGCTTTGGAATCGCATCGTGTTTTCTCAGCGGTGATCCTTTCGTGAACGATGTAAGCTTTACGCGCGATCTGCTGGCAACGACAATCGGATTCAATGTTTTACTCATGCGCGAATCGCCTGCCAACTTTCCCGTCTGGTTCGTCGCTGGAAACATCGGCTTGCTCTCTGGTCTGGTCGGGCTGATTCGAAAGATGCTTTGATCACCTTCCTGCCAATGTCCGCGACGCCGTTGTTGGCGGGCGCCGACGCCATCAGGCAACCCACCCCCATTGCGAAAATACCACCATCGAGATCGCGGCCAGAACGGCCGAAACTACAATGTATGCGCGATTGAACTTTTTATTGTGCCCCAGCAATGCAAGCGCGAGCACAACGGGAAAAATGACGAGACCAAACCGTGGCGCGGAAGTGAGATCTCCCCACGAGGTAATAAACAATACTGACACGACCGAGTAAATTGCGTAGCTCGATCGTAATCGAAAACAGGCGAAGATCGTCAGGCCAAGTAATGCCAGCGTGAAAAAGAACTCAAACGCGCCATGATAACCTCTCGAAGAACTGATGTGTTGCAAATTGTTCAGGAGCGTGTTCCAACGCAGAGTCAACTGCGGCCCCAACCCTCGCTAGCTTGTGCTTCTGATATGATATTCCAGCTGCCGAATCGCCACCGGAGAAAGCTGAGATGAGCTCCCAAGGCCAGTGGGGACAGAAGTAGCACGACACAATTAGGCTTGATCCGACGCCACTGAAATTCTCTTTGAGACAGGTATTCAAAGGCCATGGGAACAACAAGCAGCAGGCCAACTGGGCGGCACAATGTAGCGGCGCCAGCGAGAATGCCGGCGGCGACCCATCGAGCGCCGCGCGCACAGTAAAAAGCAGTTATAAAAAACTGGCGACCTGGCGCTTCCACGACAGTCAACTGAGCATCTATCGTAATAGAGCACGCGGAGCTTCAGGGCAGAGTATGTGCCAGCAGATTCTTCCCGAAATCCGCCAGCGCCACCCACATTTGTTAACTCGCAACGATTGCGCAGCACTTCTGTTGCCGTTTAAAACGCGACTCGCGCGATCGCCGATTGGACGAATTTACCACTGGTTCGAGACAGCAGTCAGATTGTTATGGATGATCCTGGAACAACCCGACCCCACTTTGCGAGCTCTGCTTCGGGTCAAGTTTCGATTTGGAATGCGACGACACACTCTGCTTCCGATGATTTTTCAAGGCGCCGGCCTGGCCCCAAGGGATGTTGAAACCTCGCAACTAAACGCATTACACCGGGCACAACGCGCAGCCGTTAATTGATCTCGCCTCGGCTCGTTTCAACCCGCGCCAGTCCGGCTTGGACTACTCAACAACTCAACCCCTCAACTTCTCACCACCCCCTCAACTCCCGCTCAACTTCTCAACTCTTCCTCAACTCCTCAACCTCTGCTTCCACCATTTCGCGAACGAGTTGTTCGAAACTGCCACTCGGTTTCCAGCCGAGCATTTTCTTAATTTTATCTGCGCAGCCGACCAAACGCGCCGGCTCGATCGGCCGATCGAACGCCGGATCTTGCTGCACATATTTTTTCCACGGCAAATCGACCACTTTGAACGCGGCCTCGACAAATTCTTGCACCGAATGCGCTTCCCCTGTTGCAACAACGTAATCGTCCGGCTTCTCGTGCTGCAACATCAGCCACATCGCGAAGACATAATCCTGGGCGCGGCCCCAGTCCCGTTTGCTTTCCAGATTTCCCAACACAAGATCGACATCCAACCCGCGCGAGATTCGCGCCGCCGAGCGCGCGATCTTGCGCGTCACAAAATTTTCACCGCGCCGTGGTGACTCGTGATTGTAAAGAATGCCGTTGCAAACAAACATGCCGTACGATTGCCGGTAAACGCGAGAAAGCTGCGTCGCGAACGCTTTGGCGCAGCCGTACGGACTCGTCGGCCGCATCGGAGTTTCTTCCGTTTGTGGCGATTCGCTCGCGTTACCAAAGATTTCCGATGTCGATGCATGATAAAATTTCACGCTCGGCGCTTGATCGCGCACCATCTCGAGCAAGCGCAGCGTCGCCATTCCCGCTTCATCGCACGTTGATTCCGGAAGTTCGAAACTCAGTCCGACGTGGCTTTGCCCCGCCAAATGATAAAGCTCTCTCGGCCTGACTTCGCGAAAAATTCGACGCAACGTCGTTGTGTCCGACAAATCGCCATAATGCAGAAACAAATTTTTACCGTAGATTTCGTCGTCGCGCCGCAAATGCTCGATCCGCGAACGCAGCAGGTTGCTCGTCCGCCGCACAACCCCGTGAACGGCGTAACCTTTTTGCAAAAGCAGCTCCGTTAGATACGAACCGTCCTGACCGGTAATGCCGGTGACGAGCGCGATTTTCTGGTTGCCCACAGCAGTGAATTAACAGGAAAGCCGAAGTTGGAGAAGTCGACAGCGCGACAGCTGGCTAGCGGATCGTGACTTTGCTTGGAACGCGCCCAGAATCTTTTCTGGAAACCATTTGATCATGAATCCACCGGTAGGTGCGCTCCAAGCCAGCCTGCAAACGCGTCGATGGTTCCCAGCCAAAAATTTTGCGAATCAACGTATTGTCGCTGTTGCGACCATTCACGCCTCTCGGCGCGGAGAGATCGTAGCCCCGCTTCAATTTCAGCCCCGCAATGTCTTCCACGAGATCGACAAGCTGATTGATCGTGACCAGCTCGCTGCTGCCGAGATTAAGCAGCTCGGCGTGATTTCCGTTCATGATCATTTGCGTTCCTTTCACGCAATCGTCGATCCACTGGAAACTGCGTGTTTGTTTTCCGTCGCCCCAAATCTCGATCTCGTGCTTCCCCGAAAGTTTTGC
>Ga0070697_100004691_pt1 | contig 10480 bp, 9 predicted proteins | sample KBSK1501metaG_FD_65475 | JGI IMG/M metagenome (GOLD analysis project Ga0070697, IMG submission 65475) | Corn, switchgrass and miscanthus rhizosphere microbial communities from Kellogg Biological Station, Michigan, USA - KBS K1-50-1 metaG | ecosystem: Host-associated > Plants > Roots >... | reverse complement strand
TCTCATCCCACGACGCGCCATTCCACGAGCTAGAAGAAGAACAGATCACCCTCGAGGCCGTGTACCTGCAAGCCATGTCGGACCAAGAGCAATCCCCTCCCCCGCTTCGGGGGGAGGGTAGGGTGGGGGTGGGGGCGGGGGCCGTCTCCGGCATCCCCGCGCGCGAGATGTTCGGCTCGATCCGAAAGCAGGGCCGCATCCTCGGCCACGCCCTTCCTTTCTATGTGAGCTCGTGGTGGCGGCGTGGCGACCTCAGCTGGGTGATGTACCTCAACGCCTTCGTGCTGCTGCTCGTCGGCGGCACGTCGCTGTTCGGCCAGCTGCCGGGACAGGCGGGCCAGGTGGCGCAGCGGTTTGCGGGCGCGCAGGCGCTGCAGGCCGGCCTGCTGCTGCCGCTGTTCTTCATGTCGTTCGCATTGCTCGAATCGATCAAGAGCTCGATCGGAATCTGGTGGGAGAAGGCGCAGCAATCGCTCGAGGTTCTGCTGTACACGCCCATCGACGATCCATCGCTCATCTGGCTCGAGGTGCTGCCAGGTGCAGTGGTGAGCACAGTCTGGGTAACGCTGTGGATGGCCGCCGGCATGGCGATGCTGACCTTCTTTGGCGAGAGCGCGCCGTGGGACCTGCTTCCGGTCTTCGCGTTCGTCGCCGCCGTGACCGCGTACTGGGCCGCGATGGGCCGGATGCTCGGCTTCATGCTGTTCCCGCGCGAGGGCGCGTCGGGCGGCGCGTGGTCATTTCTTCTGTCGCCGGTTTCGGCCGCGGTCGCCGACCTTCCACTTGCGCTGTTCGTTTTCAGGTCGCCGTTCGCGACGGCATCGCTGCTGCTCCCGCTTGTGGCTTGTGTCGCGCTGACGATCCTGTGCGGCGTCACGTTCGACCGCGAGCGGTTGATGGAGACGGGCGTCGGTCGCAGAAGAAAGCGCGTGTGGTTTGCGACCGCCGTGATCAGGCGCAACGCAGCTGCGCTCGCGGCCGGCGTCCTTCTCGCGATCGTACCCGCCGGTGTCGCCGCGGCTTTGACCTCCAACGCCGGCCTTCATTCGTGGTCGGAGGTCGCCGGGTCGGCCGGGGCCGCGCAGAGCGACCCGTCTCACGTCACATTCGAGGCGGCCGCGAATACGACGCGCCCGGCCAGCGGCGTCACCGTCGCCGCGGCTGGACTCGCGGGCGTGGTTGGAACCCTCGCCCTGATGCTCCTGCTCATGGTCGTGAGCTTCGCCGCCTTCTTCCTGCTCGGCCTGCCGGCGGTCCTGGGAGTGGTGACCGCGTCCGCGGCGTGGGGGATCCAGTTCGGCTTCGGCGCGGCCGCGCCGCTCGAGGGCTGGCTCGTCGGCGCGACCGGCTTCGCCCTGCTGGCGCTCGCTCTCAACACTGGCGCGGCGCTGCCGATCTACTGGTCGCTGGTGTTCGGGTCAGGGCGGCGCCTCGATCGCCTGCGCGAGGCCTGGACTTCCTACTGGGCCCTGTACCGGAGCCTCGTCATCCCAGCCTGCGTGCTGTTCGGATTGGTGGTGTTCAGACTGCTGGCCGCGGGCTAGCCGGCGCTAGCGCGGACTGAGCAGAATCAGAGCGGCGGGACCGAGGAGGACGATCCACAGGATCGCCACCCCGGCGATCACAAGGCCGGTCACGATCGCCGCTCGCAGCCAGGGCGTCGCCCTAGGCGTGGATTTCATTCCAGCTAACTCTAAGCCGCCAGGCGATCGACCAGCTCATAGACCGATCGCGCGTCGTCCAGGTCATAGAAGGCGAGCGGTCGCTGCCCCCAGCCCCAGCCGAACCAGTCCAGTCCGGTGTTGGCGTACATGCCGCTCAAGCCTCCCCAGTGGCCGAACGTCACCGTGCCGCGGGTTCCGCGACCGGTTGAGAGCTCGAGGCCAGGCAACCGCTTTAGAGACGTCGACCGCACGATCCGCCTGAAGGCCGTTGACACAACCATGACTCGCCGGTCGGTGACCGCGTAAAAGGTGTGCCGCCGCGTATAGCGCTTGACGATGAATCGGCCGAAGATCATGTAGCAGCCGATCGCGACGAAGACCAGTCCGAAGACGAGAGGAAACAGTTCAAAAGTGCTCGGCCTGGAGATCATCGAGGACAGAACGAGCGCCTCCCAGAAGATCGCGAACCCGCCCCAGAGCAAGCTGAACGGCACCAGGTAGATGTCGATCAAGGTGAAGAGGCGGCCTGCCCCGGGCCGACCGGCCCATAACAAGCTCTCATCGGGTTGCAGCTCCGGCTGGAGCTCGGCCTGAACGAAGGGGTCCGAGCTCAGAGGTCGAGGGCCTGCGCCACCAGCTCCCGGTGATAGGTCGCGTCGCCCAGCGTCACCTCTGATGCCTTCGCGCGCTTGAAGTACAGGTGCATGTCGTGCTCCCAGGTGAAGCCGATGCCTCCGTGCACCTGGATTCCGTCGCCCGCGATCTTCCGGTACGCATCCGACACATAAGCCTTCGCCATCGAGCCGGCCAGCGAGCGATCCGGCGCGTCGGCTTCCACCGCCCACGCCGCGTAGTAAGTCGCCGAGCGTCCGCTCTCCGACAGCACCAGCATGTCCGCCAGCTTGTGCGACACGGCCTGGTAGATGCCGATGGGCTTGCCGAACTGATGGCGTGTCTTCGCGTAGTCGGTCGATGTCTCGAGCACCTTCTGCGCGCCGCCCACCATCTCCGCGCAAAGCGCCGCGGTGCCCCACTCGAGCGCGCGCTTCAGGCGCGGCCATGCCGTGTGCGGCGCCCCCATCAGCGCATCCGTCTCGAGCTGCACTCCCTCGAATCGCACCTCGGCCCACCGGCGCGTCATGTCGAGCGTCTTCAACGGATTGACGGTCATCCCTTTCGGGCGGCCTTTGACCAGGAACAGGCTGACGCCGTCCTCTCCCTCGCCGCGCGTGCGCGCCGCGACGACGATGTAGTCCGCGTGCTCCGCGTCGGGCACGAAAAGCTTCACGCCGTCCAGCTGCCAGCCTCCGCCGACCGGCTTCGCCTCGAGGGTGATGCCGGTTGCATCCCAGCGTCCTGACGGCTCGGTCAACGCGAGCGTCGCGCGCGCGTCACCGGATGCGATGGCGCCGAGCGCCTCCTTCTTCTGAGCCTCGGTGCCCGCCTCGATCAGGGCGGGGACAGCGAGGCCCATGGTCGCAAAGAACGGTCCTGGCAGCAGCGCGCGGCCCGCCTCCTCCAGCACGACGATCAGGTCGAGGAAGCTGCCGACGCCGCCGTATGACTCGGGGATGCCGAGCGCGGTCCATCCAAGCCCGGCGATCTTCTTCCACAGCGCCGGGTCGTAAGAGTCGTCCGCCTCCATCAGCCGGCGCACGACCTTCGAGGAGCACTCCTTCGTGAGGAAGTCCCGCGCCGAACGGCGCAGCATGTCCTGCTCTTCAGAAAAAGCGAAGTCCATTCCGCCGAGTGTAATCGGGGGAGGGAATCAGCCTGAAGGCGGCGGCTCGGCTGCTTCCTTCTCCGGTGGCTCTTCGGGCTTCGCGTCTTCGGGCTTCGCCTCTTCGGACTTCGCCGCTTCCGGCTTCTCTTCCGCGACGGCCGGCTTCCTCCAGCCGGCGGGCTCCTGCGTCGGCCAGACGGTCGGGCCCTGGGTCGCGCCTGGCTTGCGCCGGTACAGCGTGAGCAGCCCGAAGAAACCGGTCAGCAGCGCCAGCGCCCCGAACGCGACAGCGATCGAAAGCCCCAGGGTCTCGACGCTGGTCAGCTCGAGCTCCTGCCCGGCGGCGCATCGCTGCGGCGCGGGCGGGCACGACCCTTCTACTGCGATGCGCAGCGGAATCGCGAGGACGAGAAGCAGGCCGTAAGCGATGGCGAGCCCGCCGAGGAAGTACACGAGCGCCGCGAAGGAGTGGCCGCGGCGGTAGAGCACCGCCAGCACCGCATTCGCGCCGGCCGCCGCGAGAAACGGCACGACGATCCCCGCCAGCCGGTTGTTGTGTCCGGCAGTCGCGATGAGAGGCCCGATGCCCCCGATGGCCGCCAGGCCCGCGGCGGCCCAGAACGCGTACTCGGCGACGACGTGCCGCTCCAGCTGCTGGTTCACGTCCGGCAATTCTGGCCGGGTGTTCACGAAATGGCTACGTCAGAAGCCCCATCTGTGCGCCGGCCCGCGGCGACGTGGGCCGTCTGGCGCAGCGGCACCTCGCGGATGAGCAGCGTGGCGATCAGCGCCACGAGCAGGATCGGCACCCCGGCCACGAACACGGGATGCAGCGCGTCCGCCAGGCCGTGACGGATGCCAATGGCGATGGCGTTCGGCAGATGAGCGAGCTGGGACGGATCGAAAAGCGCCCCGGCGCTGGAGGCGCCCGAGAGGTTGAGCCTGGCGGCCGCGCCCGGTGGCAGGTACCTGGGCAGGGCCGCAGCCATGCCCTGGCTGAGGATGGTGCCGAGGACCGCAAGGCCGACGGCGGCCCCGATCGAGCGCGACAGCTGGGTTGCGGACGTGGCGACCGCCATGTCGTGGCGGCTCACCGAGTTCTGCACCACGAGGGTGTACGTCTGCATCGAGGTGCCGAGCCCGAGTCCGATGACGATCATCGCGATCACCACCTGCTGATTCGTCGAGTTCACATCGAGCAGGCTCAGCAGTACATAACCCGCAAGCATCAGCACCATGCCGATGATGAGCGGCATCTTGTAGCGGCCCGTGCGCGAGATGATCTGGCCGCTGCCGATGCTCGTGATGATCATGGCGACCAGGAGCGGCACGAGGATCGCGCCAGAGTTGGTGACGCTGTTGCCGATGACTCCCTGCACGAACACAGGCAGGAAGAAGATGGTGCCAAACATTGCCATGGCCACGCCAATGCTGGCGATGTTCGAGAACGTGAAGATGCTGCTCTTCCACAGGTGCAGCGGCAGCACCGGCTCCTCGGCCTTCGTCTCGAACCACGCGAACGCAATCAGCAGAAGGGCGCCGGCCGCGTAGAGGCTGACGATCTGCCACGAGCTCCACGGATACTGCGAACCGCCCCACACGGTGGCGAGCAGCACGGCGGAGACGCCCAGCGAGAGAGTCACGCTGCCGGCGACATCGATGGAGTGCTTGCGCCTCTCGTTGGGAACGTGCATGTAGAGCGCGACCACCAGCAGCGTCAGCGCCGCGAACGGGAGGTTGACGAAGAACAGCCAGCGCCACGAGTAGTACTGCGTGATGAAGCCGCCCGCGAAGGGTCCGATGATCGAGGCCAGGCCGAACGACGCGCCCATCATGCCCTGGTATTTGCCGCGCTCTCGCGGCGAGATGATGTCGCCGATGATGGCCTGCGACAGCGGCATCAGGAAGCCCATGCCGGCGCCCTGCACGAACCGCGCGAACACAAGGAACCAGAAGTTCGGCGCCACGCCGGACAGCAGTGATCCGATCGCGAAGACGATGACGCCGGTCATGTAAAGCGGCTTGCGCCCGTAGACGTCGGAGAGCTTGCCCGCGAGCGGGACGACGATCGTCGAGGCGAGCATCGCGGAGATGGGGATCCATGTGTAGTCGGCGAGTCCGCCGAGCTCGGCGACGATGGTCGGCAGCGCGGGCGCGACCAGGGTCATGTTCAGGGATGCGATGAGCGAACCGAGCATCAGCCCGGCGAACACCGCCATGACCTCGCGGTTGACGCCGGTCCGGGTCGCGGTTTGTGTTGCGACCGCGGTCATACGGGGGCCTTCTCCCGTTCGCCCGCGGCCCTGGCCATGAGGTTCCAGGCGCGAGCCACGGTGTCGAGCTCGTCAGGTGATAGAGACGACATCCAGCGGCGCATGTGTGCCTGGCTGCCCTCGATGAGCTCCGTTATCAGGCGGTCGCCGGCGCGGCTGAGCCGGATGAGCACGCGCCTGCGGTCGCTCGCATCGTCGTGGCGCTCGGCGTACCCGGCGCGCACCAGGCGATCCGCCAGCAAGCTCGCCGCCGGCATACCGAACCCGAAGACCTCAGCCAGGCGGCCGACAGGGACCTCACCCTCATCGCGAAGCACATGCATCGCGCGGACCTGCTGCATCGAGATGTCGAGGTCGCGCCACTTGCGCGCTGTCGACGTCAGGAGCGCGCGGTGAAATCGCCTGTAGCTCGCGAGGGCGTCGTCGACCGACGATTGAGGCATAGTTTCTTAATTCTAAACTATTCAGCCGCGCGAAAGTGGTTTCTAGCGGCTCCTCGGCAGCCCTAGCACCCTCTCGGCCAGTATGTTGCGCAGCACCTCTGAGGTTCCCGCCTCGATCGTGTTCGCGCGTGAGCGCAGGAACAGGTACGTCCACCCGTCGCCACCGTCGACCTGCCCCGCCGGTCCGGCGATGTCGACCGCGGATTCGGTCATGCGCTGATTGAGCTCCGACCACATGAGCTTCAGGATCGAGCCCTCGGGACCCGGAATCCCGTTGCGCTTCATGGCGGTCACGGCTCGGTACCCGTTCAGCTGCAGCGCTCGAGCCTCGATCGTGAACTGCGCGATGCGCTGCCGCACCAGCGGGTCGGAGCCGCGGCCGATCCTGCGCGCGTGCTCGGCGAGCTCGGCGGCCGTGATCTGTGCGCGCGTCGCGAGCGACATGCCCAGCGTGCCTCGCTCGTGCAGCAGCGTGGTCATGGCCACGGCCCAGCCGTTACCGGCTTCGCCAAGGATCTGCGACTTCGGGACCACGACGTCCTTGAAGAAGATCTCGTTGAACTCGGCGTCGCCGGTGATCTGCACGAGCGGCCGCACCTCGATGCCCGGGCTCTCCATGTCGACCAGCAGATAGGTCAGGCCGTCGCGCGGATTGGCCTCCTTGCGCTCGCGGGCGACGAGCATGCACCACCTGGCCACGTGCGCCAGCGTCGTCCACACCTTCTGGCCGTTGACGACATAGTGATCGCCCTTGTCCTCGGCTCGGGTCTGCAGCCCTGAGAGGTCGCTGCCCGCGTTCGGCTCGCTGAAGCCCTGGCACCAGATCTCATCGGCGGAGAGCAGAGGCGCCAGGTATCGCTTCTTCTGCTCCTCCGTGCCATGCGCGATCACGACCGGGCCGCCCATGCCGAGGCCGATGACGTTGATTGGATCGGGTGCCTTGGCTAGGATCATCTCGTCGTTGAAGATGAGCTGCTCCATGAAGCCGGCACCTCGGCCGCCGTACTCCTTCGGCCACGTGATGCCCACGTAGCCGGCCTCGAACATCTTTTTCTGCCACGCGCGCCGGCGGTCGATGAACGCGCGCTGGCTCTCGCCGGCCGGCGCCTCCTCGCGCGGCTTGTTGGCCGCCAGCCAGTTGCGGACCTCGTCGCGAAACTCCCTTTCCGACGGGCTGAGCTCGAAGTCCATGGGGACTAAACCTTACGCGGCCAGCGCCGGCATCACATCTGATGCAAGCAGCTCGAGCGCATCGCGGTCGTCGAGCAGGAAGTGCTGCAGCATGAATAGGTCGACGTCAAGAGCCGCGAAGCTGCGGATCTGCTCGACGACCTCGGCGGGCGTGCCAACGAAAGCGCTCTTGCGGGCTGCGTCGAGGATCTCGTCAGCCGAGTCTCGTTTGAACCGCGGCAGCACCTCGGCCATCTTCACCGCCCGCTGCCTTAGCTCATCGCGATCGCGGCCGACGATGTAGTTCGCCATCACCGAGTAGCGGATCGTCGACGGGTCGCGGCCGATTTCCCGGCATGTCTCGGCGATGACCTGGCGCTTGTGCCGGTACTCGTCATGGTCGAGGCGCGTGTAGTTCCACTCCGCCGCCTCGCGCGCCACCAGCGGCAGGGCCCTCTTTTCGCCGGCGCCGCCCATGAGGATCGGGATGGTTCCGCCGCGCGGCGGCTTCGGGTTGGAGACCTGCCACGTCTTCTTGATGATGCGCACGCCCTCTTCGAGGCGATCGACCCGCTCTTTGGTGGTCAGGAACGGCACCTCGAGGACCTGGTGCTCGTTCTCGTTCCATCCCGCGCCGATGCCGAAGATCAAGCGCCCGCCGCTCAGCAGATCGACTGCCGCGGCCTGCCTCGCGAGCACCGCCGGCATGTGAAATGTCAGCGGGCTCACCATCGGACCGAACTGGATGGACTTCGTCCACTCGGCTGCCAGCGCCAGCGAAGTCCAGCAGTCGACGCAGTCGCGGTTGCTGGTCTCGGAACCCATCAGTGAGATGAGGTGCTCGCTGCGCCGCAGAGATGCGAAGCCGAGGCGCTCGACGTCGGTGCAGATGGCCCGCCATCGGTCCCAGTTGAGACCTTCCTGGCCTTCGATCATGATGCCGAGCTTGGTCATCCGAGGCCGATGCTAGCGGACGCGAAGATTACGACTCCGGCTCTGTGAGCTTCGCCGCCTCGGCCTCGATGAGCTTGCGCGTTGCGCCGAGGTCCTCCAGCACGTGGGCGGCGATTCCTTCGGCTTCCGTCGCCAGCGCCAGGAGGACGTGGTCAGTGCCGACATGGCTCTGGCCGCGCTCGCCACACAGCCGAAAAGCGATGTCGATCACCCTCTTTACCCGCGAGGTCGGAATGACTCCGCCGGAGACGCGGCCCTCCCTGCGCTTGATGGCTTTTGCGATCGCGCTTCTGACGTCGGCTTCCATGACACCAAGCGCGGCGAGGATGCGCGCCGAATGGAAGTCAGGCTTGCCGAAGGTCGCGAGCAAGAGATGCTCGGTGCCGATGTAGTTGAAGCCCGCCTTCTCGGCCTCGGCTTGCGTGATAGTCAGGAGCGCCTTCGCGTGCTCGCTGAAGCGCTCGAACGGGTACATGCTCGGAGCCCTGCCGGCCTGACGTATCGCCCGCCGGATGGTCGACCACCGCGGTGCTGCCGGACGAGGCAAGTTCATCGTGTTCGCCGGTTGCCAGGCCTGCTCCGGCATGTGCCGCTGCATCCACTCGAGGCAAGCAGCCACGACTATCGAGTTGACGGGCATGCCCGTCCGGGCCGAAGCCTGGTCGAGTCGCTGGTAGACCTCGTCCGTGAACCGCACCGTTGTCGGCTTCGCCATCTGACGTCAATTTGACGTCACTTTGAAGCGACTGTCAAGATCGAAATTGAGAATCCGGCTCATCGGAATGCCGGCCCGCCTCGCCATCCAGGCTGCCATCGGAACGTAGGCGAACTCGTCCGGCGCGTGGGCGTCGCCGCTGAGTGCGAAGTCGCAGCCGCACTCGAAAGCCAGGCGGGCCATCTCCGGCGACAGGTCCATTCGCGCGGGGTCGCAGTCGATCTCGAGCGCCACGCCGTGCTTCGCGGCTTCTTTGAACACGAGCTCGAAGTCGTACGTCGCTCCCTCGCGCGAGCCGGGACGGCGTCCCGTGGGGTGGCCGATCCAGTCGACATGCGGATTCGAAACCGCGCGCAGCATGCGCTCGGTCATCGACGCGGGGTCCTGGCGCAGCTTCACGTGCGGCGACGCGACGACCACGTCGAGGATCTCGAGCACCGGGTCGGGCAGGTCGAGCGCGCCATCTTCGAGGATGTCGACCTCGATGCCCTGCAGCAGGGTCAGGCCGCGCACCTTCTTCTGAACGTCTGCCATCTCCTGCGACTGGGCGAGCAGGCGCTCCGCGTTGAGCCCGTTGACCACCTTGATCCGTGGCGAGTGATCCGTCACGCCCAGGTAGCGATAGCCGAGGGCCCTGGCGGCTTCGGCCATCTCGAGCATCGTGGCGCGGCCGTCGCTCCAGGTGGTGTGCGAGTGAAGGTCGCCCTGGTATTTCGTCATGTCGATGTCGGTCTCGTAGTCGCGGGCTGGCTGGCCCGACTCGGTGCGCAGCCGGTCCAGGTAGCGGCTGGTGCCGGTCACGATCAGGTCGGAAAGCACCTTCGCGATGCCGGCTCCGACGCCGGGGATGGTCGTGAGCTCATCGGCCTTGTTCAGCGCCGCGAGATCCGGTCGCCTCAGGGCGATCGACCACGACGCGGCCGAGAAGGCCCTGGCCCGATAAACCTCCTTGGGATCCTGGCGGAGCAGGTAGCCGATCTCGGAAGGCGCCTGCGCAGCCGCGATCGCGTCCACGAAACAATTGTGTTTGAGTTACCGCCATGGCCAAGGTCAAGCCGGTCGATGCGATGCCGGCGCTGGTCGAGCGGCTGCTCGCCGAGCTGGGCGAGGACCCGTCACGCGAAGGGCTAAGGTCCACGCCCGCGCGCGTGACGCGGGCGCTCAGAGAGCTCACCGACGGCTACGACACCGACGTCGCCGAGATCTTCGCCGGCGCGGTGTTCGACCAGGACTACGACGAGATGGTGCTGGTGCGGGACATCCCTTTCTACAGCCTGTGCGAGCACCATATGCTGCCCTTCTTCGGCGCCTGCCACGTCGGCTACTTGCCCAAGGGCAGGGTGGTGGGGCTGAGCAAGATCCCTCGCCTGGTAGAGGCCTTCGCCCACCGGCTGCAGCTGCAGGAGCGGATGACGAAGGAGGTCGCCGAGGCGCTGAGCGACGCGGTGGAGCCGCGCGGCGTGGGCGTGGTGGTCGAAGCGCGACATCTGTGCATGGAGATGCGCGGCGTGCAGAAGACGGGCGGCCAGCTGATCACG
>Ga0070697_100004689_pt1 | contig 10485 bp, 8 predicted proteins | sample KBSK1501metaG_FD_65475 | JGI IMG/M metagenome (GOLD analysis project Ga0070697, IMG submission 65475) | Corn, switchgrass and miscanthus rhizosphere microbial communities from Kellogg Biological Station, Michigan, USA - KBS K1-50-1 metaG | ecosystem: Host-associated > Plants > Roots >... | reverse complement strand
TGTGGCTGTGTCCGTCCCGTTGTAGAATCCTTGGACAATGAGCCGGCAGCCGTTCTTCTCGGCCACCGTAATCCAGGGTTCGCGCACGCTACAAGCATCCACGGTCCCGTTCATCATCGCTCTGTAACGCTCCGAGGGGCGGCCGCTACTGACGAGTTTGATCATTTCCCGCGGCACAAAGCCCTCGAGCAGCTGCAGGGTCAAATAATGCGTACCGGCATGAAAGGGAACCGCGATAGTTCTATTGGCCAATTGCTGCGGCGTGTAAATGTCGGAATCCGGTGCCACAGCCACGGCGCCGGCGACGATTGACGCGCGCCTGCCCAGTTGGCGGCAGCCGACCGCGGTATCCTGCGATCGACGATAATTCCCCCATTCACAGGCGTTAAAAATGTTTGCACAGCCGCGCTCGACGGCTTCCGCATGTCCTCTATTGGAGGGCACTTGGTTCCAGTCCGATACCTCCACGTTGGTATCTCGCTCGCCGCCGTGAGCAATCAGCTCCACCTCAAGCCCCTCTTTCGCAAATAAACCTTCGTCCAACGCAATAAGCCAATCCAAACCGTTGTATACGCTGGGTCGTTCCATCTTGATCTTGGGTAAAGTCATGACGTCACCTCATTTTGAGCGTTATTTATCACGCTGATGGAGCTAAAGAAAAGCGCGATCACGGGTCACGTGCCAGGGATTCGCCAGAGGAGGAGTCCGAGATCAGTATGAGATTGAACCGAGCGACACAACGGCGAAAGCTGAAACGATCGAATAGACTGACGCTTCAGACGAATCTGGTCGACGTCATTGGCTGATGAGAGATGTTTAGACCCGCCAAATTGCGCTCCGAGTGGAGATATTATTTTTGCTTTGAATCGACACTGTCATCACCAAAACCGGTCTATCTATTTTCTCTGCAACAGGGTCCTCTTCCTTGCGCGATGAACTCCCTGATTTCAGGCGGAGTGCGTTGGGAATGAACGGCAGCCGTTGAAGAACTTTGGACGTTAGCAGAGATTCAATTGAAGGAGAAATCAATTCAATCCTACGCTGCAGAGAAGCTGAAAAGAAAACCGCCCGACGTGGACCGCTGTTGTGAATGTTAAATAGAACTTCAACGAACGTGCGACTCGGCTTTATGAGCAAGACCGGCAAAGTGTAGTCTCAACCAAACACTCGTGCGATTGACAACTCCCCGGTCCGGCGATATTGCTCGGGCCAGAAAAACAGATGGTTTAAATTTCCTATACAGTGTAACCTCGGTGTCGAGTTACTTTCGGGCACACCGCTATGAGTCTTGATTCAACCAAGTCAGATCATGCACGTGCTCAGTACTCATCTGAGGACGAGTCCCACACACGCCAGTTTTTGACCACGATATCACCTGATCTGGGGATCGCTTCTGAGGCGCTTGCGAACGTGTATTTTGCAGGCTCGGGTGATCTGCCGTCCGTGTTTGCCGTGTCGGACTTAGCCACGGCTGCGGTAGCCGCCGCAGGGGCGGCCGTTGCGCAACTCGTTGCCACCAGGTTTGGGCCTCTGCCACGCGTGACCGTGAGTCGACGGCTGTCATCGCTGTGGTTTGGGCGGTCGATTCGGCCTGATGGTTGGAAGCTGCCGGCGGCTTGGGATCCCATCGCGGGCGACTACCCGACGGCCGACGGGTGGATCCGATTGCACACCAACGCGCAGCATCATCGGGATGCGGCTTTGTCCGTGTTGGGCGTGTCAGCCGAGAAGTCAGAGGTGGCGCGTGCGGTCGTCAATTGGAGCGCCGATGCGCTCGAGACGGCTGTCGTCCAGAATAATGGTTGCGCCGCCGCGATGCGATCGATGGCAGCGTGGGCAACGCATGCGCAAGGCGAAAGCGTATCCCGAGAGCCGCTGGTGGCAACTCAAGTCACGGGCGACTGTAGGGACTCCACGTTGTCCTCAACGCCGGAGCGCCCGCTGCGGGGAATCCGCGTTCTTGATCTTACGCGCGTCCTAGCCGGACCCGTGGCCACCCGCTTTCTAGCGGGCTTCGGGGCTGACGTGCTCCGAATCGACCCGCCGGTATGGGACGAGCCGGGCGTGGTTTCGGACGTCACACTAGGAAAGCGTTGTGCCCGACTCGATCTGCGCAGTTCGAGCGAACGATCGGTCTTCCTAGACCTGCTGCGGCGCGCGGATGTCCTCGTCCACGGATACCGGTCCGACGCGCTCGACAACCTGGGGTTAGACGCTCAGACGCTTCGCGCAATTCGCCCGGGTCTGGTTGATGTCTCACTGAATGCCTATGGTTGGGGCGGTCCGTGGCGCAATAGAAGAGGCTTCGACAGCCTGGTGCAAATGAGCTCAGGGATCGCCGACGCTGGTATGAGAATCCTCGGGCAAGATCGTCCAACGCCCCTCCCGGTTCAAGCATTGGACCATACGACCGGATATCTCATGGCTGCGGCCGTGGTCCGCGGTCTGTCGCAACGCGTTGCCACCGCGCAGGGATTCGCAGCGCTAACCTCCCTGGCGCGTACCGCGCAACTGCTAGTCAGCGGCCCAGCCAGCGTAGCCAGCGGAGATCTTCGGCCCGCCACCGAGGAGGATTGGTCCGAATCTATTGAAGCAACGGACTTTGGGCCTGCCCGGCGGCTTCGGTCCCCGGTTACAATCGGGGACGCGTCGATGCAGTGGGACCGACCCGCAGCGACGTTGGGCAGCTCCGCGCCAGCGTGGTAGCCGTCAATGCAACGCTTGCGCCCTGACATCTCGCTGTGAGTGTCTCCTTCGGAGTCTTGGCTGCAGTTGCTCGAGCATCCCCCGAAGTCCCTGCTGCCGCCTTCATTATTGCTCACCGGGTTCGCGTACTTGGCCGTCGCGCTTCACTGGATTGGAACCTGAGAACTGTGCGTCAAATGTGCCGCCTGCCGAACGACGCGCGCAACTGTTTCCGAGTCCGTCAGAGCAGACAGTCGAGCCTTTAAGCGATCACGCGCAGGCGGCGCCTGAGTTGGGCCAGGCTACTCAAACGGGTCTTCGACTGAGAATCGAGAGATTGGCCGTAGGATTGAACTGAAAGACGCTACAGACTAATCAATCTATTAAGATGCGGAATTTTCGAGACGTGAACCGAGATGGAATGAAAAACCCAGCTTCGGACGTAGAGACTAGCGTCGCCTTGGAAGCGAAACCGTCAGCACCAAAAACGGTCTATCTATCTATTGTTGCTGTAACAGGGTCATCGTGGGGATTGAACTCCGCCAGCTCCCGGAGCGCCGCTGCGGAGTTTTCCCGTCTCTTTTAGCACCTCTTCGACAATTTTCCTCCCCGGGGTCAGATCGTCATACGCGGCGAGGTTGGTGAAAATATAGTCGCCGTCTTCCTGTGGCACCTGCTCTTTCCACCCGGTGAGAGACTCTTTGGGAATATCCGTCCGGAGTGAGTTGCGATCGGTATTTTTCTGCCACGCCGTCTGTCCCTTGCGCGAGAGAAACCAGTTGATAAAGACTCGCGCGGCATTGGGATGAGGCGCGCGGTTGATCAGCGCGATGGATCCGGCGCCCGAGCTTAAATGAGAGCCCTCGGCTTTGAGTGAGGTCAATTCATCGACCGGCAGCCCTTGCCTTTTCGCCGTGTCCACTTCGCGGCTGGCAAAAAGCGCGATCGCGTACTTTCCGGTCGCGAGCCAGTCCATGACCTGGCGCCGGTCCGCGGCGATGACGACTTCCATCTCCCCAAAAAGTTTTTGGATGAACTTGGGCCCGAGCCTGGGGTTGTAATACAGAAAGCGCATGTCATTGCTCGCGCCTCCGGGGAGTCGCGGATCGTAAGCGGCGATCTTTCCTTTCCACTTGGGGTTTGTAAGGTCCCAAAACGAGCGCAGTTCGTCCGGCCGAACGAGCTTGGTATTATAAACCACGACATCGTTGATGACGGCACCGGCGCTGAGAAAAACATATTGATTTTCGCGGTCGGCGAAGTGGAATTTCTTCCTGAACCAGAAGGATTCATCCGCGACTTCAGGAAGGATTAAGGCAGGTCGCATCGGATCGAGCGCCTTAGCCGGAACTAAAACCTGGGTCGGCGAAGTGCTGCCTCCGCTAAAGACGTCCGCTAGGTACCTCTCCGCCCTTCGTTCGGCCATAACCCGATTGGCAAAGTCGCGCGCGCCGATGGGCGAAATCTTGAGCTGGATATCAGGATACGCTTTCGAAAATTCCATCAAAGCGTTCTGGTTGTCTACCGCCGGCTCGCAACCGACGGCCACCTCTCTTTCCGCTTTGGCGGCTTTCACGATCTTCTCCCATTCGGTATGCCAATCTCTCGACTGCCCGCCCGCAACACTCACGGTTAGGAAAAACATAGGTAACAACAAAACCCAGGCTCGCGTCATCCTACCTCCGGCGGTTTGAGATCAGAACTCTTATATGACACTTCACTTGGCCTGAAGGTTCCGAAGTACAGTGAAGTCGAACAGCTCATCCGGTTTGATCTCGCGTTTAATCCCATAGCGGGCGCGCTGAAGCCGAAGAATCTCTTTGAGGTCAGCATCCGACGGAATTCCCCTCGGGTCGAAAAGCTTGCGAACCGATCTTAAACTTCCAAGCGCCGCGGCCCGTGAGACTTTCCAGGTACTTTGAATGTACCGCACCAGCTCCTCTTCATTTCTTTCATTATTCACATAGCGAACGCTTGTCATCGTTGCCTGCACCATTTTTTTGACAACGTCGGGTTTACTCTGGAGCAAGCTTTCACTCGTCGTGAGGCCGGATGCCGTAGGCAAAGAAGAGAAGATTTCACTTTCATTGCTCACGATCGGCCATCCGCCGAATCGCTCCTTGACGATTTCCGTATCCGGCGGAGTGAGCGGCGCGGCGCTGATCGCCCGCGTCTCCATGGCGAGTATTCGCGCCGTGCCGCCGCCCACCTGAACAATCGTGACATCGCGGCCAATCTCCAAACCTAGCGATTCAAGCGCCATCTGCGCGGAGAAAAATGAAGTGCCGCCATAAGACGTCACTCCGACCTTCTTTCCTTTGAGGTCTTCCGCTCTTTTAATATCCGGTGTCGCCATGAGCGAGAAAAGGTTATGCGCGCCGTAGACATAGATGATCTTGAACTTAAAACCTCTGATAATGGCGTTTCCCGCGCTGTCTCCGGTGGTAAGAAAATCGATTTCGCCTTTAGAAAGCGCCGCGATTGCGATCGGCGTTGCCATAACGATCGGCTCTATCTGAAGTCCTTGCGCCTCGTAAAATTTTTTGTCGATGCCGATCCAGAAAGGAAACTGAACGAAAGTCCTTGCCGGCGCATGGACGCGCACGCGCTCCGCAGCCCCAATGCTCTGCGAAAGGAGCAGCATCACTAAAAGGAACGTTTTAATCCACCTTGGTCGGTTCATAAATCCGCTCCCATAGCCGATAATTTATACGGCTCCTCGCGCTGCGTATAACTCGCATGCGCCAAGATTGTCAAACTTGGCCTTCGCAGTTTGGACTTCCGAGCTCAGAGGGTTCGAGTTTTGTAACCCGGAATGTGACCAACCTTTTACAAACGGCATCTCGACGCTCCGGACGGAGTAAAAAGTGACCTTCACTCCTCATTCCTTAGCGAACCTTATAGGCGGCCAGTGTTTACATGCCTTTCATCTGCACTCGATTGATGAGAAGGTAGCTCCGATCCGACGATTTATTAATATTGACAACGAGGAACCCGTGGGTATAGGAGAATCTCGGTCGAAGAATTTCGATTCTCGAGGACGACGACCAGCAGTAGCCGAGAAAGGACGATACCATGGCAAAAGTAGAGGCTCACGACGTTCAGCAAAAAATAGATGCGCTCAATGCCAGGGTCAAAAAGGCTTCTTTGAGAGGGGCGTGGCAACGCCAATCTGCGCTGCGAGAGGATATCCAGCCGTGGGTTTGGCGATGGAAAGATATATTGCCAAATATTTTGGAAGCCGGGAATCTGATCCCGATCGATGACACCATGAAAATGCGCACCATTCACATGGTGAATCCTTCCCCGGGCTTCCCGCTCGGAGCTACGCGAACCTTCGCGGCGATGCTGCAACAACTTAACCCGGGAGAAGTGACGGAATCGCACCGGCACACCGCATCGTCAGTATATTTCATGATTCAGGGCAGTGGTCTCTACACAACTGCTGAGGGTGAGCAGCAATTCATGGAGCCCGGCGATCTTTTGACTCAGCCCAACTGGACGTGGCACGGTTCCACAAATACGAGCAGCGAGCCGGCCATATGGTTCACAGCTATGGACAGCCCGCTCACTCAATACTTGAACGCATGGTTTAACGAGAAGTATCCCGAAGGCAGATCGGAGCCCATTACCAAACCGGACGGTTACCACTTGAAACGAATGGGAGCTCTCCGCTCTAACGCAGCGTTGGAGGGCTTGGGTCCTTTCCCTGTAAGGTTCCGTTGGAAAGACACGCTGAACATGCTCGAAGAGCTGGCGGCTGCTGAAGAAGGCGACCCTTTCGACGGTGTGGTCCTGGATTATACCGACCCCTTGACCGGTGGCCCCACCACCACGACCATCGGTTGTCGAATTCAGATGTTGCGTCCGGGGGAAGAAACGCACAGCCACCGGCACACGTGTAGTACCATCTACTACGTAGTACAAGGAAGCGGCGTGACCCGCATTGGCCAAGATAGGAGGAATGAAGAAACCCTGGTTTGGAGCGAGCGTGACTGCTTCCGCGTACCAGCCTGGTATTGGCACCGGTTCCGAAACGAGTCGTCTACATTGCCGGCGATCCTGTTTTCAGCAAGCGATCGGCCATTATTGAAAGCTGTACGACTTTACCGGGAAGAGAACTGAGCTTTGAGAGAGAACGAATCGTTACGGCCCATATTTAATTAAGAGAAATCAATACGGTAAGAGAAACTCAACACAAGGGGGTTCAAGCATGGCCTATTATAAGGATATCCGCGATCTGATTGCTGCTCTCGAGCAGGCGAATCTGCTGGTGCGAGTAAATCAGGAAATCAACAAAGACACCGAACTACATCCTCTTGTCCGTCTGCAGTTTCGCGGGCTTCCGGAATCAGAGCGCAAGGCTTTCTTGTTTACAAAAGTGACGGACGTTTCGGGAAGGCGGTATGACATCCCGGTTGTTGTAGCGTGTCTCGCCGGTTCGAGGCAGATCTATGGCCTTGGGCTCCAATGTGACCCCGATAAGATCAGCCAGCGATGGACGGAGGCGCGAAACAATCCAATTGAACCTGTCTTTGTGCAAGCTGCGCCGGTGCAAGAAGTCGTGCAGATCGGAGACGATCTCAACAAGCCGGGACAAGGCCTGGAAACGTTTCCTATACCGATTTCAACTCCTGGGTTCGACGCTGCGCCCTATACCAGCGCCAGCCATTTTATCACCTATGATCCCGAAACCGGGGTGCGCAATATCGGCAATTACCGCGGCATGGTAAAGGCGCGCACGCGGCTCGGCATGAACGCCGGCGGCCAACAACATATTTCGCAGCACTGGCGCAAATGGCAAAAGATCGGCAAACCGATGCCGGCCGCGGTGATAATCGGCGCGCCGCCCAGCGTTTCTTACGCTTCGGTGGTGAAGATTCCTTATGGAGTTGACGAATATGCCGTGGCAGGAGGTTTGGCCCGCGAGCCGGTCCCCGTGGTCAAGGCCAAGACTGTCGATCTCGTCGTGCCGGCCTACGCGGAGATCGTCATCGAAGGCTTCATCAACACCGAATTGATGGAACCCGAAGCGCCTTTTGGCGAGTTCACCGGTTACATGGATCCACAGCAACTGAACCCGTTCATGGAGATTACCTGCATCACCCATCGAAAGAACCCGATTTATGTGGCCATGCTCAGCCAGTTTCCGCCGTCGGAATCCAGCAAAATTCGCGGCACAGGCGCCGAGGGCAACGTCCTTTCGTTCTTGCGTAGCCGCGGCTTCGATAACGTGACAAAGGTTGCGTTCCACGAATCTACCGGTAGCTGGGGTCTGTGCTGTATTCAAGTTAGTAATCCAAAATCGGGGCAAGCTACGGAAATTCTCGATGCATGCCATGAGTCCCCTACGGTAGGCAGCAAAATGATCATCGTCGTTGACGACGACATCGACCCAAGAGACGCCGATGGAATTTTCTGGGCGATGACGTTTCGCATGCAGCCTCATCGTGATGTCAGGATCAAACCGACCCGCCTCCAATCCGCTGATTGGTCCGCCTTTCCTCCCGGCACTGGAAATCCCGGCGGGGTTCATGCGGGAAGTTCCGAAATCCAATCGACAAGACTGCTGATCGATGCAACAAGACCGTGGCCGTATCCGCCGGTGTCGCTGCCGCGAAAGGAAATCATGGAAGAGGCCCTTACGTTGTGGGGGAAACTGGAACTACCTCCGCTAAATTTGCGCACACCGTGGTACGGTTATGAGTTAGGCTGGTGGTCGGAAACGAACCTCGAGGCCGGCAGGCTTGCGGTCGAGGGTCGCCACTATGAGACCGGCGAGAAGATGAAGGAGGGGCGGGTGCCAGTGAAGGGAGTGGACGAAGAGTAAGGCTCGCGATTAGATTTTGATGATCGAGATCTCCGAGCATTGGCGCCATTACAGGGAGGTTAGTCATGGCAACTACATATCCTATTTTTTCCGCAGATTCTCATCTTGAAATTTCACCCCAACGGTGGACGGCTCGTGTGCCGGAAAAATTTCGCGATCGCGCGCCGCGGCTGATCAAGCTGCCGAATGGTGGTGACGGCATCGTCGTAGAGAATCGCTCTGTGTACGTTCTGGGGCTAGCCGTGGCTGGCAGACCGTACGAAGAACATCAACTAACGGGCTTGAATTACGCGACCTCTGCCGGCTCCGGCAGTCCCGAACAGCGTCTGCAAGAGCAAGAGCGCGATGGGATCGACGGCGAAATTCTCTATACGTCAGCCGGGAACTTGAGTTTCTGGCGCGGCATTAAGAACGACGATGCCTATCGAGCCGTGTTGCATGCCTACAACGAATTCTTGGCCGAAGAGTATTGCGCCGTAAATCGGGAGCGACTCGTTGCGATGGGTGTGATTCCCAGCGTATCGGTGGACGCCGCAATCGAGGAGATGGAATACTGCGCCGAGGCGAACATCAAAGGAGTGTTGTTGAACACGTTTCCGAGCGGGAAATTGTTTCCGACGCCGGATGACGATCGCTTCTATAGAGCGGCTCTCGATCTCAATATGCCGATTACCGTTCATGTCGGATTACAACGAACTGAAGGACCGTTTTTCAAATATAAAAAAGATCCCGGAGAAGTCGCCTTCGGAGGCGAGCCGATCCGCGTCCTGACCCGCTTTGGCGGCACCAGCGGTCTGAATGCCGTGCAGCTGGTGCTCTCTGGCGTCTTCGATCGCATTCCGAAGCTGCGGATTTACTGGGCCGAGACCCAAATCGGGTGGTTGCCCTATTTCTACGAGCAGCTTGATGACACCTACAAGCGCAGCCGTTACTGGATGGAGCGTTACTTTGCGATCGAGCCGCTAAAGAAACAACCGAGTGAATATATTCGGGAGCATTGTCTCTGGGGCTTTATCTATGACCCGATAGGCTTGCGTCTGCGCTACGACGTCGGTATCGACAGGATCATGTGGGGTAGCGATTTTCCTCACTCCGCGGGCGATTGGCCCAATTCTCGCCGCGTGATCGAAGACATGTTTTCCGGTGTGCCGGAGGACGAGAAAACTAAGATACTCGTCAGTAATGTCGCTGATTATTTTCACCTGGACTAGATTGGAGATAGCTGTGGCGTCTTTTAGCCTTGCCGCTCTTAGGAAAGGATTCTGGCGATGCGCATTCTCAGTCCCGGCGATCGCCTTCTACCTTTTACTCCCGCCCGCCAAAGTTCTCGCACAGGAGCCCACCAAAGAACTTATTGAAGCTGCAAAAAAAGGGGGACAACTGACCTTTTGGAGTACGACGGGAGAAGTCGCGTTGCAAATCTTCGCACCGTTCTTAAAACGGTACGGACTCAAGCTTGAAGTCGTCGATGGGTCAGCGAATGCTCTCGTCGAACGGGTAATAACGGAATCTCAGGCGGGTACTTATACGCCGGACCTACTCAATACTAGCCTGGAGTGGCTAACGTTTGTCGATGAAAAAGAGCTCCTAGCCTCGGATTTCAAATGGCCGAATATAAGTAAATGGGGATTTAAGCAGCCCTTGCTCCCTAAAGTCGCAGTCATCGGAATAGAGCCTCGCCCGGCAATCTTCAACATGGAAATGATCCCGCAGAAAGAGTGGCCTAGGGGTCCGATCGAGAAGGCATTGGTTAACCCAAAGTTTGAAGGATTGTCCGCTTTATCGACAATCCTCAGAGGAGTTTCCAATGGTGTATGCTTATCTCTGGGGAAGCGCTGACAAATTGAACTGGGAGCGCTCATTCGCTTTCTTTGAGCGACTCGCTAAAGTGACGAAGCCCCGCGCCGTCCGTGGATACACCCCGTCCCAGAGACTCTTGGCTGCCGGTGACTTTGGATTGTTGCACTTTG
>Ga0070697_100004687_pt1 | contig 10488 bp, 11 predicted proteins | sample KBSK1501metaG_FD_65475 | JGI IMG/M metagenome (GOLD analysis project Ga0070697, IMG submission 65475) | Corn, switchgrass and miscanthus rhizosphere microbial communities from Kellogg Biological Station, Michigan, USA - KBS K1-50-1 metaG | ecosystem: Host-associated > Plants > Roots >... | reverse complement strand
TCGAGTCTTTCTGCGAAATCTTCCTTCTTCAGGTCAATGGCAGGTTCTTTTTCGTTAGCTTCTACTTTTATTGAGAGGGCATCCTATTTCAGGTCCCTCACCAGCTCGTTGGTACTGACCGGAGCTCATTTCACCGGGTTTGCCCGGTCTTTCACAAGCTCGTTGGGTTCGGTGTCGAACTTTGCCAAACACACTTCATTCGTTAGAACCTTGACTGGGTCACTATCCGAGGCCGGTTCGATATTGAAGGCGATAACAAAAACAATCACCGGTGCCTTAGGGTCCGCCACTTCATCTGCCCAGAAGTATGGATACCTCAGGACTTTGAGTGGCTCCCTCACGCTTTCAGGGTCCATTTTGCGAGGACGCATGGTAGGACTGTCCACTTCGTTAGGCTCGATTTCGAACCTTTCTAGGCAGGCCTCGCTTTTCAGAGCCTTGACAGGATCCTTGAGCCTTGCAAGCTCTAGCATCAGAGGTCGTTTTGAAGGCATGAGCGCTTTTGTAGGTCCAGCCTCAGCTCTTACTGAAAAATCATCTCTCTTCAGGGCATTGGCCGGTTCACTTTCGGCGGCGTCAGGATTCGTAGAGAGGCTTTCTATCTCCAGGAATCTTGCGGGATCATTGTCCGCGATCTCGTCTGTGGCTGAGAAAATCTCGTCCTTCAGGTCTCTCCTGGGCACTATGGGTTCCGGCTCCGGTTTCTCCGAAAAGCTTTCCATCTCCAGATCCTTCACGGGTTCGATCTCCCAATCTTCGGGTCTTGCTGAGAAATCGTCTTATTTGAGATCCCTGAATGGCGCACTGGCCGGTTCATCCACTCTTACATTGCGACAATCTTTGTTCAGGTCATTGACAAGTAGTTTGGGCCTCGCGGGTTCGCAAACTAAGGGTCTAATCGAGAATTTGGTCGGATCGCTAGGTTCCTCTACTAGCTTCTCTGAACAGATGGGCTGGTTCAGATCCTTCACCGGATCATTAACTGTTGGAGGTTCACTCATCAAAGGTCGGATCGTTGGATTGACCGCATCGGTCGGCACGGCTTCAGGTCCTGCTGAGAAGAACTCGTTCTTCAGGACCCTAACTAGTTCATTGAGTTTCGTGACGTCATTCTTCAGAGGACGTACTCTTTTCCTCAGCATTTCAGTAGGGTCAGCATCCAGTCCCACACAACGACTCTCATTCTTCCGGGCAATTAGTGCAACAGTCTCCACCGCTTCCGGGGTTGTTGAAAGGCTGGGCATATCCAGGTCTCTGGTAGGTCTCTTCTCTTCGGCCTCGAGTCTCAGTGAAAAGATTTCGAATTTCAGGTCTTTCAGCGCCGGTTGGGCCTTGAACTCGGGGACGACTAAGAAAGTGTCCTACTCCAGAGTTCTCAGCGGTTCGCTGAGTCTCGTTAGCTCGTTCTTCAACGGAAGGACCCTGAACCTGATCGTTTCGATCGGATCCTCATCAACCGTGTCCGAGAAGTCTAGCCTCTTCAGGTCGCTCACTACCTCATTGAGCCTAGCCGGTTCTCAGGTCAAGGGTTGGGCTAAGACCCCAACTGGGTCGCTAGGTTTCGCACCAAACCTATCCAAACACTTGTCGTTGTTCAGGTCCATCGCCAGCTCCCTAGGTCTGGCAAGCTCACTATTCAACGGTCGCAGCATCACTTTGACCGTTTCTGTCGGGTCAGCTTCCAGTTCTTCCAGAAGTGCATCGTCCTTCAGGTCTCTGACCGATTCACTGAGCATGGTGGTCTCTTTCCTTAGGGGCAGAACTGTTAATTTGAGCGCTTCGGTCGGCTCGTCGGGTAGCATTTCGGAAAGGACTTCCTATTTCCGATTGTTTCTGGACTCGCTATCTACTGTTTCCAGTTTCGTCCAGAGGCTTTCCATGGCTAGGTCCTTCACCGGTTCCATTTCATCAAGCACGGGATTTGTGGAAAGACTCTCGATCTCCCGATCTTTGAGTGGAGGCTGGGCAATGAACTCTTTTTTCGCAGAAAAAGCGTCTTACTTCAAGTCATTTACCGATTCTCTGGGTCTTGCGACATCCTTCTTTAGGGGCCGCACTGTCAACTTGAGCACTTCGATTGGTTTGGCTTCGGGTATGACAGAGCGGACCTCGTTCTTCAGGTCTTTCTCAGGGTCCCTGGCGCTAGCCAGTTCGCAGGTAAAGGGTCTCGCGACGGCCTTAAGCGCCTCGCTAGGTTCAGCATCGGTCTTCCTAGAACATATCTCGCTTTTCAGATCTCTCGCAGATTCACTTGGTCTTTCAAGCTCTCAGCAAAGGGGTCGAAGCATAACCCTGAGTGCCTCGTTGGCAATGGCCTCGAGTTTCGCTGAGAAGTCATCTCTCTTCAGGTCCTTCAGCAATTCCATTGGTGTCGCTGTTTCTCAGAGCAAGGGTTTCAGTGAACCCCTAAGCGCCTCGCTGGGTGGCGCCTCCATATTTTCTGAGCGAACTTCGTTGTTCAGATCCTTGTCTGACTCGATCGGTCTAACCGCTTCCTATTTCAGAGGTCGCGCCATTTACCTGGGCGCTTCAATAGGTTCTGCATCGAGCTTCCTCGAACACTTGTCACTAGTGAGATCTCTCTCCGGATCCTTATCTTCAGGTTCCAATGGTGGAGAGAGTTCTTCGTTCTTCAGATCTCTGAGTGGTTCATGGAGCATGAAAGCAGTTTATGCCCGTGGAACAAAGTTTATTCCTGTAGCCCTCGGGACGAAGTTTGGCAGTGGAGAAGTTCTGATGGGCCGCTATGGTTGTCTCAATTGCAGCAGTAATACAGGAGACTTCGCCTTTCTGGTGATCGCTCTCGGTGTTGTAGCTTTTGGTGTTTACGCTGCTAGAAAACGGCGTGAATCTTCAGGTCCTCCAAAAGAGCCGGGGGAGGAGAAGGTTGCCGTTGATGAAGAAGGCTGGGAGACAAAAGTATCCGGCAACGTGGAAGGGAAAGCTGTCAATCTACCCAAAGATAGAGAAGGTTGGGAGACGAGGCCTGAAGGCTAGAGGTGTCGGGTCATTCGTAGCTGTTATATGCGCTAAAGGTTCCCAACACTCCTCTTATGGATAAGATGGAGAAAGCGACGGAGAAGAAGCAAGGCTTCGTCAAGGAATTCATGGACTTTCTCCAGACCTTCGGAATCATCGGGCTAGCAATCGCTTTCATTATCGGTGCAGCGGCCTCTGCGGTTGTGAACGCGCTGGTCAAAGACCTCATAAATCCGATAGTCGGTATCTTCCTTCCCGGTGGGAGCCTTTCATCGCTAAATGCCACTATCACGTCCCCAGTCACACAGAAGCCAGTGGCCTTCCTCTATGGTGATTTCATTTCACAGATCCTGTACTTCGTGATCATCGCAATAGTGGTCTTCCTCCTGTACAAGCAACTCAAGCGCGTGGGCTTGCACAAGATCTAGCGGCGAAGTCTCTCACATTACCTAGGAGGATAGTAGAACTGTATTCCGGCAAGAACATATTGCACAGCTATAGCAGCTATGAAAAGAGACATTATTCTGGCAATCACTGCAGCGCCTGTCTTGCCAAGCAAGCGGTAGATTCTGTCGGTTTGCCTTAGAACGATCCAGCTCACAAACATTACCATTACGATAGCGATGAGAGCAACTGGGAGCCCAGAGGATTGAATTGAGATCATGGTCAAGGTTATTGCCCCAGGACCGACCAAGAGTGGAAATGCTATGGGGAAAACGGCTGTCTCCTCAGTGGAAACAAGGGTAAGTTTGTCCATACGCTCACCGCGGAAAATGATCTCAATCGACAGCAGGAGAAGAACCAGTCCTCCTGCAATCTGAAAGCTCTCTAGGGATATTCCGAACAGTAGCAACACTTCCTGGCCGACGAGGGCAAAGACTGCTAGCAACACGGCGCCAACAACCGCGGCCGTTCTGAACACTTTCCGCTTCTCAGCAGTGCTCATCGTCTTGGTGAGCCCAGCAAAAATGGGAACAGGCCCCAGCGGGTCCACGATTACAAACAGTGCGACTGTTGCTTTCAGGAGGTCAAGGAGAAATGTGTCTATCGATGCCATCCTTCCATCTTTTCCTCGCTGGTTCTGCAGTTTCTTGTGGTGGGCCGGGAGGGATTTGAACCCACGACCTTCGCCGTGTGAGGGCGACGTCCGTTCTGCGCAATCATCTTGCTTACCAGGCTGGACTACCGGCCCAACGACGTGGCGTTGGAAGGCGAGTATATTTCACCTTTCGAAACGGGAAAACCGCGATGAAGACGTTCTATCGAAGAAGCCTAACGTTTGTGCCTTGAGGATTCTCTTCTATAAGTCGAAACAAGGGGATGCATCTTCCTCCGGCCTTCTCAATCTTCACAAGCGCCCGTGGAGAGAACTTGAACGCTGCAACTGTCAGTTTTTCTTTCGGGATTCCGGACCCGAGAACCTTTCCCGGTACTACGATCACGTCTCCTGCCTTGGCTAGTCTTGATACTTGTCCTAGGTTGAGGACGATTCTGGTTCTTCGTGATTTGCCCAAGAAACTCGCGACTGTAAGCCAGAGGGGAGCTTGGTGTTGCCTGCCAGCGCGTTTGAGATAACTTATCGTATTGAGCATCTCGGGGTTTGTGGGTCGATGGTCTCGCAATGAGGGATCCTCTTGGCAGGGAAGCGTCTCATCCTGAACGGGTACCAATAAAGCCTTTGGAGATCGAACTCGTGTTTTTCTAAACAATCAGCAGTAGTTGGAGCCTAGCTTATCGTCTGTACCTTGAGAATCTCCGTCTTGCCAGATGGGCCTTTAGGGTCCCCAGCAATTATGACGATTCTGTCGCCCTTTTTGGCAAGTTTCAACCGAACAATTGATCTCTCGGCCTCATGGAAAATCTCCTCGCTAGTGCTGAACTCTTTAGTGAGTAGAGTTTGAACTCTCCAGGAGAGCAGTAGCTGCCGCTGTACCTCTAGGTGAGATGTTAGGGCGACGATCGGGAGCGGAGGCCGATACTTGGAGACAAGACGCGCGGTCCTGCCTGTGCGGGTCGGTGCGACGATCGCTGAGGCTGAGATTTGCAGGGCTGTCTCGCAAGCCCCGAGAGCTAATGCGTCTGCTTGGCCATGTTCGTACCATGCGCGACGTTGAGCTGAGATCTCCTTTGGCAGGAATCGTTCCGTTTCTTCAGCTACGCGTCCTAGAATCTGAACTGCTTCGACAGGATATTTGCCGATCGCTGTCTCTTCAGAGAGCATCACAGCATCCGTGCCGTCGATGATCGCGTTTGCGACATCAGTCACTTCGGCTCTGGTCGGTGTCGGAGATGAGACCATTGATTCTAGCATCTGGGTCGCGGTTATCACAGGTTTTCCGAACCTATTGCTCTCGTGAATGATTCTCTTCTGTATTATCGGGACAAGTTCGAGTTTGAGTTCTACCCCGAGGTCGCCCCTTGCAACCATGACTCCGTCCGCTTCTTGGACGATCTCCTCTAGATTATCGACTGCTTCCCTCTTCTCTATCTTGGCAACAACAAAAATCTTGTGGCCGTTTGTCTCGGCAACCTTTCGCGCCGCTCTTATGTCGTCCACTTTCTGGACGAAGGACACTGCGATGATGTCGAGTCTGTTTTCCACTCCGAATCTGATGTGTTCCTTGTCATCACTTGTTATTGCAGGTACTCGGATTCTGAGCCGGGGAAGATTGACTCCCTTTCCCGAAGTCAGATCGCCACCGTTGATCACGCGTCCTTCGACCTCGTCTCTCCTGGTTCGCAGGACCTCGATCCTGATGGTTCCATCTGCGAGAAATATCATGTCGCCTTTCTTGACGGCTTTGGGAAGGTCCGGATAGGCGATTGGGATCTTGGATTTGGCGTTGGTTGGTTTCGTTGTCAGGCTGATCTTGTCGAGCCTTTGAAGGTGAAGGGGTTCGGTTGCGAGTTTGCCTACTCGCAGCTTTGGTCCAGGCAGGTCTTGGAGTATCGCTACAGGGCGGCGGAGACGTTCGCTGACCTGTCGAATCGTTCTGATGATGCGAACGTGTTGATCATAGGTTCCATGTGAGAAGTTGATTCGTGCAATGTCCATTCCCGATTGGACCAGCTGGGTCAACACTTTGGAGGAGTTTGACGCGGGGCCGATTGTGCAGACTATCTTGGTTGCTATGGTGTTTGCTTTCGTTGTCAATCGGTCGCGACCCTGTTGTGCAATTGATCCAATTGTTCATAACACATTCTCTCAACTGCTTGGGACCGACTTTAGAATTACTAATCTCTGGTATGAGGGCGTTGATTAGTGTCAGAGTGAACCCTCTACTCCGCTGTTGTTTCACCCAGCGGACAACCCGGAGTGGTGCTAGGCATGAAAGCCAAGGTAGACGACTGGATTAGAGCCGACCCCAATGTAGCAGGGTGGCACGAAGATACCGGGTAGAGGGTAAAGGAACCAGCTAGGAACTACTCTCGGCAACCTCTTCTTCTTTGACGTGAAGCGATATTGATAGGAATCTTTTCCGTCGTCATGAAACACGTTTTCAAAAAGCCGAGTGTGTAGGCTGAAGACAGTTGAACACCAAAACCATAATCGCCAAGAGAACGAGGAAAGTGTAACTCGAATGATTCAGGATTGCTCCAGACCCAAAGCCAGGCAGTATCCGTCCACCTCAACAAGTTTGCGAGGAATGGGACTGTCACAATTTCTCCAGCTAAGCGGCCAGATGCTCAATCCAATATGATGTAGGAGTCTATTCTGTACCCATATCTCGCGCAACTAGTCTGACCTACTGAGCAACGCTCCCAAATCCAACTTCAAGGACGACCGAGTAGTGGTGAACAGAATCCTGGGTTACCCTAAACGTGAAGATGTTGCCGCGTTCCGTTACGACTTTTATCGTGTATTAGTTTCCGCTCGTGAAGGTGAATGCTGAACCATAGAGAGTGCACTGTGAACAACTCGAACCGATACTGAATGTTGTTGTCGTAACGCTATTCGGTGCTATTGACGGACCGCTCCAGTTTGTGAGCGCGTATTCGTTGCCGCTTGAGTCTGTGACGTAGTAATTTGTTAGGATTGCAGTTCCGTTGCCATTGTTAAGAAGATCGACAGCTACTTGTGTGGAATTTTGGAATGTGGTGGAAGTCGGGGCTATGTTTTCCGTGTAAGTCGCTGCCTTGGCGGGAGTGGACGGGGAGTTTGGCGGAATGCTGAGTGCTCCAGTTGCCAAGACGATTGCTCCTACCGCGATTGCGCTTACGAGTATTGCGATTACCTTAGCATTCACTTTTCATGCTTGTCTGGCTCATGAGCTTGACGTATTCAATTGTCTTGTAACTGGACATTGCGACCCTGTCCATCAAATCTGTCAAAAAATCCGAATCGCACGCCAACCCAAGTAAAATGGAGATTGGTGAGCGAATATGGAGTGACCTCTGGGCTTGACATTCCCTGGTATTTTTCGGGGATTCTATGACATCTTGATTGGCTACCTTACTTTCAGGTCTATCTTCCTGCCTCGGATTGTAGGTATACTAGTGATAACATTTGGTTTAAGCTGGACAACTCTTTTCTTGGAAAGTCTCCCGCGCTTCCTAGCTGGCTGGGATCGAGGAGAGGGGAGATTTAGGCGTCTTTGAAGCCGATATCCTTGGCTGCTAGGGAATATGAGGGAAAAAAATCGTTTCGCCTGTTGGGGAGGGTAGCCCCCGATTTCCGCGGGGACTGTTTATTGGGCCGCGACCAGGACCTCGACAGGTTCCGGTTCTTCGGTGATGGTTCGTGTTGGTTTGGCGAATGTGTAGACTAGGGCGCAGCCTTTTTCGTCTATTCGGAGCTCGACGGCACCTGTGGGTGCGCCCATGATGTCGAGTAGTTCTGCGACGTCTTTGGGGACGCGGAGGTATGCTGATTGTTTGATGACTAATGGTTTCACGCTCTGGGTCAAGTTACATCTTCCAGACCAGTAATAGTCTGACGGTCGAGTTTGGGGTTTCGGAACCCTGCATCTTTGGCAAGTAGGGCTTGAGATTGAAGGGTGTGCGTGTTCGTGTCTGATACAGGGCGTTCCAGCAGGTTCCTGCGCGTCATGGTTCGACAAGGGAGCTTTTTGTTCCCGGGCATGATCCGAACTCTGAAACTCGCCCATTATCAGCCCTGATCCCAGTTCCAAGCACCTGATTTCTAATAACACGCTAATTCACGCTTGTCGCTACCCGAATATGCACACATCGAAAAAGCCCGAACAAGCCCATAACACGCTCGTCTCGAAGAAACAAGCCCATAATCACACCTGAACAGAAAGAGAACCGGGAAAAAAAATTGTATAACTTTTGAAGAGTCCCGGTGTCCGAGAGTGGTTGAGGGGAAACCTCCCAGTTCGCGAAATCGCCCATTATCATGCCTGAATCCAAATCAGGGGCTACTTTTTTCCTCCGTCGAGAAATCCTTCGTGAATGGTCGATGAAGCGGCAATTTTCGCCATGCCACGTAAGCCAGGATTACGCCCTGAATCGCCGGATTCGCTGAGAATCATCCCCAGACAGCGGATGTTTTGAAAAAGGGGGGTATTGTACAGCGGTTTTGCGTGGCATGTGCGGTCGGCGTGGAGGATCCGAAGGGAAGAAAACTGGGCCATTTCCCACCGTGACCTTGACTCCGTCAGCAGTCAATGAACCCCAGCCGCTTTTCGCGCCCGTCGCGAAAGAGTCATTCACTACTCGCTTTATGCAACTGGAAGCTACTGTTACCCCTCTAGCCTAGTAACGTGTAGCTTTAGTCGAGTGATACCCTCTCGTCGCACAGTCTAGATTCCGAGAACCAGTCCAGCCAGACAGGTGACAGAGCTTAGCCACTATACTAGCCGTTCAGTCCTTCAAAGGTGGAACTGGGAAAAGTACTATCAGTGCTAATCTCGCGGTCACGCTCGCCAAGCTCGGCAAGAGGGTTGCCGTGGTCGATCTTGACCTCGAAGGACCGGGACTGCACGTTATCTTCGGAATATCCGATGGAGAAATCAGGGCAACAATAAACGATGTTCTCCAGAGTTCCATCCCGATCAACGATGCTGTCCTCGATCTGACCTCCAGACTTGGAATCGGAAGTGGCTGTCTGCTCTTCTGTCCCGCTGGACACAGGCTCGAAGAGATTCTCAAAATGGTTGACACAGGCTTCAACCTCAGCCGCTTCAAAACGGTTCTCGCCAACCTGGCATCCGAATACAGGCTCGACTATCTCTTGATCGACAGCCACCCTGGAATCGAAAAAGACACGATCCTCTCGATGGCGGTCTGCGACGTCGTCGTTCTCTTGTCCCGGGTCGATCACCAGGACATGTTCGGAAGCGGCGTCATGAACGAAGTCGCGAGCCAGTTGAGGAAACCTGTGGTTTTGATACTCAACATGATACCGAGCAGCGTAGGAGATAAGGAGTCCAAGAAGATCGGAGAGAAAATAGCAGGTCTCTTCAACCTCCAGGTCTTGACGGCTCTACCTTTCAATTCGGACGTGTTCGAAAATCTCAGCAGAGGAGTGTTCGTTCTGGAACACCAGAAAGATCCACTCACCAAGAGATTCACAGAGCTCGCGGAGAACATGATAGGCGTTATCGATCGAGCCTTGGAAGAGGGAGAAAACTATGACAGCGGATCAACTCCCCAGCATGTTAGCTAGATTCACTCAACCGTTGGAAACACTCCATTATTGTGGCACCTTTTCGCTTTTCGAATCAGGAAAGGTCTTTGCGGTTCACGGAACCAAGTTGAACTATCTTGGTATCGACACGTTTCTGGATTCTTTACAAATGTTGTTGCAAGTTCTTTGAACCGAGCTAAAATTCAATCGCGTCCTAGTCGATCCGTGTCAACTTTCCAAATCTTCTATAACCCCCACAGTTCTTGTAACCCGGCCTCACCTTGAGCTACCAGATGGCAGACGAGTACTTCCAGCGGATACACCAGATAATGTCTCTACTAGACGATGAGAATGTGGAGATTATTGGCGCGATGAAAAAGTTCGGGCCTCGAAACCTACAATCAATTGCCCGAAAATCCGGTGTCCCCTACCCCACAGTCTACACCCGCGTTAACAAGCTCGGAACCCAGGGATTGCTCGACACCTGGACCTATCCGAATCTTGCCAAGATCGGATTGGCCCGGTCAATGGTTCTGCTAACCCCGAGTCCCGGTCGAGAGGTGATAGCTAGCGAGGCCTTGAAGATCCCTGGCTACTGGCTCTGGATCGCGAGATGCACAGGCGAATGCAACGGATACTACTCACAGCACGCCGTCCCTGTCGAAAATAGACAGGACTTTGTCCAGTACTTGGATCAAATCGTCTCATCGGGGCTCGCCGCAAGCTACAGGATCTTCTGGCTCGGCGACTACCACTCCCACATTCCCAACTTCGAATATTACGATTTCAAGAAGAGAGCGTGGAGATTCGACTGGCCAGCATGGCTCAGCATGTTTACGAAGGGCAAGACGCAGAATGTATCTGAGGAGAAGGAATCGTCGAAAGACGATTTTGACAAGAACGATCTATTGATCCTG
>Ga0070697_100004686_pt1 | contig 10489 bp, 6 predicted proteins | sample KBSK1501metaG_FD_65475 | JGI IMG/M metagenome (GOLD analysis project Ga0070697, IMG submission 65475) | Corn, switchgrass and miscanthus rhizosphere microbial communities from Kellogg Biological Station, Michigan, USA - KBS K1-50-1 metaG | ecosystem: Host-associated > Plants > Roots >... | reverse complement strand
CCGGCCGGCAGATCTTCAGCCGTCGGGATTATCAACTCATAATCGTAAGAGCCCTAAGCCGTTGGGCGCAACCGGAAGCAGGCTGGTGCTGACGCTGCTCAACGAACTACAGCGTCGCGGCGTTATGGCTTAGCAACGGCGTGTATCGGTGGTGGCCAGGAGATCGCGATTATCTGCGAGCGAATCTGACAAAAACCGTCCGTTGTCAGTAATCATTTGTCATGTCTCCGCCGCAACTGACGACTGACCACGATGACAAACAGATTGAGATTTTCATAGAAAATCCAAATTCTCGTTGCGGCCGGTGGCATGACGTTCAGCCGACGGGAGAAGAATCGCGGAAAAGCGTCACGTTAACTGGCTCGACTCGCCGTCACTCCTCAGGCACAATACTTGCCAAAATTCCGCACGCAAGCCCGAAGCGTTAACGAACTTTTCACACCATACAGTGGTTTTAGGCTTGCCTGATTGCCCGTCATCATGATAGAAACCGCCGTCTGCGATTTTCCAAAGTTGTCCTTCGGAAAGAATATCAACCTGGTTTTCGAAAAGTCTCACTTAGGTGGTCTGCGCCCGATGTGCTTGCGCGCAAATTGGTCCGCAACATTTCTAATCTCTAGAGGAGTTCTCCTGTTATGTTTAAATCAATAAAGTTTTTTCTTGCCTCCCTTTCCGTGCTCACGTTTTTTGCCCTGAGCGCAATGGCGCAGAGCACAGTAACGGGCGCCATTGGTGGTGTGGTCACTAATCCAAACAAAGAAGTCGTTAACGGGGCGTCGGTTACCGTCAAAAACAACGCCACAGCTAAGGAAGACAGCGCCACAACGGACGACACCGGGCGGTTTAAGATCCCGAGCCTCCAACCCGGGGAATACTCGGTAACTGTAAGTGCCGCTGGTTTCGCAGGTTTCACGCAAGCTGCCGTCATTGTCGAAGTCGGGCGCGAGACAACCCTCGAGATTGGCTTGTCACTTCAAGGTGTGACCGGCACCGTGCAGGTGACTGCCGAAGCACCGGTCATCAATACGACGCAGCAGGATTTCTCGACGAATGTAAACCAGACGCAGATAAGTGAGCTGCCGATTAACGGCCAGCGGTGGTCGAACTTTGCGCTGCTGGCGCCCGGTACGGTGCCCGATGCGAACTTCGGCTTAATCAGCTTCCGAGGTATTTCGGGATTGCTGAACAATAATACTATCGACGGCGGCGACAACAATCAGGCGTTTTTCTCGGAAGAGCGGGGCCGAACTCGTATTAATTATGTAGTCAGTCAACGTGCGATTCGCGAGTTCCAGGTCAATACCTCGAATTACTCTGCCGAGTATGGCCGGGCGGCCGGCGGGGTGACGAACGCCGTGACCAAGAGCGGCTCGAATGGATTTCATGGCGATGCGTTCTTCTATGATCGAGACAATCGGCTGGGAGCGAGAAATCCCCTCGCCTTTCTTAGAACGTTCGATCCCACTTCAGGCACAACCACCATCAGCGGTATTAAGCCGACCGACAAGCGTTATACCTTCGGCGGAGATATTGGCGGTCCAATCAAGAAGAACAAAGCGTTTTTCTTCTTCAATTATGACGAAGTGAGGCGCAATTTCCCCGGCTTAGCGATCTTTGGCAGTGGCAATTTTACTACGCCAGTGACCAGCGGAGGCACGCTCAACACTTGCACGTCAACCGCACAGGCAAATTGCACCAGCTCGCTGGTTGGGCAGTCACTAAAGAATGCGACGGCACGCAATCTTTCTGACGCGCAAATCAATTCCGTGGTAGCGTTCTTAACCAGCGAAACAGGACCTAACGTCCGTCATGGCAATCAGCGAATTTTCATGCCCAAGGTCGATATTAATCTGACTCAGAGCAACACGCTCACGGTCACGTACAATCGTTTTCGTTGGGCTTCCCCGAACGGGATTCAGACCCAGCCTACTAATACAATTGGCAGGGCAGGTTTCGGTGACGATTTTGTTAATGATGATTCAGTTAATGTACGGCTGTCGTCGAATATCAGCCCTACCTTAATCAATGAGGTGCGATATCAGTGGTCTCGTGACTTTGAATTTGAGTTTAGTAAGCCGCCCCTGCCGGGAGAACCGCTAACAGCTCCAGCTTATCCCGGTGTGATAGCGGCCGGTACCAGATCCCCAGGTATTTGTGTTGGATGCTCGGGCAGTAGCGGCAGCGGCAGCGTCACGAATGGCATCTTTTTCGGCGTGGATAGCTTCCTTGAACGCCCGTCGTTTCCGAATGAAAAGAAGAATCAGATCTTCGACATGATCACGTGGACCAGAGGCCAGCATACGATAAAGTTTGGCGTGGACTACAGTCATGTGAATGACGTCGCTGACAACTTAAGGTTCTATGCGGGTTCCTACGGGTACAGTAACATCAATGACTTCATCATTGACTATCTGAACTCCACCACACCGGGAGGTTTGCTGACCCCCGGCGGTGCCACACCAATGGTTTGCTCCACCTCGACGCGCACTGCTGGAAAATGCTACACGAGCAACTACCAGCAGGCTTTTGGCGGCACTGCATTTACGCTTGCCACGAACCAATATGCGTTATTCACGCAAGATGATTGGCGCGTGACCTCGCGGCTGACCCTTAACATCGGGTTGCGATGGGAATATCAGCAGTTTCCCAAACCGTTCGCTAACCTCGTCAATCCGGCCATTCCACAAACCGCTTCGATGCCCAGCGACAAAACTGATTTTGGCCCACGCGTCGGATTTGCCTTGGATATTCGGGGCAACGGGAAGGACTCGCTGCGCGGTGGTTACGGAATCTATTACGGCCTGATGGGAACTTCCACAATCTATAACGCGCTCATCAATACGGCGATGCCGGGCGGCCAATTTCAGGTCTCTTTAAGCCAAACCGCGGGACCCGTGTTTCCCAACACGGTGCCACAGCCTGCCACCCCGGTGGTTGCGGTTCAGTTCTTCCAACCTGGATTCAAGTTGCCGAAGATTCACCAGGCTGACTTGAACTACGAACACGAAATTGCGCGAAACACAGTCATCAGTGTTTCGTTGTTGCTTAGTTACGGGCAGAGACTACCGCTCTTCGTCGACACGAACATCGCCCCGCCAAGGAGGTCGTTTACTTATACGATCTCCGGTGGTCCGTTTGATGGGCAGACCTATACCGTGCCGTGGTTTTACGGATGCGGCGTGACGGCAACCTGCGGTTCGAATAATGGCCGACCAAATCCGAACTTCGGCGCGATGACCGCTATCGAAAGTGTCGTCTGGAGCAAGTACGTGGGCGGAGTAGTGCAATTCAATCGTCGGCTCACCAATGGACTGCAGTTTCAGATTAACTACACTCGATCCAGAGCAAGCGATAGCGGTCAGAGTTCGACAACGTTCACGACCACAAACAACGTGTTCAATCCTTTCGATATCGGCGCCGAGGCAGGAAGATCTAATTTCGATTTCCCGAACAAGTTCATCGCGAACGCTGTCTATCAACCCAACTGGAAGAATCCAATCTTGAAAGACTGGACATTCTCCCCAATTCTGGCTGCATACTCGGGCGCGCCGCTGACTGGAGTCGTGTCGGGAAGCATACCTTCCCCGGGTTTAGTTCAGGACGCCTCATGCTGGCCCGGGAGTGTTACCAGCAATCAATGCTTTACCCCGGGAGGTGGACAGAATGGCACTGGGGGATCGACTCGCTTTATCCTATCGCCGCGCAACGGCTTCAGACTGCCGCCCATCTGGAACTTTGACATGCGCGTTTCCCGACGGTTCCGGTTTGGCGAATCTAAGGCGCTCGAATTGTTGTTCGAAGGGTTCAACGTTTTCAACCGCACTCAAGTTACGGGTGAGAGCAATGGATTCTATACCGTCTCCTCAACCTCTCCCACGTGTAATGCCGCACATACAACTTGTACGCCTGCTTCTGCGACGTTGACCTTCAACTCGGGGTTTCAGGGAATCACTGCTGCCGGCGGAACGCTTTTCCGCGAGCGGCAAATGCAGTGGGCGGTGCGATTCCAGTTTTAAGACTGAGTGCCCAAAATGCGGGCGGGCGCGACTGATAAGGTCGCGCCCGCTTTCTTTTTTTGCCAATAAGTTTGAAACCACCAACCGCTCGTAGGTTGACGGCAGTGATTCAGTCTCTCGTGCCGCGCCCAATAGCGACCATTCGCTCGACGGCCAGCCGCGCTCTTTTAGCTATCGCAGGATCAATCTCGACTCCGTACTGCATCGTTTGCAGTGAACGGAGAATCTTCGGCAAGGTGATCCGCTTCATGTGTGGGCACAGGTTGCAAGGTCTTATGAACTCGATATCCGGAAACTCAACAGCGACATTATCGGACATCGAGCATTCAGTGATCATTACTACGCGTTTTGAATTGGTCCCGTTCAAGTGCTTAACCATGCCTGCGGTGGACCCCACGAAATCGACTTCGGCGAGCACGTCCGGGGGACATTCAGGATGCGCCAGCACCTCGATATCTTTGAATTGCTGTTTATAGTCCCGCACCTCTTGAGCCGTGAAACGCTCGTGTACCTCGCAATGTCCCTTCCAAAGGATGATCTCTACATTAGTCTGGCTGGCCACATAGCGGCCAAGAAATTCATCTGGCAGGAAGATTACTCGATCGGTAGCCAATGACTCCACCACTTCAACTGCATTCGCGGACGTGCAGCAAATGTCTGACTCGGCTTTAACGGCGGCTGAAGTGTTGACATAAGTTACGACCGGCACCCCCGGATAACGCTGGCGGAGCAACCACACGTCGGCGGCAGTGATCGATGACGCCAGCGAGCACCCGGCTTCTAAATCAGGAATCAGAACAGTCTTGTGCGGTGAAAGCAGCTTCGCCGTTTCAGCCATGAAGTGAACGCCACAAAGCACGATCACATCGGCGTCTGTCTTGGCGGCCTGCATGGCCAGGGCCAGCGAATCGCCGGTGATATCGGCCACACCATGAAAGATCTCAGGAGTTTGATAATTGTGAGCCAGAATGACTGCGTTGAGCTTCGCCTTGAGTTCATTTATGGCCGCAACAAAAGGTGCGTGCACTGGCCACTCGAGCTCTGGTAACACACCGCGGATTCGCTCGAATATAGGTTTAGTTTTCGCAGCGATTTCGGGCGTGTAATCGAGCAATTGATCCGACTGGGACCCCGTTAATTCGTTCCTTGAGTTATTAACTTGCATGATTTCTATTATTCAAAAGCTGATTCGACTTGCAAGTCACGGTAAGATGCTCAGCAATTATTTAAAGTTGGAGCAGCTTGTCGCGTATCGCTTTTTTCAACTATCAGGCTTACATCCAGCGCTATGACTGAATGCGTTAATGCGCCTACGGAAATGTAATCAACTCCAGTTTCGGCAATCTCACGCACGTTCGCAAGCGTCACATTGCCTGATGCTTCCAACCTTGCTCGACCGTGCGCCAGCGCGACCGCCCTGCGCATCTCATCGAGTCCCATGTTGTCTAACATGATCCAGGTCACTCCCAAATCGAGGCTCTCCGCCACTTCGGCTAAGGTGCGCGCTTCCACTTCCATATCGAGTTTTGGTCCATGCCTGCGCGCTCTCTTAACGGCTTCAGTGATCGAGCCGGCTGAGTCGATGTGGTTGTCCTTGATCAGAATCATGTCATAAAGGCCAAAACGATGATTCTGGCCTCCGCCTAGTCGCACCGCCATCTTGTCGCAACTACGCAGGTTCGGTGCGGTCTTCCGGGTATCGAGAATCTTTGCGCTGGTGCCGCTAACTGCATCCACGAATTGTCGAGTCAGTGTCGCAATCCCTGACATGCGGCCAAGAAAATTGAGCGCTGTCCGTTCTCCAGCAAGTATTGCTCGTGCCGGGCCGCTGATCTCAGCGATTGTTTTAGACGCTTCCACTGGCTGTCCTTCGTTCGTGCACGAATCGAACCTGACGCGCCTGTCCAGCCATTGAAAAACAGTTCGGGCGAGTGAAACTCCGGCGACAATCCCCGATTCTCTGGAAACGATTCTTCCTTCGAGATTCGCATCAGATGGAACGATGGCGCAGCTGGTTGCATCGCCGGCGCCAATATCCTCTCCGAGCGCTGCTTCGATGCTGGACAATATCTCGGGGGCGAGTGATATTTCTGTGTCCATAGCTTGTACTTGAAGCATTAAAGAATAGCAAAGTGGTGACGTGAATAATAACGACTCAAATTCCGCGGCCCGTTCCGCAGAAATAAAACGTCAGGCGCGGGAACTTGGCTTTTCCAAAGTTGGGATTGCGAAGGCGGAGCAACTGGCTGAGCGCAACCATCTGAACGAATGGCTGGCGCGCGGTTATCACGGAGAGATGGCCTGGATGGCTCGCGATCCGGAACAGCGTGCCGATCCGTCCAGGCTTTTTCCTGAGTCACGTTCAGTCGTCGTTGTGGGGTTGAATTACTACACGCCGTATCAGCATGCGGTCAGCACCTGCGGTGATCGTGGCGATCAGATCAGCACAAGGCATGTTAGCCCCGGCGAGGGGCGCCCGCGTCGTGAGGATGAAGTCTTTACCACCCACAACAGCAGGTCGGTTAATCACAGCTACCAGTCAACAGGCAAGATCTCGCGGTATGCCTGGGGCGAGGACTACCATGAGGTTGTCGGCGGCAAGCTACGCGAATTGTTAACGTGGATTCAGGAACAATGGCCGGAAGCGGAAGGAAAGGTCTGTGTCGATATTCAACCGGCGATGGACAAAGCCTGGGCCGTGCGGGCGGGCCTTGGTTGGGTGGGCAAGCACACGAACGTGATTACACGGGAGTACGGTTCGTGGGTTTTCCTCGGCGAATTACTACTCAATCTGGAACTTGAATACGATCGCGAGGAAGTCGCGGACCAATGCGGCTCATGTACGCTGTGCATTGATGAATGTCCGACCGGAGCAATCGTTGAGCCGTACGTCCTGAATTCTAACCTCTGCATCTCCCACGCCACGATCGAATCACGAGCGCCGGAAATGCGCGCAGAGGTCGCGGCAAATCTTGAAGGCTGGCTTTATGGTTGCGACATCTGTCAGGACGTCTGTCCCTGGAACCAGATGGTGCCGGCGACGGACGAATCTCGCTTTGAGCCGCGTCCCGGAAACGTTAACGCGTCGCTCTCTGAGATTCTTGAGCTGACGCCGGAAACCTATGCCTCCCGCTTTCGGCACAGTGCTATCAAACGGGCGAAACTTTTCGGTCTGCAACGCAACGCGCGAACATTACAGAACCGCTCGCGGTAGCAAGCGGGTGAATTCCAAACAAAGTCACCTAACATCGATAATGGAAGGCATCAAATGAGACTGAAAGCGCTACTCATTCTTCTTGCTTCTATCGCCATGATGACGATCGCAAATAAGAGCAACGCGCAAAGCAATGCTGCGCCGGCCGCACTTCACCGGCTTGCCGGCGATTATTACAACTGGCGCAACCAAAACTATCCAGTCGCTTCCTCCGATGCGGGCCTGCATACCTGGGACAACAAGCTGACCGATTATTCCGGACCCGCGGTTGCCGCGCGGCGCGCACACGTCCTGAATTTACTTGCGCAGGTCAACGCGATGCGCGCCACGAACTGGAAGAAGGACGATCGCATTGACTGGCTTTTATTTCGCGCGCAACTGGAGGGCGTGGTTTTCTTCGACCGCGTAATGGATTTCGAACACAGCGATCCGCAGACTTATGTTAACGAATGCTCGAACGCGATCTTTTCACTGATAAAGAAGGAATACGACATGCCGCGGAATCGAGCGTTGTCGGCAACGGCTCGATTGAAAGCAATGCCGGCAATGATCGAAATCGGCAAACGCAATCTGACGAAGCCGGTAAAGCTTTATGCTCAGCTCGCGATCGATTCCGCGCGCTCTATCGACTCTTTATTCAAAGACAGCATGATGTCGGCGCTGGCGAAAGATTTGTCGCCGGCAGAAATGAACGACCTGGTCAGCGCTCGTGATACGGCAATTAAATCAATTCATGCGTACGCTGATTGGCTGGAAAAGCGCGCGCCCGCGATGCCGCCGTTCGCCCCAATGGGTGAAGCCAATTACAACTATCTGCTGAAGCATGTTTACCTGCTGCCGCTTGACGCCAAGCAGGTTGAGATGCTCGGTCAGGCGGAGCTGGCGCGCTATCGCGCCCTCGAATCGTTATTGCCTGATCCCTCACTCGCTGATCCAAATCCGCAGCGGGCGAAAGTGATTCCCAAAGATCAGGACGATTTTCTGAAGGCCTATGAGAGTCGCGAAGCTGAGATGATCAATTTTCTGAAAGAGAATCACCTCATCACACTGCCATCGTATTTAGGTCGATTTGAAATTCGCCAACTGCCTGAGGCGTTCAAGCCAACCAGTCCCGGGGGATTCATGAATCCGCCCGGCGTTTACGACAAAGATCCGAGCGGGTTCTATTTCATCCCAACGTACAATCGGCAGAGCAAGAACTTTTATATTCGCGCAGCAATTGAGGACCCGCGGCCGATTCTCGGCCACGAAGGAATTCCCGGACATTTTCTGCAGCTCTCAATCGCTAACCATTTGAAAGACGAAATTCGCCGCCAGCATTCGGACGGCATCTTCGTCGAAGGCTGGGCCCTTTACACCGAAGAGATGCTGATGCGCACGGGTTTATATCCACTCAACTCGGCATCGCAGGGACAAATTTTGCGCCTGTCGCGGTATCGCGCTGCGCGCATCGGCGTGGATGTGAATCTGCACACCGGCCGCTGGACGTTTGAACAAGCCGTGAAATATTTCATGGAAGCCGGTGGCTTGGATCGTGAAGCGGCGGAAGGCGAAGCAGCCGGTGCGGCCGCAAGTCCGACGCAAAAGATTTATTACATCACGGGCAAGTGGCAGATCATGCGCCTGCTCGGCAAGTATCGCGACCAGAAAGGCAAAGACTTCCGTCTCGGTCAGTTTCATGATGATTTGATCAAGAATGGAAGCTTGCCGTTGTCGATTGTTGAGTGGATCCTGCTGGACGATCGCTCGTCGTTGGATCAGGCATTGAAATGAATTATGGTTCAGATTGCTTTTGCCAGCCGCCGCCAGACATAATGGGTCAGTTGGAGTGAAATATGTTCGATATCTCCGCGCTTGGAACGCAGTTAGAGAAATACCAAGATAAGTGGATCGCCATTGACGAGTCGGAAGAAAAGATTGTCGGCGTTGGCGATAATGCGTTTGAAGCCACAGCCGACGCCGAACGAAAAGGGTACCAGGAAACGATTCTTTTCAAAGTTCCATCATGTGATTCTGCCTTCATCCCACTGGCATGAGATTCCGCTACACTGAAATTCATAACCATCAGGTCCCACCAAACCATTTCAAAGGCCATATGTTATTGTTCGCCTAGAACACCGTACAAATCACAAAGATATCATTTCTCTAATTGACTCGGGCGCAGACCTCTGTCTATTCCATTCCGACATTGGCAAAACTAATAGGAATAGATATCGAGAGCGGACCGGAATTGGTTTTTGAGGGAGTGTCAGGCGCAAGGGCAACGGCTTACTTGCACCGCATCAATCTGACAGTCCGAGGCATGAGTGGTATCACCCTTGACGCAGGCTTTACCGATTCGATAGCTGTCGGGACTGGTTTGTTGGGGCAGCAAGGATTTTTTGAACAACTTGATCTTAGCTTTAAATTGCGGGCGAGAGTGTTCGATATTACGTCTTCATAATCGGCAGCCGCTCAGACTGAGGAGTTGTGATATGGCGATACCAACATACGACAAGTTTATTGATCCGATGTTGCGCTATCTGGCTGCCCACCCTGAAGGCGCGCCAGCGTCCGTGGTTTACGAAGCCATGGCCAATGCGTTGGGAATAGACGAGAATGACAAACTGACGCTGTTGCCAAGCAAAACGCAGCCTGTTTACAAGAATCGGGCAGGCTGGGCTCACGATAGACTTAAGCGCGCCGGACTCTCGAGTTCTCCACGACGTGGTTATTGGAAGCTTACCAACGACGGCTTGGATTACACAAAGACTCATCCCCAGCCTCTCACACACGATGGAGTCCGCCAACTAACCATTGTCGACCCAAACGTACGTTTACGGCCTCTCTCGGGCGACGGCACACAACAAATTAGTCAACCGCAACGAGAAGACGCTGAGTGGGCAACGCCGGACGATCGCTTTGAGAACGCGATTACTGAACTGGAACAATTGACGGCTGAAGACCTCCTAGACACGATTGGTCATGCTTCGCCAAAGTTCTTTGAAGCCCTCGTTCTCGATCTCCTTCATGCAATGGGTTACGGCGCAAGCAGAGCTGATCTACAACATGTTGGCCGCTCGGGGGATGGCGGAATTGATGGGATTATCTCACTCGATCGCTTAGGCTTGGAGAAAGTTTTCATTCAAGCTAAGAGATGGCAGAGCTCCGTCGGAAGAGAAGTAGTTCAAGCTTTTTATGGCGCTCTTGCAGGTCCGTGCAAACAAAGGTGTTCTTATTACGACTTCGACGTTTACGCCGCATGCCATAGAGTTCGCTA
>Ga0070697_100004684_pt1 | contig 10489 bp, 10 predicted proteins | sample KBSK1501metaG_FD_65475 | JGI IMG/M metagenome (GOLD analysis project Ga0070697, IMG submission 65475) | Corn, switchgrass and miscanthus rhizosphere microbial communities from Kellogg Biological Station, Michigan, USA - KBS K1-50-1 metaG | ecosystem: Host-associated > Plants > Roots >... | reverse complement strand
GACCTGTGCCCTTATGGCCGGCAGGAAGCGTGGGAAGACTCCCCGCCGGGGTGGCCGCAGCAGCCCACCTACACCGACGAGGAAACCGAACTGCTGGAGCGGGGCAGCGGCCAGCAGCAGTAACCCTCGCCGGAGCCGGACGGCGGCTGTACAAGGACATCTTCCCGGCTTGGGCCCTCGCGCTGGCGGCCCGTCACCCTGGCCCTTGACGCGGCTCAGGTCACTCCGGTGTGGTGGTCCGCAGCGCCGCCTCGCGGGCGATGTCTATCCGCGAGTTGACGCCGAGCTTGCGCAGGATGTGAGAGACGTGCGTGGCCACCGTCCGCCGGGAAAGCAGCAGCTTGGTGGCGATTTCCGGGTTGGACAGCCCTTCCACGACGAGCGCGGCGACCTTGGTCTCGGCCGCGGTAAGGCTGTCCCAGCCGCTGCGCGCCTGGCGGTGCTTGGCATGTGGGCCGCGGCGGATCCCGTGGGCGCGGAAGATGGCCTGCAGCCGGGAGACGTCGGCGGCGGCGGCGAGTGAGCTGTAGATCTCGACGGCCCGAATGAACGCGGCCCGTGCCTGGTCACGGTCCTCTTTGCGGAGGAACTCCGCCGCGGCGGCCTCCAGCGCCTTGGCCGACAGCATCGGCCGTCCCGCGTCGGCGTACCGCTCCGCGGCGGTGAGCAGCCCTGCGGTGTCATGCTCCAGCAGGCCGCGGCAGTACAGCGCGTTCGCCTGCCGGTGGGGAATCTCCGATCCGGCGGCCAAGCGCACGGCGTGACCGGCGAGTTTCTCTGCGGCCGTCAGGTCGCCTGTCTCCGTGGCGAGGCGGACCGCGTCGGGGAGCAGGTCCTCGATCTCGTCGAGTTCCTCAACGTTCCCGGCGAACCCGGCCGTCAGCACAGCGAGCGCCTCGGCCGACCCGGCTGCGTGCTCGCGGTCCATACTGCGGGCCAGCAGCAGCGAACCGATCACCTGGGCGCCGATCCGCTCGGCACGCGGGGCTGCCGCGACTAGGTTGCCGCGCGCCGCGGCGAGGTCGCCGCGGTGGAAGCGGATCACCGCAGCGATGCCCAGATCGCAGCAAGCCGCCATGGGGTCTTTCATCTCTTCGTCGAGGGCCTCTACCTCGGCCAGCGCCTCGGGCCAGCGGCCCGTGTCGAACAGCAATTCACCCAGGGCACTGTGGGCCTGCACCCGCCGGATCGCGGTGCCTGCCTGGTCGGCGAGGTAGAGCGCCTGCCGGGCCGCGCCGATGGCCTCGTCGTACTGGTCGAGGTTGCCGAGGGTGACGGCTTGGTTGATCTGCAGCAGCACCCGCAGGTCGGTCAAGGCCGGGTCGCCCTCAGTCACGGTCAGCGCCTGTTCGAACAGCGGCAGTGCATCGGTCATCTGCCCCTGTACCCCGGTCACGATGGTCAGCACGTGCAAGGCCCAGCCCATCGCCCAGTTGTCGTCCGCCTCCGTCGCCACTATCAGCGCGGTCTCGGCAACCTCGCCGGCCGTCTCGAAGTCGCCGCGGTTGCTGTGCGTGCGCGCGGCTAGGACCAGCAGCCGTGCACGGTGCCTGGCCGAGATCCCCGGCGAAGCCAGGGCCTCATCCAGCGTAGCCAGCGACTCTTCGAACTCGCCGACCCGCATCCGGCACTGCGCCAGCGTCCAGTGCAGGTCCACGAGCAAATCGGGCTCGACCGTCTGCGTCAGCGCGCGGTTGGCCACCTGCTCGGCCTCGGCCGCTTCGCCGACCCGGTAGAGGGTGTCGGCCAGGCGGCTGACCAGGAAGTCATGGTGCGCTGAGCCGGCGGCGGAACTCGCCGCGGCTCGCCGGAGGAGTTCCGCCGCCACCTGGGGTGCCTGGCCGACCAGCAGGTCAGCGGTGCGGGCCAGCCAGTCCAGCATCCATTCGTCCATCGGCTCCCGGGTACCGCCAGGCCCGCCCAGCGCCCGGAGCAACTGCCGGGCCACCCGGTCCGGCGGGGCGCCGGCCTCGGCGAGCGCGCGCCCCGCATCGCGGTGCCAGGCGGCACGCACGGGCACCGGTATCTCCTCATACAGGGCGGTACGGATCAGCGGATGGCGGAATCCCAGACCGCCACCTGACTCGGTCAGCACCCCGGCCGTGCGTGCCTCGTCGATCGCCGGGACCAGGTCCGCCACGCCACGGCGCAGCACGACCGCCAGGTCAGGCACGGCGAAGTCGACTCCAAGCAGGGCTGCCGCCCGGAGCACCTCCCGCACCGGCCCGGACACGAAGCCGAGGCGGTCCGCGATCGCCGCCGACAGCGAGTCTGGCGCGGAACCGTTGGTCAGCACGGCGGTTCCGGCGCGGGTCACCGTCACACTCGAACTGCGGGTCAGCGCGTCGACCAGTTCGATGACGTAGAGCGGGTTGCCCGCTGCCCCGGCGGCCAGCCGCAGCAGCTTGCCATCGGGCTTGCCGCCGATGCGCGAGGTGACCAGTTCGGCCACGGCCGCCCCGTTAAGGCCGGTGAGCCGCAACCGCTGGGCGCCTGCCGTCACCCGGCGCAGCGCCATCAGGTCTTCCCGTTGTGGCACCGGGCGCATCATCCCGACCAGCAGCAGCGGCGCCTGCGGCACCGACCTTGCCAGCCGTCCCCACAGCGCGACGCTGGCCTGGTCAGCCCATTGGAGATCATCAACGACAAGGACCGTGGGCTGCACCTCACACTGCTCGGTGATGAGCGCCAGCAACTGCTCCGCCAGCGCGGCCGCGACGTCCGTGCCGCGATCGGCGGCCACCTCGCCGCGCAGCAACCGGACGATCATGTCCCGCCGGGGATTCGGCGAGGACTCGCGGACCCGCAGGGCTTCGAGCAGCGGCAACAGTGGCAGGGCCTGCCCCAGTTCGTCCCCGGCACCCCAGAACACCTGACAGCCAGACCCGGCGTTCGCCAGGACCGCGCGCACCAGCGAGGACTTGCCGATGCCGGGTTCACCTTCGATCAGAACCGCCCCGCCCCGCCCGGCAGTCACTTCCGTCACGAGCCTGACAAGAGTCGCGGTCTCGGCGTCGCGGCCTATCAGCGCACTGGCCCGGGTGACGGTGGGCACGGAGCGAATTGTACTACCAGCGTTTTTTCGGAACAAGCGGAACTATTCGGACCCCTCTTTACTACAGCGGGTTCTTCTGATATGAATTCCTTTTGTTGGCTGGCCCATTGAGGCCGCATGCAAGTTGCCTGAGAGCTTGCACCGCAAGATTGTGCCAACATTTCATTACATCAAGAAGCGACAGATTATTCGCAGGGAACAGCGGCACTTCCTTTGCCGCTTTCCTTTTATAACAAAGTGCGTAGTGATCGCTTACAATCGTTTATCAAATGGAATACCTCCATCAGAAAGGTGGCGTCCCCCGCAAGGTCTCGCCAACCGGAGGCGCCGCAGCACCCTGCCAGCCCCGGTAGTTGTGGTGGAGGAGTCATGCGCATCGGGCGAGCTTTTATCATCCCTACGATCCTAGCGCTCGGTGTAGCAGGATCAGCTCTGGTCGGCACCGCAATTCCCGCGGCCGCAGCGAACGTACCCATTGTCCAAGTACACACGACGGGCCTCTCCATAGGCACCAACATGTACCACCACGGTTGAAGAGACCGACCTTCAACTGACAGTGCCGCGGATCCATTCAATCCGCGGCACACCTGTCTGTAAGGACATGAGGCACTGCTTAATCGCTGCGCCGTGGCCTGGTCCGCTCATTTCCGATGCTGGCCCGATGCCGGCTGGCCGAGGTTCACAGTGCGCCGCAGGACGCCATCCGTGCCAGTAGCCCGCCGGAACGGCTGCATGCGGGCAACCGACCGCGAGGCAAGATCGTGGCAGCGGCCGGAGGCACGAGCAGGACAGCCGACCCGAGGCACGGGCGTGGCAGCCGACCGCGCCCGCCCGCATCCGCCACTCGCCCGGACGCAGGGAGACCTGAAACGAATCCTGGGAAACTGAAGGGGCGGAACGTACCAATCGTTACTACTGCTGTGCTGGGTCCTGTTTGCCGTGACCCCAGGATTGGCTACGCTTGACTCAGTGCGATTGCACCGAAAGTTGCATACTGCTCCCAGGTCCGGCGCATCGCCGGCTCGCTCGCACGCGAAGGAGGGACGAGCCATGACCCTGCCAGGTAGTCCCACGGTGCGGCGCCGTCGGCTCGCCGCCGAGCTGCGCGAGATCAGGGAGAGCAAGGGCAAGAGCGGCGATGCGGTCGCGGCGGCGTTGCGCTGGTCCCCATCGAAGATCAGCCGGTACGAGCGCGCCAAGACCGGACTGCAGCCCCGTGAGGTAGAACGGCTGCTCGACTACTACGAGATCACCGGGCCCCGCCGCGAACTCCTCCTCGCACTCGCCGAGGATGCCACCCAGAAGGGCTGGTGGGAGGAGTACGGCGACAACCTTTCCGCCGACTACCGCCAGTTCATCGGTCTCGAAGACGAGGCAAGCGAGATCGCAGCCTGGGACGTCTACGTATTACCTGGTCTGTTCCAGACAGAGGCCTATGCCCGGCACATAATCGGCACCTACCGGCAGATCGAGCCGGTCACCCCCGGCATGATCGATCGGCTGGTCAAGGTCCGTATGCGGCGCCAGCAGGTGGTGGAGCGCGAATCGGGGCTGCAGCTGACAGTCGTGATAGACGAATCTGTCTTGCAGCGGCGGGTCGGCGACGAACGTGTGATGTACGAACAGCTTCAACGGCTCGCGCGCGATGCTGACCGGCCCAACGTGACGTTGCAGATCCTCCCGATGGACGCGGCGCACACGGTCTTCGTGGAGTCATTCGTTATATTCCGCTTCGACCCAGAGAGCGACGCCGGGCTGCAGGACGTGGTAAGTACCGAGCACTTGCGGAACGACTTCTCGCTCGAAGGTGAGAAGGAAACCTATCTGCACTGGATCGCGTTCCAGATGCTCGCCAGGGCATCACTCGACCCGGACCAGTCGAAGGATGTCATCCTCAAGACGGCCGAATCGCACTGGTCGGGCGGCCAGCGGGAACCTTGACGCGGCCGGACCAAGCCCGCCGCGTACCGTTCCGCAGGTTACCGGGCCTCGCTGGGCCTTGGGTCCCCAGGCCCAGCCCGCCCGTCGGTCGATGGCGGTGGCGCGTGAGGCGCCGGCACACCGATGTTAAAAGATCATTAGGTTTCCACTAAGAACCTTTCACCATTTATCAGGTCTTACACACCGAAACCCCATATCCGTCATAGAATCAGCACCTACAGTCTGATCGAGCCGGTCACGCGGGGCATGATCCACCGGCCGGTTAAGATCCCGATACGTCAGGTTGGCGATGAGCGTGTGATGAATGAGCCGCTTCGGCCGCTCGCGCGGCCCGCCCGTCGATCCGACGCGTCGTTAGACATCCTCGCCCCCGACGGACCGCACACGGTCCGCGGAGAGTTATCCGCCATTTCCTGCTTCGAGCCGGGCACCGCCGCCGTGCTCCAGGACGTGATGAGCTCGGGCCGCCCGCGGCATGAAACCTCAGCGGACGGCGGGAAAGAGACATACCCGCCTCGGATCGCATGCCAGACGCTCACCGTGAAGCCGTTCGGCCCGGGACGGTGTAAAGAACTCACTCCGAAGACCACGGAGTCGCACTGGTCGGGCGGCCAGCGCGAACCTTGACGCGCTCCTGGCCCAGACCGTGCCATGGTCCTGGCCCGGCAGCGCCGAGCCCTCCATCGCAACCGGGATCCGGCCACCTGGCCTCTCTTGGGTTGCCCAGGCCGCGGATTCGCAAGCCGGGCTCTAGGGACAGGCTGGCAGGGCTGTCAGCCGATCTTGATGGACCAGCAGGTCAACTCCATCTTTCCAGGCACCGTGCAGCACTCAAACAGTGATCTTCACCGGCGTGTTGCCGGGGTGTGTGGATCCGACTCAGCTACTCTCCCTTGATCAAAGGCTCCCGTACTTCCCCATAAGTAGTAAGGAGCCTCAAAAGTAAACGGTGCCTCAGTTTAGCGAACAGAGACACCAAGTAACCGTTACCCTACTTTCCGTAGCCGCAGATCTGGCTGCGAGTCACAGACATTCAGGAGGTTAGGACGTGGCAAGTTCTAAGCTGGGGGACCGTCCGGAAAGGCCGTCTGACGCGGGCCTGTCCTGGATCAAGAGTTCCCTGAGTTTCTCGAACTCGAACTGCGTTGAGGTGGCCAGCCTGCCCGACGGCGGGGTCGGCGTGCGCGACTCTAAGGACCCCTCTGGCCCGGTGCTCCTCTTCACCCCAGGCGAATGGCAGGCATTCGTCGGCGGCGCGCACAACGGAGAATTCGACCACTTCGGTCGATAGTTGACGCATCGGGGCAAGACTCCACTCTGTCTTGCCCGGGCTGGCCATTGATCAGACTTACGCGAGGGCCCCTCGATTGCCGGGGGGCCTTTCGCGTATAAAGCTCGCTTGGGCTGCGCGGCCAGACCACCCGCCGACGCTTGCGTGAGCGGGACCGCGCGCCCCATACAAGACTGGCTTGGCGGCATGCCGAGCCTCCGTCACACTCATCACTGCTCGCGACTGGTCGCATGACCCTGCGCATACGCACCAATGGGGCCAGAATCGGGCCGACGCGAACATGGACCCGTTGACCTGCCCGATCTTGCCGGACCGGCAGGTCAACTTCACATTGTCAGGCACCAGAGGCCTGCGGGCAATGACCTCCTACGGCGTGTTGCCGGGGTGCTCTTTCGGCGTGGCGGATGCGAGCTGAACCGCGGACAACGCCGGCCCCCAAGGAACCGGGAGGGGCGCCGCCCCGGAATCGCCGAAACCACCAGCCGCGCTGTTGCTGGGCTGGAGGCCGCTCTAGCTCGCCCCCGATGACGAGTCGCGCCCGGAATCAGGGCCTGGGCTCGTTGCGTATCGCAGAAATATCCCTGGCCTGAGCCGACGGGGCCGCGGGCTGGCGGCGCCCGGCACGGCGACTGTGGCTGGCCCTCTTGACACGGCCTTGGCTAGCGCTAACGATGACGTCAATCCCAGGCTTGCTCGGGGCCCTGAGGGCTCAGGCGCAATGGTGTTAGCGCTAACAGAATGTTAGCGCTAACACTCCGGCCACGATTGGCCAATCGAGGCGCTGACCTGGGCTGGAGCAGGCGCACGCACCTGGAGGGAAAGGAGCGATACCTGGATAGCTGACCGGTGCCAATGGCACACAAGCCGCGCCATCAACCCGCAATGGCAATGGACGATTGGACAATCATGAAGACACGCTTTTCCTTTCGCTTAGCGATACTGACGGCGGTGCCGGTACTCCTGGGCGCACTGTCGCTGGCCGGGGGGGCTGTGCCTGCTGCGCAGGCGGCATCACTCCCCTGTGACATCTACGCCGCGGCGGCACGCCCTGCGTGGCCGCACACAGCACGGTCCGTGCCCTGTACGCCAGCTACAACGGGCCCTTGTACCAGGTCAAGCGCGCCTCGGACGGCGCGACTACGAACATCAGCACGCTCAGCGCTGGCGGCTACGCCAACGCGGCCGCGCAGGATTCGTTCTGTGCGGGCACCACGTGCACGATCACGGAGATCTTCGACCAGTCACCGCAGCACAACAACCTCACGATCGGGCCGGCCGGCGGTGCGGGCGGCGCGGATGTCGGCGCGAACGCCTCCGCGTTGCCGGTGATGGCCGGAGGCAACAAGGTCTACGGGGTCGACGTGACCCCTGGAGTCGGGTACCGCGACGATGCCACCACCGGGGTGGCGACCGGGTCGGCGGCGCAGGGCGCCTACATGGTGACCAGCGCCACGCACGTCAACAGCGGATGCTGCTTCGACTACGGCAATGCCGAGACGAACAACCGTGACAACGGCAACGGCCACATGGATGCGGTCTACTTCGGCACGTTGTGCTGGTTCCCGGCGTGTAATGGGAGCGGCCCGTGGGTGCAGGCAGACCTGGAGAACGGCCTGTTCGGCGGCGGCAACGGCAACAACCCGAACAACGCGGGCAACAAGAGCACGTTCGTCACCGCCCTGGTCAAGAACAACGGCACCAGCACGTACGCGATCAAGGGCGGCAACGCCGATTCGGGCGGGCTGACCACCTGGTACAGCGGGTCGCTGCCCACTCAGGGCGGCTACATCCCCATGCACCAGGAGGGAGCCATCATCCTCGGGATCGGCGGCGACAACAGCAACAGTTCGGCCGGGGACTTCTTCGAAGGCGTGATGACCGCCGGCTACCCGACGGACGCCGCCGACAACTCGGTCCAGGCCAACATCAACTCCGTTGGCTACGCGTTCCCCAGCGGCGTGACCGGGCCCATCGTGGCCGGTGACAACGGCGCCAAGTGTGTCGACAACAACAACGGCAGCGGCACGCCCGGCAACAAGGTGCAGATGTGGGACTGCGACGGCAACACGGCCGCGCAGAGCTGGACCGTAGCCAGCAACGGCACGTTGCAGATCGACGGCGGCTGCATGGACATCACCGGCGCCAAGACCGCCAACGGCACCCTGATCGAATGGTGGACCTGCAACGGCGGCGCTAATCAGCAGTGGCAGGCGCAGAACGGCGAGCTGGTCAACCCGGCCTCCGGCAAGTGCCTGGACGATCCGGCGTTCAACACCACGAACGGCACCCAGCTGGTGCTGTGGACCTGTAACGGTGGCACCAACCAGCAGTGGCATCTCCCTTGACGGGATGAGTCAGCGGCGAGGCCGGCTGCCGCGGCACCAGCGGTGGCCGGCCACGCCACGCCGGGCCGCACCGGGCCGGGCCGGCCCTTTAGACCAGCCTGGAGCCGGGCGGCCCGTCCGCGTCAAGCTCGCGGGCAAGCGCCGACGGGGCACGCATCCGCCACGCGTCGGTCACCAGTTCGGTCAGGCGCGCGACGTCCACCTCGGCCAGGCGCAGCATGACCAGCGGCCAGCCGTCGTACCCGGGCGTGGTGAAGAAGATCCCGGGCTCCCCCAGCAGCAGCGCCTGCTTCTCGGCCTCGTCGCCGACGAACAGGACCGCGATGTCGGTACGGATGACCCGCGTCTTGCCCGGCGTGCGCTCGGGATAGGACCAGACGAATCCCTTGCCGCCCACCCGGAAATCGAAACCGTCGCTGTCGATCTCCTCCACGCCGGGCAGCGCCAGGGCGAGGCGGCGCACGTCGTCCTCGTCTGCCACCGTGTGACCTCCCCCGGGCTCCGCGCCTTCAGGTGCTGACCGTGCCGTCGATCAGCTCCCTGATCAGGTCAGCGTGCCCGTTATGCCGGGCGTACTCCTCGATCATGTGGTTGTAGATCCAGCGCAGCGAGCAGTCCACGAGGCGGCCGCCGCGTGGGCCCGCGAACACGTCGTCGAGGTTATGCGCGGCGGCCTCCTGCCTGGCCGCGGCGCATTCGGCCTGCCAGGTGGCCAGGTCCGCCGCCCAGTCGGCGGCCCCCAGCGGTACCCAGCCGGCGTCCGGGGCCGCCTCGGCCAAGAACAGCGCCGGCAGATCGGGCTGCCGTCGCAGGACACGCCGGAACCAGTTGCGCTCCACGTCGGCCAGGTGCCGCACCAGGCCGTGGAGGGACATCAGCGAGGTGGCGACCGGGCGGCGCTTACGCTGCTCATCGTCGAGGCCCGCGCACTTGGCCAGCAGCGTGGCCCGGTGATAATCCAGCCAGCCCTCGAGCATGGCCCGCTCCGGCCCGGTGAGAGGTGGCTCCGCCGGTTCCGCGCTCATGAGGCCGCACGGTAGCAGCCGGCGGTGACACCAGGCCTGGTAGCCGGAGCGCCCGCCCCTAGGACCCGGCCCGCCCAGGGGCCGACGGGACCAGCTCGACGTTGATGACCTGCGTTCGGGCGATGGCGCGGTCGCGTATGTCCGCCAGTGCCGTCCGCCGGCCGTCGGCCATGTACTCATCAAGCGCCGCCGCCGACGGGAACTCAAGGAACTGGACCTCCAGCGGCTGGCCGGGCTCACCGTTGCCCCTGGCACGCTGCAGCACCTTGCCCCCGTGCTCGGGGACGAGGTCCAGCACCTGGTCCTCGTAGGCGGCCAGAGCGTCGGCGGCACCGGGCCGCGCCCAGAGCAGCACACAGAGCGTCAGGCTCATCACGCCGCCTCCGGGGCCTCAAAGGTGATCAAACAAACACCAAGGATGACATCTTGCACAGGGCGGCGCGCCGGAACCGTCGATCCCGCGGCGGCGGCAGGCGGTCAGCCGGACCGGGGGCGCGGGTGCGCGGCGAAGAACCGCCAGATGACGACCGCTCCGCCTGCGCGCCGGTGCCGAAGCCACCGTGCAGCATCACCACCAGCGGAGCCGCCGCGGGCAGCACGGCGGGGCGGTAAACGCGGAATGTGCGGCTGACCCCGGCCACGGTGATGGCATGACTGGACGAGCCGACCGGTATCGCTGGCCCCGTGGTGCCCCCGCCCACGTGCACGCGCTGCAGCGGCGCGCAGCCGGCCAGGAACATGGCCAGCCCCACCGTCACGAGGGCCGGCGGCCGATAACAGCGTTTCACCCGAGGCCAGCCCCCCACCCGCCTCCCCTGCCCCCTTCACCGGC
>Ga0070697_100004683_pt1 | contig 10489 bp, 12 predicted proteins | sample KBSK1501metaG_FD_65475 | JGI IMG/M metagenome (GOLD analysis project Ga0070697, IMG submission 65475) | Corn, switchgrass and miscanthus rhizosphere microbial communities from Kellogg Biological Station, Michigan, USA - KBS K1-50-1 metaG | ecosystem: Host-associated > Plants > Roots >... | reverse complement strand
TTCTCGCGCTTGTCGGCCGCCTCGCCCAGCTTGTTCGCCCAGGTCTGGAGCACGAAGATGACCAGCTCGTTGATGGCGAACTGGTGGGACGTGAGGGTGTCGTCGTACGAGACGCCTACCTCGTTCGCGAATTCTAGGACCGCGTAGGCCGCCGCGGCGTTGCCCTGCGTGTCGTTGATCGACGAAGCGCCCTGGACGTCAGGATTCGTCAGCTGCCGCAGCATGGCGGCGCTGTAGAGGGTCTTGACGCGATCCCAGGGCTGTGTCATTCGACGTCTGGCGCTCCTTTACACGGCCGGATCGGCCCACGTCGGCGCACCGGTCGTCGACGGCAGGTAGCACCCGAAGGCCCTCCAGAGCCAGGTCTGGATGATTCCGACGTCCCAGCTGTTGTTCGTGCCGGCGGCGAAGGTGTCCGTCCAGGTGAAGCTGTCGTGGTTGTCCGCCACGAACATGGTGGCGCCGCCGACGATCGCGTACCAGTGGCCGTCGAAGCGCGTCATCGGCACGAGCAGGGCCTCGTCGACGTATAGCTGGCCCGAGCCGGTCCATACGATCTTGATGGGCATGAGGGACGCGGACGTCGCCGACTGGGTGCTCGCGGCGAAGTTGTGGGGCCAGCAGCGGCGGTCGAGCGTGAGGCGCAGGATGTTCCAGCCGGTCTGGGCGGAGACCGCGACCGACGTCGAGGAATTGCCGAGCTGGATCTGGAGCGTCCCGCTCGCCGAGCCGATCTGGCGGTTGTAGGCGATCTGGAAGTAGTACGGCGTGTTGACGTTGAACTGGATGTTGTTGATGTCGGTGGTCTGGGTGAGCGAGTCCGAGGCCTTGAAGACCACGGAGTAGGGCGTCGTGATCCCCTGGTAGGTCCGGTAGTAGTTTCCGGTGTTCCCGTCGAGCAGGAAGTTCGTGATGTTGCTGCCGACGGTCCAGCCGGTGATGGAGTTTCCGGAGATGAAGGTGATGACGCCCGCGACGGCCGCCGGCCCCGTGTTCTGCTCGAAGGACGGGTTGGCCAGGAGCGAGTTCCGGCCGCTCACCGCGGGGATCTGGAAGGAGCCGCCGGAGCCGCCCGTGGCGTTCGAGGTCGTGAGCAGCGGGATCTGGTCGATCGCCCGCACGGCCCCGCGGAAGTTGAAGACTTCCTCTCCCGGAGGCGTCCCGGTGTCGGCGGACGACACGCACTCCGCGCGCTTGGCCTCGACGTGGCAAGCCTCGATATTGTAGCCGTAGGCGTCGACCGTGAGGCGGTTGATCGCCCCGGTTCCGATGTTCGAGCCGGCCGAGGGGGTCGCGAAGGTGATGTTTCGAGACTGGACCGTGAGGCTGTTGGCGATGAAGTGCTTGTAGATCCGGCTCAGCAGGGCGATCGGGTCAGTCTCGACCGGCGGGCCGTCGGTGCTGCCGGCGAATCCCGTCGTGTTCTCCGCGTAGTTCCGCAGGAGGGGCGAAAGGATCGCACGGGCGGTGCCGCCTCCGATCAGACCCGCGATGCCCGAGCGGAGGCCCGACATCGCGGCGCGCGCCTGGACGCTGTAATTGCCGGGGACGTCGGCCAGGAAGGTCGACTCGCGGGCGGCGTAGTTCGAGATGGTCTGGCTCTGGAGCGTGCCGGTGTTGATGTTCGCGGCCTTCGCGAGCTCGTGGAAGATCGCGATGCAGTCCTTGATTTCGGTCTGGACCTGGGTCTCTGTCTGCGACACCTAGACGCTCCTGCCCGTGAGGGCTATTTGGAAGCGACCGGCGCCGTTGCCGCCTCGAGAAGGGTCGGGGGCCGGTTCGCGGACTCCTGGTCTTCCGCCGTCACTTCACGCGCGGGCACGATGTAGGCGTACTTGCTGAGGGGCTCGATGTGCCCCTGGGCCACTTCGCGCCGGTTGTGGCGCTGGCCTTCCTTCGCCTTGAGGGGGACGATCTCCGGACGCGCTTCCTCGGGGTTCGACCCGGTGCGCTTCACGCCGTAGTTCGTGAGGTACTCGACGATCTTGGCGTGTTCGTCCTGGTAGATCTCGATGACCTCGCCGGCGACGGGCCCGCTGAGGGCCAGCATGCCGTCTCCGGCCTCGAAGGTCTTCTGGATGGACTTCTGGAAGGTGAAGGCGCCGCCTTCGCGGGGGATCGTCGGCACGGTGATGTAGTCGAAGGGGCACTTCGAGTCGAGGCCGACCACGTACCGCTTCGGCTTCTCGTTCGTGGCCGCGAGGGCCTGGGACTCGGGCGACGGGGTCCGGTCGATCCGGGGCTGCTGGTCCTTGCCCGTCATCCAGTTCTTCTCGACGGGCTGCTTCTCGTCCTTCGCGGCCAAGGTTCACCTCCTCAAAGAGAATCTCATCACAGCCAACCGGGCGCCCGCCCGGCTTAGCTGTTGGTCATCTTGATGGCGGCGTACGGGGTGCCGATCCCGAAGCCGAAGCGCGCCCACATGGCGAAGAGCTCCTTGCCGGTGGCGCGCGTCATGTCCGAGTTCTCGAACGTCGCGATGATCTCGCTGACGGGCTGCCGGAGCTGGCTGAAGATCGCCTTGACGTCGGCGTCCTCGAGGAAGCCGTACCAGCTGTTGCCGGTGAGGCGCTGCGTCGGGACGGCCTTGACCTTGTAGCCGGCGTCCAGGATGACGTTCGTGGCGCCCGCGCCCGTCGCGGAGAGCACCGAGTGGACGATGCCCTGGGCGAAGCACTTCTTGAAGTTCTCCTCGTTCGCGCCCGCGGCGAAGTAGATGCGGACGTTGCCGTCGAGGGTGTTCTCGTCCCAGAGGGGCTGGCCTTCCGTGTCCTGCATCTTGCGCCACTGGGGCATGAGCTGGCCCAGGAAGTCGTCCTGGTAGGCCGCCACCGTGACGCCCGTGCCGGTCAGGGAGTTGCCGCCCGTCGCGCCGAAGCGGGCGCCGCCGTCCGCGCCGGTCGTGGAGAAGAGCGCCTTGCCGTCGGCGGAGTTCGGGATCGCCGGGAGGAGGGAGGCCGAGCCCGTCACCATCTCGAAGAACACGCGCTCCTCGAGCAGGGCGAAGGACTTGCCCATCTTGCGGGCCTGGTCGGGCAGCGACCGGGTCTGGTCGTCCTGCCGATCGGCGAAGTGCCATGGGATGCTCTGCGCCCACTCGTAGTTGGGCGCGACGTAGCTGATGCCCTTGAAGTTCTTGGACGGCATCGTGTTGCCACGGATCCAGCGCTTGACGTGGGGCGCCGCTTCCCAGAAGAAGTAGGTCTCCTGGTTCTTGTCGGAGGGGATGCCGAGGCGCATGACCTTCGACAGTCCGCCCTTGATGCCGTCGTACAGCGCGGCGTAGGTGTTCAGGAACTCGGTCCGAAGTCCGGGGGCGAAGGACTGTCCGGCGATCACTGGCATGGTCATGGTCTATTCCTCCGTCGTATCGATCGAACTCAGACTCAGGCCGATTTCCGAAACCAAAGCCTCGGGGGCTTACACCTTGCCGAGGGATTCGAGCGCGTTGTACTCCTGGGGCGTGTAGAGGCGCACGTCGCCCACGCCCGCCGTGTCGCAGCGGACCAGCTCGCCGATGGCGCCCACGTTCGAGGTCGCCGTGACCGTGAACGTGTTGTCGTCGGTGGCATACACCGGGACGCCGGGCTTGCCCGTGGCGCCGCCGCCGGCCGCGGGCAGCGCGCCCGCGACGGTGACGCCTTCGAGGATGATGCCGGACTCGTTCACGGGGCACTCGGGGACCGGGCTCACCGTGCCGTCCGTGATGCCGATGACCGCGCCGGCGGTCGTCTGGCCGGGTACGTTCGTGGCCGCGACGGGCATGGCCATGCCGCGGAACTTGATGTTCGCCGCGGACGCCGAGCTCCACTTCTGGAGGTAGCCGGAGTTCGGGTCGATGCCGACCAGGGCGCCGGCGAAGATGGTCACGCCGCCCTTGACCTTGTAGGAATTCTGGCTCGACAGCGAGACGCCGGGCCGGTTGGAGTACGTCTTCGGCGCGGTGAGGGCCATAGGTCGCTCCTTCTACTTTCGGTCCAAAGATCCGGCCTGGGTCAGTTCCCCATCAGCGCGCGCATCGTGTTCGGCGACGGGCGCGAGCCGGGGGTCGCGGTCTTCTCGTAGTTCGCGTTGGTCTTCAGCCACTGCTCCAGCGTGATGTCGCTGCCGAAGCGCGCGACGTAGTCGGCGTGCGCCCGGGTCTGGTTCCGCACCCACTCCTGGGCCTTGGGGCCCGGGTGCTCGGCCATGAACCGCGCGACTTCGCTGCCTTCGGGCATCTCGGCGAGGGAGGCTTCGAACTGCGCGGCGCTCTCGTAGGGCTCGGCGGGCTGCGTCTTCTGGACGAGCGCGACGACCTCGTCGATGTAGCCGCCCTGGGCCGCCTTGAGGAGGGACGCCTCGATCTCCTCGTCGATGGGCCAGCCCTGGAGGTCCTGCTTGGCCTTCGCGACCAGGCCGTCGATCTTGGCCTTCTGCTGGGCCTTGAGCTGCACGCTCTCGAGCTGCTTGATCTTGAGCTGGAGCGGCATGACCGCCTTCAGCATGATCTTCTCGATCGATGCCGCGCGCATCGCGCCGACAGGCGCCGTGTTCTGCGCGGGGGTGGCGGGGGCCGGCGCGGGGGCCGCGCCCGCCTGGCAGAGCTGCAGGGCCTGCTGGAGAATCGCGGCGAGCTGCGCCATTGGATCTCCTCCGGCGGGGGCGCCGCCGTCGTTCATCGCGGCCTGGGGCTTCTGGGTGCCGCCGGCCGGGGGGGTGCCGTCGTCGAGCTTGACCTCCTCGTCGTCCGTGCCGCCCGGCGCGGTGTTGCCGTCGACGGCGTCGTCGAGGCCCGTGATGGAGTCCTGGTCCTCGGTGGCGGTGCCGCTGGAGGGCCCGACCTCGCCGCCCGTGCCCGACTCCTGACCCGTCAGGTCGGTGGTCTTCTTCGAGCCGGTGGCCGCGGGGCTCTTGGTGAGCTCGCTCTTTCCGGTCTTGCCGGGCTTGACGGTGCTGATGTCGGTGGCCATTTTGGCTCCTCCAAGGCGTTCCTCGAACCGGAAACAAATCCGGGCGCCGAGCGTGCGTCCCTCGGTGCCCTGCGTGAAAAGCTGCTGGAGATACTGGACCGGGGTCGACATGACGTGCTTGAAGGCGACCGGCAGCGGGCCGCGCTGCTTGCGCACCTCGCCGATCGTCGTCATCGCCATCCGGAAGAAGGGGACGTCGGTGTCCATGAGCGCGAGGGAGTCGATCTCCGGGTTCTCCCAGTCGTGGACCTCCACGGAGCGGTAGGGCAGCGTGCCCTCCTGGATGCGCTTGAACACGTCGGCCGGGATGTCGGTGATGTTCGCGAAGAGCGCGGGGATCTCGCGGCCCTCGTAGGTGATCGTCCCGCGGTGCGTGAGGACGAACTTGCCGGCGTAGGTCGGCTTGACCGCGGTCTCGTCCGAGTGCCAGATGTGGACGGGCGGGAGGAAGCCCTCCTTGCGGCGGAGGCGGTTCCGCTCGATCGCCTTGTCCATCCAGTCCTCGCCGATGCGCTCCTTGTTGCGCTTCGCGCCTGGCGGGACCTCGGCGAAGATCTCGATGTTCATGATCGAGAAGAAGCCGTTCTGGTGGTCGATGGCCTTGTAGTTGCCGCCGATCCGGGCGCCGGGCGCGACCTGACCTAGGGCGTCGGACTTGAACCGCTTCTTCATGACCGTGGGCGCGCAGAGCGAGACGGCCTTGCGCACCGCGATGTCCGGCGAGACGCGCAGGTCGAGGTGCTTCTGGAGTTCCTTCTTCGTGGCCTCGAACTGGCCGGGAGGAAAGGCGGACTCGAAGAAGCCGAAGTCTTCCAGGAGCTGCACGATGTCGTCGGTGGCGGGAGCGATGTCGTCGACGTACTGTTTCGCCGTCTGCTTGGTGCCGCTCTTCACGGCCGAATTATGTGAGGAAATCCGAAGTTTCTACGGCGGGAGTGAGTGGATACGGCGGGCGTATATACGTTCAGATCATGGATTCGTAATACGCTGTATAGACGCTTAGAGAGTGTTCCCCTTCCTCCTCTTGAGGCTCTGTAGCTCGCGTTCGAGGCCGCGCGTCAGAATCCTCGTCTGCGTCTGTTCGGTCACAATTGCAGCGTTCCGAAGCTCCTGATACTTCGCATTTTTGAGCTTGAAACAGACTATGATTTTTTTGCTGTTTGCTCCCATCTAGGCCTCCTTTTCACTCCTAAGCCGCATAGATCATCCATGGCCGCAGGGCCCTGGCGTCGGAATCCAGCGCTCGGAACCCGTAGATTCGCTTGTCGGTGCGCACGACGCGGAAGCCCTTGTCCGGGCCGGCCGCGTTGATCGAGGGTGGGAAGTAGGGCTTCACGATATGCCCCTTCACGAGGAGCCCGCGGTCCTTGAGCTCGAAGCGATCGACGGACCGCAGGTCGTGGCGACAGTTGAAGCCCAGCGGGGGCGAGAGCAGGTCCCAGATCGGATGGTTCACCGCGGCGAGCGTGCCGCCGGCGGCCGCGTGGTTCGGGCGCTCATCGCCGTCTCCGATCTTCGAGAACTCGAAAGCCGGCGTCACGTCGAGGACGTCCGGATCCTGCATCTGCTTCATCCGGCCGGCCGTGAAGGCCGTCGAGAGGTTGGTCCGGTAGACGGTCTCCGCGTACGCGGCGGAGAAGTTGCCGATCGCCGCGAGCTGCTTGCGCACGGAGGGCACGCTCTCGCCGGCGGCCGCGAAGTCGGCGAGGGCCTTCTGGATCCGCGCCGTAAGCTTGAGGCGCGCGTCGTTCGCGAGCTTCGCCGGCAGGTTGAAGATCGCGAAGCCGTTGTCGCCGGAGTAGGCCCGGCGTACCTCGTCGGCGCTCTTCACCAGGCGCGGCTCGCGCTCGAGGATGTCCTCGTAGGCCTCCGTGAAGGGCACCTTGGGGACGACGGGCGTCGCCCCGAACGTGCCCACGCCCCAGATGTCGGTCCGGAAGCGGGCCGGCTGGCGGTGCTTCGCGTGGGCGTCGAACTCCATGAGCAGCCGCTTCCTGCCGAGCAGGTCGGCCAGCATCATCGTCTGGGAGATGATGTCCGCGAGGTCCTTGAGGCGGCGCTTCTCCTGGAAGTCGTCGCGGCGGATCATTGCTTCGGCCAGCCAGTTCATGCGGTCGACGAACAGGGTGGGAGAGTGGCCGAGCAGGTCCATTTTCTCGTCGATGGCTGATTTCATTTTTCCTCCAGGTCGACAAACTCGATCTGTCCTGCCCGCCCGAGCACGATGGCCGTGCTGCCGGGCAGGCTTTGGTTCTCACGAATCGGAGCACCGAACAGATCCGAGATGCCGCCTGGAAGGCGACGGTCGAGCGCGGCCGCGCAGAGCTCCCGGTAGACGGTGGGGGAGCAGACGACGCGACTGGACGGCATCGCCTTCATGGCGGATGCCAAGCGTTCGAGCATCATCGAACCCGTCATTGTGTCCAAACTCTTCATCGAAATCAAAAACCTTTGAGGTCGAGCCCCATGAACGCAGTGCGCCCGTGCTCGACGAGCAGGCGGGCGATTTCCTTCTCCTGCCAGGGCTCGTCACCGACGTCGATCAGGTCCTTCCGGTGAGTGCCCCACCAGTCGGCGGGGACGTCGGTGAGCTCGCCGGCCTGCTGCAGCGCCTCGTCGTAGATCCGATTCAGCTGGGCGACGGAGCGCCGGAGCGGCCAGCGGAGATGGTCGACCATGCGGTAGAGCACGTGCTTCGCGAGGAGTCGGCGCTTGTTCGCGAACTGCAGGTGGAGGACGCCGCCGTCCCCCCAGTTGATCGGCCTCAGGGGCTCACCCTCGATTCCCGCCGGCGGCCGCGAATGGTGATGGTAGCCGTCCTCGCGCGGCTGCCACGTGAGCGCCGGATCGTCCTTGAAGCCCAGGGTGAGGTCGTTTCGGTAGGTCCATGCGCAGCGCTCGCTCCGGTACTTCTCGATGCTGTCCCAGACCGGCACCATGGGGACCTGGAGCTGCTGGCGCGGCTTCAGATCGAGGAACCACGAGCGGACGGCGGGCAGGAGGTTCGCGGTGAGGATCTCGTCGGCGTCGATGATGGCGAAGTGCGTCCCGCCCATCCGCCGGCCGATCAGGAGGGTCTGCTGGCGCAGGTCCATTTCGTTCCAGACCTTCGCGGGCTCGTCGTGCCAGACGGCCATGATCCGGCCGGTCGGCTTCCCGCCGCCGAAGCCCAGGTCCGCGTGCGCCGCGGTCTCCATCGTCATGTCGGTGCAGCGGTCGGCGTAGAGGACGACCTGGTCGCACCACTGGAGCGCGGCCCGGATCGAGGCCCCGATGACCCACTGCTCGTTTCGGACGAGCATGAGGCCGACGAGGTTCATGCTGTCGCCAAATGGTCCTGATACCATGCGACTGTCCTTTCCAATCCGTTCTCAAACTGCGTCTCGGGCTTCCATCCGAGCACGCTACGGGCACGGTCACACCGGAGCGACTGCTGGACGATCTCCCCGACCCCGCCAGGCTCGATGTCGATGTCCTCGCGGCGCTTTCCCATCGCGTTCGCGATCGCGTAGGCAACCGACAGGATCGTCCTTGGTCTCTCCCCGCTGAAATTGAAGGGTCCGCCCGCATCCTGGTCGATGAGTGCGAGATAGGCCTGGACGGCATCCGCGACGTAGAGGAAGTCGCGGGTGGCGAGACCTCCGTAGCGCAGGACTGGCCGCTCCCCGCGGTGGAACTTGCGGATGGTCCCGGGGATCAGCGTCGACCAGTTGAGGTGTCCGGGTCCGTAGAGGTTGCCGCAGCGCGTCACCGCGATGCTCATGCCGAAGGAGAATCGATAGGTCTGGGCGATGATGTCCGCGCAGGCCTTCGAGGCTCCGTAGGGGGTGCGCTCGTTGAGCGGGGTGTCCTCGGTGTAGGCCGACCTCGTCTCGCCGTACACCTTGTCCGTGGAAGCAATGACCACGCGCTTCGTCTTCTGGAGGCGCGCGGCCTCGAGCACCGCGAGCGTGCTGGTCACGTTCTCGCGGATCACGCATTCCGGGTTCGCCCTGCCGACGCTGACTTGGGTCTGGGCGGCGAGGTGGACCACGGCATCGATCTCGTACTCGGAGAGCAGGCGCTCGACCAGCCCTTGGTCCTGCGCATCCCCGATCACGAGGCATCCAGGCTGCGTCAGGTAGAAGTCGTCATGCTTCCTCGAGAGCGCCATGACCTCGTCGCCCCTGTTCGCCAGGGCGGCGCAGAGGTGGCGTCCCAGGAAGCCGGCGGCGCCGGTGACCAGAATGCGCTTCAAGGCTTCCTCCAGTAGACCGTCCCAGGGTTGCCCTCGACCTCGACGAAGTCCTTTGGCATCCCGCCCAGATACTTCATGAGCGCGACGCGGCATGGAGTAGGGGCCTGGTCCATGGGCCCGAAGTCGTCGTCGATGATGAATCCGCCGCTCACGACTTTCGGGTACAGGTGCTCCAGGACGGGCACGGTCGAGTCGTAGAGGTCGACGTCGATCCGGAGCAGCGCGAGGGGGCCGACGGACTCGGAATACTTCGCGAGCGTCTCCTCGAACCATCCCTTGTAGAACTGGACCCGCTCCTTGTCGATGTCCCACTTGACGAAGTTGCGGAGGATGTTCTGGATCGTGCTGGCCGACTCGCCGCTGGTCTTGAGCGGCGTCCCGGGCGCGTGGTAGCCGTAGGTCTTGCGGCACAGCTCCAGATCATTGTCGCCGGCCATCGGGATGCCCTCGAAGCTGTCGAAGGCGTGGACCAGGCGCTTGTCCCCATACTTCTGGAGCACCTTGCACATGACGGCGATCTGGCCGCCCGCCATCACGCCGGCCTCGGCGAAGTCGCCCTCGATCTTCTCCGCGATGATCCGCTCGCAGATCTCCCAGGTGTTCCACTTCGCCGGATGGCTGCCGGCGACCACCGGGGCATAGACGCACCAATGCTTCTCGCGCTCGTTCATCATGCTTTGATCCCCATCTTGTCGTAGTTGGCCTGCTGCTCAGGAGTCGGAATCCATTTCCGATCACATTGCTCGATCTCGAAGGGCTCGAAGTTGGAGAGGATGAGCGTATAGGGGCGCCAGCGCCGGAACTCGCTCACGTACTTGAAGAGCGGCCGGACCTTCTCGTAGCCGTAGTTCGCACCCGTCGCCCAGTCGCGCTCGGAGTCGTGGGCGAGGATGAACGTGGCGCGGTGGGCAAGCTTCTCGATCAGCTTGATACGGGACTCCCCGGGGGCGTTGTCGATGAAGGCCACCCCGAAGAAGGCGTCCCCCAGGAGGTCGTGCTTCGACCAGTCGGTGACCCACTCGAAGAGATGCCAGCTCTCCTGACTGTAGCCGGCAAACTTATCCAGCCACGTGCGGTCGCTGTCGAGCGTGAGGAGTGGGCGGCCGGACAGATTCCCCTTGCACATGTAGTGCAGCATCGGGGTCGAGCCTTCTCCGCAGCCGGCCTCGAGGACCGGGCCCGTCGTCCGCCGGATCGCGGCCGCGAGGACTGCGTAATGGCTGGCATAGTCATCGGCCACGGGAGAACCCTCCTCTGGCTTTGTGCGCCTTCAGCTCCGAGTAGGTCGGGCTGACGTTGT
>Ga0070697_100004681_pt1 | contig 10491 bp, 12 predicted proteins | sample KBSK1501metaG_FD_65475 | JGI IMG/M metagenome (GOLD analysis project Ga0070697, IMG submission 65475) | Corn, switchgrass and miscanthus rhizosphere microbial communities from Kellogg Biological Station, Michigan, USA - KBS K1-50-1 metaG | ecosystem: Host-associated > Plants > Roots >... | reverse complement strand
TCCTTCCGCGGAATCAGGCCTTGGTTGCCGTTTCGAGAGCCTGCACGAGGCAGCGCTTGGCCAGTTCGCTCTTGAATTTGTTTTCGCTCTGCGGTTTGGCGTTACGCATGGCTGCTTCTGCCGCCTTGCGGAAGTTGGCTGCGTTGGCAGGTTTACCGGCGAGAGCGGCCTCGGCCTCGGGCGATCGCCAGGGTTTGGTTCCCACGCCGCCCAAGGCGATTCGTGCCCAATTCAGGTTTCCGCCTGCGGTCGTGATCACCACGGCCGCCGACGCCAGCGCGAATTCGTACGACGCCCTGTCGCGCAGCTTGAGGTAAACCTGCTTGCTTCCCTTTTTGGGCGCCGGCAACGTGACGTGCGTGATGAGATCGCCTGGTTCAAGAACGGTTTCGCGGTTGGGTGTACTGCCAGGCAGAAGGTGAAAGTCACCCATGGGGACCGTGCGTGAGCCCTTTGGCCCCTGTATGTGGATGGTCGCCTCCAACGCTGCCAGCGCCACGCACATGTCCGAAGGGTTGGTCGCGATGCAATGTTCGCTGGTGCCCAGGACGGCCAGGGTGCGATTGCTGCCAGTGATAGCCGGACAACCGGTCCCGGGTTCCCGCTTGTTGCAGGGCATTGCGGTATCGCGGAAGTACACGCAGCGTGTTCGCTGCAGCAGATTGCCGGCGGTGGTGGCCATGTTGCGGATCTGCGCCGAGGCGCCTTGCAGGATCGCCTGCGACAGAACCGAATAGTCCTTTTGCACCTTGGCATGATTCGCCAGATCTGCGTTGCGGACCATTGCACCGATCCTCACGCCGCCATCGGATGTAACTTCAATCTTGTCGAGTGGCAGGCGATTGATATCGAGCAAGCGCGCCGGCGTCTCGACGTTCAGCTTCATCAGATCGATCAGCGTGGTGCCGCCGCCCAGGAAGCGCACATCGGCGCCTTGCTGCGCCGTTTTTGATTGCGCGGCGGCTGCGATCGCCGCCGCCTGATCTGCTGGACGGATGAACTCGAAAGTATGCATCGAGAAACTCCTGCGCTAAGCGCGATTGCGGACCTGCTGGATCGCCGCAACGATGTTGGCATAGGCCCCGCAGCGGCAGATGTTGCCGCTCATGAATTCCTTCACGTCCGCATCGCTGGGGCCGCATGGCTCTTTGAGCAGTGCTACTGCCGACATGATCTGCCCTGAGGTGCAATAACCACACTGGTATCCGTCGAAGTTGACGAACGCCGCCTGCATGGGATGCATTGCCTCGGGCGTGCCCAGGCCTTCGATGGTGGTGATCTCTTCTCCATCGTGCATGACAGCGAAGTTGAGGCATGAAAGCACGCGCCGGCCGTTCACGTGCACGGTGCATGCGCCGCATTGCCCGTGGTCGCAACCCTTCTTCGTTCCAGTTAGAGCCACGGTCTCGCGCAGGCAATCCAGAAGCGTCGTCCGAGGGTCGACGCGAAGTTGGCGGGCCTTGCCGTTAATGCGCAAGGTAATGGGGACGGCACCTGCAATATTCGGCGCCTCCGCAGTTGCTGCGACCGAACCGCTTTGGTCGGCGGTGCCGATCGCGTCCGCCGGCACGCATGCCGCAATGACGGTAGCTGCCGCGGTACTTCCTGTGTTTAGGAGAAATTTCCGGCGGGTCGGCTTGGACGGGCCCGGCTGTGGATCGTGTGGCATAGGGTCTCCGTTTCGGGGCAACAGCTTAGCGAAGCAGTAACCAACTGTCCACCTTGGCGGAAATGAAAAGTGAAGGCCTTGAGAGAAGTCGCTCGTTTGTGAAACTTCGTCTCCTTATGGTGGGCTTTCTTTCTTCCACGAGGTTCCGGACGAAAAAGCTCACATCTCTCACACGCGCAGCTCCGTGCGGTACCATTCGCTACTCGGTATCCTGATCAAGTCACGTTGTAATTCAGCAGACACTGCTTACGGAGGAATCATGATTCCACGTTTTCTCGCTGTCGCGATTTTTGCAGTCGGAGCGGTTCTCAGTCATGCACAGCCGTCGTTGCCCTCCAGCTTTAAGGCAAAGACGATCCAGAGCCCGGAAGGAGCGGACATCTTCGTGCGCTGGGGAGGCAAGGGGCCTGTGGTGGTGCTGCTCCACGGATATGCAGAAAACAGCGACTCCTGGGCCCCGTTGGCAGCAGATCTGATGAAGGACCACACCGTGGTTGTGCCCGACCTTCGTGGAATCGGGCGGTCATCGAAACCCGCGGGCGGCTATGACAAGAAGACGCAGGCCAAGGACATTCGTGCCGTCGTGACCGCGCTGGGATACGACCGAAGCGCGGTTGTCGCCCACGATATCGGCAACATGGTGGCTTACGCCTACGCGGCCACATACCCGGAGAAGGTCGAGCGCTTGGTTGTAATGGACGCGCCGATTCCAGGAATCGGGCCCTGGGCTGAAATTCTGCAGAATCCGGGAGTATGGCACTTCAACTTTCACGGGCCGGATGCCGAGCGGCTGGTGGCTGGCCGCGAACGCATCTACCTTGATCGCATATGGAATGACTTCACCGGCGATCCCTCCAAGCCCGATGAGGCGACCAGGAATTTCTTTGCCGCCACTTACGCGCAGCCGGGAGGAATGCGCGCCGGATTCGCCCAGTTTGCCGCATTTTCTCAGGATGCCGCGGACAACAGAATCTTTGAGCAGGTAAAGCTGCCCATGCCAGTGCTCGCGGTTGGTGGCGAGAAGTCGTTTGGTCCGTTACAGGCAGTGATCATGCGCAACGTGGCAACTAATGTTCGCGAGGCGGTCGTGTCGGGCTCCGGACATTGGCTGATGGAGGAGAGCCCGGCCTACACAGTCACCCTGATTCGCAACTTCCTCGACTCTCCCCAAGCTGCGGTGGCTGTCGCCACCAGCCGCAGCGATCCCGGAGAAAAGCGCCTCACACCCGCCGAGTACAAGTTTCCGCAGCAGGGCAATCCAGGCACTGGAAGTTCCGGGGTAGGCGGAATTGAGACCGTGGTACTCAAGGGTGATCCGAATCAGGCAGGTTTGTACACCATTATGCTGCGCGTGCCTGCGCATACAAAAATCGCAGCGCACTCCCATCGCGACGACCGGATAGCAACCGTCATCTCCGGCACTTGGAACATCGGGTACGGAGACAGCTTTGACCAGGCAAAACTTAAGAGTCTCCCCGCAGGCAGCTTTTACACTGAACCGCCCGGCCGGAACCATTTTGCAGCGACGGGCGACGAGGCGGTTGTAGTCCAGATCACCGGGTTCGGCCCCTCGTCAACTGTCTATTTCGATCCTGCACAAGACCCTCGCAAGCCACGCAAATCCGAATAGCGATTGCATCCAGATCATTCCCACACCGTGCATCCCCGCACGCCGAATGAAACCATTGCCCTGGCTTTATATACCTTGACACGTATATGCTATATGGAGTATATGAAGAGCGTGGACTCTGTGTTCGAAATCATTGCCGAGCCTCGCCGCCGTGCGATATTGAGCCTGCTGGTCTCGTCACAACAGTCGGTGGGAGAGATCGAGCGTCAACTTCGTATGCCGCAGCCGACTGTGTCAAAGCACCTGCGCGTGCTGCGCGATGCCGGTTTCGTCGAATCCACGGTGGACGCACAGCGCCGTCTCTACCGGCTGAAACCTGAACCACTTCAGGAACTCGATGCCTGGCTGGCTCAGTTCCGTCGGTTCTGGTCTGCTCACCTGGATGCTCTCGAACGCCACCTCGACCGCATGGATAAATCAACACCAACGAAAAGGAAGACAAGGAAAAGAAGATGACCGATCGCGAGCAGTACACACCCGGCCCGGCCAGCGGGGCGCAGGTACGAAAGGACCGGGGACAAAAGGACGAAGACAAGTGGACGCTCATTCTCGTCCGTGAGCTGCGCCACTCCCCGGAAAAAGTCTGGCAGGCGCTAACCGACCCCGCGCATCTGCGCGAGTGGGCGCCCTTCGACGCCGATAGGAGCCTGGGTACGGTTGGAACCACGGTGAAGCTCACCACGGTGGGAGCGCCCGCGCTGCGCGTTACCGAAACCAAAGTGACGCGAGCCGACGCTCCCAAGGTGCTTGAGTACAACTGGGGTGGCTTCGATATGCGGTGGGAACTCGAAGCCTTTGGTGGCGGCACGCGCCTGACGCTGTGGACCAACATCGATCGCCGCTTCATTTCAATGGGTGCTGCCGGGTGGCACATTTGTTTCGATGTTCTGGATCGCCTTCTCAGCGGAACTCCCATCGGTCGCATCGTCGGCCCCGACGCCATGAAATTCGGCGGCTGGCAGCGGCTGAACGCCGAGTACGCCAAGCAGTTCGGCGTTGCAACGCCGAACTGGGCGCCTAAGAGCGGACAAATCGTGAATCGAGAGGGATCGCACTGATCATGAAAGATGCGACGAGACGTTCGATTTTTCGCTGGATTCACCTCGTCTTTGCCATTCCGATAGTCGGTTATATTTATAGTCCGTTTGAACAAATTCCAAACTACGCCCGACCTACTCGGTTTTTCTTCGTTCCTGTAATGGTCCTTTCGGGATTATGGATGTGGAAAGGCCATGTCCTTCGACGACTTATTTCGAAAAAATCGGCCGAGTGATTGCATGTGCTGTCGCGCCGGGAAGTCCGGCGAGAGCGCGACCAATTATCGCCTTTATCGCGTCTCGCGCGACTTCATGAACCAGAAGAGGCTTCCACTTGCGGAGGTTGCAGGTTACGCTGAGCGCAGCGAATCAAGCAGTTTTGGGACAGGAGATAGAGATGAAGAGCGTCCTTTCTGCAGCGGCTGCCGCGGTCACAATCGTTGCGGCAGTTGCATGGGGAACAAGCTTGGCCGAACGGAGCAGGAAGGAGATTGTCGGGTTAACTGCGAACGAAGTACGGTGGTTCACGCCCCCTTACTATAACGACGGAAGACAGCGAGCGCAGCTGGTCGGCGACTCCAGCAAAGGCGGCACTTGGATCGATCGAGTGAAAATACCTGGCGGTGGGCGTGTCCTTGCGCATACGCACCCGCAAGAGGAACTAGTTACGGTGATCGAAGGCACTTGGTATCTGGGCGAGGGAGCGAAATTCGACTCAGCGACGCTAAAAGGCTACCCAGCAGGTAGTTTCATCGTCATTCCAGCCGGCGTCCCTCATTTTGTCGCAGCGAAGGAAGGTACCGTTGTCGTTCAGCTAAGCGGCATCGGAAAATTCCAAACTGACTACCTGGAGAAATAATCCTTTGAACTATTCAACTGCGAATCCAAGAGTATGACCAACATGAAGAGCAACAAAAAGGCGTTGTCACCAGAACAACGTAAAGAACTACTCAGAGCATTGAAAGCCCGTTTTGAGAAAAACATGAGCCGCCATAAAGGTCTTGAATGGGCTCAAGTACAAGCTAAGCTGGAAGCTAATGCTGAAAAACTGTGGTTACTCAATGAAATGGAAAGAACTGGCGGTGAACCGGACGTTGTGTGCCACGACAAAAAGACGGGCGAGTACATTTTTTATGATTGTTCAGCGGAAAGCCCTAAAGGCCGCAGAAGTGTTTGCTACGACCGTGAAGCGCTGGAGTCAAGGAAAGAACATAAACCAAAAGATAACGCCATTGATATGGCAGCTGCCATGGGCATTGAGCTTTTAACGGAAGAACAATATCGAGAGTTGCAGAAACTCGGAAATTTCGATGCGAAAACGTCAAGCTGGGTGAAAACACCTTCTGATATCAGACAACTCGGCGGCGCCCTCTTTTGTGATCGCCGGTACGACACTGTCTTCGTGTATCACAACGGTGCGGAATCTTACTATGCCGCTAGGGGGTTCCGTGGCTGGTTAAGGGTCTAGGTTTTGCATGCCAGCACATCAAACAGTCGGTGCCGATCAAGGCTTCTGGCAAAGCTCCCGGTTGCAAACGCAAGCGTAAACCACCTGCAGAACGCATCGGTGGATCTCCTGCACCGGCGTGCTGACAGCTCAATAACCTAAAAGGCAGCGATGACGCTTTGTGCGCTTTAAGCGATCAGAAGAAATGGCGGGGACGACGGGACTCGAACCCGCGGCCTCTGCCGTGACAGCCAAGCATTTGCTCGTAACAAACTGAAACTACGCGACACGGATGGCTTCCAACGTCGCGTTCAGAGCACTGGGAAACAATTGCTGGACCATAATTGGACCATAATTTCCCTGTTCTTTTGCATCGGCGCATTCGTCAAATTTCCTGTCCCAATTCCGCTGGCGTTCAATGTCCGGATTGCCGACAATTCAGTACTATTGTCAATGTCTCCGCATCACAAGGCGTTTCGGGCTATTTGGTGGAACTTATGATTCTCTCCGGATGTAGTCGATTCGCGCTTTAGGAAGCTTCTCTGGCCTCGATCTTGCTTAACGACGGCCTGAGTAGATCCGCGAGCCGCATGTTCCGTAGCAATTCCACACGGGCACGGTCGGCAACACCATTGACGATCTCGGCTCCGTCGTTAGCAGGATCAATATGCACTCGGAAGGGACGAGTGCCGAAGGGCATATCGACGACCTTCACGATAGCCTTCGCAACGTCCAACGCATCTGCATCCGGCGCCGCTGTCAACTCAAATCCTTTCATGATCTCCTTTCCCAGACTAGCAGTCGGTCCCGACTCATACTCTTTCAACCGCGCCTTATCTTCCGGTGATCCGGCGTGGGCGAAATGATTTGTACCAGACGTGAACGCACCGGGAACAATAATCGTGGTTTCGATGTTCCATCGTGCCAGTTCCCCCGCATAGCTGACGGCGAGGGCATCCATGCCAGCTTTAGCGGCAAAATATGGAGCCAGGTAGGGCGGAGCTCCTCCGCGAGTGCTGGTGCTGCCAACCCAAAGCACCAAACCCTTGCCCTGTTGGCGCAGCACCGGCAAAGCAGCGCGGTTCAAACGCTGGGTGCTCAGCACGTTGATGTCGTAAAGCTCTGCAAGCTGCTCCGGTGTAAAAGCCTCGGCGGGGCCAAAGACCATGTGTCCAGCGTTGTGAATCACGACATCAAGGCGCCCGTTCTCGATCACGATACGTTGGATCGCCGCATCCACCGATTCCTGCGAAGCAACATCCAGTTCGATGGGACGGAGATCAACCTTATTCTCTGCCGCGAACTTCTTTGCCGCTTCGACTTGTGGCACATTTCGGCCAGTGGTTTCGCGCATGCTGGCGTACACGACTTGTCCAGCCTTCGCCAGTTCGTGAGCGGTCAGTTGGCCGAAGCCGCTCGATGCTCCTGTGATCACGATTACCTGTTTCATGACTGACTCCTCTGTCTACCTTGGTGTCTCGTGTGTCTTTGGAAGGTTCCGAACTCCATTCAGTAGACAAAGCCGCCGTTGGGGCGCACAACCTGGCTGTTGATCCAGCCCCCCTCAGGACCAGCAAGGAATGACACCACATTTGCCATGTCTTCTGGTTGGCCGAGTCGTTCGAGCGGATTCATCTTCTTTAATTCGTCGATCCGTGCGTCGCTCTTGCCTTTCAGGAACAGCTCCGTTTGCACCTGGCCCGGCGCCACCGCATTGACCGTGATGTTTCTGCCACGCAGTTCGTTGGCAAGCACGTGAACCAGGCCCTCGACTCCCGCCTTGGAAGCGATGTAGGCCCCATAAGTCGGGAATGACTTGGCGAGAACACTGCTGGAAAAAGCCATGATGCGACCACCTTCGAGAACATGTTGTGCCGCCTGCGCGAATACCAGGAAGGTTCCGCGCAGGTTGGTCTCGATCACCTTGTCGAAGGCGGCCACGTCTCCGCTGGCAATCGGAAAGAGCGGCATGATGCCTGCACAGTGAACCACCACATCGGGCCTGCCGAAAGCGTCGATTGACTCTTTGAAGAGCCTCTCCACGTCTTCTGCCTTTGCCACATCGGCTTGCGCAGCGATGCCCTGTCCGCCTGAAGCCTTGATCTCTGCGACAACTGCTTGTGCTGGAGCTGGTTTTCCCGCGTAATTTACGACCACCGAAAATCCATCTCTAGCCAGTCGTTTTGCGATCGAGCTTCCGATTCCACCAGACGCGCCGGTGACAATCGCGCTCTTCGTTGGTGAATTTGTCATAGCTAGATTCTCCTTTTTTTAGTATTCGACCCATTCCGTAAAGTGTGCGCCCAGGGCTGTACGCCGGGCGGTCAAACCGTCGTAGTAATCAGCCCAGTCAGCAATCTTGCCGTTATCAGTACGTACGATCGAGACTCCAGCTATCGAAATAGGAATTCTTCTGGTTAGTCCAGTGTAAAAAGGCTCGGTGATAGTGACTTGAAGCGTCCACTGCGTGATCACATGCTCGCCGCTAACGAACGTCTGGTCGGCCTGCAGAAAGGAATCTGGATAAAACTCCCGTGTTTTCCGGAAGAATTCGGTCAGACGCTCTTTGTCGGTAAACTCCAATCCAATGCCGTGATCCTTATACCGGAAATTCGTGGTGAAACAAGCGACAGCGTCCTCAATCTCTCCTTGGTTTAGCTGCCTCAGCACCGCCGATACGACTTGCGGCGATAACGTCTGAATTAATACTTCACTCATCCTGATCTCCTTTCATCTACATCTCTCAGGACTGTGTCTCGTTCCTAGTTGCGTTTACGCTGCTAAACCAGGGTCGTACCGCCATCGACCACAACGGTCTGGCCGGTGCCGAAACCTTCTTTCATCAAGAATAGGTAGGCTTGCGCAATGTCATGAGCTTCGCCGACTCGCCCCATAGGCAGCCGCTTGCCGACGCTTTCAAAGAGCTGCTGCCTTTCTGATGAGTTCATGTTCTGCCACAGGTTCGTGCGGACGACTCCAGGGGACACAGCGTTAACCCGGATCGGTGCCAGCTCAACGGCCAAGGCACGTGTTAACGCTTCGATCGTTCCGCAGACACTTGCGGCAATTACCCATCCACTCTGTGGGCGCCGGCCGGCGACTCCCGTCGTGAGAACGATCGAGCCGCCCTTTCGAATCTGCGAACCTCCATATTTGACCGTGGCAAGTGCAGACCAATAGCGGAGTTCAAATGCGTGTCTCGCCTGCTTGAGATCCGTCTCAGCAAGCACCTCCAATTGCAGGCTGTCACCTGCGGTGAAAACCAGGTGATCAAAGGCACCAACGTTCGTGAAAAAGCTTTCGATAGCCTTTTCATCCGAGACGTCAACCGCCCGTCCCTGCGCTTTTCCACCGACCGATTTAACGGCTCCCTGAACTCGTGCTGCGTTGCTGGAGACGATGACCACCTCGGCTCCCTGCGATACCGCCTCTTCGGCGACTGCCAAACCAATTCCCGACGACCCGCCCACGATGACCACCTTCTTGTTCTCGAAACCGTTTTGTCGTGGCATTGAATTCTCCGTCTGTGCAGTTTCTGTCGACGTACAGAGGTTCAGATGAGCAGACACCTGCATGCGAATCATGCATAATAGGCATGATGTCTATGCGTTTAGAGAAATTGCGTCAGGCAGATTTGAATCTTCTGGTTACGTTTGCTGCGATTGCCGAGGAGAAAAGCATAACCGCGGCAGCATCCCGACTATTGCTCAGCCAGCCAGCCGTGAGCCGGGCTCTGCAGCGCGCACGCGCGATGTTTCAGGATGATCTTCTGACTCGATCGCCAAATGGCTTCGAGCTCACATTGCGAGGTCGAAAGATTCTCGACGAGCTTGAGGGACTGCTACCAAGGATGGAGGATCTCGTTTCGCCGGCTCTGTTTGATCCCATGCGCGAGAAAAGCCATTTCCGCATTTCAGGTCCGGATAATGTTTGTACAGTCGTGCTTCCGAGCTTGTGCAGGCAGTATGCGAACGGACGCTATCAAGTACAGTTTGAATTCTGGCCTTGGCGGAGTGGCATCGCAGAACTCGTGGAACACGGGCAGCTGGATCTCGTTCTCCACATTGATGACGGGCTCCTGCCGTCGCATTTTCAGTCGGAAAGGCTCTACAAGGAGGATTGGATTTGCGCCGTGGCGCGCGACAGCCACTTTGGCGACCGGTTGACACTTAAGCAATACCTAGCCGCAAGCCACATCGTGGTTGCCACCTATGAGGGGGTGCAAACAATTCCAGACAAGCAACTGGCGGCCGTCGGTGCAAAACGCAGTTCTTGTATTCGAGTGCCTTACTTCGGCGTGGCGCTGCAATGCCTTCCCGGCACGGACCTGGTTCTTACGCTAACCAGCGGCATGACATCTGTTATCAAAAACGATCGAAGGTTGCGGCTTGTGAAGGCACCCCAAGGATTGCACGCGTTTCATTTCCTCATGGCCTGGCATCCGAGGCTCAACTCCGATCCGCGTCATTTGTGGCTTCGCGGTGCTATGCGATCAATGATCGCGGCTCTCAATTCATAAGTAAGGATTGCCGGGTGCCCCATCCTTTTTCGGAACTTCTTTTGTGGAGCAAAGGGTGGGGATTGGACTCTGCCACCATTTCAAAAGAACAGCCTGCTAAGATCAGTTTCATGAAGGGGACGAAGTTGTCGGAGCGATCAGGAATCCGCGCTGACGATCCGTTCAGTGGTCGGCACCCAACCAGTCACG
>Ga0070697_100004679_pt1 | contig 10495 bp, 10 predicted proteins | sample KBSK1501metaG_FD_65475 | JGI IMG/M metagenome (GOLD analysis project Ga0070697, IMG submission 65475) | Corn, switchgrass and miscanthus rhizosphere microbial communities from Kellogg Biological Station, Michigan, USA - KBS K1-50-1 metaG | ecosystem: Host-associated > Plants > Roots >... | reverse complement strand
TACCCCACACAAAAGAGGTCTTACAATCCATCGCCAAGCACGAGATTCAGCTCAAAGTCGTTAGGACTGTAGCTGGGGAGGCTACGCCCATCGCGAGGATTGGGCTCGAGAGGATCAGTCGAAAGACAGACTTGATTCCGACAGAAAAGCTCGGACAGATACTTGTTGGGTCTACGAAGGCGAGAATTCTCAATGAGGTAAAGACGATCGTCTGTACAAACTGCTGGAAGTACGTAGAGATGAGGAGGGTCAAGGATATTCCTGCGACCCTAGAATGCCCCGAATGCGGATCGAAGACACTGGCCGCGTTGGCGGTCTCCGACGAGGAGATGAGAAAGATTCTATCAAAGAATGGGACGCATCTTTCTGAGAGAGAAAAGAACGTTCTATCGAGAGCCGAAGAAACAGCGAAACTCGTAAACAAATACGGCAGAATTGCAGTTTACACCCTCGCGGGGAGAAGAGTGACCCCTGAAGCAGCCGCCGATATTCTCAGAAAGCACAAGAAGCCTACAATCGGCTTTTTCCAAGCGGTTATGGAAGCCGAACGAGAGGCTCTGAAGGAACGTTTCTGGTAAATCCTTCAAACAATCCTTAATTGAATGACTTTCGGCTAGCGTTCCCTACGGGACGCGCACGCGACCTGAAGAGAGCAATGAAGCTTGAACATGCTCGACCAACGATTAAATGACGCACCAAAAGCCCGAGAAGACCAGCGAGCGTTACGGAACGTTATGAATCGCGCCGATGCAGAAATTACCGTCCAGGTCGATGGGCTCAGACGCGAGTTTGACAGCAAAGAGGGCAAAGTAGTGGCTCTCGACGGTGTCAACCTTCAGGTTCGAAAGGGCGAGATCTTCGGTGTTCTGGGCCCGAACGGGGCCGGGAAAACCACTATGATCAGGATACTATCCACACTTCTACTTCCGACTGCTGGAAAAGCAGGAGTAATGGGATTCGATGTCGAGAAAGAGCCAGAGAAGATCCGAGCCGTCATCAACATGGCAAGTGGCGCAGAGAGAGCAGGTTACGATTTCATCAGTGCGCGAGGAAACCTCTGGTTCTTTTCGCAGCTCTACGGAATACCCACGGAAGAAGCGCATCGACGAATCAATGAGCTATCAGACATGCTCGGTCTTCAGAACTATCTCGACAGGAAGTTCTACGCGCTCTCCACCGGCTACAAGCAACGAGTCACCTTGGTCAGAGCATTCATCAATGATCCCAAAGTTGTGTTTCTCGACGAGCCAACAATTGGGCTGGACGTCATGACCGCGCTGAGTATACGCGAATATATTTTGAAACAAGCAAAAGAGCATGGCAGAACGATTCTGCTTGCAACACACAACATGGCCGAAGTCGACGCAATCTGCAACCGGGTCGCGATCATTGACAAAGGCAAGATACTCGCTTGCGATACACCCGCTGCGCTGAAAAGATCTCTCGGAGCACCTTCGCTTGTCTTAGAGGTCTCACCCATTCCAGCTCCGGGAAGCCTGGAAACAATAGGAAAACTTGAGGGCGTCAAGGGTTTCACATCATCAGTCGATGAAGAAAGAGGACTGTCACGAATCCAAGTCGTCGTTGACGGAGATCGAACCGCCCAATCCGTGATCGACTCGATTCGAGAATCAGGCATGACGGTCGTATCAAACTGGAGACAGCAGGCAACACTAGAGGAGGTCTTCGTCGCCCTAGTCGGCAGAGGGTTCAGGGAGAGAGAGCATGAAGCTGCATAGTAACCCGTGGCTCAGAACTGCTTACGCCCGATTATGGGTCAGGGCAAAGAGCATCTACGGAGAACCCCTCTGGGTAGCCGTCAACATCGGCTTCCCATTCTTCACAAGTTTCTCCTTAACGATGGTCTACAGAGCCTACGGGCTCAACTCGTTCACAGGATTCGCCATCTTAGGCGGAGTAATGATCTCCTTTTGGGGGAACGTCCTGTGGTCGATGGCCAGCCAGTTCAACTGGGACAAGCAAGTCGGACTGTTCGAGATCTACATCACTTCCCCCGCCCCGATCTCAGCGATTCTAGTCGGAATGTCCCTTGGCGGGATTCTCGGAACCGCACCTTCCGCAGCCATGGTCGCAATCCTCGGCTGGCTAATCTTCCATCCGCCCATCAACGCCATCTGGCCTGCCGTTATCTCTGTCTTTGCTCTTACTCTTGCATCACTCTATGCGATGGGAATGGCATTATCCTCGCTTTACTTGGCATACGGCAGAGAGGCAGATTCTGTAAATGAGGCCCTCCACGAGCCTGTGTCTCTTATCTCAGGGGTATACTTTCCCTCGACTGGAGGATTCTCCCCGTTTCCTCTTGCCGTCCAGGCAGGCGCATCCCTCATTCCTCTCACATTGGGAATGGATGCACTAAGGAGAACGCTGTTTTTCGGCCAAGGATTCGGAGAACTCTACCTAGACCTTGAGTTGCTAGCTCTTGCCGTTATGGGAGTGGTTCTCCTCTTCGCGTCCTCCAAAGCGTTGAAATTCCTTGAGAACAAGGGCAGAAGGACAGGAACAATTGCGGTGAGACAGCGATGAGCATTCGCGCCATGGTAGCATCGATAAGGGTTGGATGGTACAGAGAGTTCAACTGGACCAACCCTCTCACGGGATTCTCCCTCAGGACTGTTGGTCCTCTCGCCAGCGTTATTGCTGCTTCAACAGTCTACTATGTGGGCTCAACCAATAACATCCCGCCCAGCTTTGACCCAAGTCGACTCGCTTTCATCCTTATCGGGGCGGCGCTATATGCGCACGTTGCAGCTTACTCGTGGGTTCCTACACTTGCTATCGCAGAAGGAAAATGGACCTATGTGTTCCCGCAAGTCTACATCTCTCCACATTCATCGCTGCCTTACTTGACTGGCAGGACCCTTGCCTCGTTCGTCACGTCAACAATGACTGTTATCGTATCTCTTGTCTTGTCCTTCTACGTCTTGTCGTCAGTCTTTCATACGGATATTCCTTTCATGGTGAACCCATTGTCTGTCAGTCTACTTTTTCTTGCAATGCTGGTGAATATTCTTGCCGCCCTTGGCCTGGGACTCTTGCTCAGCGCATATGCACTATTTGCGACGAAATTCGAATGGGCACTTCCCACATACGTCGCCGGGCTCCTTATGGTTTTTTCGGAAGCTCTCTTTCCAGTCTCGTTCCTAGGGCCACTCTCTCCAATCGCAAACGTCTTGCCATTTACTGAATTCATGAGAGCCTCTCGCCAAGCCATGATTCAAGGAGGAACCGTTTACTCGTACTTCTCCTATCTCGGATTAGCAGCCCTCGGAGGCATCATCGTCCTTGCATTGGGCTTTCTTGCCTTCAGGTACGCTGAGAACAGAGCGAGACGGCTAGGCGTCATCGACAAGAAGACTGCGTAAGACCAGTGCTATTACAAGCGGAGAACCTTGGTTGCCGCCTCGAAAGCATCTTTCCATCCGCCAGCTTTGTAGGCTCGCAGACACTTCAGAAGTTCTTCCTTGTCCACCGGACCCAGCACCCTAACCATTTTCTTGGCGATGCTGCCCCCGATAAACAGGTATTGAGCTAGAGAAGTGAAATTGCCCGGGCGTCTCATCAAACTGGCGGACTCAAAATCCAGAATCCGAGGAATGTCGTCGTTCGATATGATGACATTCTTGTGTGCCCGGCTGAGTTCTCCGTGATCGAGCCCGTAGGCATCCATTCGCAGACACTGTTCCAGTAAGGGCCTCACTACACTTCTGACCCGCGCTCTTCGCCCTCTGCCCTTGAGGCTGTCGAGCCATAGTGGAAGGGACAAGCCTTCGACCAGTTCCATCGCCAGGATGTCCGCGGTGCCACCCAAGCACTTGGGTCCCACGTTCTGAGAATTGGCGATCTTGAGAAGTTCTGCCTCGTGAACTAAGCTCGGGCGTCGCGCATCGACTCGTCGGATCTTGACTGCGATGCGTTGATTACCTCTCATCCCGATGACGACGATTCCTACGACCCCCTTCCCAAGAATGGAAAGGCGATCGGTTTTTAGCCGGCCTTGAAAATCTAGTCCAGTTATCTTCAGCTGCTTTAGCTGTCGAATTCGGGACTCGACCTCGTCTGGGTCGCTGCTAGGGTATGCTACGAGACGATTGTAGGGCGGTTTTGCTAGGGAGGATAGCGGTGCTAGTGATGGGTTTTGAGCCAAGCAGGCTTCGCCGCCAAGAATTCCGATAGTGCTTGGTCAAAACCTTCTCGTCCAAGCAATGAGAGAATTTTCTTGTTCTCCAGAACTCTCGCATTCTGCCGAAAAGATCGGTTCAGCTGCTCTGGGATGGCTAGCCCGAGCCTTGGATCTTTGAGGGCTGCAGATACGAGTTGTTTGATCGTAAGGATTCGTCGTTTCTTGTCGACGACCCATCGATCAGCTTCGATCCAAGGACCGCGAGTGGTATCTTTCGCGTCCTGGTGTCGATCTAGGAATCCCTGACTGTCTTCTGGCTTCGAAACGGGTGGACCTTGCCGCAACTGGACTCCGGTGAGAGTTGAAGTGTCTAGCTCGAAGAGGATCCCGATGGATCGTCGTTCGTCGCTCCAGATTGTCGACCTGATGGGATGGAAATCCTGTCGGGTCATCAGTTCTGTCAGCGATTTCTCGATTTTCAATAGTTGCCCCCAGAGAACGTCAGGCACTATCTGAGGATGTTCGAAAAACGTGACTGCGGTATCCCTGTTTTGACGATCCAATAGTTTGGAAAATTGTGCTTTGGTTTCCCGTTTATGTTTCGCGGGGAAGAAGTACCATGTGCCGGGGTTCTTCTGAAGTTCTCTGGAAGCTGCCACGAATCCCCATAGCTTATCGTCCCTGACTGCGGCGGCTAGGTTTCGATTCGGGTCTACTGGGTCGACCACGACCAATGGAGAAATGAACTCTCGGGCTCTAGAACCTTGACTTCCAGAAGGCTTTTCGAGTTCTAGAAAGATGACGGGCCTCCATTTCGAGGCTCGGTCGAGTACCTGGAGAAACGATTGATAATGTAGGATCAGAGTTTCGACGAGCATTCCGCTGAATCCTCCAACCCTGATCTCTGCGCCATAGGATCGGATGCCTTTCAGGAACCGTTTCAGGAGCCGGGCTTCAAGCCGCATTTCGGGTGTAAGGTGCTCTCTCATGAACTCCGTGTGAAAGGGTGTCCTGTCGGTCGCGCTCTTCCACTGGCCTTTTTCCACAGAATAGCAAGGGACTACATTGATCCTCACGCCGTCAATGTGGAATTCCAGATAGGGATGCTCGGCATAACGATCGATAGTCTTAGCTTCGATTCCCTTTCGAATTGCTGGGAGAACTTTCTCGGTCCATTCCCGCCTGTCCATGCTGAGAGGAAAGCTTGCGAAGATGTCCAAATCGGCCTCGCCGCTCAGCCAAGTGTCCCGGGCGTAGGACCCTTGGATCGAGACCTTCCCTCCAAATCCCGCCCCGTCCAAGATACTCTGAACTTGGCCTTTCAATCGCTCTGCCAATTGCGACATTCGTTTCCTTTCAGCCCCACTTGGAACAACTCTCTTGGCAACCTGGTCCAAGACGGTTTGAATCGGAGTCGGCATCGACAGATTCACTGCTAGGAATTAGTATTTGAAAGTGGACCAATGGCCGCCTACTGTGACCGCGGAGGAACTTCCAGCAAGGTCGAGTACTTCGGTCCCGAACTCGAGAGGATGCTCCGTTTAAGTCGGATTCTGTCCACATTGATTGTGCCGAAACTCTCATCGCTTAGACGCCGAAGAAGACTCGCAATTTCGTCTCGCTTTCTGCCTGACCGCACTCGAGCTATTGTAATATGCGGACTGAACGGGCGGTTTTCTCGCCGGAAGCCGAGACTGGACAATAGCTTCTCGACCTGCTCGTAGATCTTCTCGACTTGACTCCAACCCTCGTTCACGCCAACCCAGATTACATTCATGCGGTTGAGATTTGGAAAGGCGCCGGCTCCTTTGATCTCCGCCGTGAACGCTGAAAAGATGACCTGTTGTAGGGAGGACTTGATTTCGCCGAGTCTAGGCGCGGACACGTTTCCTAGAAATTTCAACGTGAGATGGATGTTCTCGCGCTCGACAGGTTTCAAATCTCCACCCAACGATTGCAGAGATGACAGGATCGATGCTATTCGGGATAGAATCTGTTGATCTTCGAGGTCTATCGAGATGAAGCTACGGACTTGTTCCCCTGACAAATCGTTGTCGGAGATAATCGCCTCGATTTTTAAGAGCTATAACACTCTCTGCGCCAAGCTCTCCCGAGACCTGCATGGACAAAGCGAAGTCGAAGACGATTATTGTAGTGGTTGGAATGCCTGGCGCTGGCAAGAGCCTCGCGTCTAGTGTTGCGGCGAAGCGCGGGGTTCCCGTATTCGTATCCGGCGACATTATCAGGGCGGAAGCGAAGCGAAAGAAACTATCGCCTAGCAGAGAGAACCTCGGCAGGTTGATGCTGAAGATCAGAGAGGAAGAAGGGATGGGCGCGGTCGCCAAACGGTTGGCTCCGCTCATAGACAAGATTGACAAGACCCAATTCGTGTATGAAGGTGCCAGAAGCGTAGAGGAGATTGAGGAGCTGAACAAGAAATACCATGTCTTCACCATCGCCATTCACGCTTCTCCGAAGAGCAGGTTCCGCAGACTCCAAAAGAGAAGAAGATCGGATCGTCCCAGAAACTGGACAGACTTTCTAGAACGCGACAATCGAGAATTGAAGGTTGGAGTTGGAAGACTTATCGCCATTGCTGACAGGGTTGTTGAGAACGAAGATACGAAGAATGACCTCAAGAGGCGAACAGGACGTCTACTGAGAACACTTCCGAACTGACATTCACCCTCCATAGCGAAACCGAGGTCCGCCCAACGGAGGACCCCGAGAAAGTCAAGAAGGCGGTTACCAATATTCTGCGAGGAGAAGTCGAAGTTCGACAATTAGACGAGTGGAGTGGGAAAGTGATTGTCGACGGAAAGAATGAGTCCTCCCTCGAAAGGTTTCGGATGATTATTCAGCGTGACAGAATCCGGGCAGCGGCGAGATCAATCTTGAGGCGATCTGTTCACGGCAATCGAATAGTCTTCTTCCTCAACAAACAGGCTGCCTATGCTGGTCACGTATCTTTCTCTGCGCCAGAGGGCGAATCGCCCCTGGGTCCAATACAGGTGATCGTTGAAACCGATGACCTGGAACAATTGATCAATTGGCTTGCCCCTCAGCTGGAAGAACGAAGAAGAGAATAGAATCCGAAGATGCGCTTGGCACTTCTACTTCGAGCGCTTGAGGGATAAGACCATCAAGTCTTTCGGAACTAGGGTTGCTTTGAAGACACTTCTCGCCTGTTTGAGAAGAATCGAGTCATCTCTTGTAACAGCGCTTATGTGGACTAGTGCGAGTTTGCTGACCCGGGCAGCCTTTGCTACTCTGGCGGCCTCTCTTGCTGTCGAATGAAAGTACTCTTTCGCCTTGTCCCGTCTATCTTCGGCAAAGCCTCCGTCATGCATGAGAAGATCCGCTTCTCTTGCTAGCGTTTTCACCTCTTCAGAAGGACGAGTGTCAATAGCGTACACAATCTTCAGGCCTGGACGGGGTTCCTCGATAACCTGACGAGGCGTCACGGTCTTTCCTTCGGCATTGACTTCCTTGCCCATCTGAAGCTGCTTCCATAACGGGCCCTCTGGAACGCCTAGCCGCTTTGCTTTCTCAGGGTGAAATCTACCCGGTCGATCATTTTCAACAATAGCGTAGGCTAGGCACACGATATCATGCGTTGCCTTCGTCGTTTTGATTGTGTAAGCGCTCTTCGATATTTCCGCTCCTGGTTTCAGCTCTGTGACTCGTACTGGAAAGTTTGCAGCGAAACCCAACGTTCGACGCAGGGAGCCTAGATAGGCGGAGATCCCCTCGGGACCATAAAGCTCGAGCGGCTTGTCCCTGATCAAGGAGGACATTGTCTGAAGAAGTCCAGGTAATCCAAGAATGTGATCCCCGTGCAAGTGTGAGATCATGATCGACATGGGACGATTGAATCCGAGTCCCGCATGCATCATCTGACGCTGGGTCCCTTCCCCGCAGTCGAAGAGGAAGAGTTCTCCATCTCGCCGCAGAGCCACGGCGGGTAACCCCCTTTCCTTCGTGGGAAGACTGCCCCCGGTGCCGAGAAAGATCACATCAATCCCCGCGGGCATTTAGTCAGCTCCTACCACTAGAATCTCCCTCGTCAAGCTTCTGTGAACGTATAGCTCGTGACGATCAAATACCTTGAACCCCAGAGACTCAGCCAGATCGACTGCACCAGTTCCCAGCGGGGAGGCGAACACGACTTTCCCCCCGGATGAGAGGATCATCTTTGCCTGAGGCAGGAAGCTCGCGAGAATGTCTTTTGTTGTCGATTTGAGGGTTGAAGCTCCCGTCCCGTATGGCGGGTCAGTAGCGATAGCGTCCGCGTTGCGCAAAGGAAGATTCCTCGCATCTCCTCTGATGAGGCCGTAGGATTTTAGGCCAAAGTGAGCTAGGTTTCTTCGAGCCGATCGAACCATTCTCGAGAGAGCATCGACCCCCACAACGTTACAGCCTAGAAGGCTGGCCTCTATCGCGATACCACCCACGCCGCAAAAGGGGTCGAGAAACGTTTCCCCATCTCTCACTTCCGATAGATTCACTAGACAACGGGCAATTTTCGGGGGCATTGTGCTGGGATGGAATACGGCTCTTTTACGCGGGCGTCGCCGATGAATACTGCCTTTCGGACGCTGATGTATGATGAGTCCAAGGTGGAAGAGCGACCCTGCGAGGATTCCTCGAAAAGGCTTCTTCGGAGATCGAAGATCGACCTTTGCGCCGGTCTTTTCTGCGAGTAGTTTTCCTAGATAGCCTTCTAGGTGTACTCTTGAGAGTTCTTTGGAGACACCGCCGAACCTCAGCATCCGTATGCTAAAACTGTCCTCCGAGGAAAGGAATGGTTCAAGGTTAGCGAGCTCAACCTCCCTCTTGATACTAGCTAGATTATCGTCAGTGTGAAGGACTTCCTCTCCCATCTCGTCAACATACGCCCCTCGACTCGCGATCGATTCCAGTCTGGCCCGGTCCGCTTCGATCTCGATAAGCTTGTAGAAGCTGCCGACAATTTTGTGTTCGATTGCATAGGCGTGAAGAATCGCCTTGAGTTCTGCGAGGGGCAGCGTGGGATGCTCTCCCGATAATATGAAGAAGAATCGCGCAGAGTTCCCGGCCATGGAATAGTGGAATGTCGCGAACATATATACGGAACCTCCTCGCCCCGCAACTTTCTCCACCGGAGAATTGGCCGTTGCGACGTTCCAAAGGCTTCAGGACCAAGACTAGGACCCTCATCAGCAGGAAGCCCCGTGACAGAGGCAAACAACCTCTTGGGAGACTGCTTATCCCGTATGCTCCGGGTCAGACGGTCAGAATCATGATCAACCCAGCGGTTCAGAAGGGGATGCCACACCGCCGGTATCACGGCCGCGTTGGGAGGGTTGCGGAGAAGCGTGGGCGAAGCTATGTTGTTGAGGTAGGCGGGACGAAAACGCCCCGGATCATCATAGCTAGGCCTGAGCACATTACCCCCCTTGAGGAGTCGAGCTGATGGCAAGAAAGATTCTCCAAGAGAAAATAGTTACAAACTCGGAGGCGCAGGAGATCTTGGGAAAGGTCAAGGAGGAAGAGCTTGGAGAGTTCCAGCGCCGGACCCTTGATTATGCACGAAAGTTTTCTAAGATTCCGGCAGATAAGGGCGAGAAGCTTGTGGAGGAGTTGTCGTCAAAGCTCCAGTTGGATAGGAATGACGCTATCCAGATCGTGAACTCGCTTCCAAAGACGATCGAGGAGCTTAGAGCGGTATTGACAGTAAAGGGCAGGTTCGTGAGCACGGACCAGCTTAACGGTATTCTGGAAATTATGAAGCGGTATGTCTAGTCGATAGAAACTTCTGACCGATACGCAATTAAGGAGAAAAGGTAGGGTTCAGAAAGAGCCCCAATGATTCTCAATCACCCTAGGAGTGCTCGACGTAGGTCTACTACGCGGTTAGAGATGTTCTGAGGGAGAATGTGGGGAGCTACCCTTGGCGATTCACGAAGACGAGTATCTGCAGAGGAGACATGTCTACGAGGAGCATGCGTATGTCCTAGACTTTCTTCCGTACGGTCGATCTTCGGAGAAGTCGAGACATCTGGCGGTGCCAACGGTTCAGATTATGGGCGAACAGTTCTTCACGTTGCTAGAGGCGGAGCTCAAGATTGGCGCTACGGTGCTGGTTCACGAGCGAATCTACATCGGGCGTGATCGCAGAGAGAAGGTTGACAGAATTCTCACTAGAATCAGCTACGATCAGCTAACGGCGAACGCGAAGGCGGAGATCGTCCCCTTGATATCGGAACTGGTAAAGACTCAGGAGAAGAGGTTTGTAGAGTTTTTCAATAATTCGCAGCCTGTAACGCCGCGGATGCATTCGCTTGAGTTGTTGCCGGGTATTGGTAAGAA
>Ga0070697_100004677_pt1 | contig 10497 bp, 11 predicted proteins | sample KBSK1501metaG_FD_65475 | JGI IMG/M metagenome (GOLD analysis project Ga0070697, IMG submission 65475) | Corn, switchgrass and miscanthus rhizosphere microbial communities from Kellogg Biological Station, Michigan, USA - KBS K1-50-1 metaG | ecosystem: Host-associated > Plants > Roots >... | reverse complement strand
GCCGTCATTGAGCGGGCGCTGAGCTTGAATCGAATCGGGCCGCACTGCATATAGATGATGGGATGATGTCCATCTTTCCGCTCTGGAGTTGCTGTCAATCCGACGACGTACTTTGCTTTCACCTGCCTCATCACCTGCTCAAAAGTAAACGCCGACAGATGGTGACACTCGTCAACAATCACTTGACCATACTCTGCCACGAAGTCTTTCACCCCTTCCTTGTGGCGGGCGCTTTGAAGAATGGCAATATCTACACAGCCGCTGCGCTTGGCTGCACCTCCCCCGATTTGGCCGATTGACTTTGCGGGAAGACCGAGAAACATTGCCAGTCTCGCATGCGCAATCCACGAGCCGCTTGACAACGCCGTTAACTTTGCAATATAAAGTAGACAGCCACGCGAGTGTCAAGGCTTTTCCGCTTACCCATCGTTGCCGTCGGTGAATGGCTGATGGTATTACCTGCAACGGTATTTCTAGGAGCTGCCGCGCTACGTGCGCTCCAGCCTCGCCAGTACGAGCCGGCGCGCACAAGCTGGATCATCTTTGAATGGACTACGATGCACATCTCACGCTTCGGCGCCGGGACACTGTTTATCGGCCTTCCTGGCCTCGTTGCGATTGTGGGTTGCGCGACGCTGCTGAGGACTTGGCGCGAGGATTCAGCCTTGCGGCACGGCACGACACGGCTGAGACGCTAGCCATTTTTCGACGCCAACGCACAATCATTCTGGCGATGGCAGCAATGCTGCTTGCCGCAGTCATTCTCTTCTTTGCTGTCTCGCACGTCGTCACGGATTGAGGTACCGGGACAACAATGCGTGCAATCGCGACAATAACGCTCACCGCCCGTCAATGAGTACGTCCTCCACCTCGAGCTAAAGCTTCCGGAGTTTCCTCTTTGTAGAGGCAGTTGACTCATCTGTTGAGTGAGAGATTCGATTTCAAGCTGCAACTTCTTTTCGGCAAGTGGATCATTTGCTCCTCTGCTGAGCGGAAAATTCTATAATGGGGCGCACCAAACGAGATAACCTCATTTTTGTGCTGAACCGGCCTATCATTCCTAAGAACAATTTGTAGGAGGTACGCACATGGCAACGAATCGGGTAGTGCTTTACTTCGACGAGCAGGAAGATGCTCTGCTTTTCACCCTGGCTGCCAGTTCGGCTATGTCAGCGGAAGGCCCGCTCCACAGCGGAGACGCAGCGGTCAAAGTTGCGGAGGAGCTTTGCAAAGCCAGTCGAATCACGACTGAGGGTGTTCTAAACGTCTCGTGAAGGGCGGCAAGATTAAGATGATTCGAAAAGCTGCGCTGCAAATAGGGGCTCCGGCGCTACTCGGTTTCATGGCATGGAATGCGTATCTTGCTGTCAACCATCTAAAACAGACGCAGAAAGTCGCGGCGCTCACACTGGAAAGCTCCATGATTCAGGCGGACATCTCCAGTGTTCTGAAAGATTTGACCGATATGGAAACAGGTCAGCGCGGGTACCTGCTAACCGAGAACTCTTCCTACTTGCAGCCCTACGCCGATGCGAAGGGTAGGATCGGAACCGATATTGCGAACCTTCGTGTAGGGCTCGCTAATCGCGCCGAGCGCGAACGATCCCTGGAGTCCCAGCTGGAGTCTTTGGCGAAATCAAAGCAAGCTGAGATGGAGCGCTCTATTGGTTTGCGCGAACAGGGGTATCGTCACCGCGCATTCATGTTGGTGGATTCAAACGAGGGTATGGAGTACATGAATAGAGCTCGCGGACTTCTGTCTTCGCTATCCCTGGCGGAGACGAGGAGTGCGAGATTGGACAGAGAGAGAAACGCTAGCCTACGCAAGGCTTTGGCAGAGACCATTATTGCCAATTCATGTCTGCTCCTCATCACAATATGTCTGTTTGGGCTCATGCGCTACCACGGGCAAGTGCTTGAACAGGAAACTGCCCAGAGCAAACAAGAGTTAGCGGTGCGCGATTTGCAGCTAGAAAAATTGAATTTTGCCCTTTCCAACCAAGCCCGTTCCCAGACCTGGTTCATTGAGGCCAACGCCCGCCTGCTACTGGAGAACTATGGGGGATTTCTACCACGACAAGGCCACGAGTATGCTGAGCAGATAAAGGAAGCATCGGCACAAATGGAGCAACTCCGACAGAAACTAGTTGGCCGCCCAGACTGCAAAAGTGATGCGAAGGCAGCTTAGCAACTTATTGGCGAGGCTACGGGCTGGGCCCGAAGCGCCTCACGGAGATATGAGGGTTGAGGAAATTGGTTGGCGGTCAACGAGTACAATAGCGAGTCACTTCAGCGGTTCGGCCGTGTAAATCACGCCCCCTCATCGAAAGTATCCCTTCGCCTACGGGTTCACGGAAAGTAAGGGCGATCTGATGAGCCTCGTTCCAGGCTCAGCCTCATTTCAGTTGCTCGTATCAAGTAATCGAAATAGCATTGCGCTTAAGGATAGAGCTGACCCGTCAAGCTTCGGTGCGTTCAGCGATGAGCCGTACTCCCGTTGTCGGGATGGTGTTGTCAGGCGTTGCCATTCTCGGCGTAACTGTACTCACCCTTCGTGCGCAGTCCTCTCCGGCGGTCATACGCAATCCTCATAATCTGAGCTACGGCGATTTGGAATCTCATTCAGGAGTATGAGGACGCAGATGCGCCCGAAGATTTAGGAAGCAGATTTGACGGCGACGAGTTGTCTGTCGGTGTGGCTCTTCATGAGCACGGTCGAATTGGCTGTGGGTATCAAGCGATGCTACGCAAACCGAGGCAGAAGGCTCTTCACGTATCTGAACATCTGCTCCGCAGGTTGACAACACCCTTGTGCTCTTCGATACGGACATGGAAGTTCCGACCGCTACGAGCGTTTTTCGTGCATCCCGGCTCCTTTAGATTCTTGCGCTTCCGGATTCCGGTACGAACGTACCTCGGCGTGTCCGAGCCAGTCGCACGAGTAGTAGAGTGGGGGGAACGGAGGGCCCCCACCATGTTTGCCCGGTTTCGTCCAGTCACAGGGCTGTTCCTTGCCTTGTTCGTCGTCAATATTTCGTCCGCAGGCCCGCAAGTCGAGAATCTGCTGATTGACCAAAGCAATTCCGCGCCCGCAACCACTAATGTAAACGTCACCATCGATGCTTTGACCAATCGCCATTCAATCAGCAGCTACGTTTACGGCGGCGCGTATCCGAAAGACGCATCCACGATCTCCGACGGCCGTCTGACCGTCGTGCGCTGGGGCGGCAATGCGACATCGCGCTACAACTGGAAACTCTTTACCAACAACGCGGCCGCGGACTGGTACTTCGAAGATTTTGCCTACTCTGAGATCGGTGACGCCGATTCGATCCGGTACATCAGGGACGTGAAGGCGGCGGGAAGCAATCCACTCATGACGATGGTCATGCTGCCGTGGGTGGCCAAAAGTGCAGAAGGCTCGGGAAACGGACACTGGAGCTTTTCCGTCGCGAAGTATGGCGCGCAGTGCTCAACCGATCCCTACAACAGCGATGCCGGGAACGGAGTGAAATCAGATTGCATCACGAACCTTATCGCTGATCCGAATGACGCCAATGTGCCGCTCCTCGATCAACCGGGTACGAAGGATCCGCCAGGAAGCGTGTACCGCAACCAGTGGGCCGCAGCACTGGCAAGCGCGTTCGGCACCGCACCGCATTTCTACAACATGGACAACGAGATGGATATTTGGGGCGGAACGCATCGCGATGTCCATCCCAGACCCTCCGCCTACCACGAACTTCGCGACACCTACATAGCAGAAGCGAGAGCCCTCAAAGGCTGGGATTCCAAGGCGCTTCGCTTCGGACCGGTGAGTTGCTGCTGGTGGTTTTACTGGAACGGCGCGAACAACAATGACAAAGGAGCCCACGCGGGTGTGGATTTTGTACCTTGGTGGCTGAATGAAGTCTATTGGCAGGACAAGGTGAACAAAACGCGATCCCTGGATATATTCGATATTCACGCCTATCCGGACGGGCCGGACACGTCAAGCTGGAGCCAGCCTCAGAAGCAGGCGTTGTCGGCGCGTATCTATCGGGATTACTGGGATCCTTCGGATGTGAGCGAATCGGGATCGATCAACCAGAACTGGGCAACATTTATCCAGCCCAACAAGACGATCCCCTTTCGTATTCCGCGCATGCGGGCGATCGCCAACATGATTTATCCGGGAACTCCGCTGAGCATCACGGAGTGGAGCGCCGCGTTTGCCGGAGAATCTGATTTCTCGACCGCCCTAGGTGATGCCGACGCTTACGGCATTCTGGGACGCGAGCGCGTGTATCTAGCCTCGCGCTGGGTAGCCCCCGATCTGTCCAATTCGAACTATCAGGCCCTGAAGCTCTACCGGAATTACGATGGGCAACACCACGCCTTCGCGACGACGTCCGTGTCGGATACGAATAACGGCGATCCGAACTTATTCAGCAGCTACGCTGCTCTGGATTCGACCGGGAAGACATTGACCATCATGGTCTTGAACAAAGATCCGGGCAATATCGTTCAAGTACAGTTCGCAATCAATGGGTTCACGCCGCAACAAGTCACTACGTACACGCTTTCGTCCACAAATCCGACCAAAATCGTGTCGTCGTCCACGACGGCGTGGTCCTCCACAACGAGCTTCGCTCCTTACACGGCGACGTTGCTCGTGTTGAGTGGAACGTCCAAGCTGCCCGCGGCGGAGTGGGAACCGAATCCCGACGCGACCATGGTCGCCGCAGGCGGCAAAGTTGTGCTCCATCCAAGAATCACGTCAGGCTCGGGAACCGTGACGCTGGGGACTCCGCAGTCCGACAGCGGAATCACGCTCACGGTCACGCAGCCGACGCTGGTGTCGGGAAAGAGCGGCAGCATCGCCGCGACCGCCGGAGCGACTCCCGGCTTCTACCATTTCACTGTCCTGAGCACCGACAGCGCGGGTGTGGCACAGCAGCAAGGGGGCTGGATCGTGGTCGGGAATCCTGCTGCATCGCTCACCAAGATTGGCGACAATCAAAAGGGCCTGGCTGGCAGCAAGCTGAATCTGTCAGTCACGCTCAATCCGGGTCAGTCTGGCGGCGGCCGCGCGGGTGGGACAATTTTCTTCAGCCCCACCGCAGGCTCGCTCTCCAGTCGCATGGTGACCACCGATTCTTCTGGCAAGGCCGTGGTCGTGCTGACCCTTCCTTCCACGCCCGGGACGGTACACGTCACGGCGGAGGGACAGTTTGCGCTCGGGCATCCCATCGCGACGTTCACGGAGACGGCACAGTAGCGACCCAAGTATAGATGAGTGTTGTAATCAGGCGTCACTCAAAACCCCGTCAACGACACTTCGTCGTTACAACTAACCCGGTTACGCCTGGATTCGGTCGGCGAGTTCACTTTAGGCCGACCAAAAGTGCTCCGTAACCCCATTCGGGATTGTGAGGCAACAACTTCGAAGGAGAGCCATGAAACGAGGCATTGGAAAGGAGACTCCGCAAGCCCGCAATCTTAGCCGACGAGAAGTACTGGGCCGCATTGGGGCAGCAGCCGCTTCGGTTGTTGGAGATGCAACTGAACAATCCGCCTCAGCAGAGCAGGCTGGGTTTCAGGCTCGAACGAGTTCATAAAAGCTCTCGAAGCGCAACCGTTTGCCGCGGCGCAACGCCAACGGTAGGGACAGCATAGTCGGGGTTTGCAAGCGCATCCAAGCCTAACCACGTCACACAGCCGACGTGCAAACAGGCCGCGTATGTCCGATGTCTGAGCAGTACTTTGCCACCTGGCGTGTAACGCCCCGGAGGAAAACCTGGTTTATACAAACTGGATGGGGATAGTTGACGTCACCAGGCCGTTACACTCACGAAGCTAATCACTAGTGAAATGGAGGTGGCTGCCAAAAGAATTGCCAACTCATCTAAAATTAGAACATGCAGGCAGTGGCGATAAAAAAGAGTAGCCGCGAGAAAACAATAGGCTTCCAAGAAATGGGAACGCTCAGGTGTGACGGTTGCGGTGAGGAATTCTTCATCGGCCACAACCCAAAATCGGTGGATAAGTGGGTCGCAGAAAAGCAAGCAAAGTGGCTGGAAAAAGTTTTGGCGGAAGAGCACGAGCGCGACAAGAAGCATTCCGACCGAATCGAACTGCCGGACTAGCTGCCTGAGCGGGAACTGATTGTTCTCGAAAACAGGCCATTTCGCTCATTGCCTTTGATTGTGAGTGTAAAGATTTCTCACAAGTTTGACATCGCAGCGCCTCCGGCGTAGGTTTGGGTGTTTTTGTAGCCAATACCACAAACACTAAAGGAGAACGACATGCGAGTGCGACGAGCGCTTTTTGGGGCTGTGCTGTGTCTCTATCTCGCCCCGACCCTGTGCGCCCAAGATGCGGTCAAGGTTGATCCCAAGCATTACACAGTAGTGACCGAAAATGACCAGGTGAGGGTTTTGAAGGTGCACTACGGCCCACACGAAAAATCGGTAATGCACAGTCATCCCGCCACGGTTGCGGTGTTCCTTACCGATGCCAAGGCGCAGTTCACGTTTCCGGACAGTAAAACGCAAGATTTAGTGGTCAGGGCGGGCGATGCCCAGTACAGCAAGGCCACAACCCACTTGCCGGAGAACACCGGTGAGCAGGGGATGGATCTGGTCGTGGTCGAGCTCAAGGGTAAAGCTGCCAAGTCAGCGAAAGCTGAGATGAAGTAATTTTCCGGCTCGGGATGTAAGGGATCCGAAAGATGACAAGCCAGAGAGAGGGCCAGCTACGGCGTCTCGCAGAGAGTTACACCGCAGCGTGGTGTAGCCAGAACGCCTCGAGAGTAGCTGGCTTCTACTCACTGGACAGCTCGCTCCGCGTCAATGCTGGTCCCACGGCTGTTGGTCGTGATGCCATCGCTGGTGTGGCCCAGGGATTCATGGCCGCCTTCCCCGACCTGAAGGTAATCATGGACGACATCATTTTTAATGGTGATCAGACGGTTTACCGCTGGACACTCGTGGGTACGAACACCGGTCCAGGCGGGACCGGGAAACGCGTTCACATCAGCGGTTTTGAAGAGTGGCGGATCGGAGCAGACGGACTTATTGCCGAGTCACGCGGCCATTTCGACAGTGTAGAGTACCAACGTCAACTGCAACAGGGCGTTAATGGAGCGCCGTAAACAACCGTCCGTTAATCGGGTCGGTGAGTGACTGTCGGGGTGGACATTTTGGTAAAACTTGGCGTCCGGTGAGCGAACCATCTGTACGACGCCAGTCTCGATGCCATAGCGATGGCCGCAAGTGATTATTCTGAAGGCTTGCGCGGCAGAGAATCGAGGGTCCGTGTCTTCTGATTGCGAACGACGTTCAGTTCCCTCGCGAGATCCGTCAACTTCGCAGGATCTTCTAGGATGGACGGGGGAGCGGAGGAAGTCTGTGCAATACAGATCACCTCCAGCCCACAGGCAGGACCGAAGATCGCAGCGATTCTTCGGTGGTGGAAAGCTGTTGTAGGTTAAAACTCCCGGTGCGCGACTATCTGGCCGCGGTTCTTCCTGGACTCGCTGATCGCACGATCCAGCGCCTCCCAGAACTTACTCCCGCGGCCTGGGTCGCCCAGCATTCGTAGACTCCAACCACGGGTCGCGTGAACGCGATATTAGGTCAACACGTCAACAACGATGAAATGATCGCTTAGCTACGTGAGCCTTCGTTAGGCTTCTCTTCCCGCAGCATGTACCAGGAACTCAGACCGATGCAGATAATGGTACCGGTGATGGCAAGCAGAAGCGCAGTCTCGTTCGAGTCCGAAGGCCAGAGCCGATTTGTGAACGAAAGATGTCTGGGCCACAGGTCCGCCATCCAGGGCCAGAGCTGATGGGACTCAAGGATCAACCACGGAGCCGCAAGGACGGTGACGAAAAAGGCGGAAATCCTTGCGATTCGAATGGGCAAAGTCGCCCTGACCAGCGCTTTCTCCCGGGCCAAGGCTTGCGCCTTGCGCCAGATCAGGGCCGCGTCTGGCAGGGCGCTGAGTTCGTGCCTTGCGAGTTCCGTGCTTTCCCGCAAGAACTCGGAGACCAGCAGGACCTCGGAACAGACCGGGCAGCTGCGGGCGTGGCCCAGAATCTCGGCGTCACGCGAGCTACCGCAGAGCGCGGCAACTACCTGTTGTTCCTTCTCGCAAAAGTGTTGATTCATACATCCACCTCTGAACCAGAATCTCGTGGGCTCCTGCCGATGAGGCCGGCAAGCTTGCGGCGGGCCCGGAAGAGCAGCAGTCGGACACTGGACACTGCCCGCTTTCAGCCCCGTGGAATCCGCGATCTCTTTGTGGCTTGCGCCCTCCACGTACGCCAGCCAGAGCAACTGGCGTTCACGATCCTTCAGCCGCCGAAAAGCCCGCCGCACCACGATTTTCCGGTCAGGATGGGGAGCCGAAGACGCCACCTCGGGAACTGGATCTGGCAGGGAGTCTTCTTCATGACGACGCCAACGGTCGCGCAAGAGATTGGTCGCGATGCGGAAAAGATAGCTCCGACTCCCGGCCTCGTCCATCGGTGAAAGCTTGGCGGATAGGAGACGGCAGTAAGACTCCTGCAATAAGTCCTCGGCCAGAGCGCGTTCTCCCGAGACCCGCAGCAGATAAGCGAATAGCGGACAATACGTCTCCTCGTAAAAGGCACGAAAAGCCGCCTCGTCCATCCTTGCTTCACCCTTCGCGATGGGACGGACACTCTGCCCCGGCATGCGCTTGGCAAGATCCAATGCGGGAATGTTAAGCTCCCATCGCATCAACACAGCTCATTGCCCGTGACTGGCCGCGCCGTTCAGCAGCCCGAATGACTTTGAGAGGTAGTAGGATGCAGCGCCTGACAACGCAAAGCCCACTCCTAGGGCGCAGATCAATGTGCCGAAGACGACGAAGCCTTCGCCGGAAACAGACACACGATTGTGCAGCAACAAAAGCGCTGCGCCGAACAAGAGAAGAATAATTCCGGTTTGTAGGGCGCCGATGATTCGTCCGTGAGGGGAAACGCGCTCCACCTTAAGCGATTCGAGCAACTCCCTTCCGGTTTCCGTTTGTGCGTAGGCCAGCAGTTCCTGGCCGGAGCCGACCTTGTCCAACAGCTTGGTTTGCACTTCCGCCTGCAGTTTCGCAATCTTGTAGCGCCGGATCGTGCTGAAGATGACCCAGGCGAGCAAAACGAACATGCCTGGAATCGCTATCGTCGCAACGACGTCTTGATTCATAGTCTTGCTCCTTCGGGCAGATGCGGGCATTGAATACGAAGGATTTCTGTCCACCCTACTCGTTACAACGTGTAGCGGGGGATTTGGTTAACAGTACGGGAAAAGAATCAGGAACGCTGCGGTCTTCAATCGCGGGTCTCCTTAGACCACCACGGCGTGTTGACGCTGGCTGCGGCCTCAACCTGTCAACCGTGTAATTGCTCTGTTGAACACATGTCTTTCACAAGACGGAAGATTTTCAAACCGAGATTCGTCCTTATCATTGGTGGTTACGTGAGGAAGCATTGCGCCGAGTCCGACCCCCAACGGGACATGCCGTTAGACCTATCCCTTTCGCTGGCTGTCCATCCTGGCCAATAGCGATCCCGTAAATCACCCCTTTGGGAGGCGGTTCGTGCTGCCTGCGGCAGTTGGCCAGCAGTGGGAAGCCAACGAAGACAAGAGTCGCCTTCATGATGCCGAGGTGCTAGCACGACTTTGACAGTAGCTGTCGAGAACAGGCCTCTCATTGACCCATCAACGAGTGAGGCGATTTAGCCGGCGACGGGCAGGTGTTTGCTCGACGGGCGCATACTATGGAACCGACCTGGGGAGGGCAAAGCCGGAGTCATGAAAATACTTCTTGTGGAAGACAGCAAGTTCCTCAGAGTGGCGACGGAAAGGGCGTTGACCACCGCCGGATATGAGGGGATCTCCGCCGACAACGGAGAACAGGCTTCGAGGCTGGCACGCGAGCATGCGCCTGACTTGATTCTGCTGGACGTTATGCTGCCCAAGCTGAGCGGGCCGGATGTGCTGAAGGCCTTGAAGAAAGATCCGGCAACAGCATCGATTCCGGTGATGATGTTGACCAGTCTCTAGCAGAAGAATGCCAAGCAGTTCGAAAAAAGACGGAGCAAGCTTTTTCTCGAGAAGTCCGATTCCATGCTGGGGAAAGGGCCTGACTCGCTGTTCGCTGCGGTCGACCGAATGCTGAAAAAAAATCAACTCCGGTGAATGAGTGCAACGACGATGGGGCGAAAAAAAAAGGCCGCGTCTGAATCACGATCCGGCGTTCCGCAAGATTCTGGCAATTGCGGTTATCGTGTTCCAATTACGTGTTGTTACCGGGACGCCGAAAATCTTGTCGAGCTGGCCAAGGTAGCAAAGCGTTTTCATCTCGCGCCGCTACAGCCCGAAAACGAACCGGTTTTTCGTGGCAAGGATCTTCAAAAACCATTTGCCGCCCGAAGGAAGACTGAGGGGTGTCGAAGACAAAGGCTGCCCCCGTTTCGCCAAAATACTCACA
>Ga0070697_100004673_pt1 | contig 10499 bp, 5 predicted proteins | sample KBSK1501metaG_FD_65475 | JGI IMG/M metagenome (GOLD analysis project Ga0070697, IMG submission 65475) | Corn, switchgrass and miscanthus rhizosphere microbial communities from Kellogg Biological Station, Michigan, USA - KBS K1-50-1 metaG | ecosystem: Host-associated > Plants > Roots >... | reverse complement strand
CAGCGTGCAGGACACCCAGTTCATCAGCGTGAAGTTCCGGTTGCGGAACAGCGCGAACGGGATGAGCGGCTCACGCTCCTGGCGCAGCTTCTGCACCAGGAGGAACACGGCGAGCAGCACCACCCCGGCGGCGATGATCAGCGGGATGGAGATGAACGAGGTGACCGTGCCCCAGTCGTAGCGCTGCCCCTCCACCAGGCCGTAGCAGATGGCCAGCAGGGCCAGGCTGGCCAGGCCCACGCCGAGGATGTCGAACCGGTGCCGTCTCCCGGGCTGGAAGGCCGGGATGATGAAGAAGGTCACCGACAGGACCGCGATCCCGATCGGCAGGTTGACGAAGAAGATCCAGCGCCAGTCGAAGGCGGTGACGAGCAGGCCGCCCAGGGTGGGCCCGGCGATCGTGGCCAGGCCGGCCACCGCGCCCCAGATGCCGAACGCGGCCCCCCTCCGTTCTGGCGGGAACGTCATCGTGACGATGGCCAGCGTCTGCGGCATCAGCATGGCCGCGCCGAGGCCCTGGACCGCGCGGAAGCCGATCAGCCAGCCGACTCCTGGCGCGAACCCGCAGGCCGCCGAGGCGGCCGTGAACAGCGCGATCCCGGCCACGAACATGGTCCGCGGGCCGATCAGGTCGCCGAGCCGCCCCGCCGTGATCACCAGGACGGCGAGTACCAGCGCGTAGGCGTTGAGCACCCACAGCACGTCGTCCAGGGAGGCGTTCAGCTTGTCGATCATGTTGGGGATCGCGATGTTGACGATCGTCAGGTCGAGCAGCGTCATGAAGAACCCGAGTGACACCACAACCAGGACCGCCCACGGGTTCCCTCGCAGCTTGGTCATGCATCCGACCATAGCTCACCAGGGAGGAAGGATAAAGATATATCTCGATGGACTGGGCATCCCGCACCGGCGGCAGCCCACCGCCCCTGAGGGCGGGCCGCCCGCGGCGGGTATGCTCCCGGCATGGAGCTCAACGGTACTTCGGCGGTCGTTTCCGGCGGCGCGAGCGGTCTCGGTGAGGCGACCGCGCGGACACTCGCGGCGGCGGGCGCCACGGTCGTCATCGCCGACCTGAACGAGAACCGCGGCAAGCAGATCGCGGACGAGATCGGCGGGCAGTTCGCCCGTACCGACGTGACCGACGAGGCGTCGGTGCAGGCCGCGGTGGACCTCGCGGTGGCCACCGGGGAGCCGCTGCGGACCGCGGTCAGCTGCGCGGGCATCGGCTGGGCGTCGCGGACCGTAGGCCGTGACGGCACCCCGCACGACCTCGGCGCCTACCAGAAGGTCATCGCGGTCAACCTGGTCGGGACGTTCAACGTGATGCGGATCGCCGCGTCGGCCATGGCCAAGACCGAGCCCGCCGACGCCGACGGGCAGCGCGGCGTCATCATCAACACCTCCTCGGTGGCGGGCATCGAGGGCCAGACCGGCCAGATCGCGTACTCCGCCTCCAAGGGCGGCATCATCGGCATGACCGTGCCGGCCGCGCGCGACCTGTCCGTCATCGGGGTCCGGGTCAACACGATCTGCCCGGGCATCATCGACACCCCGATCTACGGGTTCTCCGAGAACGCCGACGAGTTCAAGGCCAGGCTGGTGGCCCCGGTGGTGTTCCCCAAGCGGATGGGGCGGCCGGACGAATTCGGTCACCTGGTCCGGTCGCTGATCGAGAACGACTACATGAACGCCGAGGTCGTGCGCTTCGACGGCGGGATCAGGTTCCAGCCGAAGTGAGGGTCATCCAGAACCGGCTAGCGAGTACGGGTTCCTCTTCAGGGGCCCGCACGAGCGGCCGGCCTATGCGTGGCTACGGCCGAAGCCAGCACGGGATCTGGATAACCCGAACTATCAAAAGGGAACAGTAGGCTGGTCGGGGCGCGTATCAGGTACCCCGATCGTTTTGGCGGCACGCATGTGCGGAATTACCGGCTGCCTGGCCCTGGCAGACGGGGCAGGGCCCGACACCGAGTGGGTGGGCCGTGCCGCCATGCGCATCGCGCATCGCGGGCCTGACGACGAGGACTTCTTCGCCGACCAGCACCTGGCCCTGGGCTTCCGGCGGCTGGCCATCATCGACACCTCGGCGGCCGGGCGCCAGCCGATGCAGTCTTCGGACGGCCGGTTCGTCATGGTCTTCGACGGTGAGATCTACAACTACGTGGAGCTCGCCCAGCGGCTGCACGCCCGCGGCGTCCGGCTGCGCAGCAGGTCGGCGGCCGAGGTGCTGGTCGAGATGTACGCCTGGCTGGGCAAGGACGTGGTCCGCCAGCTCCGCGGCATGTACGCGTTCGCCATCTGGGACCGGCGCAACCGGGAGCTGTTCTGCGCGCGTGATCCATTCGGCATCAAGCCGTTCTTCTACGCGCTGACCACCGGCGGCCACCGGCCCAGGTCCGGGCCCCAGCTCAGGTTCGCCTCCGAGCGCAAGGCGCTGGCCGGCCCCGGCGAGGTGACCGCCATCGACCCGGACGCGCTGCGCCGGTACCTGTCGTTCCAGTACGTGCCCGCGCCGGCCACGATGGTGCCGCCCGCGCGGGCGCTGCCGCCCGGGCATGTGCTGATCGCCCGGCCAGGCGGCCGCGTCGACGTATTCCGGTACTGGCGCCCCGAACTGCGGCCGGCCAGGTCCCCGTCATCGAGCTCACCGGACAAGATCCTGGCCGCGCTGCGCGAATCGGTAGCCGTGCACCTGCGCAGCGACGTCCCGGTCGGCGCGTTCCTCTCCGGCGGGGTGGACTCGGCCACGCTCTGCGCGCTCGCCGCCGAATCAATTCCCGACCTGCTCACCTTCACCGTCGGGTTCGACCGCGAGGGCTACAGCGAGATCGACGACGCGATGGCCACCGCCGCCGCGCTCGGCGTGAAGTCGGTGCCCTACCTGATCGGCCCGGAGGAGTTCCTGGCCTGCCTGCCCAGGATCATCTGGCACCTGGACGACCCGATGGCGGACGCGGCCGCGATCCCGCTATGGTTCGCGGCCCGGGAGGCTCGCAAACACGTCAAGGTGGTGCTGTCCGGCGAGGGCGCCGACGAGCTGTTCGGCGGCTACGGCGTCTACCGCCAGCCGGGTGTGGTCCGGGCCGGCCAGGCCCTGCCCGGCTGGGGACGCAGCACGATCGGCCGGGTCGCCTCGGAGCTGCCGACCGGCGCCCGGGGCAAGGGCTTCCTCAACCGGACCTCCACGCCGCTGCCGCGGCGGTACATCGGCAACGCCTACGTGTACCGCGGCGACGAGGCGAGCCTGCTGACCCGGCAGGGGCACGGCAGCGAGTTCGACGTGACCGACCCGGTGTACCGGCAGGCGGCCGAGGCCGGCCTGGACGACGTCGCGACCATGCAGCTCATCGACATCAACACCTGGCTGCCGGGAGACATCCTGGTCAAGGCCGACCGGGTGGCCATGGCGCACGGCCTGGAGCTGCGCACTCCGTTCCTGGACCGGGAGGTGCTCGCGGTGGCGGCGCGGCTGGCCCGGGTGGAGAAGACCGCCGCGGGCACCACCAAGTTCGCGCTCCGCGAGGCCATCGGCGAGCTGCTGCCCCAGGCCGCCGCGGAACGCGCCAAGCTGGGCTTCCCGGTGCCGCTCGGCCACTGGCTCCGCGGTGGCATGTATGGTTTCGCGGAGCAGGTGGTCCGCACGGCGCAGACCGGCCAGTGGCTGAACAAGGGCGCCGCGCTCGACATCCTGCGCCGCTTCCGGTCCGACGATCCCGAGGTGACCTGGAGGCAGGTGTGGCTGCTGGTCGTGTTCTCGCTCTGGCACCAGATCTACGTGGAGCGCGTGTACGACCCGGTGGCGCTCGGCTGGGAAACCCCGGCCGCAGGCTGACGACCTAAGGAACAACGAGCGTGACCACCCCCAGGATCAGCGTCGTCGTGGCGTTCTTCAACAACGAGGACGATCTCGGCGACTGCCTGGACTCGATCGGCGCCCAGACCTTCGCCGACCTGGAAGTGATCATGGTCGACGACGCCTCCACCGACCACAGCGCCGAGATCGCCCGCGCCAAGGCCGCCGCCGACCCGCGGTTCACGCTGATCCAGCCGGAGCACGGCGGGCCGGGGGGCGCCCGCAACCGCGGCGTGGAGCGCGCCCGCGGAGAGTACCTGGCCTTCGTCGACGGCGATGACGTGCTGCCCGCCAACGCGTACGAGCTGCTGCTGCACGCGCTGGAACGGTCGGGCTCGGATTTCGTCAGCGGCGCCGTGTACCGCGTGGGCCCGAACGGGATCACCCCGTCGGCGCTGCACTCCCTCGCCCTCAAGGGCAGGCAGACCGGTACCCACGTGACCAGGACGCCGCGGCTGCTCTACGACGTGTCGGTCTGGAACAAGCTGTTCCGCCGCAGCTTCTGGGACGCCCGCCAGCTGTCCTACCCGGAGGGCGTGGTCTGGGAGGACCTCCGGCTGATGACCAAGGCGCACGTGCTGGCCCGCGCGGTGGACGTGATCCCGGACATCGTCTACTACTGGCGCGAGCGCGCGCAGGGACGGCTGTCCATCACGCAGAGCCGGACCAGCGTGGCCAACCTGCGCGACCGGATGACCGCGATGAACGACATCGACCAGTTCATCGCGGCGCACTCGACGGCTCGGCTGCTCCGGGCGCATCAGCGCAAGGCCCTGAAGAACGACCTGTGGCTCTACGTCCAGGACCTGCACAAGGTGACCGACGCCTACCGGGCCGAGTTCGCCGACCTGGTGAACGGCTACCTGGACCACGTCGGCCGCCGGGTGCTGCGCAGCCTGCCCGCCACCCATAAGCTGGCCTACCACCTGGTGCGAATCCGGGCCATGCCGCAGCTCGCCGAGCTGGCCGCGTGGATGGTGGAGCAGCCGGTGCGCCAGGTGCCCGTGGTCCGGCGCCACGGCAGGCTCCGGGCCGACCTGCCGCTCCGGACGAACTCCCCGGTCCCCATCCCGTCCCGCGTGTTCCGCCCGCACTGGCGCGACCTGGACCCGTACATGCAGGTGGACGACATCGAATTCCAGGACGGGCGGCTGGTCGTGACCGGCCGGGCGAACGTGCCGTCCGTCGACATCCCGCGGCGCCGGAACACCTCCAAGATCGTGGTCCTGCGCCCGCCGGGCCGCCGGCTCCCTGTTGTGCTGCCCGTCCGGTCGTTCCTCAACCCGGAGGCCACGGCCCTGTCCGAGCAGGACAGAAACAACTACGACTGGTCGGGTTTCCGGTTCGCGGTCAGCCCCCGGCGGTTCCGCGGCACCGGGGCGTGGCAGTGCTACATGCTCGTCCGGGGCCACGGCGTCTGGCGGCCGGCCCGGGTGCACACCCCGGTACCCGGCCCCGCGGAGCGGCCGCGGCCCCGTCAGGTAGCGCCCGGCCTGCGGTTCGGCGCCCGCTGGGCCGGTCTCGGCCTGGATGTGGCGGCATGGCGGCTCGGCGCGATGGTCACGGCCGCGGACTGGCAGGACGCCGACCCGCGGGCGGTGCGGATCGACGTGGAAATACCCGCGGGCGGCGCCGGCACGGCCCCGGCCCCGGCTGCTTCCTCCACCTCGCCCCCGGCCGAGCTGGTACTGGTGCGCAACCGGGGGGCAGCGACCCGTTCGTTCCCGGCCGCCCCGGTGCCGTCCGAAGCCGGTGGCCCGGCCAGGTTCCGTGCCCTCGTCCCGCTCGGCGACCTGGCCGGCGCGACCGACGTGGTGGACCGGGTCGAAGGGTCCAGCCGGGTGGCCGGCGACGACGGGATGGCCTGGGACGTCTACCTCAAACGGCCCGGCCGCCCCCGCGTCCGGGTGGCGTGGCCGGACGGCATGGCCGAGACCAGGCACCTGTTCGGCGCGCGGGAGGCCGTGGCCGGCCAGAGCCGCTACGGTGACCTTGTGATAGCAGAGCGCGCGCCCCGGCCGGTGATCGATGAGCACGAGTGGCAGCCCGGCGGGCGCCTGGTGCTGCGCGGCAGCTTCCTGGGCGCCGGGCTGGCCCCGGGCGACCGGTACGAGACCGTGCTGCGCCGCATCGGGTCCGCCGACTCGCACGTCATCGGCTTCACTGTGGACGGCGAGCGGTTCAGCATCGAGGCCGACCTGGATCGGATGCCGTTCTTCGGCTCGGCCATCCCGCTGCGTGACGGCGAATGGACGCTGTACGTCCGCCCGGCCGGCGGCGGGCCGGACACGCTGGCCGAGATCAAGTACGACCACGACCGGCTGGGCAACGTCCCCGGCCAGCGGGTGCCGGCCGGCCGCAAGCAGTACCGGCTGGTGGTCACCGGCCACGACGACCCGATGATCACCGCCGAGCCACAGCTGCGCCGGGTGGAGCAGGGCAACTTCGGCCAGCGGGCTCTGCGCCGCGGGTTCTACCCCGCGATGCTGCGCAGCGCCCCGGTCCGCGACGCGGTGCTCTTCATCAGCTGGAAGGGCAAGAGCTGCGCGGACAACCCGCTCGGCATCGCCGGGGAACTGCGCCGCCGCGGCGATGACCGCGAGCACCTGTGGGCCGTCACCGACTGGTCGGTGCCGGTGCCCGAGGGCGGTACCGGCGTGCTCCGCGGCACCCAGGAGTACTACGAGGCGCTGGCCCGGTCCAAGTACCTGATCTCCAACGACGACATGCAGCCCCCGTTCCGCAAGCGTGACGGCCAGTTCTACCTGCAGACCTGGCACGGCACGCCGCTGAAGCGGATCGGCTTCGACATCACCAACCCGCAGTTCATCAGCGGGACGGCGTACTTCGACCACCTCGCCAGGGACATCGCGCAGTGGGACCTGCTGCTCTCGCCCAACCCGTTCAGCACTCCGATCATGCGCCGGGCGTTCCGCTACGACGGGGAGATCGGCGAGTACGGGTACCCGCGCAACGACCTGCTGTGCCAGGGCAGCACGGCGGAAGCGGCCGCGCGGGTCAGGGACCGGCTCGGGCTGCCCGCCGGGAAGCGGGTGGTGCTGTACGCGCCGACCTGGCGGGACAACCAGGTGTACGCCAACGGCCGCAGGTACCGGTTCGACCTGCGCCTGGACCTGGAGCGGGCCTGGCGCGAGCTCGGCCGGGACCACGTGTTCCTGATCCGCGGGCACCACCACCAGGCGGACGACGTGCCCGCCGGGATGCGGGACGGCTTCGCGCTCAACGTCACCGCCTATCCCGACATCACCGAGCTCTACCTGGTGTCCGACGTCCTGGTCACCGACTACTCCTCGGCCATGTTCGACTACGCGGTGACCGGCCGCCCGATCCTGTTCTTCACCTATGACCTGGCCGAATACCGCGACAGCCTGCGCGGTTTCTACTTCGACTTCGAGGCGGAGGCCCCCGGCCCGCTGCTGGCCGACTCGGCCGCGGTGATCGAGGCCATCCGGGACGTCGATGCCGTCGCCGCCGCGCACCGCGACGCCTACCAGCGCTTCGCGGCCCGGTTCTGTTCCCTGGACGACGGCAAGGCGGGCGTCCGCGTCTGCGACCGCCTGTTCGGAGCCTGACCGACTGGCCGGCCAAGCGGAGCCGAGGTTAAGAGAACATTAACGGTGGCCGCCTCGCGTTTGCCGCCTGGATAGCCTGGGGGCAGGGCGCCGTCTGCCTGGAGCAGGCACCCGGGAAGGACAACCGTGGCGGAGACCGACATCGGGTCGCCAGACCCGGCCGCTGCGTTCGCGGCGCCGCAGCCGGAGGACGTCGCGCCCGGCCCCGCCGCGGACCGGGCGCCTGATGCTGATGCGGGGAACCGGCGGCGCTGGGGCGGCTGGCTGGTCATTGCCGTGCCCGCGGTCACCTCGCTCGTGGTCGGCGGATACGGGATCGGCGCGCCCTCGCTCTGGCGGGACGAGGCATACACCAAGGACGCCATCGCACGCCCGCTCGGCCAGCTCTTCGCCTTGCTCGGACACCAGGACGCGGTGCACGGCGCCTACTACCTGCTCATGCACGTGGTCGCGGCGGTGCTGGGCACCTCGGCCACCGCGCTGCGGTTCCCCTCGCTGTGCGCCATGGTCGTCGCGACCGGGTTCGTGGCGGCGACCGGCCGCGGGGCGGCCGCCCTGGCGCTGGCCCCGGCCCCGGCGGACAGAGTCCGAACCCCGGACGCCGGCCGTGGCCGCCGTGGCCTGGACGTCCCGGCGCTGACCGGGCTGCTGTCCGGGCTGCTGTTCGCCACCGCGCCGTACATGACCTACTACGCGCAGATGGCCAGGTCGTACGCGATCGAGACGATGTTCGCCGTCATCGCCACCTACCTGCTGCTGCGGGCCTGGCCCGACGGCCGCTGGCGGTGGTGGCTGGCGTACGGTGCGGCGGTGGCGCTGACCGGCCTGTTCAACATCTTCGGGCTGCTGATCGTGGCCGCCCACGGGGTCACGCTGCTGCTGACCGACGCCCGCGGCGAGGCCGGGGCCGGCCGCCAGCCCGGGGTCGGCCGCCAGCCCGGGATCGGCCGCCGGGCCGGCCGGATCCCGCTGCGCTGGCTGGCCGTCTGCTCGGCCGCGGTGATCGTGCTCGGCCCGCTGCTCGGCCTGGCCCGCCGCCAGCAGGTACAGATCGCCTGGCTGAGCCGGCCGACCTTCAACGCGATGGAGCGGCTGCTCACCGACCTCGCAGGCTCCCGCCCGCTGATCATCCCGTTCGCGCTGCTCGCGCTGGGCGGCCTGTTCGCCGCGTGCCTGGCCGATGACTGGCGGCCGCTCAACCCGGCCGCGATCGCGCTGCCGTGGCTGGTCGTGCCGCCGTTCGTGCTGATCGCCGCGTCATTCGTCAAGCCGGTGTACTACGTGCGCTACATCGAGTTCTGCCTGCCCGCGCTGGCCATCCTGGCCGGCGCGGGGCTGACCGGGCTGATCAGGCTGGCCGCGGTCACGCCGCCGGGCCGGTGGGGACCGGGCCGGTGGCGGCTGGGGCGGCTGCGCCTGGCGTGGCTGCCGGCCGCGCTGGCCGTCGCGCTGCTCGCCGCCCTGCTGGCCGGGCCGCAGCAGGCGATTAGGCAGACCGCCGCGCGCCCGGACAACCTCCGGCTGGCCTCGGCCATCGTGGCCGCCCACGAGCAGCCCGGCGACGTGGTGTTCTATATCCCGGCCACTATGCACGTCCTCGCCACCGGGTACCCGGCGCCGTTCGGCCGGCTGCGCGACATAGCGCGGAACGAGTCCGCGATCGCCTCGGCCACGCTGACGGGCACCGAGATCACCAGCCCCGCGGTGCTGAAGAGCCGGTTCACCGACGTCAGGCGGGTCTGGGTGGTCACCGGCGCCAGCAACTACAGGTTCCCCACGCCGTCCACGCCAGCGGACAAGGAGAAGATGGCGCTGATCACCGGGGCCGGGCTGCACATCCTGCACCGCTGGCAGGCCGGCGAGGTCATGCTCACCCTGTACGGGTCGTGACCGCCGCCCGGCCCGGCTAGCGGAGCCCGGCTGACACAGCCCGGCTAACGCGGTGCGGGCTCAGGCTCCGGACGACTCCGCCCGCGGGGTGCCGAACCCGCTGGCCATCAGCTGCTCACGGATCTTCCTGCGACCGCGGTGCAGTCGCGACATCACGGTCCCGACTGGCGTCCCCATGATCTCCGCGATCTCACGGTAGGGGTAGCCCTCGATGTCGGCCAGGTATACCGCGGTGCGGAACTCGCCGGGCAGGTCGCGCAGCGCCCGGAGCAGGTCCGAGTCGGTGGTCCGGTCCAGCGCTTCGGCCTCGGCCGACGGCACCGGCGGCGTGAGCCGGTCCGCGGACATTTGCCATTCCTGCAGGTCACCGCCGAGCGCCTGCTGCGGCTCGCGGCGCCGCTTCCGGTACACGTTGATGAATGTGGTGGTCAGGATCCTGTTCAGCCACGCCCGCAGGTTGGTACCCGGAGTGAACTGCTGGAATGCCGCGTAGGCCTTCACCGACGTCTCCTGGACCAGGTCCTCGGCGTCGGTCGGGTTCCTCGTCATCCGGAGCGCAGCCGGGTACAGCTGGCCAAGCTGTGGAATGACGTCGCGCTCAAATCGCGCGCGATCGTCGCTAGAGTGTTCGGCTCGGCTCATCTTCGCTCCGGTGGTTTGTCATCTCACTGTATATAGACGCATAACAGGCCCGGAAACGTACCCCGTTGTCGCGGAAATCACGTCGCTGGAGGCGAGTTCCCCTGCCCGTCTGCTAACGGCGTAAACGTAAGGATGCCCAGATGAGCTGAACGTAACCTGAAAGCCGCCTGGAGGGATGGGCAGAAGCCGGGTTCGCTGGCGCCGGGGCGTGGAACCCGGCCCGTTCGGGACCCTAGATCCACCCGCGGCCGATCCGGTACCACATGTGATGCAACCAGTCCTGGTACGGGATGACCTGGCCGGCCAGGATCGAATAGAAGTACCAGAACATGAGCAGCACGCACAGCACGTAGGCGCCCACGATCAGGGCGCCGCTCGCCCGGCGCAGCGAGCTGGCCGTAGCGGGCCCGAGGATCAGGCCCAGGCACAGCACGATGGACAAGATCAGGAACGGCTCGAACTCCAGCGCGTAGTAGTAGAACTTGGTCCGCGTGACCAGCGGGAACCAAGGACCCCAGCCG
>Ga0070697_100004670_pt1 | contig 10500 bp, 10 predicted proteins | sample KBSK1501metaG_FD_65475 | JGI IMG/M metagenome (GOLD analysis project Ga0070697, IMG submission 65475) | Corn, switchgrass and miscanthus rhizosphere microbial communities from Kellogg Biological Station, Michigan, USA - KBS K1-50-1 metaG | ecosystem: Host-associated > Plants > Roots >... | reverse complement strand
TGGTCGACCTCGATGCCATCCTTGTCCTTCTGCGGATGCTCCGCCTCAACCGCGACTTCGGCGGCGGTCGGCACAAGTCCGGGAACAAGCGCCGCCGCGTCGTAGACGAGTCGCTCGACGCGGACGAAATGGGCGTAGTTCCTGGTGAGCGCGCGATAGAGCTCCTCCGCATGGCGGATCAGAAATCTGTCCCGCGCCTCGCGGCCGAGCGCAAAGATCAATTCGGCGGCGCGTTTCTCTTTCTCGTCGCGCGCCGGCTTCTTCGGCAGCGCCGCGAGCAAATCGGCGCCCGTCTTCCAGAAACGGGAAAAGATTTTGCTGTCGCCCTCGAAATCGGCGGAGGCACTCGGCGGCGCTCTGAGCCAGGAAGCAACGATGTCCTCAGGCAAGCCCGCCTGCCGGAGCGTTTCGCCGGCGCTAGGACGTTCGCTTGAAGTCGCAAGCTGTTGCATCGCTCGATCACGTTTTCGCGTTAGCCGTTTCCTCGGGCCGCTTCCCGAGCGTAAGATTACCCGACCGGGCGCTGCGGTCGAGGGCTTAGAACCTTAGGAACCGAAATCCCGCCCGCCGGTTGTCTGAGCGTTTCAACGCACCGACAATCGTCAATGCCGCCCGAGCCACAGGAGCGTTTCATGAGCCGAGCAGCCGCCGTGAAGAAAAGCAGCCGTTTCACTTCCATCAACCCGGCCACCGGCAAGGAAATCGCCTCCTACGACGAGATGGAGCGCTCCGAAGTCACGCGCATCATCGAGCAGGCGAACGCCGCTTTCCTCGATTGGCGGAAGAAAAGCTTCGCCGAGCGCGCGAAACCGATGAAGGCCGCGGCGAAAATCCTGCGCGATAAGGCGGACGAGTTCGGCCGCCTGATGGCGGAGGAAATGGGCAAGCCGATCGGCGACGGCATCGTGGAAGCGCAGAAATGCGCCAGCGGTTGCGACTATTTCGCGGAGAACGCGGAGAAATTCCTCGTGCGCGAGGAGATCAAAACCGACGCCGCCAAGAGCTTCGTCACCTACCAGCCGCTCGGCGTCGTGCTTGCGATCATGCCGTGGAATTTTCCGTTCTGGCAGGTCTTTCGCTTCGCCGCCCCCGGCCTGATGGCGGGGAACGCCGGCGTCTTGAAGCACGCCTCGAACGTGCCGGGATGCGCGCTCACGATCGAAAAAATCTTTCGCGACGCCGGTTTTCCCGCCGATCTCTTTCGCACGCTGATGGTGTCGAGCCGGCAGATCGACGGCATCCTCGAAAACCTGCTCATTCGCGCGGCGACGCTCACCGGCAGCGACGCCGCCGGCCGCGCGGTCGCAAGCAAAGCCGGCGCGATGCTGAAGAAGACGGTGCTCGAGCTCGGCGGCAGCGACGCCTATGTGGTGCTCGACGACGCCGACCTCGAAAAGGCGGCGAGCGTCAGCGTCAAGGGACGGCTGGTGAACGCGGGGCAAAGCTGCATCGCGGCGAAGCGTTTCATCGTCACCGAGAAGCTCTGCGCCAAGTTCGAGGAACTATTCGTCGAAAAAATGCGCGCGATCAAACCCGGCGACCCGATGGACAAGGCGACGAAAATCGGCCCGATGGCGCGGCACGATTTGCGCGACGCGCTGCATGCTCAGGTGGAAAAGAGCATCGCCAAGGGCGCCAAGCTCTTGCTCGGCGGCAAGATCCCGCAGGGACCCGGCGCCTTCTACCCGCCGACCGTGCTCACCGGCGTCAAGAAAGGCATGCCCGCTTACGAGGAGGAATTGTTCGGGCCGGTGGCGGCGATCATCGCGGTGAAGGACGAAAACGAGGCGCTGAAGGTTGCGAACGATTCCGTCTTCGGCCTCGGCGGCGCGATCCTGAGTACGAACTTGCAACGGGCGGAAAAGCTCGCGGCGGAGGAAATGGAAGCGGGCGCCGTGTTCGTGAACGAGGCGGTGAAATCCGACGTGCGGCTCCCCTTCGGCGGCATCAAGCAGAGCGGCTATGGTCGCGAGCTTTCCGCTCATGGGATTCGTGAGTTCGTCAATATCAAAACGGTTTATGTGGCTTGAAGCATCGCCCGTAAGCGCGGTTGTGGGCGGCCGGATTCGCGAGGCGCCGCAATTACTTGGCGAAAGGCGTCAATCTTCACAGGTTGATTCCGCGTGTTCTCGTTTTGATTCAGCTCGACTTAAAGCTTCGATTCATCAAACCCGGCCGGCAATTCAGCGGCTACTGCCCATCCCGTCGTCCCGGAAGCCGCGAAGCGGCTATCCGGGACCCAGACTCACCGCATTCAGTTCTGAGCTCTAGCTTCAGCGATATCGATTCTGGATCCCGGGTCTCGTGCTTTGCACTCGCCCGGGATGACAAGTTCATTATAACCGCTCAAGCGGCGCGGCCATTGTTCTTTTTGTGCCGTTCGATGACCGCAACAATCAAGCTCAACTCCGCCCCATCGCCTTGGCGCGGATCGCCGAGAGCGTGGTCGTGGGCGTGATCGCCTCGGGGTCGAGCTTGACGTGGATGACGGACGCCGACTTCGCGGCGAAGGCGGCCTCGAGCGCCGGCACCGCCTCCTTGTCGCTGGCGATGGTGAAGCCCTCGGCGCCGAAGGCGCGGGCATAGGCGGCAAAATCCGGGTTGCGCAAGTCGGTGCCGAACACGCGGCCGGGATATTCGCGCTCTTGGTGCATGCGGATGGTGCCGTAGGTGCTGTTGTCGACCACGAAGAGCCGCACGGCGAGGCCGTATTGCATCGCGGTCGCGAGCTCCTGGCCGGTCATCAGAAAATCGCCGTCGCCGGAAACGCCATCACGGTGCGCTCGGGGTGGACGCGCTTGGCGGCGACCGCCGCCGGAACGCCGTAGCCCATCGAGCCCGAGAGCGGCGCGAGCTGGGTGCCGAATTGCGGATAGCGATAGAAGCGATGCAGCCAAACCGAGAAATTTCCGGCGCCGTTGCACAGAATCGAGTCGGCGGGCAGATGCTCGCGCAGCCAGCGCACGATCGTGCCCATCTGCGCCGCACCCGGATGCTTCGGCACCTCCTCCGACCAGGCGAGGTAATCGGCGCGCGCCGCCTTCCGCCATTCGCGCCAGCGGATCTCCTTCGGCGGCGCGAGCCCTTCGAGGGCGGCGGCGAAGGCGACGGGCGTGGCGTTGATGGCGAGCGCCGGCTGATAGACGCGGCCCAACTCCTCGATCCCGGCGTGCACGTGCACCAGCGTCTTGCCCGGATCGGGCGCCGCGAGCAGCGTGTAGCCCTGGCTCGGCCATTCGGAGAATCGCGCGCCGAACACGAGCACGAGATCGGCGTTCGTCACGCGCTCGGCGAGCTTCGGATTGGGGCCGGTACCGAGATCGCCGGCATAACCATCGTGCTGGTTGGGAAACAGCATCTGGCGGCGGAAGCTCGCCGCCACGGGGATGTCGAAGCGCTCGGCGAAGCGCACGAGGGAAGCGACCGCATCCTCGTTCCAGCGCGAGCCGCCGGCAATGACGAGGGGGCGTTCGGCGGCCGAGAGCAACTTCTGCAGCCGCGCCATGGCGGAAGGCGGCGGCGAAATTTCCACCGGCTCGAAGGCGGCAACGTCGGCGGCGGCCGCCGCTTCGGTGAGCATGTCTTCGGGCAGCGTGACGACGACCGGTCCCGGCCGGCCTTGCGTCGCCACCCGCACGGCACGCGCGATGAACTCCGGGACACGCGAAGGATCGTCGATCTCGACCACCCACTTCGCCATTGTGCCGAAGACGGCGCCGGCGTCGATTTCCTGAAACGCCTCGCGATGGCGGAAATGGCGGGGAATTTGGCCGGCGAGCAAAATCATCGGCGTCGAATCCTGCTGCGCCACATGCAGCCCCGCGATCGCATTCGCCATTCCCGGCCCGCGCGTGACGAAACAGAGGCCGGGCTTGCCGGTGAGCTTGCCCGTCGCCTCCGCCATCATCGCCGCGCCCCCTTCCTGGCGGCAGACCACGAAATCGATCTTCGAATCGAGAAGCGCATCGAGGGCGGCGAGGTAGCTCTCGCCCGGCACGCCGAAGGCGTGCGTGAGCCCGTGGCCTTGCAGCGCGTCGATGAGGATGCGCGCGCCGGTGCGGGAATTTCCGCGAGGTTTGTGCATGCGCTCAGCCTAGCGCGCGGAATGCGGGACGGCCAGCGCGCACGGCAGCGCGGATCTCCTCGCCATGCTCGCCGAGACGCGGCGAGGGATGGTCGTAGCGCAGCGGCGTTTCGGACAGCGCGATCGGCGTGCGCACGCCGGGGATGGTGACGCCGCCTTCGACTTCTTCCGCGAGATCGACGCGCACCTTGCGGTGGCGCACCTGCGGGTCGGCGAAGGCGTCGGCGATGTCGTTGATCGGGCCGACCGGCACGCCCGCCTTTTCGAGCGCCGCGGACAGCTCGGCACGCGTGTGCTTCCTGGTTTCGGCGTGCATCAGCTCGATCAGGAGCGGCCGGTTTTTCACCCGGTCGGAGTTGGCGCGGAAGCGCGGATCGTCGGCGAGTTCCTCGCGGCCGAGCACCTTGCAAAAACTGCGGTACTGGCCGTCATTGCCGACGGCGATGATCATGTAGCCGTCGCTCGTCGGAAAGACGCCGTAGGGGACCACGGTCGCGTGCGAATTGCCGAGGCGGCGCGGCGGCGCGCCGGAGACGAGATAAAACAGCGCCTGGTTGGCGAGCACGCTCATCTGCACGTCGAGGAGCGCCATGTCGACGTGCTGGCCGGCGCCGGTGCGCTGCCGCGCCAAGAGCGCCGCCTCGATCGCGAGCGCGGAATAGACGCCGGTGAACACGTCGGCATAGGCGACGCCCGGCTTCTGCGGCTCGCCGCCGGCTTCGCCGGTGATGTCCATAATTCCGCCCATGCCCTGGATGACGAAATCGTAGCCGGGGCGGTGCGCGTAGGGCCCGCTCTGGCCGAAGCCGGTGATCGAGCAGTAGACGAGGCGCGCGTTGATCTTGGCGAGGGCCGGATAATCGAGGCCGAACTTGGCGAGATCGCCGACCTTGTAGTTCTCGATCAGGACATCGGCCTCGCGCGCGAGCGCGAGCACAAGCTCGACGTCTTCTTTTTTGCGAAAATCGGCGGCGACCGAGCGCTTGTTGCGGTTGATCGCGTGGTAATAGGCCGAGGAAAGGTTTTCGCCGCCCTTCCCCTGCACGAAGGGCGGGCCCCAGGCGCGCGTTTCGTCGCCCATGCCCTCGCGCTCGATCTTGATCACGTCGGCGCCGAGATCGGCGAGGATTTGCCCGGCCCAGGGTCCGGCGAGCACGCGCGCGAGTTCGAGCACCTTGATGCCGGCAAGCGGCGCGGGCATGACGTTTCCTCTGATTTATTTCAATCGGACGTGATTTCAATCGGACTTGATTTCAATCAGACATGGGCCGCATGCCGAGCTTGCCGAGAAGCCGCCGATCGCGATCTTGATCGGGGTTCGGCGTCGTCAGCAATTTGGGGCCGTAGAAGATCGAGTTGGCGCCGGCAAGAAAGCAAAGCGCCTGCGTTTCCTCGCTCATGTTTTCGCGCCCGGCGGAAAGCCGCACGACGGAGGCGGGCATGGTGATGCGCGCGGCGGCGATGACGCGGATGAAGTCGAACGGATCGGTCCGCTGGCCCTTGGAAACCGGCGTGCCCTCCACCTGCATCAAGAGGTTGATCGGCACGCTTTCGGGATGCGCGGGGAGGCTCGCCAGCGTCGCGATCATGCCGATGCGGTCCTCGATCCCCTCGCCCATGCCGACGATGCCGCCGCAGCAAACATGGATGCCGGCCGCGCGCACGGCTTGCAGCGTGTCGAGCCGGTCCTGGTAGACGCGCGTCGTGATGATCTCGCCGTAATACTCCGGCGAGGTATCGAGGTTGTGATTGTAATAATCGAGGCCCGCTTGCTTCAGCTTTCCTGCCTGCGCGGCGGTCAGCATGCCGAGCGTCACACACGTTTCCATGCCGAGCGCTTTGACGCCCTCGACCATCTTGCAGACCTCGCCGAGATCGCGCTCCTTCGGCGAGCGCCACGCCGCGCCCATGCAGAAGCGCTGGGCGCCGGCGGCCTTGGCGGCGCGCGCCTCAATGAGCACCGCATCGAGCGGCATCAATTTCTCCGCCTTCACGCCGGTCTGGTAATGAACGCTCTGCGGGCAATAGGCGCAGTCCTCCGGACAGCCGCCGGTCTTGATCGACAACAGCGTCGAAATCTGCACCTCGCGCGGATCGAAATGGAGCCGGTGGATGCGTTGCGCTTCGAACAGCAAATCGGGGAACGGCAGCTCGAACAGCGCGCGCACCTCGGCGCGCGTCCAGTCGTGACGCACGTCTCCCCATGGACTCGGCTTGATCGGCTCCGCGCTCAGCGACACATCGATCTCCTTCGGCGCATTATCCTCGATACCTTGTCCCAATCCGCGGCCCGGTTCAAACCGCCGCAATGGCCTGAATTTCGAGCAGATATTTCTCGTTGACGAGCCGGTTGATCACCAGAAGCGTATTCGGCGGATAGCGGTTGCCGGGGAACATCTTGGGAAATTCGCGTAAGCGATATTCGTAAAGGCCGGCGATGTCGGAGGCGCGCACGATATAGGTGATCGACTGCACCACGTTCGCCCACGAGGCGCCCGCGGATTTGAGCCCCGCCTCCAGGTTCGCGAACACCTGCGCGCATTGCTTGGCAAAGTCGTTTTCGCCGACAAGCTTGCCGTTTTGGTCGACCGCGACCTGACCGGCGATGAAAACGAGCTTGGCATGGCTTGCCGTCGCCACATGGCTATAGGGCCCGACGGGCTTTGCCAGCCCCGGCGGGTTGTAAATTTCGATCTCGGTCATGGTTTCCTCCCGGAACGGATTGCGATTCTGTCGGTTGTCGCCCGAGACCTTAATTTAATCGGTCGCCGCCTCAAATAGCCGGATCGCATAATGTCGGAAATGTCGGTCGAACTCGCCTCCGCCCAATGCTGCATTGCCGGCGGCGGGCCGGCAGGCGTCATGGCGGGCCTGTTGTTGGCGCGGGCCGGCGTCGACGTCCTCGTGCTGGAAAAACACGCCGATTTCTTCCGCGACTTTCGCGGCGACACCATTCATCCCTCCACCCTCGAATTGATGCACGAACTCGGCTACGACCGGGGCTTGTTGCGGCTGCCGCACCAGGAGGTGCGCGAACTCGCGTTTCACGTCGGCCGGCAGGAATTCAAGATCGTCGATCTCACGCATCTGCGCGCGCGCTATCCCTTTATCGCGCTGATGCCGCAATGGGATTTCCTCAACTTCCTCGCCAGCAAGGGCGCGCGCTACGCGGGTTTCCGCCTGCGCATGAACGCGGAAGTCACGGGGTTGGTGGAGCGCGAGGGACGGATTACCGGCGTGCAGGTCAATACCAGCGAGGGCCACCTCGAAGTGCGCGCCGACCTCGTGCTCGGGGCCGACGGGCGCCACTCCGTCGTGCGGCAGAAGGCCGGTCTTACGATCGACGAATTCGGCGCCCCGATCGACGTGTTGTGGTTCCGGCTTTCGCGTCCGGCGAGCGACCCGGAGGAAACGATGGGCCGCCTCGGCGCCGGGCATTTTCTGGTGATGCTCAACCGCGGCGATTACTGGCAGTGCGGCTTCGTGATCGCGAAGGGAGCCGCGGAGGAAGTGCGCCGGCGCGGGCTGGCCGCCTTCCGGCGCGACATCGTCGAACTCGCGCCCTTCGTCGAGGATCGCGTCGCGGAATTGAACGAGTGGGACGCGATCAAGCTGCTCACCGTCGCCATCGACCGGCTGCGCCAATGGTATCGCCCGGGACTGTTGTGCATCGGCGACGCCGCCCACGCGATGTCGCCGGTGGGAGGCGTCGGCATCAACCTCGCGATCCAAGACGCGGTGGCGGCGGCGAATATCCTGGCGATCCCGCTCCGCGAGCGGCGCGTGCGGCCCGATCATTTACGCGCGGTGCAGGAGCGGCGCGAGTGGCCGGCCAAGGTCACGCAGGCGATCCAGGTGCAGGTTCAGAACCGCATCGTGCGGCCGGTTCTCAGCAACCGCGGCGAGCCGAAGCCGCCGCTGTTCGTCCGGCTGCTCGATCGAATTCCTCTTCTGCGCCGCTTCCCCGCCTATGTCATCGGCATCGGCGTGCGGCCGGAACACGTCCGGACGGCGGAATTCGTTCGCCCATAAAGTCATGGCCGGGCTTGTTTGCTATTCGGTCGAGAAGACCCGTTTTTCGCCGTCGGTAATTTCGTAAATTACCAGCGGTGCCTCTTTCGTTCCGTACATTCCCGGCGCGCCGAGCGGCATGCCCGGCAACGAGATGCCCGTGATCGCCGGCCGCTCGCGCAGGAGCTTGCGGATCGTGTTGATCGGCACATGGCCCTCGATCACGTAACCGTCGTAGAGAATGGTGTGACAGCCCTCGAACTCCGGCGGCACGCCATGGGCCTTTTTGACGGCGGATAAATCGGGCGCCTCGATGACCGTCACCGGGATGCCGTTCCGTTTCAGATAGCGGGCGTGGCCCTCGCAACAGGTGCAGTCGGGCGACTTGTAGAGCGTCGCCTGTTTCGGCGCGTCTTCGGCGCGCGCCGAGACAACGAGCGAGACCGACAAGAAAATCAGCGCGAAGAACCGCATGACCGCTTTGCTTTTCAACATTTGCGAACGACCAATTGCGCCCATTCCTCGGGCGCGGAAAAAACCACCGATGCCCGGTCGCCCATCATACCGGCGCCGACGATGGCCGGCGCGCCCTTCGCCGGCCCTTCATCGCTGGAATCGGTCTTGAAGCGCAAGTTTCGTTCCCAGAAGGCGCGCGTCTTGCCGTCGGCGGTCGTCACCCGGTAGGTGTCGCGGCAATAGGTAATCGCCTGCACGCGGTCTTCGGGGTCGAGCTTCTTCAAGTCCGGGGCGGCGCCGCCCATCATCCCGCCCATGCCGCCGCCCTGCGTTTGCGCCGTTTGCGCATAGCCGGGTTTCGTCGCTTCTTTCAGAAACGCGAGCAAATCGGCGCGCGCCCCGGCGTCGGAAATTCCGCGAAACGTCATGTCGTTGTCGGGAATGAAGGCGCGCGGATTGGCGAGCCAAGCGTCGAGGCTGGTGTTGTCCCAAATAATGCCGGAAGACTTGAGCGCGTCCGAATAACGCGAAAAGCTCTTCAGCCCGCCCGCCTGCCGGTCCCACAAATCGGCAAGGCTCGGCCCCGACAGGTTCTTGTCGGGCTCCAGAGAATGGCAGGCCGCGCAGGCCCCGAACACCCGGCGGCCGCGTTCGGCGTTGCCTTCGTCGGCGGCGAAGGACGCCGCGCTGATCAACGTCAATCCAATCGCAAGAAATATCCGCATACCCACTTCCTCCATTTTTTTCGACGCCATGCGAACTCGCCCCGCAAACACAGGGCGCGCACGATCCGTCGCGGCACGCGCGTGCTGCGAACAACGCTCAGCTGAAATATTTGGGTATTCCGGGGTCGAGGGGGATCCAACGGCCGTAAAGACGCGGGTTGACGTCCGAATAAACAACCGATGAAACGATCATATCCACCACCTGCGGCGGGGTGGCCAAAATGCCGGACGCGGACGAGGCGCACATGCTCCAGCAATCGACCGCGGCCTGCTTCAGCGAATTTACTTGGTTGCCATGATGCTGCTGATGGTCCGCATGATCGGCATTATGCGCATCCATCATTTCCGCAGTCGAAATGCAGGGCTGCCCAACGCTCATCGCCCGCGCAAAACCGCTGCCGGATAACGCAAGCGCAAGAAAGACAACAAAGATGCTGTAGCGCGATGCACGCATAGCGTCGAAGGTTAGCGTCGTTGAAGAGCGCATTCAACGGTTCAATTGCAATGTCTGCAATCGGCGCAAAGCCGCCATGTTGATCGCGTCGGCGAATTTCCGCGCTATCGAGAACGGCGGATGTAGCGCATCGAGACGCCGGAATTCGCCCGGCGCATCAAGCTGGCGGCGGTTGCGTGTCCCAATGCTCGACATCGCTGAATTGAGGCGACCAAGCGTAACGCGCTTCCTCCCAGAATGATACGGACGGCGCGGGAATTGAGGGATCGTTAAATGCGCCTACGGGAATGCCGAAGCGTGTCGATCCAATCTCGCGGGTCCAACAAACAGTGACCCCGCAGTTCGGACAGAAATGATGATTGATGCGGGTCCCAGCGTTGCTGGTGCGGGTGTAGATCTTATTCGGTCCATCTAGACGAACGTATTCTTTTGCAAAATAGGCATTGCTGGTCCAAGGCACGCCTGACCGTCGTTGGCAGTCGCGGCAATGACAGACGTTGACCACAGTCGGCTCGCTCGTGACGATGACGCTAAACTGACCGCAAAGGCACTTCGCGGTTCTTTGCATAATTCAGCCTCCAAATTCTCGATTCACGGAATGCGGGCTAAAGCAGATCGGGTCCTTGCGGTTCGCGCGCTAATGCGTCCGCGCCCTAGAAGAACGCCTGGATCCCGGTGATCGCGCGGCCCACGATCAGCGCGTGGATGTCGTGCGTGCCCTCGTAGGTGTTCACCGTCTCCAAATTCGCCGCGTGGCGCATGACGTGGTA
>Ga0070697_100004669_pt1 | contig 10503 bp, 11 predicted proteins | sample KBSK1501metaG_FD_65475 | JGI IMG/M metagenome (GOLD analysis project Ga0070697, IMG submission 65475) | Corn, switchgrass and miscanthus rhizosphere microbial communities from Kellogg Biological Station, Michigan, USA - KBS K1-50-1 metaG | ecosystem: Host-associated > Plants > Roots >... | reverse complement strand
CCATTCCGTCTAGCCTATCGCGGAGTCGGAGAACTAATTGTCGGACTCAACTTCGGCCCAGTAATGACGCTAGGCGCATACTACGTCCAGGCACACAGCTTTGCAATAGAACCATTTCTCCTATCGATACCCGTCGGACTACTCATCGCCGCCGTCCTCTGGATCAACGAATTCCCAGACATGGACGCAGACAACGCTGTAGGAAAGAAGACTCTAGTCCTAAGACTCGGATATGCCAAGTCTATCAGCGTCTACGTCGGCATGGTTGTCACGGCATACCTGCTCATAATCATCTACGCTCTCCTCGAAATCTTCTCACCCGGCATCACAAGCCTCACCTCGCTCATCGCACTGCTGAGCCTTCCGTTCGCCGCAAAAGCGATCAAGATTCTCCGAGCAAACTACAAGGACCCACACGCAATAATCCCCGCGAATGCCAACACCATATTTCTCCACCTGTCCTTTGGAGTCTTGGCGATTCTAGGATTCGTCCTCGGAGCAGCTCTTGGACTCTAACTCTCTTTTGACGGGTTCAGAATCCGTTAAATCACAGTGGTCGGAGAAAGGCGCTTGACAACCACATTGGCTTCAGGCACGACAAGCGCAGTCCAAAAACAAAAGCCGACCCTAGAGCAAGAAGTCTTCAGGCTCAAGCTCCAATGGATGATAGCAAAGAACGATGACGAGAAACGACGAATAAGTGAAGAGATACGACGTCGTATCGAGGTCTCCGTGAAGAGCGCGTAGGGTCCCAGAGGAATAATCCCCACAATCTCCACTGGCTTAGATTGCAGTTTGCGTGCTCTTATATACGCTGGATGATGAGATTCTATCGTTGTAGAAACTATGCAGACTATGAACGAAAAGGAACATTCACTTGCGGTCGGGATGCGGAAACTCTGGTCTGATCACGTCTACTATACACGAGAATACATTCTTGCTGCTTCACTCGATGCCCCGAACGCTGGCGCGGCGGCTGAAAGACTGCTCAAGAATCAGGAGCATATCGGTGGCGCCGTTGCCCAATATTACGGAAAAGATGCTGGAACAAAACTAACTGGTCTGCTGAAACAACATATCATGATCGCGGTTGACCTCGTAGGTGCGGCCAAGTCTGGGGACCAGAAAAAGTTCCAAGAAGAAGATAGGAAATGGTCTGCCAATGCGGAAGAGATTGCCGCATTTCTAAGTGGCGCAAACCCTAACTGGCCTCGACGAGATGTTTCCGACCTCTTGAAGCAGCACCTTGACCTCACGAAGAAAGAGATCGTAGCCCTCCTCGGCAAGAAATGGAAGGATGCAATAGCAGCCTTCGACGATATTTACACAGAAATACTGACCCTCTCAGACGCCATCTACAAGGGCATCGTGAAACAGTTTCCTGACAAGTTCAGGTAACCCACCATACCATACACCTAGATAGCACCCGTTCGTGAGTGGCGGAAACACTGGACCTAGAGCTAGCGACGACAACTCCGACATTGAAAATGGGAGGTTCGGGTCCAGACTTCAATCTTCTCGGGACAGACAGGAAACGATATTCTCTCTCGACATTCGATGCCGAGAACCTGCTCGTCTTGATTTTCTCTTCAAACGGCTGCCCAACGGTAAAGGCTTGTGAGGACAGAATGATCAGCGTTCAGAACGACTACCGTGCGAAGAATGTGCAGCTATTAGCGATCAATTCCAACAATGAGCACCTTTCACCAGTGGACAGTTACGATGAAATGGTAGGGCGCGCAAACGACAAGAGGTTCAATTTTCCATATGTCAAGGATGTGGACCAGAGCATGGCGAGAAGGTACGGCGCGATTTGCACGCCTCACGTCTTCGTTCTCGACACGGAGCATATACTCCGGTATCGGGGTAGGATAGACGATTCTCGAGACGCATCTAGAGTAACTTCAACCGATCTAAGGAATGCTCTAGACGACATCCTTGCCCATAGAAACGTCAGAGTCTCCGAGACGAAGCCTTTCGGCTGCAGCATAGTCTGGTAGCAAACAGGTTCTACACAATTCAACAAACACATTCGACTCATAGATACCCGAGTTGGAGGGAACCGACTACGTCCTGTGACTCAGCTTGACCTTAACTCATTCAAACTCGTTTCGTAGTAGCGGTGATCAATTTGATAGGTCTGGCCTATCTAACTCTCTGGACATTCTTCCTATGCTCTGTATTTGATTCATCAATGCCTCGGCCGAGTCTGCTCTCCGATGTAGAACCTTGCGGTAGATTCATGCTCCGACCATCCTCAATGTGACTTTATCAAAGTGAATTATGTCGGGATTCGAGATCGGATGAATCGCCGATTCACTGTTCACGTATCAACTGCTCTAGCGTTCGGTCCCATAGGAATAATCTGGGCATTCCTCCCAATCCACTTACGCTCGCTCGGCGCCTCCTACCTTCTCATCGCACTCGTCTCCCTCATTCCGGCAGTCGAGACGATAGGACTCTCTCCCATGTGGGGAGGCATTCTCGACAAGACAGGCAGAGGAAACAAGATCCTACTAGTCTCCCTCCTATCTCAAGGAGTCGGATTCACAATCTTCCCATTCCTGAAAACCCCCGAAGAGTTTGTTCTCGTCGTATCTCTGATGGGACTCTTCTCATCAAGCTTCATCCCGGTCTATGGCGCAATGGCGACTTTGTCCAACAGACAGTATGGCCGAGCGATCGGTGGCTTCTGGACCACTGCGCTCCTGGGCTATGCAACGGCAACACTCATAGGCGGAATTCTCTACCAGTACGAACCTGTCAACGCTCTCTTCGCCTTAGGGGCGATCTACGGCTACCTGAGTATCCTCGTAGTCTTGTTCGCTCCAAGACACGCGCTGACTGTGAAGAAATCTCTAGACATTTCCAAAGGCTATTGGGGACTGCTGAGACAGAGGAACATCGCGATCCTCTGCCTTCTCTCAATAACTGTACTCGTCTCAACATCTGCATTCAACAGCTTCTTCACCCTCTACCTGGTCGACGTTCTCAACGGTTCCAGGCTGACAGCGGGGCTCGCGGCTACAGGAACAACAGTCCTGGGCGTCTTTGCCTACCGGCTTGTCGGGCCGCTCAACGACAAGGTCGGAAGAAAACCAGTCTTCATTCTCGGCGCCGTGGGATACGCGGTATACTTCACGATTCTGATCTTCGTCACGAATGTCGTTGTTGTCACTATTCTCTGGATTCTGCCAATCTATCCGTTAGTACAATCGGCCGCGGCCGCGTTAATGGCAGACTACACGTCGGCTGCCGACCGGGGTAAGGGCCTTGGCTTACTCGAATCCGCAATCAGCCTAGGCGGCGGACTCGGACCCCTAGCAGGCGGCCTGATCGCCGATGCCGCTCAGCTCCAAGCGGTCATCGTCTTCTCACTCGTCATCGCTCTCGTCTCGGTTGTGTCCTCCCAGATTTTGCTGAAGGAGAAGCCTGAGATCACTTTTCCCGCTTCGATACGAGCAGCGACATAGATCATGGTCAACCTCAGGCTACTTTGTAGATGAGCCAATTGCGATCCTTGAAGTTGATGAGCCTGTAGTCGCCCTTCAGCTTCTTGCCTTTGAGAAGCACGTGGTATTTTCGCGACTCCCTCAGCTCAAGCACATAGGTGCCCTTGTCCCAGACCTTGACCGTTCCAGCCCCATATTCCCCTTCTGGAATTGTACCCGCGAAATCAAAATAGCTCAGAGGATGATCCGGCACTTGCACCGCTAGTCGCTTTACGCCTGGCTCTGTAGGCGGACCCTTTGGGACTGCCCAGCTCTTCAATACCCCATCCAGCTCCAGCCGAAAGTCCCAGTGGAGCCTAGTCGCATCATGTTCCTGAACTAGGAAACGAAGCCCTCGCGGCAAAGGAGACTATTCCTAGTATAGCCGCTGGAACTTAGGCTTACCTAGGTGATCTTTGCAATCTTCTCGACCCGAGCGAACAAGATCACCGACAGCACTGCGCAACCCAGAGCCCCGAAAAAGTATGCCATCAGTCCCGCATTAGGGTCGACGAGCAACACCAGATTGCTGGCTGGGCCGAAAGCTGCAGCTCCACAAATAGAGACGAATGGAAGATACCTAGAAGATTTCAGTGGACCGAAGAGGAATGAGCCTATTCTGAGCATGAACAGACCGAGTCCCTGTGATAGTGCTAGATATGAGATGATGAAGGGAACGAGAGCTGTCGCTCCTATCGCAATGGCGGAGGAGACAAACGGATTCAGTTCAATGATCTGAGAATTAGTTGAGAGAACAATTAGTGTGAGATATACGTCGGCGGCGACGAGTGCGAGTGGAACCGTGAATATCCAACCGTCCCGTCGAGCGAACAATCCGCGGAGTTCTTCGAGGTCTACTTTGACTATCCATAGACCGACAGTCGCCGATATTATTCCAACAATAGTGATCAGTGACGCTCCCAGAGCATCAGCCTGAAAGAGTCCAGGGCTCAAGACTGTGAAAGATGATATGAGCTGGCTAGAGAGTATCCAGTACAGCCCCGACCCAATCAGCAGAAGGCTCGCACCAGGAGGAATTCTGGACTCTGCCATCGTCACACCTCAGGCTGTCTTACCGGATTCTTTGCTTTCACGGGGACCGCGACGTCGATAGGCTTCTTCGCTCTCGCGTTGAGGAATCGCATTCCAATGGACGAGAGAAATGAGCTGACTAGAGTCGTAAGCCCAGCGACAGGGAAGAGTATCTGCGATGCAACTCCAAGTCCGGCTCCCTCACTGGCCACAATGAAGGAGAATTCTCCCCTTGGCAGCATTGATACTCCGACCTTGCTAGCTTGACCCTTAGCTGCGGAGAGCTTTGCACCAGTCCAACATCCCCCGTATTTGCCGAGGATAGCCGTTCCAATTACGGCGAGAATCGGAAGAGTAAGCGTAAGGACCGCTCCCATGTTGATGAGCGTTCCCATTGAGACGAAGAATAGGACGATGAAGAGATCCTTTACAGGTCCAACCTTGTCCAACACGAACCTGGCCTGTTTTCCTCTTATCATCAGTCCCATCAGGAAAGCGCCTACGGCCGGAGAAAATCCGAGAAAGGATGATACCAACGCAAAAATGAATCCAAAGGATAGAGCGAGAAGGAAAGCGGTCTCCCGATATTCCTGGTCAATTTGAGCTATACGATCAATGATTCTCGGGGCTACCCGCCAACCGAAGGCGAAGATGACAGCCACCAAGAGGATCCCTTTACCGACCAAAAGGCCAAGGTCCGAGGATGCAACTTGATTGTTGGCTGCCGCGAGTCCTGGAAGCAGTAGGAGTATGAATACAGTGGCGAAGTCTTCGATGACTGATGCAGTGATGACCATCTGAGACTCTTTGGCATGGAAACTCTTCGACTCGAGGAGTATCTTACTCATTATTGCGGTACTCGTCGTCGCGACAACTGCCCCGACAAACACGGCTTCAATCGTGCTGAGACCCACCAGAAGTGCAACGCCGAAGACTGAAACGAAACTGATCGTGAGCTCCACGGCCGCCAGTATGAAACTGTCCGGCCCGATCTTGCGAATCTCTAACGGGTCAAGCTCTAGTCCGACGGTAAAGAGAAGGAGTACAATTCCGAGAGAGGCGAGGAGATTTATCGTTCCGAGGTCCTGTATCAGTCCGAGACCGAAAGGTCCGATAATTATTCCCGCGATGAGTTGACCCAGCACTACAGGCTGTTTCAGCTTTGAGAAGAGGAAGCTGAAACCGAACGCGGCGGAGATTGCCAGTCCGAGGTTCAGCAGTAGAGAGAATTCGGGAGTCGCGGCCAAAGAACAACCCGTTTACCGGGACAGAGCTGATCTTCAATCCGTGGTGCTTCCAGTTTAACGAAGTGACTCCCGAGCAACACTCCTCCGGTTCCATTCGAGGGAATGACGGAACTATCTCTTTCTCGGAGTAAAGATCACTCCTAGAACGATTTGTTGACAATTCTTCTACCGGGCAGATCATTCTATATCTGGAAAAGGCTTACAGAGGAACCGTTTGCCAGATTCCTGGAGAATATAAGGCGAGTAGAATCTTTTTCGCTAGAATAGTAGGCCACGATTATATTCTCGAGACATAGCTGAAACTAAACTTAGGCTAAGTTTTCAGAGAGGATTAGCTCGGCAACTGTCCAGGAGCAAGTCGGGCAAGGTGGGAAACCTACCGAGGGCTCTAGTGTACCTGATTCGGTTCTCCTCTCTAGAACCATTCCTTCTCTGAAAAGTCGGGAAGAAATTAGTAAAGTGGCAAAGCGTCTCGCTCAGAGCATAGTGACTGGATATGTGGAACACGACAGGGGACGTCTTGACAAGTCTGCTGAAGCCTTCTTTCAAGTGTTCTCGATCCTGTTTCCCGAGATTAGCCCAGTAAGGTCTTGGCGAGCGGCTGAGATCTATGTCCAAGTCTGTGTGAAACAGGATGAGATCGAGAATCATCCCGGCCACGACTCCACCCAGATTGTAAACGATCCACGTTGGCAGACCGATGTGAAGGCTCTCCTAACTGAGTTTTCCAGGACCCTCGACGTGCCAGAATCTTACGCAGAGAATACGATGAATTACTTCAGATTCCACGGGGTTCATGATAGTCGCTACGTGAATTATCTTCTTGAATCGGATCGGATTTTCAACATCCGCGTTATCGGAGACGACTACTGGTCGAAGATTCTTGGCTCATTGCTTCTAATTCTTACGGAATGCCACGATAAGCACGACCGTATTGGTCTTGAAGCAGGTATCGAGTTTGCTACGAAATACTACGAGATTATTCTACGAGCGAAATACTCGCAGACTAACAAAGCACTCGAACTAGTCGCCTAACACTTTCGATTTGTCAGGAACTTAGACTGTGGTTTAGGTCTGCTGTCCTTCCGTCCTAGTTAGCTCAGGACGGCTAGTTCATTGCCGTTAATTTCTTCCTGATTTGCGGAACTCCCTTCCCCAACTCATCAATAATCTCGAGGTCGAACATGCCCTCAAAAGTCGACATTGTCTTCTGGTCGTGAGCCTTTGAGTTCATTGCGAATATTGCAGTGATCTTGTTGGAGATCATCAGTTCTAGTGCCTGACGAACTAGTGAGTATGTTCTCTCAGGTCCCAGCGTGAAGACGAAATGGGTGATGCTGTCGAATACGATCGTGAACGATGTTTCAGCGTACGCTTCTATGGTCTTATTCAACGCGTCAAGAATTAGCGACGTGTCGTATGAAGGCAGTAAGACAAGGTTGTCATTCTCAACCTTAGGATACGAGACTCTGGACGTAAGTACGAAGATTTTTGCTGCAGGCTGTCTCAGGGCTAATGAGTAGACGGGGCGCCCCTTTCGCGTGAAAACCACTGTCCTTTCAAAGTGGGAGGCAGATTCGCCGAGTAGCGATTTGAAAATCCGGTCGTCGTCAGATTGAGGATCGAATTCGAGAAGTATCTTCCTTCCACTGATCTCATCGTGAGATAGTCCAACTGTGCCTGAGAAGGTATCAGTCGACTCTGACAGGTCGAGAGTTCGGATCTTGCTCTCTAGCTGGGCGAGGGAAGCCTCTTCGCCTCGGAACACGGTCGAGTCGAACGCCATAAGCACGTGCAAGGAATGGTCTGGGCTGGTCCACCGGGGATCCGTTAGATGTTGCACGAATTTTTGGAGAGGGCGAATAGCGAAATCATCGTAGTCGAGAATGACGCTGAGACCTTCATTGCCTAGGGTCTTTGCCTCAAGAAGTAGTTCTTTGACGAGTTCTAGGGGCGTTTCATCAAGCATCCCTTTCTTGGGATAGATACTTCCCATTGTTAGAAGCCGCAGAGAGCCCTTCAGAGTATATCTCGTAACGTCGATGCCTTGGCGAGAAAGGCCTTCCCTAATTGCTGCTTCATCATCTTGGTGGAAGTAGATCACTCGATTTCGCTGACTCACTCCGTCCACGATGTATTTCGAGAATGAGCTGAACTTCTCGTCGCCAGCTGTATGAATGAGAATCATCTGGTCGTAACGAGAAGCCGTTGGTGAGGATTCAAGGGAGGGAACCACACCTAGGAACGCCTTTAGGAAGGTAGGTTTCCGAAAGGCTCGAACCGCGACTACTATCAGCGCGACTGAAAGTAGATTTGCTGATCCTCGAATGCTGTAACCCAGAAATGATAAGGCCATGGAGATGAGTAGAGAGAAACTGATCGCGCCGAAGGCTGACGCGATTATCATTAGAGCTTGCCGAACCTCCTTGTCCTTGAGTTGGGATCGTAGCCGGGAAAGTACCGCCAACGGATAGCAGGTGAAAGCGGTAACGAGTACTCCCCCTATGCCTAGTAGTATTGGTCCTATGTTTGCGGATGGAAGCATCACGCCTTCCAGGACATAGGTGACTTGGTTCGAAGGATCAGTGAGAATTGCCGAGGGGATTGTCCAGGCGACAAGGATTCCGAGAATCATTGGCACCAAATATACCGCGTAGATGAGGAATATTGGTCGAAAAGGGCTAGAGAAGATTCTCTTCAGAGTCAGGGATTCGGGATACAAGTATAGTCTCGTAGAAACAAATCCCCACAGCATTGCTATCGATGCTCCAGATGTTACAAAGGCGAGGGTCGCAAGTCTCATCCAGGATAGGTTAGGAGAAAAGATGAAGACTAGGTCCGACGCTGGAAACGATAGAAACGCAAGATAAATGGCCAGGAAATAGTTCTTGTAAGATTGGAAATAAGAGAGGGGGTCTCTTACGAGAGAGAGTATCATTATGGCGTCCGCTAGAATTGTAACGGCGTCAAGAGTAGCGTCTACGTATGGTAGCGTGTTCCATTGCCTCTAGGCAAGACGTATCCCAGCATCTACAGTAGCTGGAGTGATACCCTCCTTGCGGAGGCAACACTATTGCAAACTGGTTTGAATGACGTTACTTGCGGAGCGGCTAGTAAGTGACAGTCTAGGCTACGTCGGGAAGACCCAGAGACTTTGAAGCTGTCTTGAGATCTCTCATACGGCTTCGAATAGTGACTTCAGAGACCCCTGCGGCTTTCGCTAGGTCACGCTGCATGACCATGGAGCCTCGTATTCTTGCCGCAAGGTCCAACGCTGCAGCTGCCAGCCCGTCCGGGTCCTTTCCCACGTTCACCCGGAGTCTGATTGCCTCTCGCAGAATCTTACCAGCAAGCATCTCAGTCTGAGAGTCGGCGCCGGCTCGGGAAGCGATCTTTGAGACCCGTTTGAGTGGATCCTCTATCGCCATGGTCACGTCTAGGGATCGGACTAGCGCTCTATAGTAGTGGGCGAGCAGCTTCCGACTCATACCCGAAGCCTTTGCGATCTCACTCAGAGACCGAGGCACGTCAGTAAGTCTGCACGCCGCATAGGTTGAGGCTGCTACCATTCCGTTTATTGGGCGTCCCCTGACTAGGCCTTTGTTCAGGGCTCGCCTATACATCAGGGCCGCTCGTTCCGTCACGACCTCAGGGAGGTTCAGCCGACCGGACAGTCCTCTTAGCTGGCTCATGGCGCGAGATAGGTTTCTCGCCATGGACGAGCCGGCTGAGGCGCGGAGCTGGGTCCGTCTGAGTCGCCAGAGTTGGAGCCTTTCGTCAGCGTTGAGGTTCCGGTTCGAGGCTTGGGCTCTCGAGATTATTGTGGATAAGTTCTTGTCGAACGCGGAGAATCTGCCGGGAGGTCCTGACTGGCTCTCCAGCAATCCTTCCTCGGTGCGTCGTGGAACTGGGGCCGCATAATTCTCTGATGGGTCTGATAGTACAAAGCCGCAGTTGGTGCAGATGACTTCGCCGGTTTCAGCGTCTCTTACAAGGCTGGGGCTTCCACAGTTGGGGCAGACATAGTGTCCGACCTCATCCCTGGGCCTAGTTTTCCGACCGCTCATCATTCGTCCCTGGACGGGGTAGGTCTGCGTGGTCTGGGCTGAGGCGAGTTGGTCCTTTTCCGGAGTAACGGTGGAGGTGCCAGCCATCTCTGACAATCTATATGGCATAGGGCCCAAATGAAGCTTGTTACTATCTGAATAGATCGGTCAAAAATGACCCCCGAATATGTCTCCGGTAGGTGCAATATTGGCAGGCGTGGGAGGGCCATACGACTCACCACAGGGCTTGTCCTTATTGCAATATCGATAATCCTCGGCATACTGGTCCTAAACCCTGTAAACCGATGGTTCAGCCTAGCCCTTGTCTTCCCCGCCTACGTCGGAATATTGGCTTGTCTGGAGGGCTCAATGTCGTTCTGTGTCCTGCACGCGGCCCGAGGCACATACGACCTACACGAGTCTCGGGGGTTCGCCACCAAGAAGTCGGGCACTCTACAGAAAGTTGGCTCCGAAGACTGGAAGAGGATTGACAGGAGAAAGGCCTTGAAGATGCATCTCGAAGCTCTGACTGGCGCTGTCCTCATAGTTTTGCTACTTGCCCTGACCTAGGTGAGCTCCAACGGTCGGGGCCCTTCTTCTGGAAGGGTTGGCAGAGAATCGCTCAAGGGCAATGCTAGGGCTCGCGTCCAAGGCTAGCTGGGACAGGAGAGTCCCGATGAGAGGGGC
>Ga0070697_100004664_pt1 | contig 10514 bp, 12 predicted proteins | sample KBSK1501metaG_FD_65475 | JGI IMG/M metagenome (GOLD analysis project Ga0070697, IMG submission 65475) | Corn, switchgrass and miscanthus rhizosphere microbial communities from Kellogg Biological Station, Michigan, USA - KBS K1-50-1 metaG | ecosystem: Host-associated > Plants > Roots >... | reverse complement strand
ATCCCGGTCAGGTGCGTGGGCGCGTTCTGCGTCGGGTCGAGCCTGCCGCCGCCCGGCAGCCAGCCGAGCTTGAAGAACAGCAGGTAGAACGCCACCAGCGCGATCCAGAAGACCGGCATCGACACCCCGGCGAGGCTGAGCACCCTGATCAGGTGGTCCGGCCAGCGGTCACGGAACACGGCGGCCACGATCCCCAGGCCGATCCCGATGACCAGGGACGCCGCGATCGCGAACAGCGCCAGCTCGATCGTGGCCGGGATGTACTCGGCCAGGTCGGCGCGGACCGGCCGGTGGCTCTGCTCGGAGATGCCGAGGTTCCCGTGCAGCAGGTTCTTCAGGTACAGCACGTACTGCACCGGCAGCGGCCGGTCCAGGCCGTACTGGTGGCGGAAGGCCGCGACCGCGGCCGGATCGCCGATGGCGCGCTGCCCGAGGTTGGCGGCGGCCGGGTCACCGGGCACCAGGTGGGTGAGCACGAACGCGACCAGCGTGATGCCGACGCACAGCAAGAGACCGGTGCCGAGCCGCTGCAGCAGGAAGCGGCGCAGGTCGCGGTGCCGCCCCCCGTACCGGGGGCGCGGCGCCGCGGCAGCCGTGGGGCTAGCCGAGTTCACTGAGATCGACGAGCCAGAGCGCGTTCGACTGCAGGTTCTTCAACGAGTTCGCGCCGACCAGGATCTGGGCCGGCTGGATCAGCGGCATGAACGGGCTCGTGGTGTTCATCGACCGCTGGATCTGCTGGTACAGGCTCTGCCGGGCCGCCTTCTGGGTGGTGCCCGTGGCGGTCGTCCCCATCGACTCCAGCGACGGGTCGGCGCCCTTGGCCCAGCCTGCCCGCAGCCCGACCAGCGCCCCGGGCAGGAAGTTCAGGTAGTCGCTCGGGTCGGGGAAGTCAGGGCCCCAGTACCACAGGCCCATCTGCTCCTGGCCGCCGCGGTAGCTGTTGAGCGCGACCTGGATCGACTGACCCTGCAGCTTGACGGTGATCCCGACCTGCTGCAGGTCCTGCTGCACCCGGGCGGCCAGGTCACCGAAGCTGAGCCCGTTCACCTGGATGTCGCTGGGATAGACCAGGTTCAGCGTCGGATGGCCCACGCCGGAGGCCGCCAGGGCGGCCTTGGCCTTGGCCAGGTCGTAGGCCGGGCCGGAGCCGGCCGGCAGGCTGCCGAGGAACATGCTCGGGATGATCCCGGTCGCCTGCACCGCGCCCTTGCCCGCCAGCTGGACCAGGCTGGCGTAGTCGATGCCGTACCGGACCGCCTGCTGGAACTTGGGGTTGGACGTGATCTTGGAGATCTTCGAGTTGTCGTTAGTGAGCAGGAAGAACAGGTTCGGCGAGGCGCCGTTGACGATCTGCACGCCGGACATGCCCTGCGCCTGGGTGGGGGAGAGGTCGACCGCGATCTGGGACTCGCCCTTGAGTACGTCCAGCTTCTGCACGTTGGCCTGGACGTTGCGGATCACGATCTTGCCGTACTTCGGCTTTGGGCCCCAGTACTTCGGATTGGCCGTCAGCACCACCTGCGTGGTGTTGCTGTAGCTGGTCAGCGTGTAAGGCCCGCTGCCCTCGGAGGTCGTGTTGAGCGCCGTCTCGGCCTTGTCCGCCGTGGCCGCGCCGGAGGCGTCGGACCCGCCCGCCGCGACCACCTTCTTCTGGTCGACGATGCCCAGCGCCGGGTTGGTCAGGATCGCCGGGATGGCGGTGTTGGGCGTCGCGCTCGTCAGCACCACGGTGTCCGGGCCCGGCGAGGTGGCGGTGACACCGGCCATCAGGAACGACGGGTTGCCGTTGATGTTCTTGGTCCGCGTCAGCGAGAACACCACGTCGGCGGCGGTCACCGGGTCGCCGTTGGCGAACGTGACCCCCTTGCGCAGGGTGAAGGTGTAGGTCTTGGCGTCCGCCGACGCGGTGAACGAGGTCGCCAGGTCGGGCACTGGCGTGGTGACGTCGGAGCCCTTGTACGTCAGCAGCGTGTCGTACAGGACGTGGTCGATCATCAGCCCGGTGGGCTCGAACATCCGCGCCGGGTCAAGCGTCTTGAGCACGAAGGCGGTCTCGACGACCAGGGAGGAAGAGGCCGGCGAGGTGGTCGATCCACCGCCGCCCCCGCCCCCGCCGCTGCTGCCGCCGCAGGCGGTCAGGCCCGCGGCCACCGCTATCACGCACCCTGATGCCAGCCACTGGTGACGTCGCATAGGCCTTACCCCTTATCGCCAGGCGGGAGACGCATAAGAAGGCAAACGTTCCCACCGATGCGCCGCAGGTCAAGCATGTTCTGTTGCAACTGCGATACGAGTGTGTGACAAGACCGCTGGCGAAGCTGTTTTCGTCCGCACCCTGCTCGATCACTGGGCCCGTCCCGGTTGCGCAAACGTTCCCTCACGCGACAGGCTCGACGCATGCGTGAGCTAGATGAGCTGGGAGAGCGGTTCTGGGCCTGGCGGGCCCGCCAGCAGCCGAGGACGCGCGACGACATCCCGCGCCTGGACCGGCCGCCGGGCTGGCTGCCCGAGGTCGAGCCCGGGCTGGCCGGCCGCCGGCGCGAGGAACTCGGCGCCTTCCAGGCCGGGCTGGCCCGGATCCGCCCGGACCAGGTGGCCGACCGGGTCGACCACCGCCTGCTGGGGTCGGCGATGGCCAGGGTGAACTGGGAGAGTGACATCCTGCAGGCGCGGGGCATCCCCCGGTTCTGGACCGACCAGGCGCTCGGACCCGTCTTTGACGCCCTGCTCCGGCCCGGCGTCGACGCGGCCAGGGTCGCGGAGGTGGTGCGGCTGCTCCGGGCCGTCCCGGCCACCCTGTCGCGCGCGCCGGCCGCGCTGGCCAGCCCGGCGCGGGAGTTCGCCGAGCTGGCCGTGGCCGAGCTCGACGGCATCGCCGGGCGCATCGATGCCTGTACCCAGGCGCTGGCCAGGACCGATCCCTCCGCCGCGGCCGAGCTCGCCTCGGCCGGGGCGCAGGCCGGCGCCGCCATGGAGCAGTTCGGCGCGGGGCTCGCGGCCCGCGCCGTCACCTTGCCGCCGGCCGTCCCGGTCGGCCGGCCGCAGTACGAGTGGTTCCTGCGCGAGGTCGCCTGCGTGCCCCTGACCGTCGACGAGATCGCCGGCATCGGGCACCGCGAGTACGAGCGCGCGGTCTGGCTCGAACTGCTGCACGCCGCCCGCAACCGGGACGTGCCGGTGCCGCCGCTGCCCGCCGACGCGGGCCAGCAGGTCCGGGCGCAGGTGCGCGACGAGGCGGCGGTGCGCCAGTTCTACGTCGGCCGGGGCCTGCTGAGCCAGCCCGAGTCGCTGCGGCACTACCTCACCCTGCCCATGCCGGACTACCTGGCCCCGCTGACCTTCCTCGGCGTGGCGGACGAACTCACCGGGCCGGGCCGGCTCACCGAGGACGGCGTGGCCTACGTGCCGCCGCCCGGGCCGGATCTGCCGTACTTCCGCGCCGCCAACGCCCGCGACCCGCGCGCCGGGATCCTGCACGAGGGGGCGCACTACCAGCAGCTGGCCCTGGCCTGGCGGAACCCCCGGCCGGTCCGCCGGCATTACTACGACTCCGGCGCCAACGAGGGCATCGCCTTCTATAACGAGGAGATGATGCTGGTCAGCGGCGTGGTCGACGACGCGCCGCACACCCGCACGGTGCTCTGCAACTTCATGCGGCTGCGCGCGCTGCGAGTGACGGTCGACGTGGGCCTCGCGACCGGGACCATGCCGATCGAAGCGGCAGCGGCCGAGCTGGCGTCCCGGGTCCCGATGGACGCCGCTACCGCCAGGGAGGAGGCCGCGTTCTTCGCCGAGACACCCGGCCAGGCGCTCACCTACCAGGTCGGCAAGACCCAGCTGATCGGCCTGATCGCGGACGCGGCGCGACTGCGTCCGGACCTGGACCTGCAGCGGCTGCACGACGCGATCTGGGTCAACGGCAACGTCCCCTTGGCCCTGCTGCGCTGGGAGCTGCTCGGCCTGACCGACGAGCTGGCCGCCCTCGGCATTGACCCGGGTTAAGGCCCCGTGGTTAAGGCCCCGTGGTTAAGGCCCCGTGGTTAAGGCCCCGTGGTTAAGGCCCCGTGGTTAAGGCCCCGTGGTTAAGGCCCCGTGGTTAAGGCCCTGTGGTTAAGGCCCCGTGGTTAAGGCAGGGGGCGGCACGAGTCGCGCTCGATGAGCCGGGCCCCGACCCGGAACTCGCTGAACTCCTTGCGGCCGCCGTCGGCGGCGTCAAGCCGTTCCAGCAGCCGCCCGGCCGCGAGCTCGCCCATCTGGCGGGCGTTGTTGTCGATGACCGTGATGGCCGGGTGCCACCAGCGCGCCAGCGGGGAATCCTCGTAGCAGATCACCGAGAGGTCGCCCGGGATGGCCGCCGAGCGCTCCTGCAGGGCGGGCAGCGCGCCGTAGCACGCCTCATGGTTCGCGACCAGCAGGGCGGTGGGACGCCGCCGCGCGGGCAGCGCCAGCAGGGCCTCGACCGCGGCCGCGCCCGCGTCCGGGCTGAGCGCGACGGCCAGCGTCAGGTCGGCGCTCACCGGCACCCCGGCCGCCTGCAGGGCTAGCCAGTAGCCCTGCATCCGCTCGCGGCCAGACGGCACGTCCCGCGGCCCGGCGATGATCGCGATCCGGCGATGCCCCGCCTCGAGCAGGTACTCGGTCGCCGAGCGGCCGCCGGCGATCTCGTCGCCGAGGACGCAGTCGCCGGCCGGCTGCCGGGGCCGGCGGGCCAGGTGCACCGTTGGCGTGCCCAGCTCGCGCAGCTCCTCCGTCGCCTCGCTGTCCGAACCGACCACGATCACCCCGGCGGCGCTGTGGTCGACCAGCGTGCGCAGGGCCGAACGCTCCTGCACCGGGTCGCCGGCCGTGACCGAGAGCATGAGCTGATAGCCCCGCCGGGCGAGTTCGCGCTGCACGACCTCGGCGATCGTGTGAAAGCTGGTGTTGACCAGGTTGGTGATGACCAGCCCGATGAACTGCGAGCGCGCCGTGCGCAGCGTGCGGGCGCTGGCGTTGGGCCGGTAGCCTAGCGCGACCGCCGCGGCCCGGACCCTGGCCACGGTCTGGCCGCTCACCCTGGGCGACCCGCTCAGCGCGCGGGAGGCCGTGCTGACCGAGACGCCGCTGCGCTGTGCCACCTGCCGTAGACCGACTGCCAAGGAAGCCTGCTCCTGACTCGTCCTTGTGGGAACGATTGCGCACCGAACCGCTAGTGCACACCCTGGCCATACGGAGCACGGACGTCAATGGCCTGCGAGCCCTGGGCTACCTGCCGGGGTTCTGGCTTCCCGGGTTCTGGCCCCGCTCGCCCTCGAGCAGGGCGCGGCGCATCTCGTCGAGGTCGGGGGTGATGACGACGTACAGGCCGGACCGGTCCGAGCCGCCCTGCCGCACGGCGATCAGCGAGACGCCTTCCCATGTCCGTTGCGTGCCGAACTCGTAGCCGGGAAACTCGACGGCGAGTTCGCTCAGCATCGCGGCTTCGCTGATCATGGTCATCAGCTAAAGTACGTATGCGTACTTTAGGGTCATGCCGGTTACTGTAACCCTGTGGCCGAAACCAGGCAAGCAGGGATGCTCGCCCGCACGCACGAGGGCAAACCCGGGCTGCCCCGCGGCCGGAGCCACCTGCCGCCGCCGGCCGTCAGCGCGTCGCAGCGGGAGCGGCTGCTGCGGTCCGTGATCGCCGCCGTGTCCGAGTGCGGCTACCAGGCCGTCACCGTCGCCGACATCGTGCGCCGCGCCCGGGTGTCCAAGAATGCGTTCTACGCCCACTTCGCCAACAAGGAGGAATGCTTCCTGGCTGCGACCGGCGAGGGCCGGGAACTGATGATCGCCCGCGTGACATCCGCGAGCCGCGCTCTCCCGGCCGAGGCCGACGACGAGGACCTGCTCCGCGCCGCGTGCCGGGGGTTCCTCACATTCCTCGCCGACGAGCCCGCCTTCGCCCGGGTCTTCTACATCCACATGCCGGCCGCGGGCCCGCGGGCGGTCAGCCGGCTCGACGCCGCGCCCCGCCTGTTCGCCGAGATGAACCGGCGGTGGCACGAGCGGGCGCGCGAGCGCCACCCGGACTGGCCGGCCGTCCCGCCCGGGGCGTACCTCGCCCTGGCCGGGGCCACCGCCGAACTGGCCCGGTCCATGGTCTACGCGGGCCGCACCGACGACCTGCCCGAACTCGAGGACACGCTCGTGGCGCTCAACCTCGCGGTTCTCGCCGGCCGCCCCTGGCCGCCCGGCACCTGATGGCGGGCTCCTGCCCGAAGCACATGGTGATGGGCCCGTGCGGCGGGGTGCGGGCCGACGGCCGCTGCGAGGTCGTCCCGGATCCATGCGTGTTCCCGGCCCCGGCGCAATGGGCCGAGCCGGTGCCTGCCGTCCCGCTGCGTGCGGTGCCGCTGATCTTGACCGACTTCAGCTCCGAGCCGTACTCGGTCCGGATGCTCAATGTGGTGGCGAGGAAGCTGGCGCCGTCCAGCGACGCCGTCTTGGTCGGTGAGCACCAGGACCGGCCCGATTTCCCGCCCACGCTGCTGGCCTCGATGCTGCAGGAGGCCGGGATGCGGCCGTGGATGACGCTCGCCTGCCGGGACCGCAACCGGATCGTCCTGGAGGAGGAGCTGTCCGGCTTGCACCATCTGGGGGTGGACGCCGTCCTGTGCGTCACCGGCGACGCGCGGGCCTACGACGTCAGGCCGGACGTGACGCAGGTCTTCGACCTCGACGGCCCGCGGCTCGCCGCGCTGGCCGCGTCGATCGGGATATCCGCGGCCGTCACGGAGACCCCGGCCTCGCCGCCCCGCCACCTGCGGGCGTTCCGCCTGGCCCAGAAGCAGCGCGCCGGGGCGGCGGTCGCGGTGCTCAACCACGACACGGTGGCGTCGGTGACCGCGTTCATGTCCGACGCGGTCCGGGCCGGGGTGACCATCCCGGTCATCGCCTCGGTCGCCGTTTTCACCGACGAGCCGTCGGCGGCCGTGCTGAGCGGGCTCCCGGGTCTGGAGCTTGATCCGGCCGCCGTGCGCCGCGTGCTGGACGATCCCGATCCGGTCGCGGCGGGCGTCGCCGCCGCAGCCGGCGAGGCCCGTGCGCTGCTCGGCATCCCCGGCGTGGCCGGCGTGAACATCTCCGGCGCCGCGTCGGCCCGTGGCTACGAATTCGCCGCGGGGGTCAAGGCCGAATTGGCGGTGCGTATCCGGGAAGAACGCGACCATGACCCGTGACCCCAGCGACCCCATGGAGGCCGAGTTCGACACCGTGGCCGAGTGGACCGCCGAGGTGGCCGCCGACCTGGGGCCTGAGTACTACGTCCCGGCGGCCTGCCGGGGGAGCGGGCAGCCCGCGGTCCTGGACTGGCTGCTGGCCGGCTTGCGGCCCGGGCCCGGCGACCCGATGGCCGACGTCGGGGCCGGCGTCGGCGGACCCGCCGCCTACGCGGCCAGCCGCACCGGAGTCCGGCCGGTCCTGGTCGAATCGGAGCCAGACGCGTGCCGCGCGGCCGCCCGGCTCTTCGACGCCCCTGTCCTCCAGGCCGACGCGACCGCGCTGCCGTTCGCGGACGGCGCGGTCGCTCTGGCCTGGTCCCTGGGCGTCCTGTGCACCGCGCCGGGACGGGAAACCCAGCTGGCCATGCTGCGCCAGATGCGCCGCGCGGTACGCCCGGGCGGCCGGATCGGCCTGCTCGTCTACCTGGCCGTCGTCCCGGATCTGGACGATCCGCCTCAGGGCAATCACTTCCCGACCAGCACCGATCTCCACACTCTGCTTCGCCGTGCGGACCTCGACGTGCTGGCCGTGGCCGATTCCCAGGACATGCCAAAGCCACCGGCCAGCTGGCAAGAGCGCACCGCCGCCGTCGAGCGTGAATTGCAGCGCCGCTTCGGCCATACCCCGCAACTCGCCGCCGCCACCGGGCAGAGCCACCGCATCGGCCACCTGCTCGAGGTCGGCCAGCTCGCCTCCCAGGTTCTCCTGCTGACTCGAGAGTGAGGGGAAATCATGACCGCATTGCTGCCCGGGTTCGAGTACCGGCGTGTGGACGTCGACGGCGTCACCGTCAACTGCGCCATCGCGGGGTCAGGACCGCCCGTGCTGATGCTGCACGGCTACCCCCAGAACCACCTCATGTGGCGCGAGGTCGCCCCCGCCCTGGCCGATGACCACACGGTCGTCCTCGCCGACCTGCGCGGCTACGGCGACTCGGGCAAACCCGCGCCGGACGTCGCCGGGGAGGCCTACTCCAAGCGGTCCATGGCCCACGACCAGGTGGGCCTCATGCGCCAGCTCGGCTTCGCGCAGTTCAAGCTGGTCGGGCACGACCGCGGCGCCCGCGTCTCGCACCGGTTGACGCTGGACTACCCGGACGCCGTCACCAGGCTCGCCGTCCTCGACATCGTGCCGACCCGGCACGTATGGCACAACGTGACGCGGGACATGGCGACGGCCTACTACCACTGGTTCTTCCTCCCGGTCGGCAACGGCATCCCCGAGCACCTGATCGGCGCCGACCCCGCGTTCTGGATCCGCTCGATCGTGGGCGCGCTCCTCGGCCAGGGCGCCAGCCTCGACGCCGCCGTGATGGAGGACTACATCCGCTGCTTCAGCGACCCGCGGACGATCGCGGGCTCCTGCGCCGACTACCGCTCGGCGGCCACCATCGACCTGGACCACGACGACGAGACCTTCGCCGCCGGGCAGAAGCTCGAATGCCCGGTCCTCGTGCTCTGGGGCACCCAGGGCTTCGTCGGCCGCGGTTACGAGCCGCTCAGCGTCTGGCAGGAATACGCCATCGACGTCCGCGGCGGGTCCCTGCCCACCGGCCACTTCCTCCCCGAGGAAGTCCCCGAGCTAGTCATCGAAGCCCTGCGGGACTTCCTCGATTAGCCCGACTACCAGGCAGAACAGCCAGTTCGAGAAAACAATATCACGGGCGTCATCCCATGATGTCAACGGACTCTGTCAACGAGCGCGTCACGGGCGGCTCACAGCCAGCCTCGCTAACTGCGAAGATGCCGCAACGTAGTAACTCGGGAGAGTGTCAACGTCTGTCCGTCGCGCCGACCGGCGAGAGCGACGCCAAGCTCGCCTTGCGGAGGTACGGAACGGCGACGCGCGACATTGCCCGCGAGTGGACAAACGCCGACGTCGAGCAGTCGAGGCCGAGCCAGACAGCCTGACGGCGCGTCATTCCGGGCGCTGGAGCGCGTCCTGCTCCTGCCGGCAGATCTCCTCGATCAGGTGCTCCGGGCTGTCGGTGTTGATGGTCGCGACCGGGTGCCCGGCAGGCCGGGCGCACCACACGGTGTGGTTGGGACAAAGGATGCGGACGGTCCACAGCTCCCATCGCCCCTCGTACTGCGGACGCAGTATCGCTAGCTGCTGTTCATCCCAGGACTGCATGAGCACGAGCTTACGGTGCCTTGAGGTACCTCGACCACCCTTAAGGTCCGTTAACCCTCCGTAATGACCCCTGGTGACGGTCGGTTAGCCTCGATGATCATGGTGGACCCGCGCCGGTACCGGCAGATCTACGCGGAGCTGTCCGCCCGCATTGAGGGTGGCACGTACCCGCCAGGCTCCCCGCTGCCGCCGATCGGGCGGTTGGCAGACGAGTTCGAGGTAAGCCGCGACACGGTGCAGCGGAGTATCCAGATGCTCTCGGACGAGGGGAAGGTCACCCGGTGGCCGGGACTGGGGTGGTACGTCTCCGAGGGCAGCAGCAAAGGCTAGGCCGGGATCATCCTCACGCCGTAACCGGGCGGGGCCGGACCCGTAATCCGGAGGGCCAGGCCGGTCGGTCTCCGGATACCGTCATCGGTATCTGGAGATATCCGGAGACATCTGGAGTCCATCTCCGCGTGTCTCCTTGCATGGGCCGGGCTGCCGGGGGACACTCACTCCCGATAATATTGATCAATAGCGACCTAGGTCGCGAACACAGAGGAGCCTGCCCCGGCTGGATGCCGGGGACAGGCTATGTGTGCGGCTGCCGCCCTAGATGTGGTGGACCATCTGGACCACCGTCTCCACGAGTCGTGCGAGGACTACTAGGAGACCTAGGGCGGCGGCTGTCGCCGCAAGCCAAGCCCGGACGGACTTGAGTTGCTTGCCGGTCATGGGCATCACCTCCTCTCTGGGTCACGCGTGGACCCCAGGGTGGAGGTAAGCCAAGACCATCTCGCGGTTCGGCCGCGATGCCAAGGTTAGGGAAGTGCCCCTTTCGTTCCAAGCATCGCCACGCGCGTGGCGGAGAAAAAGTAAGGCCCGGGGCTAAGTCCCGGGCTCGTTGCGTTTCCCTCTCTTGTTACCCGGGCGAGTGCGCGTTCATGGAGGCCGCTAGAGCGGCCTGCCCGGGTGGGGGAACGTTCGTCAAGCCGCAGCTTTAGTAGCTCGCGGCATGGCAGCTACGCGGTTGCCAGCGATCAGCGGATCTTCCCCACCTTCGATCACTGAATTTCCCCGCCTGGGCTCGGCGTGTCGTCACTGACGTCCGCTGACAGGGGCGGGGCTCCCCCGAGCCTGACGGTGTCTAG
>Ga0070697_100004662_pt1 | contig 10514 bp, 15 predicted proteins | sample KBSK1501metaG_FD_65475 | JGI IMG/M metagenome (GOLD analysis project Ga0070697, IMG submission 65475) | Corn, switchgrass and miscanthus rhizosphere microbial communities from Kellogg Biological Station, Michigan, USA - KBS K1-50-1 metaG | ecosystem: Host-associated > Plants > Roots >... | reverse complement strand
ACCAATCCGATGAGAAGGCCGGCGGCGAGAAACCAGCGGCCAGGGGATTGCCTAAGCCCAGCAAGAGTTTCGGCCAGAGTCACCAGCCAGAGTGCCAGCACTCCCACTCCAGCCGCGGCCACCCACATCAGGATCATACCGCTCGTGCTCACCATGCCCCACCGCTCGGCCGGCGTGCGATTCGGCTCGAGGAGGCCGGTCATCAAGGCGATCGCTGCGCCAAGTCCGCCGGCGAAGAGCAACGGGAGCAGAAGCACCGTAGCGGGAAGCGGGCCGAGGAGCACTCGAAGCAAGCGTCCCATGCATCCTCTCTCAGGTGACGCCGGCTTTACTGCCTGGGTCGAAGGAGCAACCAGAACATCAAACCATGGGTGACCAGCAGGGGTGGCACGACAACCGTCGGAATATAGAACGCGGCGCCGAGCGTCCTCGGATCCAGCGGGGCGGTAACCCCGCCTTGATAGAACGCAAACAGCAGATCCGAAGCGCCCCACACATTGAACACCCACACCAGCGGAATGGCCCAGGGCACCCTCCGGGACAGGGCCAGCGAGGCCGCGAGCGCGAGGAGCGTGGCGACCAGATCGCCGTATGCGGCCGGAACGGCGAAGGCAGAGGGAAGCAACGGAGACACCACACCCGGCACCAGGAAACTGAGTCCGACAAACCGAAACGTATGGGGCACCACCAGTGGCAGGAGTGCGTCCTCCCGCGCTCGGTTTCGGAGCCAGGGCCAGATATAGAGACGAGTGACCAGTCCGAAGGCGACGAAACTCAGCAGCACGCTGAGTCCGAACAATGCCAGAACGCTCATGCCGATGCCTCGCAGGAGGTCTTCACCGCATCGAAGTCTCGCTCCACTGATTTCTTGATCAAGAGACAGACCACGGGTATCAGCAACCTGGGGAAGAGCCGATGGCTCCGGGTAGTCATGCACATGGTGAGAACAGTGCCGGCTCCCGATGGGGCGAGGGTGAAGAGCGAATCCCACTCGGTATCGTGAATCTCATTGTGGATCCGCACCCGCCTGCTGGGCACGTACTCTGTAATCTCGAAGTCCATCGTCGTGACTTTGCCGTTCAGCTCGCGGGTCTGGCGGAATCAGGTCCGACACGGTCTGAAACACGAGATCCATTGGGGCGTTGATAGTACGGGTGACCTTCACGGTTGCCATGGTATGATTCGCTGGCCTAGGGCTTGATCAGGCGCTCCACGCCGTTCTGGTTGATCAGCTTCAAGGTAGTTTCGCCCCCCTCCGCCAGGACCTGGACATATGTCGGATCCGACTCGCCGCCGATCAGCAGCCCCGAACCGAGCTTCGATGCTCCCAGTTTGACATTGGGCCTTCCGTCGGGGCTCATCAATCGCAACAACACCGTTTCAGGATACGGCTTGCCCTTCCACTGGACCTTGGGATCCTCCGGGAGAACCGAAAGCGTTGCCCGAACCCTGCCCCGATCATCCACAATCTCGAGGGCGCGGCCGCGGAGGACGCCGGGCGCGTTGGGGGAGGCTGCAACGCCGGCGCGAGGTTGGACTGCCTGGTAGCCGAGGAGCAACAGGTTCAAGAGAGTGGCCGCAAAGAGAAGTCGGTAGGCTGGCATAGCATGCCTCACTCGATGAGCTCGCTGAACACAGGGCGCGGGGCGGTAAGGTCCGGCTTCTGGTAGCCGGCAGGCCCAACAACATGAGCTCGACCCCATCGCGCTGCAGGCTGGCGTAAACGTAGGGCTCCCTCGCGGGGACCGTGCCCGCGATCCGAAAGCCGAGAGTCTCGGCGTACCATCGGGCGGTAGCGCCCACATCGGCCACGAGGAAGGTGGGAACGGCGGCCTTGAGCTGAATTGCCTTGCGGCGATCTGTGATGCTCTGGGTCATGGGCTTCGCACCCGAAATCGATGGAGAGTAAAGAAAAACAGGACCTCCCCCCCGCTATCGACGAACCCGCCGCTGGCATCCTGAACCCGTCCGGCGATCGCCAGCATCTCCAACCCTTCCGCTCGACCACCCGGCCACTCGGGGGTGGTGAGCAGCGGGAGATCATGGGTAGTTCCAAAGCTGCGGACCGCGTCGAGACCGAGCTTCGCGCCGGCCGGGATGGCATCATTGGCCCAGGCCCACAGGAACGTGCCTGCCATCTCGGAAGCCGTGCCCACCAGGCAAAGGTCAGCTACGACATGATCGGCGTCTCTCTCGAACGACAGCTCCGCCGTGGCAAGATCCCAACGAAAGGGAGCACGCTCCAACCCGAAGCGCGACACCCACCGCTGGTTGCGGGCATTCATCGCGGCTACCGCTTCTCGGCTCCACTCGGCCCAATCGGTCACGTCACCCCGTGGTCACGTGCGCCTAATCCGGCACCTCGCCCGGCTCCTTGGGCGAAGGCTCGGGTGATGGCGGTGACTTTTCCGAGGGCACCGTATCCCGCGGTGCCGGGCGCCCGTACACCTGGTGCTTGGAGCAGCCGCCGACTGCAACCACGCACACCAGGAGAACCGCGCGCACGAACCACGAGATGGGTGGCTTGGTCATGTCCTGCCCTTCTTTTGCACCTCGGCGATGCGAGCCTTGACCAGCCGTTTCACGAGCGCTGCCGGAGGAGGCTTCGTGTGGGGGAACCGGACGGTGCCCTTTGAGGTCTCGTAGCCCTCGAGCTCGGCCGCGTGAGCCCGCCGGATGGCCGCGGTCATCGGATAGAGGCTGCTGTGGCTCTTGAAGCCGGCGTACCATACGAGTGGTCGCCCGTCGAGCTTGAAGGCGGGAATTCCGTAACTGAACCCGTCCCCCGCATCGGGGGCCGCGGAGCGAATGGCCGCGCGCAGCTGCTTGAGGTGTTTTCGGGCACCGGGCGGCAACGCTGCGAGATAAGCACGCACCTGCGCCCCAGCGGGTTTGGCATTCTTGCTCATCGTTGTCATCCTGTCACTCGGGAGCGCTCTCCAGCCCGACCCGCCTCACAAGCGCCGCGTAGCGCGGATCGCTCCGAATCGGATCCAATCGAGGATGAACCCGGAGCAGGATCATTCCCGCGGCTCGCTCCTCGATCGCGATATCGAGCCAGCGGAAGGCCTCATCCACATCGCCCAGGCTGGCGTGCAAGGCCGCGATGCCCCAGGCTGACACCACCCGACGCGAGCGAGCCTCGGTCAACTCGGCGAGAATGCGTCGAGCCTCCGCGGTGTTGCCCGAGGCCGCCTCAAGGTGGGCAAGGCCGAACGACGGGCCCGCGACTCCTCCCGAAAGGCGGCGGCCCTCTTCGTATTCGGCCCGGGCTTCGTCGAACCGGCCGAGTGCCTCGAGCGAGCGCGCGAGGTCGGTGTGGGCACCGTCGAAGCGCGGGTCGAGCTCGAGCGCCATGCGATAGTGCACCACCGATTTTTCATACTCGCGGGCAAAGTAGTGGGCGTCCCCCGCGCCCGTGCGGATGAACATCGAGAGCGGATCCAGGCTCACTGCCTTGCTCATGGCGGCGACTGCGTCGGCATGCCGTCCGTAGGAGTAGAGCACCCGGCCGAGCCGGTCGTGCGCGGTCGCCAGGCCGGGGTTCAGCTCGACGGCCTTCCGCAGGGCGTGGAGCCCGCCGGCCAGGTCGCCAGAGTGGGAGCGGATGAGGCCCAGCGCCGCGTGCGCGTCCGCCAGCGACGGGTCCAGCTCGAGCGCCTTCAGCGCCGCCGCGGTGCCCTCGGCGAAGGCCTCGGCCGGCGGTGCCATGCCGCGCTGCGCACGAAAGGCGTAGCAATCCGCCAGCGCTGACCAGGCCGGCGCGAGGGTCGGGTCGAGCTCGAGCGCGCGCCGCGCGTGGCGCAGGCCCACCTCGACTGCCTGCGGCGAGGCAGCGAAGTAGGAATGCCGGCTCTTCAGAAACTCGAGGTGTGCCTCCGGGTTCACCGCGTTCCGCTTGGCGAGCTGGGTTGCTTCCGTCGGGGTGAGCTTGATCGCGATCTCGCGCGCCACGGTCTCGGCGAGCTCGCTCTGCAGGCCGAGCACATCCCCGAGCTCCCGGTCATAGCGAGCGGCCCAGACCGTCTCATCGGCTCGCGCCGAGATCAGTTGTACGCTCAGCCGTACCCGGTTGCCGAGCAGCAGCGCCGAGCCTTCGAGCACGGCGTCGACATTCAGCTCACGGGCTATCTCTGGAAGCGCCAGCTCGGTGCCCTTGTACTTCATCGCCGATGTCCGAGAGATCACCCGGAGCGCCCGGATGTGGGCCAGGTCCGAGATGATCGCCTCGGTCATGCCGTCCGCGAAGTATTCCTGCGCCGGATCCTTGGAGATGTTGCGGAAGGGGAGCACCGCGATCGCCCGGATCGCATCACTCGCGGCGAGCGCGGGGGTCGAGATGGGCCGTCCTTCGCGGATGCGCCGCACAGCGTCGCTGACCACTGCTGCCGAGGCCGGGCGACGGGCGGGATCCTTCTGCAGGCACTCGGCCAGCAGGCGATCGAGCTCGGCCGGGGCGTCGGGACGGATCGATCGCACGGTGGGTGCCGCGTTGTTGATGATGGCGAACATCAAGGCTTCGGGGCGATCCTTGGAGAAGGGGCGCTGCCCCGTGACCATCTCGAACAGCACCACGCCGAGAGCATAAACATCGGTGCGGATATCATCGGCCTCGCCGAAGATCTGCTCCGGCGCCATGTACGGCACCGAGCCGACGATGGCACCCGAATCGGTCAACCGTCCGGTCGCCTTTCCCCCGGACAGGAGCACGGCCAACCCGAAATCGAGAATCTTCGGCTGGCCCTCGGCGGTCAGCATGACGTTGCCGGGCTTGAGATCGCGGTGGAGGATTCCCTGCCGGTGGGCATTCTCGAGGGCGTCGGCTATTGCCGCGCCCAGTTGGAGTGCGGTCTCCAGCGGAAACGGGCCGGCCGCGAGCCGCGACTCGAGGGTGCCGCCGGGCACGTACTCCATGACCAGGAACTCGTGCTCGTCCTGGGAATCGAAATCATAGACGGTAGCGACACCGGGGTGGGAGAGGCGGGAAAGCACCCGGGCCTCGTGACGAAAGCGCCCCCGGGCCGTGGCGTCACCCAGAACACCGCGCCGGAGCATCTTGATGGCGACGAGCCGGTCCAGGTTGGCATCGTGCGCCTTCCACACCTCTCCCATCCCGCCCTCGCCGATCCACTCGACGAGACGGTATCGGCCGAGCACGGTGCCGGGCCCGATGGGAGGGGTGGGAGCGGAAGACTGGGGAACAGTCACCGCGGAAAAGCTAGCTCGCGGGGAAGTTCAGCCGCAACGTCGCTATCGGAGGTCTGCCGGGTGCAGGGGCCATCTGACCGCGACCACGTGGCGGCCGTCCCGGCTCCCGTGTCGGGCTTCCGGCCTCCCGTGTCGGGCTTCAGGGTTCAGTTTTCGGCCGCCGGGTTCACCCCTCGGCTTTCCGGGTTCTGCTGAAGCGCGCCGGACTCAGCTCTTCCGCTGCCGCGTCTCCATATCGGCCTTCCGGGTGCCCGCAAACCATTTCAGGGTCGACGTGCCGGGGAATCGCATCGCCGCAAGTTTTTTCGGGAGGACGTGGCGGGTTTCCGGATAGGCATCGGGCGTTTCCGGGTCGGCATCGGGCGTTTCAGCATCGCGTAGGGGGGCAGCAGCGGTTAAATGGGCGGTTCCGCGACGGCGCGATGCGGTTCCGCGACGCCGAGAGGGCCGATAGGGTTGCCATGCCGCCGTACAGCATCGGCATCTCGCCCTACAGCATCGTCATCAAGTCGATCAGCATCGACCTCCCCCGGCACAGCACACCCATTTCCCCGCACAGCATCGCCATTTCGCCCTACCGCATCGGCATTTCGCCGAGCAGCATCGGCATTTCGCCGTTCACCAACGGACTTGGGCGGTGCCGCAACGAGCTTTCGGCCTATCGCCGGCCACCAAGCGGCGGGGAGATCTGCGGTCGCATGCTCCGGGTCTGGCGCGGAGCGAATCGGGAGCTCCGGCCCGCGCTCGACGGCGGAGCACCGCGCGGCCCAGATGGTGTGGCGCGAAGAGACGTCGTACGTGGGAAACAAGTCGTCGAGAAGCGTGCGCGGCCTATCGCGACTCGGGCGAGGCATTCGCCGACGCCGGCCCCTCGTTGGAAATGTCAACGGAGCACCGCCACCGACCGTCGGGTTCCTTCCGCCAGACGGTGATGTACCTGCCCACGGCTGTGCGAAGAGTTCCGGTGGAATCGGGGGCCGTAATCCGATTCGTGCCGTAGGTGTAGCCAAAATCCCCACTCGGAGAGACGACCGCCGAGTCCGGAGTCCAGGAGATGTGGAACCCAGGAACGGCGCGTGTACCAGCTACCATCTGGCGAATGGCGTCGGTACCCACCAGGACCGGCTGTCCGGTGAGGATTACGCGGGCGTCGGACGTCCAATAGGCCACCACACTGTCCACCGGTCCGTTGGCGGCGGCCAGCGTTGCCCAAGCCCGGTCTGTCCTGAGCAGGTCCCGCGTGGCGGTGGCCACATCAACCCTGGGTTGACAGCCTGCCAAAAGGAGGAACAGACCTCCAACAATGTCGCGGACAAATCGGGGCATTCATGCCTTCAAGTGCGCGTGTCTGGCGGCGCATCTAGGTGATGGTCACGAGCAAGCCATGCCCGCGGGCGACCACAGTCGCCAAGGTGCTCCGGAGCTGCCCCAGAGACTCCATCAGATAGCCGAGGGTGTCGTCCTCGGCAGGGTCACGATCCCAGATCTCCAGGTAGATTTCGAGGCGCATCATCTCGCTGGGTGCAAAGCGCGCCCGCAGCAGCTCGTCGCTCAGCGCCCCGAGCGCCTCGGCGAGCTCCCGAGTGTCGCTGGGCGTGAAGGTACGTGCGGGCCCTAAGCCGATCTCCTCGTCTCCCACCTCACGCCCACCAGCAAGCAGGAAGTTCAGCGGCGGGTCGCCTGCCCAGGCAGTCCCGGTGAGCAGGTAATGAAGGCCGTGCCAGGCTTTGTCTAGGTCGAGGACCTCTCCCTCACCGTCCGCGAGGACCAAGGAGGCGGCCGGGGCCGGCGGGGGCATCTCAACCGGCCTACGCCCGAGCAGTCGCGCGAGCAGGCCGGGACGGCTCGGAGCGGGGCGGGCTCTCGCGACTGCGTCCGGATCATCCGGGGCGATGATCTGCCAGACGAGCGGCGGGTCGGCGTGTAACCGGCTGATTGTTGCATCACTGAGCGATGCGAGGCTCAGATACATGCCCATGCCCGAATCTCCTCGTGCGACCGCCTGTCGAGGTGCGCATCAGCCGCAGACCCTCAAGCCGGCGCCACCCACGATGCCACCCTACTCCTCGCCCGGGTACAGCTCAGAATATCGAGGATCCGCATGCTCCCATTGGACCCCGCGGTCGGTAAGATAAGCGGCGACCTGCATCAGCTCGACAGCAGGGGGGATATCGATCGCGATGTACCCCGGATGCATGCCTTCGTAGGTGCAGCCCAGCCGCACCACTTCGTCGATCACCGCCTGGCCCTCGGAGTTTTCATCGATTCCGGGCTGGAAGATCGCGCGCACGGTGCGGTGGCCCGACTTCTCCACTATTCGGGTGAAGGCCAGCTGCCCGCCCTCGTCCATGTGTGCTTCCACCACATCGCGCCACGACACGCCATACGCCCAGAAGGGCGAGTTGTCCAGTCGGTAGTGGTCAGGCCCGACCTGCTCGGCCCAGACCGTCTCAACGTACTCCTCCTCTCGCAGGAGGACCTTCACCTTCGTACCACTGTCCATGCCGTTGCCCCCGGCGCAGCCTAACGTCCCGCGCACCAGCTGCAGGCGACCCGCTGGCCCTACGTTCCGCCGTGTTTTTAGCGCCCGTGAAGGAAGCGACCGTCCTGGCTGTAGGTGAAGATCTGGTACACCCGTTGCCATACTTTCTGGCCGCCCCGGCGTGCAGGGCGGTATCGCGCATGCCGAAGCTCATTCAGCACCGCCTCGGTCCAGGCCGGGGCAGTCTCTTCTATCAGCTCGATGCTGCACCGATCAATTCGGCCCGACGGCTCGACGATGAACCGGAAGACGGAGCGGCCCGAGAGTACCTCCCGCATCCGCAACGGCATGTCCTCAATAGGCAGGCGCTCAGCTTCGACCGGCTTATCGAGCATGTCCCACTCGTAGACCGAGTCGGGGACGACTCGGTTCGATGTGTCACAGCCGGTCTCTTCAGGCGACAACTGGCGAGGCGAGCCGGCGCCTTGTCCGGAGAGAGGCGCAGCCAGCGTGACACCTAGGACCGCGATGCAAAGCATCCGGTTCACAGCACCGGCGACTGGATACGCGACCATACCCCGTCCGTCAGGTGGCAGCCCCCGCGTCACGCAGTTCTACGAGTTCGATCCGATTCCCGAACGGATCTGCCACATGCACCCGCTCTACGCCGGGCAGGGGCACGTCTCGCTCAACGGGGTACCCGGCGTCCACACAGCGGACGATGAGCGCCGTGAGTCCTTCGACTCGCAGCGCCGGATGGGCCTTGTGAGCCGGCCGAAAGTCGGCCTCAACCCCGAGGTGCAGTTGCACTCCGCCGCTCCGGAACCACGCGCCGCCCCGCCCCGCGAGCGGGGCGGGCTTGGGTACCTCCTCAAAGCCGAGCACGTCGCCATAGAACCGGCGGGCCGCGTCTTCCCCGCCCGCCGGCATGGCGAGCTGCACGTGGTCTATAGCGACAATCCGCATCGGCACTGCTCCTGAGTTAGACGGCGCGCTCGAGCGCCTCGACATCCCCCGCACAGATGATCCGGACGTTCCGGGTAACCTTCTCCGCGTCCCAGTCCCACCAGGCGATGGCGCGCAGTCGTTCCACCGTCGCCGGATCGAACCGCGAGCGAATGACGTCTGCAGGATTGCCGCCGACAATCGCGTAGGCAGGCACGTCCCGCGTCACCACGGCGGCGCTCGCCACAATGGCGCCATCCCCGATCGTTACTCCAGGCATGATCGTCGTGCGATAGCCGAGCCAGACGTCGTTCCCGACCTGGGTATCGCCCCGCACAGGCCACCGCCGCGGCTCCGCCAACTCCCAGCCGTGACCGAAGATGGGGAACGGGTAGCTGGTCAGCCATGACGTCATATGGTTGCCCCCGTTCATGATGAACGTCGTCTCAGCCGCAATGGAGCAGTACTTGCCGATGATCAGGTGGTCACCGATAAAATCGAAATGATACAGTACCTGCTCTTCGAAGTGCGCAGGACCGCGCGGATCGTCGTAGTAGGTGTAGTCCCCAACGACAATGGTAGGTCGGGTGATGAAGTTCTTCAGGAATCCGAGTCGCTCGACTCCTGAAATCGGGAAGGGCCTATCTGGCGAGGGGCCGTGGTCGGTCATGCGACGCTCCCAGCGAGACCGGGCAGAGATGTTGGTCGCGTCCTAAGCTACCATTTGCGGGTTAGGCAGCCGCGCAGTACCTTGTGCCGCCCGCGTGTGGCGGCGGGCACCTCCCGAACCCGGATGCCCATATGGCAAAGCGCCGCGAACACCTCAGCGAACTCCACTGCTTTTGAGCGCACCAGCAAGCGGCGGAAGGGATTCCCCTCCGAAACCCGGGTGAGGCGGGGTACCCGCGTGGCGCACGGCGACAAAGAGCTGCTCGAAAAGCTGGGTCGCAACGATCTGTGCCCCTGCGGCTCCGGACGCCGGTTTCAAGCGCTGCTGCCTCGGCAGCGGTAACTACGACGGGGTCCTTCGGGACTACTACTTTTAGGGACTAGTTGACGGGGAGAGCGGACTCATTGGATGGGTTCGCTCTTTCCTTTTGAGCCGTGCCCTAACCTGCCCGCCGCGCGTTCGTCGGCCTACTGTGAGTTGTGCTCCCTGGCCGGCTCGTTCCATATGGTTCGGTGCACCTTCCAGGCGCCATCCGGTTGACGCTGAAGGATCCGCATCACCTGATAGGTCTCCGAGGTAATCTTGCCGGTGGCGAGGTCTCGTTCCTTCCCCAGGATGTATCCCCATTCGAACGCGTACGCGCCACAGATCTGAACCTCGTGCAGTCAAAGCGGTATTCCAACACCTCGCTGGTGGCCGCGGCATCGGCCATGGTCGCAAGGCTTTGGTCCAGGGCTTCGCGGCCACGAATCATTCGACCCCCTGGCGGCAGCACGACAGCGTCATCCGACATGAGCCCGCGCAAGGTGCGGTAGTCCCCCTTCTTCGACGCCTGCATGTCGGCTTGATGAAGTTCTTCGATTCGTTCGAGGTCAACGGTCATAGAGCACCAGGGTCCGCCTGCATGATGCCGCAGATGTTCCCGTCCGGATCCTTCACGTATGCGAGCCACCCCACCCCGGGTACGGCCATCTTTGGCAAAGCCATCGTCCCCCCGGCCGACTCGAGCTGCGCGAGGGTCGCATCAACGTTGGGCACGTCTACCGTGCAGACGAAGGCGTTCACCGCCTGTCCGTCGGCAGGCGGGGAGCCGCGCCTCCGCAGCAGTCCTCCGTTGATCCCCGGCTCGGTCGCGGGACCAGTCGTAATGACCCAGTAGTCCATGGGCCCGGCCCACGCCTGGAACTGCCAGCGGAAGAGCGTTCGATA
>Ga0070697_100004661_pt1 | contig 10518 bp, 7 predicted proteins | sample KBSK1501metaG_FD_65475 | JGI IMG/M metagenome (GOLD analysis project Ga0070697, IMG submission 65475) | Corn, switchgrass and miscanthus rhizosphere microbial communities from Kellogg Biological Station, Michigan, USA - KBS K1-50-1 metaG | ecosystem: Host-associated > Plants > Roots >... | reverse complement strand
TTCACCATCGCCCTTGCGCTCGAATCGGGAAAGGTGACGCCGCAGACGATGGTTGCGACCGATCCGGGGCGCATGACCCTTGCTCACTACACGATCCGCGATGTGCACCCGGCGGCTGCGCTCAGCGTGACGCAGGTGTTGCAGAAATCGTCCAACGTCGGCGCCGCGAAGCTGGCGCTCGCCATGCCGCGCGAAGCATTGTGGGATTTGTACGACCGGCTGGGCTTCGGCAGGGTGCCGCAGCTTGGCTTTCCCGGCGCGGCCGCAGGGCGCTTGCGCCCCTACCGCAGCTGGCGGCCGATCGAGCAGGCGACCATGGCCTACGGCCACGGCATCTCGGTCAGCCTGATGCAGCTCGCGCGCGCTTACATGGTGTTCGCCACGGATGGGGAATTGGTGCCGCTCACGCTGGTCAAAAGCGAACCGGTGGCGCACGGCGAGAGGATCATCTCCGTCGACACGGCGCGCGCGGTGCGCGCGATGCTCGAGTCGGCCGTGCAGCCCGGCGGCACGGGCCCGCGGGCACGAATCGTCGGCTGGCGCGTCGCCGGCAAGACCGGGACGGCACACAAGCAGGAAAACGGCGGCTACGCGGCGGACAAGTACATTGCTTCCTTTGTCGGACTGGCACCGGTGTCGGCACCGCGCGTGATCATTGCTGTGATGATCGACGAGCCGGTGGGCGACTACTACGGCGGCTCGGTCGCCGCGCCGGTGTTTGCCGAGCTGATGCAGGCCACGCTGCGCCTGCTCGGCGTGCCGCATGATGCGCCGCTCGAGCCGCTCGAGCCGCCCTCGAGCGATGCATCGCGGGAGAGTACGTGAGCGACGATGGATCTCTTCCAACGACTGGCGGCGCAGGGCGCAGTGATCGAGCGGCTCACCGCCGATAGCCGCCGCTCTCAGCCCGGCACGGCGTTCTTCGCCTATCCCGGGGAAAAGGCCGATGGCCGTGACTACATCGGCGACGCCGTGGCGCGCGGCGCCTCGGCGGTGCTGTGGGAGGCGGAGAACTTCGCCTGGCGTTCGGACTGGCGCGTGCCGCACAGCGCCGTCCATGGATTGAAACAGCGGGCGGGCGAGCTCGCCGCCCGCTTCTACGGGCACCCTTCGCGCGCCTTGTGGCTGTGCGGCGTCACCGGCACCAACGGTAAAACCTCCTGCAGCCAGTGGATCGCAGCCGCCCTGCAAGCGAGCGGCACGCCGAGCGGCATCATCGGCACGCTCGGTTGCGGCTTCCCCGGCGCCTTGCGTGACGCCCGCAATACCACGCCGGATGCGCTCGAGCTGCAGGAGACGCTCGCCCTGCTGCGCGCCGCCGGAGCGCGCGCCGTGGCAATGGAAGTCTCGTCGCACGGTCTCGTCCAAGGCCGCGTGAATGGCGTACGTTTCGCCTGCGCGTTGTTTACGAATCTTTCGCACGACCACCTCGACTATCACCGCACGATGCAGGATTACGCCGAAGCGAAGGCGCGGCTCTTTGCCATGCCGGGACTCGAAGCCGCCGTACTCAACCTCGACGACGCCTTTGGTCGCGAGCTCGCGCGCCGGCTCGCCGGGCGCGTGCGGCGCATCGGCTACGCCCTCGGGGCGCCGCTCGCGGGTGTCACGGAGGAGTTCATCGGCTTACAGCCCTCGATGGAGATCATTTCGAGCTGGGGGCGCGCGCGCCTCGTGACGCGCCAGGTCGGCCGCTTCAACCTCGCCAACGCGCTCGGCGTACTCGGCTGCCTGATGGCCCGCGGTTTGCCGTTCAACGACGCGGTGCGTCTGCTCGCCGAGCTGCCGGCGGTCCCCGGCCGCATGGAGCAGGTCGGCGAGCGCCCGCTGGTCATCATCGACTATGCGCACACGCCCGATGCGCTCGAAAAAGTGCTGGCGGCCCTCAAAGCGGTCGCGGTCGAGCGCGGCGGGCGGCTCGCCGTGGTGTTCGGTGCCGGCGGCGATCGCGATCCCGCGAAGCGTCCGGTGATGGGGGCGGTCGCTGAACGCGCTGCCGATCGGCCGATCATCACCTCCGACAATCCGCGCAGCGAGGATCCGCTTCGCATCATCGACGCGATCGCGAGCGGCATGCGCGCCGCCGTGCCGCGCGAGCCGGATCGGCGCCGTGCCATCGAGAAGGCGGTGCTGGAGGCGGCGCCCGAGGACGTGGTGCTGATCGCGGGCAAGGGACACGAGAGCTACCAGGAGATTGCCGGCAAGCGGCTGCCCTTTTCCGATCAGGCGGTGGCGCGCGCGGCGCTCGCGCTGCGGGGCGCGCGATGATGAGCCTGACCGAGGCGGCGAACGTGCTCGGCGGCCGCATCAGCGGCGCCGACCTGCGCTTCGCCGGCGTATCGAGCGACAGTCGCTCGATCGGCCGCGGCGAGCTGTTCGTCGCGTTGCGCGGCGAGCGCTTCGACGGCCACGCCTTTCTCGATGCCGCCGCCGCCCGCGGCGCGGCTGCCGCCCTGGTGGATCGCCACTATGCAGGACCTTATCCGCTGCCCGTGGTTATCGTTGACGACACCAAGCGGGCGCTCGGCGAGCTGGCGCGCGCCTGGCGCTCGCGCTTGCAGCCCGCCTTGATCGCGGTCACCGGTTCCAACGGTAAGACCACGGTAAAGGAGATGCTCGCCGCGATCCTGCGGCGCCATGGCGGGGATGCGGCGGTGCTCGCCACCCGCGGCAACCTGAACAACGACATCGGCGTGCCGCTGACCCTGCTCAAGATGAGGCCCGCGCATCGCTGGTGCGCCATCGAGCTCGGCATGAACCATCGCGGCGAGATTGCGCATCTCGCCGGCCTCGCCGCGCCCACCATCGCGCTCGTCAACAACGCGCAGCGCGAGCACCTCGAGTTCATGGATAGCGTCGACCAAGTCGCGGCAGAAAACGCGAGCGTCTACGAGGCGCTGCCGCCCTCGGGCACGGCGGTGATCAACGCCGACGACCCGCACGCCGCGTTGTTTCGGCGCCGCGCCGGCGCCCGGCCGGTGGTGGAATTCGGACTGAAGGACGCCATGGTGAGCGGCCGCTACGCGTTGAGCGGCTTGCAGAGCGAGTTGCGCCTGCGCACGCCGCACGGCGAAGCGCAGGCGACGCTCGCGATTCCAGGCCTGCACAACGTGCGCAACGCCCTTGCGGCGGCCGCCTGTGCGCATGCGGCCGCCATCGAACCGGCGGTCATCGCCGCCGGGCTGAGCGCCTTCCGCCCCTACACCGGCCGGCTACAGGTGAAGCCGGCGCGCGCTGGCCTCACGGTCATCGACGACAGCTACAACGCCAACCCGGACTCCGTGCGCGCGGCAATTGACGTGCTCGTCGGCTGTCCGGGGCCCACCGTGCTGGTGCTCGGCGACATGGGTGAAGTCGGGCCGCAGGGTCCGGCGTTTCATCGCGAGATCGGTGCCTACGCCCGCGCGCGAGGCGTCGACCGCCTGCTCGCATTTGGCGAGGCGGCCGCCCATGCGGTCGGCGCGTTCGGCGAGGGCGGCGCACACTTCGACGACCTGGATGCGCTGGTCGCTGCGGTGCGCGGCCACACGGTGCTCGTCAAGGGCTCGCGTTTCATGCGCATGGAGCGCGTCGTGGCGGCGCTTCTCGGCTCTCCGGTGGAGGGCGCGCACTAATGCTGCTCGAAATCGCCCAGTGGCTCGCGAAGGACGTGCGCGTCTTCAACGTGTTCAACTACATCACGCTGCGCGCCGTGCTCGCCTGCCTCACCGCGCTCGCCGTCTCGCTGGTGCTCGGGCCGTACATGATCCGCAAGCTCACTGCATACAAAATTGGCCAGGCGGTCCGCGACGACGGTCCTCGCTCGCACCTGACCAAGGCTGGCACGCCGACCATGGGCGGCGCGCTGATCCTGGTGTCGATCTGCGTCACCACGCTGCTCTGGGGCGACCTTTCGAACAAGTTTCTCTGGGTGGTGCTGCTGGTGACGCTCGCCTTCGGCTCGATCGGCTGGATCGACGACTATCGCAAGGTCGTGCACCGCAACCCGAAGGGCCTTTCGCCCCGCGCCAAATTCTGCTGGCAGTCGCTGATTGGTCTCGCCGCCGCGGCTTATCTGGCCTGGCTCGCGCAAAGCATGCCGCCGCTCAATCAGCTGATCGTGCCGTTCTTCAAGTTCGTCTCCTATCCGCTCGGCACGCTCGGCTTCGTGGTTCTCACCTTCTTCGTCATCGTCGGCACATCCAACGCGGTCAACCTGACCGACGGGCTCGACGGTCTCGCCATCATGCCCACCGTGCTGGTCGGCAGCGCTCTCGGCGTCTTCGCCTATGTCGCCGGGCATGCCGTGTTTTCCAAATACCTCGGCCTGCCGTACATCCCGGGTGCCGGCGAGCTGGCGGTCATCTGCGGCGCGCTCGCCGGCGCGGGCCTCGGCTTTCTGTGGTTCAACGCATATCCGGCGGAAGTGTTCATGGGCGATGTCGGCGCGCTCGCGCTCGGCGCCGCGCTCGGCACGGTCGCCGTGGTGGTGCGCCAGGAGATCGTGCTGTTCATCATGGGCGGCGTTTTCGTCGCCGAGACGCTCTCGGTGATGATTCAGGTGCTGTACTTCAAGTGGAGCGGCGGCAAGCGCATCTTCCGCATGGCGCCGCTGCACCACCATTACGAGCTCGAAGGCTGGAAGGAAAGCCAGGTCGTGGTGCGCTTCTGGATCATCACCATGATGCTCGTGCTCTTCGGCCTCTCCACGCTCAAGCTGCGATGATGCGCGAGGCCGCTCGTCACCTGCTGCCGCAGCCGCCGTCCGTGGCGCTGGAGGGCCGGCGGGTGCTGGTGCTCGGTCTTGGCGATACCGGGCTCTCGGTCGCGCGCTACGCCGAGCGCCGCGGCGCGCTCGTGCGGGTCGCCGATACGCGCGTTGCAGCGCCGCGGCGTGACGAGCTGCAAGGCGATCTGCGGTTCGGTCGATTCACGCCGGCGCTGCTCACCGACGTGGACCTCGTCTGCATCAGTCCGGGTCTGTCGCTCGCCGAGCCGCTCGTGGGCGAGGCCTTGTCGCGCGGCATTCCGGTGCTCGGCGACATCGAGCTTTTCGCCTGGGAAAACCGTGCGCCGGTGCTTGCCGTGACCGGCACCAACGGTAAGAGCACCGTGACCGCACTCACCGGTCACCTGCTGCGCAGCGCCGGCATTGACTGCGAAGTGGCCGGCAACATCTCGCCGCCCGTGCTCGATGCGCTCATGGCGCGCGCCATGCCGCCGGCCGCCTGGGCGCTCGAGCTCTCGAGTTATCAGCTCGAGACGACGTGGACGCTCAACGCGGTGGCGGCGACGATGCTCAACCTGAGCGAGGACCATCTCGACCGCTACGGCGGCCTCGCCGATTACGGCGCGGCGAAGGCGCGCATCTTCCGGGGCGACGGCATTCAGGTGCTCAATCGCGACGATGCCGCCTCAACCGCCATGGCGCTGCGCGGCCGACGCGTTGTTACCTTCGGGCTCGACGCGCCGCCGAGCGCGCGCGATTTTGGCTTTAGCGCTGGCGCGCTGCTGGAAGGTCCGCATCGGCTGATCGAGGCGCGCGCGCTTGCGATCCATGGTGCGCACAACATCGCCAATGCGCTCGCCGCCTGTGCGCTCGCCCGCGCGGCGGGCGTGCCGCGCGAGGCGCTGACGCCGGCGCTTGCAGCTTTCCGCGGCTTGCCTCACCGCGTGGAGCTGGTGGCGCGGCGCGCCGGTGTCGATTGGTACGACGATTCAAAAGGCACCAATGTCGGCGCGACCATCGCGGCGCTGCGCGGCCTGGGCAAGCGTGCGGTGCTGATCCTCGGGGGCGACGGCAAAGGCCAGGACTTCAAGCCGCTGCGCATGCCGGTGGCGCAATTCGCCTCGCACGTGTTGCTGATTGGCCGCGATGCGCCGCTCATCGAGGCTGCGCTCGGCGGCTTTGCCGCCGAGCGCTGCGCCACGCTTGAGCAGGCGGTGGCGCGCGCCGCGAGCCTTGCGCGCCCGGGCGAGGCCGTGCTGCTGTCCCCGGCCTGCGCGAGCTTCGACATGTTTCGCGACTACAAGGAGCGCGGCGAGCGGTTTGCCGCCGCGGCGCGCGCGCTGCCATGACGCCGACGTTCCTGCCGGCGCGCAATGCCCCCGACGCCGAGTACGACCGCTCGCTCGCCTGGGCGGCGCTGCTGCTCGCGGCGGGCGGCTTGGTGATGGTGTACTCCGCGTCGATTGCCACGGCAGAGGCGAACCGCTACACCGGCTTCAGCGCCACCTGGTTCCTCATGCGCCACGGCATGTTCTTCGCCGTGGCGCTCGGCGCAGCACTGATGGTGTTCCTGGTGCCGGCAAAGCATTGGCAGCAGGCCGCTCCGCTGCTTTTCCTCGGCGGCATGGCGCTGCTCATCGCGGTGCTGCTGCCCGGTATCGGTCGCGAAGTGAACGGCGCGCGCCGTTGGCTGGCGCTGCCGCTTGTCAGCGTGCAGCCCTCGGAGCTCATGAAGCTCGCCGCGGTGCTCTATGCCGCCGACTACACCGTGCGCAAGCACAGCGTGCTCAAGAGCTTCAAGAAAGGGCTTCTGCCGATGCTCGCGGTGATGCTGATCGTGGCCTGGCTGCTCCTGCGCGAGCCGGATTTCGGCGCCCTGGTCGTGATCGCGGCGAGCGCTTTCGCGGTGCTGTTTCTCGGCGGCATGAACGGCCGGCATTTCGCCGCGCTGCTCGCGATGCTGCTCGCCGGCTTCGTGCTGCTCGTGCTGGCGTCGCCCTATCGCATGCACCGCATCTTCGGCTACATGGATCCCTGGTCCGATCCGTTCGGCAGCGGCTATCAGCTGTCGCACGCGCTGATCGCCTTCGGGCGTGGCGAGTGGCTCGGCGTGGGGCTGGGCGCGAGCGTCGAGAAGCTGCATTACCTGCCCGAGGCGCATACCGATTTCCTTCTCGCGGTGCTCGCCGAGGAGCTCGGCTTTGTGGGCGTCGCGGCCGTCATCGCACTCTTCGCGTGGATCGTGGCGCGGGCCTTCGCCATCGCGCGCGAGGCGCGCTCGCGCGAGCGTCACTTCGCCGCGCTTACGGCGCAAGGCATCGGCATCTGGCTGGGCGCCCAGGCGTTCATCAACATGGGCGTGAACATGGGACTGCTGCCGACCAAGGGCCTGACGCTGCCGCTCATGAGCTACGGCGGCTCCGGGCTGGTCGCCAATTTCGTCGCTATCGCCATTCTCCTGCGTATCGACTGGGAGAACCGCCAGCTTGCGCGAGGCTTGCACGCATGAGGACGCTCCTCATCATGGCCGGGGGCACGGGCGGGCACATCTTCCCGGGCCTCGCTGTGGCGCATGAGGCGCGCGCGGCCGGCTGGCAAGTGGTGTGGATGGGTGCGCGCGGCGGCATGGAGGAGCGGCTGGTGCCGCGCCACGGCTATGCCACGGCCTGGATTCGCGCGCGCGCCGCGAGAGGCAAAGGCCTCCTGCAAAAGCTCGTGCTGCCGGCGAATCTGCTTTATTCGTTCTGGGAAAGCGCGCGCCATATCCGGCGCATCCGCCCGGACGTGGTGCTCGGTCTCGGCGGCTACGTCGCGTTTCCCGGCGGCATGATGGCGTCGCTGCTCGGGCGGCCGCTCGCGCTGCACGAGCAAAACGCCATCGCCGGCCTCGCCAACCGAGTTCTCGCCGGCGTCTCCGACAAGGTGATGGCCGGCTTCCCGCGGGCCTTACGCGGCGCCGAGTGGACCGGCAATCCGGTGCGCGCGGAGATCGCGGGGATTGCGCCACCCGATCAGCGCTTCCGCGCTCGCCAAGGTGCGCTGCGCCTGCTCGTGGTCGGCGGCAGCCTGGGCGCGCAGGCGCTGAACCAGGCAGTACCGCGCGCGCTCGCGCAGCTCGCCGAGCGGCCAGTGGTCGTGCACCAGTCGGGCGAGAAGCACCTCGATGCGCTGCGCGCGGCCTATGCCAAGGCCGGCGTGTCAGGCGAGCTCGTTGCCTTCATCGACGACATGGCGCGGCGCTACGCCGAGGCCGATCTCGTCATCTGCCGCGCCGGCGCCGTTACGATCGCCGAGCTGTCGGCGGGCGGCATGGCGAGCATCCTGGTGCCCTTTCCGTACGCGGTCGACGACCATCAGACTGCAAATGCGCGCTTTCTTGCCGAGCGGGGCGCAGCGATCCTCCTGCCGCAAGCCGAGCTCAGCGCTGAGCGGCTCGCCGCGCTGATCGGCGCGCTCGACCGGCCGGCGCTGCTGCGCATGGCCGAGAAGGCACGCCGGCTTGGCAAGCCGGAGGCCGCGCGCGTGGTCGCACAGCGCTGCATGGACCTCGTGCGATGAAGCATAAAGTGCGGCGCATCCACTTCGTCGGCGTCGGCGGCGCCGGCATGTCCGGCATCGCCGAGGTGCTTGCCAATCTCGGCTACCAGGTGAGCGGCTCGGATCTCGCGGCAAACGCCGCTACGCGCCGGCTCGCCAATCTCGGTGTGAAGCTCTTCTACGGACACCGGGCCGAGCAGATCGAGGGCGCCGATGCCGTAGTCGTGTCGAGCGCGGTGCCGGCCGACAATCCGGAGCTGGTGGCGGCGCGCGAACGCCACGTGCCGCTCGTGCCGCGTGCGCTGATGCTCGCGGAGCTGATGCGGCTGAAGCGCGGCATTGGCATTGCCGGCACGCACGGCAAGACCACCACCACCAGCCTCGTCGCAAGTGTGCTCGCCGAGGGCGGGCTCGATCCGACGTTCGTGATCGGCGGGCGCTTGAACGCTGCCGGCAGCAATGCGCGGTTGGGCAGCGGCGACTTCATCGTGGTCGAAGCGGATGAATCGGATGCCTCGTTCCTGCATCTGCAGCCGGTGATCGCGGTGGTGACGAATATCGATGCGGATCACATGGACACCTACGGTCAGGACTTTGCGCGCCTGAAGCAGGCGTTCGTGCAGTACGTGCAGAACCTGCCCTTCTACGGCGCCGCTGTCCTGTGCGCCGACGACCCCCAGGTGCGCGAGATCCTGCCGCTGGTTTCCAAGCCGGTGGTGACCTACGGCACGAGCGACGACTGCACGATCCGCGCGAGCGCCATTTCGCATGACCGCGGCCGCATGCGCTTTCGCGCCGAGCGCCGCGGTGCCCGGCCGCTCGACATCGTGCTGAATCTGCCCGGGCGCCACAACGTGCTGAATGCGTTGGCCGCCATCGCGGTTGCCGAAGAAATCGGTGTAGCCGATGCGGCCGTGCTGACGGCGCTCGCCGAATTTCGCGGCGTCGGTCGCCGCTTCCAGCACCACGGCGAGCTCGCGCTCGACGGTGGCGCCACCTTTACGCTGATCGACGACTACGGCCACCACCCCGCCGAGATGGCTGCCACGCTTGAAGCCGCGCGCGGCGCCTTTCCCGGGCGGCGGCTGGTGCTCGCCTTCCAGCCGCATCGCTATACGCGTACGCGCGACCTGTTCGAGGATTTCGTGCGGGTGCTCTCCACCGTCGATGTCCTGCTGCTCGCGGAGGTTTACCCGGCGGGCGAAGCGCCCATCGTGGCAGCCGATGCGCGCTCGCTGGCGCGTGCGGTGCGCGTGGCGGGGCAGGTAGAGCCGATTTACGTCGAAGACATCGCCGACATGCCGGCGGCGATTCGCCGCATCGCGCGCGACGGCGACGTCGTACTCACCATGGGCGCCGGCTCGATCGGCAACGTGCCCGGGCAGCTCGCATGAATATGGCCGAAGCGCGCCACTTCAACGAACTGCGGGGCGCGCTCAAGCACGACGAGCCGATGAGCCGACACGTGAGCTGGCGCACCGGCGGACCTGCCGGCCGCTTCTACGTGCCGGCGGACCTCGAGGATCTCGGCCGCTTCCTGCGCCAGCTGCCGGCGGATGAGCCGCTGCTTTTCGTCGGGCTCGGCTCGAATCTGCTGGTGCGGGACGGCGGCTGGCGCGGCACCGTGGTCATGACGCACGCCGCGGCGCGCCGGCCGAGCATGCACGCCGGCCTGCTGTACGCCGAGGCCGGGGTCGCCAGCCCGAAGGTGGCGCGCTTCGCAGCGCTGCACGAGCTGCAGGGCGCCGAATTTCTCGCCGGCGTGCCGGGCTCGGTCGGCGGCGCGCTCGCCATGAATGCCGGCTGCTATGGCGGCGAGACCTGGGACATTGTCGAGCGCGTGGCGACGATCGACCGCGCAGGCAGGCTGGTCGAGCGCGCGCGCGCCGAGTTCGACATCGGCTATCGGCATTGCGCGCCGAAGGATGCCCGCGAGGAATGGTTTGCGGCGGCCTGGTTTCGGCTCGAGCCAGGCGACGGCGTGGCATCGCGCGCCGTGATGAAGGAGCTGCTCGCGCGCCGGATCGCGACGCAGCCGCTTTCGCTTCCCAATGCCGGCAGCGTATTTCGCAACCCGCCGCGCGACCACGCGGCGCGCCTGATCGAAGCCTGCGGCCTGAAAGGCTTCGCGCGCGGCGCAGCGCGCGTCTCCGAGAAGCACGCGAACTTCATCGTCAATCCGCACGGCGCGGCGCGTGCCGCCGACATCGAATGGCTGATCGAGCACGTCCAGCGCACGGTGTACCAGATGAAGGGCGTGCTACTGCAGACCG
>Ga0070697_100004658_pt1 | contig 10522 bp, 12 predicted proteins | sample KBSK1501metaG_FD_65475 | JGI IMG/M metagenome (GOLD analysis project Ga0070697, IMG submission 65475) | Corn, switchgrass and miscanthus rhizosphere microbial communities from Kellogg Biological Station, Michigan, USA - KBS K1-50-1 metaG | ecosystem: Host-associated > Plants > Roots >... | reverse complement strand
TTACTTGAGCGAATCAAAATAAACTTTTCGGAGATCAAATTCACGTCTTTTGAATTCAATTATGGAAATATTGGTGGATTCCCAAACTCAAATCGTGCACGAATAGTTTGGCTTGGGGTTGACAAGGATGGGCATAAAAACATATCAAAGCTTTGGCAGGTGGTTTCAGAGAAGTTAGCAAATTTTGCAAAAAAAGATAATGATCCTTTCATTCCTCACATAACTTTATTTAGACTAAGGAATGGAAGCATTAACTTGGATACACTGATCTCAAATCACACTTTTGCTACAGGGATTTCAGACCGCATAGATCATCTCACAGTGAAGCAGAGTACCTTAACCCCACTTGGTCCTAGATACACCGATATTATCACAATGACATCTAAATGAAACACATAGACCAAGTTATATCTCAAGCTTTGATATTATGTGAACCTCAAAGCAAAGACTCCATGAAATTACATAAAATTGCGCAACAAGTGACTGACATGATCGATAAGTCGATTACGACAATTGATGATGATAGAATATTGGGAGTGTCTGTTGGTGGCTCATACGCCAAAGGAACATGGCTTACCGAAGATAACGATATAGATTTCTTTGTAAAAATAAACCCCAATGTAAATAAACGTGAATTTGAACAGCTTGGGACTAGGATAGGACTTTCTGCGCTTAGCAAATACAGACCATACCTCCGGTATTCGGATCATCCGTATGTTGAGGCAAAAATACAAAAAGTTCGAATTAATATTGTGCCTTGTTATCAAGTTAATAGGGGACAATGGAAAAGTGCTGCTGATAGATCTCCGTTTCATACTATCTTCATGACTGAGAATTTGGATGAAAAAATGAAAGGTCAGGTAAGAATTTTGAAAAGGTTTCTGAAATCTATCGGGATTTATGGCTCCCAGCTTTCAGTGGGAGGTTTCAGTGGATACGTGACAGAAATTCTCATCTTGAGATATCGGTCGTTCAAAGAAGCCGTTAGTTTGGTGGCGAACATGAATCGTGACAAACAGTTGATAGCATTAAATGAACCCGACCCTCAGTACCTTCCTTTATTTAATAGTAGTATTATAATTATAGATCCCATTGACCCTAGGAGGAACTTGGGTGCGGCAATTTCAACCGAGTCTTTGGGGAAATTCATATTGGCAGCCCGCTCGTTAATTCAGATCCCTTCAATAGCATATTTCAAGTCGACAGAAAATATGTTCGACATAAGGGTCCTTGAAAAAGTAAAACCAAATCTACTTATCGTAGAATTTAAGATAAGGAAAAGAAGCCCTGATGTCATATGGGGACAGCTAAAAAGGAGCTTAACTGCCCTATCCAAGCAACTCAGCATATCGGGATTCAACGCATTTGGTAGCACATGTATAACAGATGAAAATGAATATGCAGCATTTGTATTCCTGGTGGAATTTACAACCCTTCCATCATTCACACTTAATGTGGGACCAGAGATATTCAGAATGCGTGATACAGAAACATTTATTGAGAAAAAGATGCACAAGCTAACTCCATTTTGGATTAATGGAAATATGAGGGTCGTTACGATTGCGGAGAGGAATAATCTATCTGCAAAAGAGTATTTGTCTAAGCTACTTTCGGGAAATGTCAGTAACGTAGGAATCAACAAAGACATCATCGAAGACCTACGCACGGGCTTTGATGTTTACCGCGGAACTGAAAGAAAGTTAAATAGATTCATCAAATCAGCCTTGAGTCGGTTGATCTTAAATGATGGAAGAATTATCAAATATCAGAGAGATTGATGATCTTAGGTCTCTGACGGCTTATCCTTCTTTTGAAGAAAATACATTTAAGGTTAGGCTCAAGGAGTTAGAGTCACTGGGTATCACATCAGTTCTGTCTTATGGTAATACCAAAATTCGTAACTTTTCTATTTTGGGAAAAGGATGTGTAGGTCTAGCGGTACTTGTCAAGTACAGGAAAAAAATATGTGCTCTTAAAATTAGGAGAACAGATGCAAATAGACAACATATGTACAATGAAGTACTTATGCATTCACTCGCAAACGCAGCTAATGTTGGACCTATTCTCATTGATTTTAGTGAGAATTTCATACTGATGGAGTTCATGGATGGTAAAAATATTGTTGATTGGTCTGCAGGAGATAGTATACTTAGCGAAGATGTATACAGTGTGATGGTATCAACCCTGGAACAATGTTATGCCCTTGATCGAATAAAGTTAGACCATGGACAACTTAGTCATCTGAAATGTCATTTGATAGTTTCACCGCAAAAGAAACCAACAATTATAGATTTTGAAAGCGCTAGCGTTGGAAGGAAACCGAATAATGTTACTGCTGCTGCAAATACGTTCCTTGCTGCACTTTCACTAGACTTGAGGTCGAAATACATTGTGCGTAGGTATCAAACTGAAGAAATAATACGATCCCTTAGAGAATACAAGAGAACCATGACAAGAGAGTCATTTAATAAAATAATAAAATTATATTACTCTTCATTGTTCAGTTAAAGCTTATGCTTTATGGACAGGATTATGAATTCACTGGATCAAATAAACGAATACTTTACCAAATTAGTGTACTTATTTGAGATGATTTTAAATTTAACACAAGTTAAATCTAAAATGTTAATATAACCTGATGATATTTACTTGATACATCGCCTCTTACCCCTAGAGGTCAAGGCACTGAATAAGGCAAACCGATATGCTGGAGTCCTATAGTTGGGTTAGTATCAAATGCACTGATAAAAGATTGAGTCGCCTAGTGACTTAGTTGGATAGATTAGCCGTTGGTTGCGCTGATTGAAAAGCAGATATTATTGCTTTTCTGGAATGAATTGTTGTATTATTGCTTTTTTGACAATTCTCGAATTATGAGTCTTACTGTCTCAACATCAAGATCAAGCTGATCAGCGATCATATCCTCTGAGATACCAGACTCGTTTAAATTTCTCAGAATCTCCCTTTTTGCGTTATCTACATGTGCGAACCCTTTGCGTAATTCCAAATCAGTTCCAATTTCTTTAATGTAACTCTTCACCTTTGACAGAAATTCATCTAAATTTCCGTTGTTATCTGTGGATAACACTAAGACTTGATCCTTGATAGGGATGCTCATCATTCTTACCTTATCGTACAGATATATTACAAAATCCAGGTTTCCTAACTCGGGTATAAACATTTTTCTTAGATCCACAATATATGCTGACTGGGAATAGCTTATTTCCGGGTTTCTACCCTTCAAATGTTCATCCAATCCTTCCCTCATAACACCTGCATATAGGTGCCCAGATTTTTCAACAAGCCCTGAAAACCTAATGCTCGGATCGAGATTCAAGATGTTCTTTGAGAACTCCTCAGCGTTCATGTGGAGTTATTTTATTCAGGAAGGAAATATAGTTTTGGCTTCTCCTATGGCTAAAAATAGAATAAAACAGGTTTTTTATGTAAAAATAACAGTTAAATCAGATTTAGGGAGACTTGGATTTCCCATAACCCAGTTCAGCTTTTGCAATGCCAAAAATTGATTGGACAGTAAGAATTCGACCTCTACTCCACGAAATCCAGATATAAGTCATGATAATTCTATTTGGATGTAATCATCATGGCTGAGGACACATCGTCTGCAGAATCTAGCACAATTCCATTTCCTACCTTGACTATTATCTACCTAATATCAAAGGCAGAGAGCGTCATAGAAGAAATAAGTCAGAAATATAATAATATAACAGTTGAGGACTGTTATGGTTTCTTTTCTGGAGGAGTGAAACAGGATTACAAGAAAATCACAATATGGAGTCAAGGGATAGACAGTCTTTGGTTCAATGCATTGATCGCTAGGGTTAAAGAAGTGACTGGGGTTGAAACGGTTCCAGTTGTATCAGGCGGTATCATGTATTCGGTATAGGCTATCAGAATTCTATAACAAGATGATCCGGATCTGTTTATCCATTATACGAATATGGGTATTCAAAAGCTGGAAAAGCTGTAATAGAGCCCATGGCTTGTCAAAGTCCCACTTCATTATTTCCATCATAATAGCAATAAAATGACAAGAGGTATTGCCAATCCTTATCTAGCATAGCAGTGGTGTAGGTTCTTTATCTTGTATACATATATGGCGTGGTACTACGATATCCGGAACTTTTGTGAAACACGTCATTTGCTAATGATCCGGACTTAAAAGAGGAAATAGAACGAATAGAGTCTTCCCTTATTTCTAGCCGAGTTATTCGACTTTAGACCGCGCCGTAATTCAAATAGAAGAAGTAGTATTAGAATTCTCATTTTTCAGGTCTATCAATAATCTATCGCCTACCTTCGGATACCCAATCCTTTCATATCTGCTTTTTGGCATAGTTACCTGAATAAGGGTTTGTGGATATGACTTGATTACCGTTTGTGGTTGAGCTCTAAGAATTGCTTCCAAAATGGGTTTGAGCTGTTGTCGAACCTCCGTGTCGGTTATTGCTCTGTCTACGGCTTCCAACATCATCTGCTGTTGAGAAATCGATTCCAACTCGACATCTTCAACAAGAGACAGCGCAACAGTTATGTCGTTGTCAGTAAGCTGAGTAATCTTGTACCGAATTTGTGTTTCCTCCAAATCCAAATGATACACAAAACGTTCTTCATATTACTGTTTACATATTGGAGTAATATTTTATCAAAAGGAACAACTTGTCAGGAATAACTAAAAGCGCCAGTTTGTAATAGGCAGATTGGACCATCAGGACTTGATTTTGAAAAAGATTTATTTTATTTAACTACGCTCACCAAGTTACTTTGACAACGGACATAGCTCTCTGTTTTAGAAATTAATATTGACCTCAACATCGTCGACCATGTCAAAAAAATCTGCATCAAGAGAGCCGCGACCTGGGATCTAATGTAATCAGTTGATTATCATTGTATCCTAGTTGTAAGTATGGAAATGTGTGATCTATGCTATTCAATTTATTTCCCCCCACGTTTAATTTACTTTGTTATAATGGACATCTTTCGAATATTGATGCCTAGTTTGCATAAAGTTTCCTCCTTTCCTTTTTGCCTCTACTATATTAGATGACTTTATCTTAACTTTTTACAGTGTCATTTATGAATATCTGCTTAATGTTGGAGTATTATTATTGAGATAGAACACATTTAAATTAACTAGTATTATATCCTATACTATCACGATGAAATATAGAAGTCGAACAGACATATTTGCATCAATCTTGGAATCTGTTAATAATATGGATGGTGCTGGTATTACTACAATTATGTACAAATCATTCCTTTCCCACTATCAGTTGAAAAAATACATGGCCATCATGTTGAAAAATGACCTAATTCGGTTCGAAGAGGAACGCCGGATATATAAGATAACTGACAAAGGGGTTAGATTTTTGCAGTTATTTATTCACATGAATGAACTTGTTGGAGTGAATAAGGATCAATGAAATAAAAATCGATCCATTTTGACTCTATGCATACGGCTTTATCAGATTGTGCCAACATGTCACTTTGGTAGCCCTAATTGTTTGTCTAAACTGCCCCTTTTATTATGCCGTAGAAATAAACCAATGCGAGAATAATTATTTTGGAAGAATGCGAATTACCTTTTCTTAAACAATGATCAAGGAACATAACATGATGCCAAACATATCAGAATTTTAAGATAATGGTATTTATTCATCCCTGACACGGTTTTAAATTTCAAAGGTTTGTATTGTGATGTTTTCCCGAAATCGACATCGGTCTTCAGAACATGACAAATACTATAATTGTATGATGATAGTCAATAGTGTTATCCCTCGACAGTTACAGTTCCTCTCATTTCTGGGTGTATTGTACAATAGTATTCGAAAGTTCCCACCTTATCGGCGATGAAGGTAATAGTCTGTGACTCAAAGTACCCCAAATCTTTTGTATGAACCTTGAACTGGTCGATATTAAAATTATGTTTTGAGTGTGTTTCATAGTCCTCGTTAATCAAATGAACTGATTCAAGACTTCCCTTCTTTAAATAGTACACGGGATTAACGGATGCACTTCCACCTCTCGACCCCTTAACTCCACCCGCTGCCTGACTCAAGAAATAATAGCCCGTCTGCTGCGAATGCGTAGCTTTGATAAAGCTATTCCGAGGTGCAGCAAAGACTGGGACTGTTCCGTTAACAGGAATTAGAGAGTGGATTCCAGCATAACCAAGCAAAGAAACTATTCCAGCTGCAGCTAAAACTGTAATAATCAGACCTTTTGAAAATTTAAACCCTGTTCTACCAGCATTTGCATTACGACTATATGATTTCCTTTTTTTGTTCATAGATGCCTCAATTCCTATTCGTTATTATAAAGAGTATATGTAACATAGTTAACTGAGCATTAATGTGTTTTTATTTGACAGTCTGCTATATCCAAATATATAATTGTTGAATAGCACTGGAGTATAATTGACCTCATTCCGTAATTCATGTAGTGGGGCAGAGTTTCATTGAATGTCCATCCGTTTACTACAACTCCCTCGCTTGAAATCGGTTTCTCTGGTTTTCCCGAAATATGAGAGTAAAGTTGCTAACAGTGTGGCCGTCAGAATTTTGAGGCATGAACTAATCCAGTCCAGATACTCTAGAGTTTATGATTACTTATCTGTTGCACAATTCTAGCTTATCATATTCATATTCGGAAATGAAACTTGTATTGCGCTGATATGCGCTAAAACATACTCATGATAGGCTTATAAAAATACTAATTTTTCGTATAATCTCATACACAAATATCGACATAATCCCTGAACACTAACCTATTTAACAAATTTTGTTACATATCTTAAAAAATAGATGACTGCCTCGTTTGCTTTACCGGTCATACAAAAATGGTCCATAAATATGATAATTGAAAGTTCAAACAACCAAGGTGCAAAGTGATTTGGGTAAAAGTAAATTAGGAATGAATTAACGTAACTCCATAAAAATGGATTACATGTTAAGTGCTGGGGCAGCTGCTTTGACGAACATAGGTTTGCTAGGTGCAATCGTTGCTACATATGTACAAAATATGCGCTTGATACGATCGTATTTTACAGGCGGACTTGTAATCGTTGCCTCTCTGTTCATGATACAGAACATAGTAATAGTAATCTTTTGGTCAAAATTGTATGTGGCTGGGCCTAGTATCAAAGGAATTGTAGATGCCGCTGCTCCTTACTTGTTCGCGATAAATGTGGCACAATCTGTAGGCCTTGCTGTCCTGCTGTGGATAAGCAGAAGGTAGATCCTCAAACTTCAACGTCATTCATTCATATTAGCCCCGTTAATTAGAATGAGATTTCCAATCGCATCAGTCAAGAATTCATTCAAAAGAAACCCATCATGATTATCCAGAAGAATAATAGGTATCTGGAAATAGAAAAACCCTAACTAAAACATTTCAGAATTCTCCTACTTAGCACTTAAAAAACATAATCGTATTCAGAATTCCAATGGAACAATCAAATGGAATAAAGGTAGCAATCATAGTTTTAGTAGCCGCTGGATTAGCTGTTACCCCTGCTTATTATAACCAGAACGTATCAGCAAGCAAGGCTTACGAATTAAAAGGAGTTGGCAAAGGGACCTTAAGCTGTCCTGATGGGAGTAAAGTGAATAATGCGAGAATAAGCTTTTTTGTCTTTTACCAAAATGATGGAACTTTTGCCGAATGGAATGTCGATCACAAAACTCTTGGTTCCAAAGGAGGCATCTTTACTAAAGAGAGTATAACTTCAGACAAATATAATCTCAAAGGAGTACAAGCATTTGATAACATTTGCGATAGCAAAGATCCTGTAAAGATTACTCTGTCTGGAAGTTGTGGTGATGGTACTAAGGCAAAGTTGCAGGGAAATAATGGAGATAAAGGAGTATTTAAGGTTCGTACTCAATGTTTGGCAGTTAAATGACCTCCACCTTATTTTTCAATTACCGCGATAAAGCTATTGATCTATGTACGCATATCTACGTTCACTTAGTAGACAAAACCACCTGATAGATTCTAAGATTTCTCGAGACAAGTAAAAGGAGGAAAAGATTATTGTAAAGCCATCAAATAGAGTAATAATGGAATGATTTTCAAGATAAACACTACATTTTCCAAATTTATCCGCATTTGGTTGCCTCTTGTCGCTGTGGGAGTAGTGATCTCGATTGCAATATCCACTGCATTAAGGATTCCATTGGTGCAAGCTCTCACTGCCATAGGCCTCACTGCCGCACTCGTCCTCAGCGGGTTGTTATTCAGATCTTTTGGGAAAGAGGATGACCGTTCTGGGAAAGAATAATAGAAATTTCGAAATCACTGGAATTAGTTGATCGTTTCATTGTAAACCATTGTGTATTTATTTCCCTAAGTCGCATGTCGGAATTTTTCAATCATATTATCAGTAAGGTAATTATTAACTAATCAATTCTAGCTCAAAAAAAGTGCTTGTTCTTTCTGATAGCACGGAACGCACGTTCCAAAGTACGTTCCATGCTTGTCCTAATTAATTGGCAGTACGATTACAATTCTATGAATAGAATTGAGACTAGGAATGAAAATAATAGAGGAAAGATCGAGATAATGGCTGATGTAGTAGACCTCTGTAAATCAGGTATCAAGAAAACCCATATCATGTACAAGGGAAACTTAAGCTATGAGCAAATTAATAGATACTTGCAGGAGCTCATGAGAAAAGGTTTCATTCGTCAGGATGTTGACGAAGGCGTGATCATATACAGGACTACTGAAAAGGGCAGACTTTTTATCCATTACTACACTCTGATGATAGATACCCTTCTAGATAATACTAATAATGATGTCAAGCCTAATGAGCCTATGCCTCTAATTGTGGACAGGTAGTATCCACATAACTGAGGCAAGCAACACAAGGGTTATTTGTTGATTTAATCGTCGATGTACTGAAATGAAGCCAAATTTGGTTGCACATTTTTCTTAAATATCACTAACTCGTCTTCGTTCCACAGAAAGCAAACCTAAAATTAACAATATTTTTAGGAACAATAGTGCTTACGCGTGTATCTAGAGTAAACCCCAGCAATCCGGAACCATTCAAAATTGATTTGGCAGCACGCATTATACTGGATGGTGGTTTAGTGGTATTCCCCACTGAAACAGTCTACGGCTTGGGCGCGAATGCACTAAACCCCTCTGCAGTTAAAAAGATCTTCTTGGTCAAGGGAAGGCCTGCAGATAATCCGCTGATATTACATATCCAGCATATGAACGACCTGAAAGCTCTTGCCAGGAATGTCTCGCGAAAGGCGACCAAGCTTGCGAGGGAATTTTGGCCTGGACCACTTACGCTAGTTCTCGAGAAATCACAAAGAGTACCTCAGATCACCACCGGGGGCCTGGATACTATTGCAGTCAGGATACCCAGTGACATCATATCATTATCGCTAATCAGGGCAGCTGGAATTCCTGTAGCAGCTCCCTCGGCAAATGTCTCAGGAAGGCCTAGTCCTACACGAGCAAGTCATGTCTTAGAAGATCTATATGGTAAAGTAGATTTGATTATAGACGGCGGCAAAACTCGAATAGGGTTAGAATCTACTGTGATCGATATGACCTCCCCTGTGCCCGTACTGTTAAGGCCTGGAGGCCTACCCCTTGAAAGAATAAGAGAAGTTATAGGTAAAATTTCAATACACTCCTCGATACTTAATCCAAAAAAAGATCACTTGAAAAGCGGTAAAGGCTATAAATCCCCCGGGATGAAATATAGACACTACTCACCCAAAGCTGATTTGATCCTAGTAAAAGGTACTAAAATAAAGGTGCGAAATAAGATCGTTGAACTTGCGAGAAGAATGAGGAATGAACAGAGCAAGAGCGTTTGCATAATGACCAAAAATATAAACAATAACTATATTGCAGACATTGTTTGGTTCGTTGGTAACGATTTTGAAACTATAAGTAGAGGATTATTTGAAATTTTCCGCTATGTGGATAACCATAACATTGATGTAATAATAGCAGAAGAAATGGATTGTGTGGATTTAGGATTAGCAGTAATGGATCGATTAAAGAGGGCAGCAAAGGAAATAATATCAGTGTAGATTAGTTGCAATGTATTGGCCCGTAGTCGTTCATAAAAAAAATCTTGATTATAGAGATGCCAACTATGGAATAAAATCTGTATTAATTTTGAATTAATGCTGCGAAGGATACCGCTCCCATAGGTGAGCTTAGACTAGGTTGTCTGTTGGTCAACGCCAATATAATCTGCAAACCACCTTTCCATACACCTGCCTGTTGCTTTAGAGTTTGGTCTGGCTTGTTCTGGTATTATAGCAATTATTGGAATGCCAGTTAATTTACGAATGAATTGTGGGGTCATACTTTCTACGATGTCTGGTTTTGAGGGCATACGGTTAAATATTATTCCAACTATGTCAAGTCCATATTTCTTACATGCATTAACAGTCAGAAGAGTATGATTTACTGATCCTAAATTCGGCCGAGATACTACAATTAATTGCAGACCTAGTAATTTTAC
>Ga0070697_100004657_pt1 | contig 10524 bp, 9 predicted proteins | sample KBSK1501metaG_FD_65475 | JGI IMG/M metagenome (GOLD analysis project Ga0070697, IMG submission 65475) | Corn, switchgrass and miscanthus rhizosphere microbial communities from Kellogg Biological Station, Michigan, USA - KBS K1-50-1 metaG | ecosystem: Host-associated > Plants > Roots >... | reverse complement strand
AGTACCGCGGCGACTAGTCCAAGCTCCTTGTCGGGGATCTGCATCTCCCCATCGGGTAGTTCGTCGGGCACGGAGATCATGGAGGAGGCGGCGATGATCTTGATCATCCTCTTTCCCTTGATGGCTCTGTAAAGTTTGCTGGACTTGGTGGTAAATAGGACGCAGAGTTCTGCGTTGCTGATTCCCTCGGCGAGAAACTTGTCCACTGCTCCCTCATAGTCGGAGCTTGTCTCGTACTCTAGTAGGATGATTGATCCCCGTATTTTCTGGTGATCGAGTTCGACCTTTGAGGAGAACGGGTCTGTGGATTCTGAGAGATTGAGAAGCTCCATGCCGGAGTTGCGGCGGAGGAACTCGGTTAGCTGTGGTCTAGGCGCCTTACTGCTCTCTAGTAAGAAGAGCTCGGCGGGCTCCTGATGCTTCTCTCCCCTCCCGTTTTCGAGGGGGAAGACTGTGCCTTCAAGGTTTTCCTGGCCTAGCTCGTTGACGAAGACTGTTGATGTGGGTCCGAAGCTCAGCCTGTCGGTCAATCCTTCATGCGGGGGGTTGCGTCCGACCCAGTTCTCGGAGAGGATGACTCTCCCGTTCTGTTTCCATTCGCTGAAATGGGGCTCGTGCTGGGATAGGTTTGCTACCAGCCAGCCATTGCTCGATGCACTGATTATGACTCTTGCGCCAGAATCAATCAGTCCCTTCATCGTTGATGATAGAAACGAGAGTGCTCTCTTTCCTGAATCGTGCAGAATCAGATATCGGTGCCCCGGTTTGACTAGGGTATCTGGAACAAGTTGTCCAGATGAGAATATCGCCGAGCCCAGCGGGTAGAGTTGTGTAACGGACATCAGAAAGAACAAGACTGAGCCGGTAATGAGCGCCATCTCCCATCCATATGGAAGGAATACAGGAAGCACGGGAGGCTGTGTTCCTAGTGTGAACAGGAATGTGCCCACTATGATGAAGAGGGCCCAGGTTATTGCAAGGGTGGCCATCGCGTTCTTAACACGTGGCGACTTGGCTCGCCTCCGAGCTACCAAGAATAGGCTGGTTGGATAGAAGGCTGCTGCCAAGAGGATGACTAGGGTGAAAGGAAGGAACGAATAGGGAAGGAAGAGGTTGAGCCCTATCCCGGTAAAGACCACTCCTTCATAGAGCAGAAATGATGTGCGTGATTTGAGTCGCGACCAGGCTTCTCGAAGCGTATTAGAATCAGGAGAGAAGCAGAGGCTTGCCGCTGCAAACCCGACGACCGAGAAATTCAGGCCTGCACTCACATTCTCGCCAGCTGTTGCCCAGCCGTATCCCAAATTCCGAAACAAGTCGAAAAGTATCACGGCCAGGTAACATACGTTGATCCGGACTAGATTCCCATCTCTAACTCCTGTTAGGGATGCTTTCCGATGGAAGAGACGCCAGAGCGCGATGGTTGGAAGCGCTAGTGCCGCAGAGTCAAGATAGACTTCCGTGTACGTCGCGCGTTACTCTCCAATTTACGAGATGGTCTTGTTAGAGAGGCTGCTCGCGGTTTCAAGCTGGCGTAACTGTCAGAGCTTGTTGAACGATACTGTTCGCCGAAGCAAATCATCTACTTGCCGTCTTTGAGACGAGACTGGATCTGCTTCACAATGCCCTCGTACTCTTCTCTCGTCAGCCTCTTCCTACGTCTGGACCCTGTCCAGATCGGTCGTCCCCACATCGGGTCTGTCTTGTAGCGTGGAACTAGGTGCCAGTGAAGATGAGGCATACCATTACCGAGAAGCTCGTAGTTCATCTTGTCAGGATTGAAGGTCTTGGCAAGAGCCGTTGCTACTCGGGACATGTCTTCGAGGAAGCTCTTCCTATCCTTGTCTGTTAGTTGGTAAAGCTCTTCCTCATGCCGTTTGAGGGTGACGAAAGAATAGCCCTTGAAAAATTGGTCCGGGTTCAGCTTTCCAACAGACGTGCGAGATTCAAAGAAAACCAGATGCGCCGGTTCCCGAAGGGTCTTGCAAATCCAACAGTCCGATTTCAGCTCATCCAACGACGACAACAGTCATTTCAGACGATTGGATAAACGTGCGCACGGTAGATCTGGACTCGAGGTCAATGGCATATAGTCAGTAACTACGCCATCACATCGTACGCTACCATGTGAAACCTCGAAGCTTGACGTTTTATGTCGCTTCACCGTGATGCCTGCAGAGGGTTTCGCCGATGGAATTCTTCAGACACTGTCCGGCGTGTGGACGGAGATTCCACATCAAGCTGGAGAGCAAGAAACTTGTTGACTTAGAAAGGACGCCGAGGCCAACGCGTGAAGGTCAACTCTTGCCTGGCGGGCCAGGGTATGGCGTGCGAATAGGAATCGATGTTTATGAGGGCAGACCAATAATCATTGACGTTGAACAATTCCAGTACGCGTACAAGTGTATGCATTGTGGACACGAATGGTTCGAGAAGCATATTGAAGAACACCGGGAACGCTGACAATAGGCATCGAGATACGAACTGAGGGCACTCTAGAGAATGGGCAAAGCAGGCTACCCCGGTCAGACGACTCTAGAGCTAGAACAATCCTCCTGAGAGGTACTCTTCCTCATCATTACAGTCCTTGGAAGTTATGGTACCGATAGGCTAAACTAACGCTGTAGTCTTCACTTGATCTATTCTTCGTTGACCAAGAAGCAGAGAAAGGCCCGTCTCTGGCAGTTCGACCCATCCGTCTTCCAGCCGGGGCCCAAAGCAGGATTCCTCGAACATCAGATTCTTCGCCGAGCAAGGGCTCTTGGAAAATACACACTCTATTCTCTCGCGTTCGCATATCCCGTCGCGCTCGTCACTATAGGAGTCATCTTCGGCGGTCTCGTCTTCTGGGGCGCTTTTGCCGGCTCCGTGGGACTCATGTGGCTAGTCATAAAGAAAGCAGGCTATGCGAGGAATTTCGCAGACTGGGGAGTAGGCAGCAGAAGGTTTCTGGGACTATTCGGAGCCTTCGGTATCGTCTTGGCGTTCTTCTATGGACTCATCCAGATGCGAGAATGGTTCCTTCCCATCTTTGGCGGGGTCCTAGTCATCGCTCTCATAGTGGGCGTGAGACGGTTTTCAGAGAAATAATGTTGGGATACATCCTCCCTCTATTCAAGTGGTTCCACATGCCTTAGCGCGATGCCCCGTCGGCTGTTAGCCTGTGTTGAGCGATCCGCTTGGCACTACTTTTTCCTATCTTTGCGTCTAGTTCGTGTGATGTATGCCCCGACTGCTACCAGAATGGCCAGCGCTGAGGCCAGTGCAAGATAGGGTGCGACCAATGCGGGTCTATTCGTGGGGAGCGTTGTGCCTCCGACAGATGATGGGCTGACAACGAACTGTCCCAGCATGGTTGTGGGATGCACTGAACAGTAGTAAGTGTAAGTGCCGGGCGAGAAGTTCACAGTGAAGGTGAGGACGGTGGAAGTTGAGAATGCATTGGAGCAGATGTCTGCTCCGGGGCAGTCGGGCGAAGGACCATTCCTGTCAACGTCCACGAACCATCTGTGAAGAACGGCGTCACCACTTGAGAGCTGGAGAGTGACACTGTCTCCCTGGCTGACTGTGATGGTAGGGTTGGGTGTGCTTGTAAAGTTCCACGCGTTGACGTAACCGGCGAGGTTGATTGTGCGGTTGACGGCTGCAACTCTGGGAATTGAGAATAGGTTAGGTAGACCGGGGATGACGATTGCGAGTAAGAGAGCTGAGAATACGACTATGGCGAATTTATGGTTCAGCATTCGGAAGACGCGATTACGGTCGGATGTTAATAAGGCTATCCAGGCAATTACTATTGGTCGACTTTCGCCAAGACAAAGATGCTGAACTAGAAGGTTGCCTTTTTCGCAAGGTTCTTGCAATGTGCGAGACTAGTGTGCCGCATCCTCGATTTCTGAAAGTCGGCTATGGGCAGGGGGGACAATCTGTAATGAATCGTATCCTGAGATGAACTTACCTCGATCCCAATTCTTCTAGTTTGCGAGAACTATTTTTGAAGTTGCACGTTTCTGGTTGGTGTTCATGGCTTCTCCTCCCAGCATTCGCAGCAGAGCTTCCAGAGCCCTTGGAGCGTCGGCTTCTGCGACCTTGTTTCTCGTTGCGATCTCGCAATCTTTGAAAACTTGCCGATGATCCATTGTCGTTTTCACTGTCGAGCGGTAGCGCCGAACAATCCCTAGGACGGTATTCCAGGGTCGAGTCGACGCCGTTGGCTCTGGAATGTATCTGGCGAGTGTCCTAGAATTGATGATCCTCCGCTGAAGGCCCTTCTTTATGACAGGGTCGCTTTCAATGGCCCTCTCTGCCTGTCGCCTATATCTGCCACAATCAGCACAGTTGTGCTGCAATTAGCTATTCTTATCCACTTGCGACAACATCGTTAAATCAATTCACTTCGAAATGGCAGTGCAGAGAGCAGATGAACAGAACGTACCTTCTCGTTGCCAGTACAGCTTTGCTCGCCCTTATGACATCCCTCGCGTCCATAACCCCCATTCACGCTCAGACTCCTGACTTCAACATCGCAGCAGCCCCTCTCAATATATGCGTCAGTCCAGGCGAAGCAGCATCCTACCTCGTCACCGTCTCAAGCACAGACGGCTTTCAAGGCAATGTAGAACTCGCTGACAGCATTGACCCAAGCCCGACCAACGGTCCCACCCTATCTCCCATCCCATCGAGCGTGAGTCTGACGAGCGGCCAGAGCACTACATTTACCCTCACCGCGTCCACGGTACAGTCTACCCCTGACCAGGGCTACACCATAACCATAATCGGAGGAACAGACGCGTCAGTGCAGTCTGCGACAGTCTATCTGACAGTCCGGCCCGCATGCGGATCCGTTGGAGGTTCCCTTGTACCCGTGAACAACATTGGCCTTCTGGCACCCTACGCTATCATTGCTGCAACTCTTGTCGGCGCAGGCGCGGGAACAGCAACACTACTCTACAGTAGACGAAACAGAGTTCGATAATTATTCGCAAAGCAGCTGTCGAACTCTCCCTCTCTTTTCTCAACGGTTAGCTTCTTCGACAGTCGAATCTTCATCAGGGTAACTAGCTTTCAGGATAGATATGGGCCGAAACTCTGCCCACCTAATTTTGCAGCGCATGCTATTTGGAATAGAACATGAAGCGTAGCAATAGAGTCTCTTTGTTGGAGTTGCAACACTCATTGTTGTTGTGTTATGCCCATGTGGTAATTATCTCTCTCTATCTTCCAGTCTTCCTCTAGTCGAGATGTAGGCCTTGGTTGGTCTGGTCGTAGTAGAAGGAACGACTTAGCTCGCACTTCTTCCATCAAATAGTCCTTCTCGTCTTCCAACCAGGCGAGCTTTTCCGGGTCAGAGACTGAAACGTATGCGTCCACGAAGGCGTCGACAGGAAGGTCCAGGCGCTTTCTCATTTCCTGCAACCTGCGTATCACTTCTCGCACAAAACCTTCTCTGACCAGCTCACTTGGAATCGTCAAGTCGACATAGACTCGTCCTTCCTGGAAGCTTCCAAGGGCATGGTTCTCAGGTATCTCTTCTCTCAAAGAGACCATCTCGTTCGTAATCTTGTACTCCTTCTCATCCAGTTTCACTAGGAAGTGTCCCTCTTCCTTGAAGGCTTGCATGAGCTGGCGACCATCTAGAGAGCGAATTCTCTCTGCGAGCTTGTTCGCTTCTTCGCGAAACGCTGGGCCGAGAGCCTTGAAATTCGGTTCAACAATCAGCTTCTTCAACCGTTCTTCTTCGGTTAGACTGACAAGTCTGACTTCCTTGGCGTTGGCCTGTTGAAGGAGAAGTTGTCGGAGGGTCCTGACTGTGCGTTTCACTATCGGCTTGTCCGCCACTATTAGAATCGTGGAGACCGGTTGGCGGAGCTTGATCTTCTTTGATTGGCGTGCTGATGCAGTAGCATCGGCGATGTGCTGAACGATTCGCATTTCCTCTTCCAGCGTCTTATTGATCCATTTCTTGTCTGCGCCCGGCCAACTGGTCATATGAATGCTTTCGGTATTCAGCCGTTCAACGCTTCTGAATGCTTCTCGATAGATTGTCTCCGTGAGAAATGGCATTGTTGGCGCAGCCAGTCCTAGCCAGCTCCTGAGGGCGTGATAGAGAACCGTGTAGGCTCCGAGTTTGTCTCGACTTGTCTTTTCTAGCCAGAATCGTCGACGGACGAGTCGGATGTACCAGCGGCTGAGATCCTCTATGACGAACCCTCTGAGCGCTCGAACTGCCAAGTGGATTTCAAGCCGATCCATGTGCTCTGTTACTTCTCTCACCAGGGTCTCAGTCCTTGAGAGTAGCCACTTGTCCTCCGGGTGGAACCCCTTCGCTAGTTTTCTTGCCGTCCATTTGTTAGGGCTGAACTTGTCGAGGTTCATGTAGAGGGTCGCGAATGAAAAGACGTTCCAGACGATATGTAAGTCTCGGGCAGCGGTCTCTATGGCGTTCCAGGAAAATCGGAAATCGTCCCAGACCGTGGTTTGGAGAGTGTAGAATCGGAGAGCGTCTCTGCCATGTTTTCCAATGACGTCTTCTGGGCTGACAAAATTTCCCCTAGACTTACTCATCTTCTCACCGTCTGGGTCCAGAGTATGTCCATGCATTAGCACCGCCTTGTACGGTGTCTTGTTGAACACCAGAATGCTGGAGCCCAGTTGATTGTAGAACCAGCCTCGGGTCTGGTCGTGAGCTTCAACAATCGTGTCGGCTGGCCACCAAGCCCTAAGCTCTTTCGCGTTAGGTGGGTAGTCTAGCCCTGCCCAAGAGGCTACGCCTGAGTCGAGCCAGCCGTCGAGGACATCCGGCTCTCTTCTTGCTTTGCCGCCGCATTTGCATCTTGTTTCTACTTGGTCTACGCCGTTTCTGTGGAGCTCGAATTTTCGCGGATGTTGAATGGCTATTTTTTCTAGTTCAGCTCTGGAGCCTACTACCGTGTGTTCTCCGCATTCTTGGCAAGTCCAGACGGGGAGTGGCGTTCCCCAGTAGCGTTGACGGCTGATGACCCAGTCGCGAGCGCCAACTAGCCACGTGTGGAATCGTTTGGACCCTGCCCATTCCGGGGTCCATCGGACTCTCTTGTTCTCCTGGATCATTTTCTGTTTGAATTTGGTGACTTTGATGAACCATTGGTCTGTGGCTCGTAGTATGAGTGGGGTCTTGCAGCGCCAGCAGTGTGGATAGGAGTGTTCGATGGTCTCTTCTCTGAACAGTAATCCTTTGGTTTCAAGGTCCTTGACAATCACCGGGTTTGCTTCTCTGACTTGAAGTCCGGCGTACTTTCCTGCTTCAGCGGTGAAGTGTCCTGATGCGTCTACTGGAGACAGCACCGGTAGACCGTTTCGCTCGCCTACCTCAAAGTCTTCTTCGCCGTGCCCCGGAGCCATGTGGACCAGGCCGGTGCCATCGGTCATCGTAACGTACTCCGAACTCAAGAATACTCTGTGAAGTTTTCCACCCGTCTTCTGATGAGTTTCTTCTAGCAAGGGCGGGATGTAGGAGACTCCCTCTAGCTGCTGTCCCTTCAGCTCCTCTAGAATCTTGTACGGGTTCTCTCCGAGTACTGGTGATAGTCTCTCTTTGGCGATGATCAGCTTCTCGCCATCGACCTCTACGACCGCATAGATCATGTCAGGGTGAACCATGACGCCCTCGTTCGCAGGTAAGGTCCATGGAGTAGTGGTCCAGATGAGTAGGAATTCTTCAGGTTTGTCGACGATGGGTAGTTTCACGTAGATGGAGTAGTCCTTGATCATGCGGTACTCGTCGGTGACTTCGTATCCTGCTAGGGCTGTCTCATCGTGAGGGCACCAGTGGACAACTCTCAATCCCTTGTAGAGTAGCTTCTTCTGCTGAGCTTGCTTGACTGTCCACCAGACCGATTCGATGTATCTATCCTGATAGGTTACGTATGGACGGTCCCAGTCCATCCATATGCCAAGATCCTTGAAGACTCGCGTCTGAGTATCTATGTTTACATCAGAATACTTCTTGCATTCAGCGATGAACCGGTCGATGCCAATCTTATTCTCAATATCTTTCTTTGAATCTAGATTGAGGCTCTTCTCAACCATCAGTTCAACGGGTAGTCCGTGACAGTCATAGCCCGGCTGGTCATGGACGTTGTGGCCTCTCATTCGCTGGAAACGTATGACAACATCCTTCAGGGTCTTATTCCAGCCCGTCCCTACGTGTGGCGGGTTGGTTACGAACGGGGGACCATCTAGAAAGTAGAACTTTGGTTTTTTCAGGAGTCTTCTTTTTGTCTTCTCGTACGCTCGGCTAGTCTTCCACCATTGGAGAACTTCTTCCTCGGATTTTGAGGGATTGTATTCTCGGCTGATCTTGCCTACCGTCTTTGTCGTCAATGGTTTTCCTTCTCCGGGAAGGAGTTTCTGGAATCGAAGATCTCCGGCCTCGCTCTCGGCGACGATTCACGTTGGCTAAAAAAGTTAGGGAAAGAGATCAGTCAATTTTGGGGACCTGGCCAAGCTCTCCGCCAAGATATACAAGATCTGATGCAGAAAAAATCGGTGAGAGCCTCGGTCTGAAGGGTGACGGAAGGCAAGGGTCGTCCTGCTGAACGATGCGAAAAGGTAGGTTGTTGAAGGATGGGAGCATGTTTCTACACTTCCTACAAACGAGGCAATCGTTAGACTGCCCTCTCCCTAGTCTTGTCTGGCCCATATCCTGGCATTTGAACCATCGATGGGCTTGTATCTTAGGAGCTCGTGCCATTTCTCGTAGTTGTAGTTCCAGCACGGTTGCAGCTACCGATTGTATTCGTCCAGTGAAACGAGATTCCATAGTCCAGAGATAAGTGCGATAAATGAGACTGCGAGGCTCGGAACAACGTAGAAATTCCCAAACATCCCTGCATTGAGCAGAGTACAATTCCAGAGATTAGGATATCCACAATCCGTTGCCGCCTGTTCCTCTACTACAACGCCGAAGAGGGCAACGATCACCCACGCGAAAATAGCAAACCCACTGAGGGCGACGAAAAACTGAGACGTTCTCAGTCCCATCGTAGATTCTCTTCGCCAGATTCCGACCGAGATCAGCGCTAGACTCAGAGCAACCAGCACCCCTGAGATTTCCGCCAGGAAAAACCATGAGTCAGCGTAGACGGAATTACCAATAACTTTGGCGGAATGAAGGGCAAACAAGGGGCCCGGCCAGAGTATGACGAAAAGATCGATCGCGATAGCTGGGAACACTAGACGTTGATCCAACCCTTGACCTAACCTCAGATCTCCCGGTAAACTAATACACCTTATGGGCCTGATTTTTTCCTGAAGGTTAGCCGACTCATTCCTCCTCCGCTCGTCGCAGGTACTTCTTGCAAACCCTGGATTTCGGCAAATGCATTTCACGAGGGAGCAAGTCCGGCTCGGCAAGAACCAGCATCCGCAGCATCGGGCGCCTGTCAAGCAGCTCAGCAGCCGGTGACTTCAAAGAGGCAAAGCTAACCTCTTCGCATGACTCGTCTGAATCGCCATCTCCTCTAGTCAAGCCAAACCAGTCCTCGAAGAACTCACGACGATCAAAGTAGAAGCACCGAATCTCCGTCGACTCGGCAGCAATGTGATTGTTCAACTTATTATCCCGTTAACTATTCTGTGAGATCGTAGCCGTTGATTTCGCTAACGCTTCTAAAGTCCACTGGCCACGGCGCACCTGCTCAGACCGTGAGCGTCTTTCCTGGTGAGGTTCACGAAGGCGAAATGCTCTGGATCGACGCTGAGAGTCCAACAGCCCAGGAGCTTGCTGATCTGAAGAGCAGATTTGACCTCGACGACTACGCCATCGAGGATGTTGTTCACAAGAATCAGAGGCCGAAACTGGAGGAGTATGGGAAGAACGTCTTCGCTGTAATCCATGTGCCTGACGTAAGGGGTCATAAGAGCGGAATAATCGAGCTCTTTGTCTTCTTCCAGAAGAACTGGATCATTACGATACATTCAGATGATTCAGAACTGATCCATTCAATAGATTCTAGGATTAGAGCAAGGGGTCTTGCCCCGCTTACAACCGCCCCCTCCCCTGATCTGTTTTTCTACATCTTTCTCGACTTTGCGGTCGACGCCTATTATCCGATACTGGACGAGGTAGAAGAACGACTAGAGGAGCTCGACAAACAAGCAATTACAACTTTCCGAACACGAGTGAAGAGAATGGAGAACGTGATTTCTATCATAACCACGATTGGTGGCGTGCGAAGAAAACTGATGAATCTAAGACGGTCTCTTACCCCGACAAGAGACATGCTTGGAATGGTGATGCGTGGCGCGGTGCCATTTGTTGCTGACTCAAGTCTCAGAAGCTTCAGAGATGTCTACGACCATTCCTTTCAGCTTTTGGAGACGATCGATAATGACAGAGATAGGACTAGCGATGTCCGAGACCTCTACATCAGCCTACATTCAGCGTCGACAGACAACACGATCAAGGTGCTAACACTTGTCGCCACAATCTTCCTTCCGCTCAGTCTTCTCGCTGGAATTTACGGAATGAACTTTAGTCCAGGT
>Ga0070697_100004656_pt1 | contig 10528 bp, 10 predicted proteins | sample KBSK1501metaG_FD_65475 | JGI IMG/M metagenome (GOLD analysis project Ga0070697, IMG submission 65475) | Corn, switchgrass and miscanthus rhizosphere microbial communities from Kellogg Biological Station, Michigan, USA - KBS K1-50-1 metaG | ecosystem: Host-associated > Plants > Roots >... | reverse complement strand
ATGTCGAAGCTCTCGCCCAGGTACTTCATGCTCATGGCGGAGCATTCGATATGCCAGCCTGGCCGCCCGATGCCGAGCGGCGTCTCCCAGGACTGCTCACCGGGCTTGCGCGCCTTCCAGAGCACGAAGTCGCGCGGGTCGTCCTTGCCGTAGTCGTCGACATCGACTCGGGCTCCTGCTTTCAGTCCGGCATGGTCAACATGCGCGAGCTCGCCGTACCTCGGAAAGCTGGCGATTCGGAAGTAGGTCGAGCCATCGGTCACGTACGTGTGGCCCTTCTCATTCAGCAGGTCGATCAGCGAGACCATTTCGAAAATGTGTTCCGTGGCCCGCGGATAATGTTCGGCCCGCTCGATGCGCAGCGTATCGAGGTCCTCGAAAAATGCCTCGATGTATTTCTCGGTGAACTCGTCGATCGTCTGGCCGTGCTCGGCCGCCTTCTTGATGATGCGGTCTTCGACATCGGTCAGATTCATCACCTGAGTGACGCGGTACCCCTGCTGCAGCAAGACGCGTCGCAGCAGGTCCTCGAAGAGGAAGGTGCGGAAGTTGCCGATGTGCGCATAGTCGTGAACCGTCGGGCCGCAGGTATACATCCGGACGTGGCCCACTTCGATCGGCTTGAACTCTTCTACTTGCCCACTCAGAGTGTTGTGGAGGCGCATCGCCGTCACGTGACCTCGCGCAGCAGCACGACGGCCTGGGCGGCCAGCGCCTCGCCGTTGCCGATCGGGCCGACATGGTCAGTGGTGGTCGCTTTCAGACCGACGGCACCCGGGTCGATGCCGAGGACCCCGGCCAGGTTGTTGCGGATGGCTTCACGATAGGGCGCGAGCCGAGGCACCTGCGCGAGCAGCGTGACATCGACATTCTCCACCGCCCACTTGGCGCGCCGGCAGTGGTCGGCCACCTCGCGCAACAGGTCGAGGCTGCGGGCATCCTTGTACTTCGGATCGTCATCGGGAAAGAGGGTGCCGATGTCACCGATACCGGCCGCGCCGCAGAGGGCATCGATCAACGCATGGCAGATCACGTCGGCATCGCTGTGCCCCTGGAGCCCGATATCCCAGGGAAGCTCGACGCCGCCGAGCACCAGCCGCCGACCGACGACCAGCCGGTGCAGGTCGAAGCCGGATCCTACACGCACAAGGGGTCGGCCGCAAGCAAGGCGGCGACCATCAGCGCATCCTCGTGGGTCGCCACCTTGATGTTGATATACGAGCCCGCGAAGACCTTGACCGGCTTGCCGAGCTTTTCGATCAGTTCGGCATCGTCCTCGACAACGATCCCTTCGCGCACCGCCTTCTCGTGCGCCTCGAGAATCCAGTCATAGCGAAAGACCTGCGGTGTCTGGACCTGCATCAGATCAGAGCGCTCCACCGTCCCGTGCACGAAACCGGTGCTATCGACGTGCTTGTAGGTATGGTGCACTGGAATGGCAGCAGTCGCCGCGCCGTGCTGGCGGGCAGCCTCGAGCCCGGCATGGATCAGCTCATCGCTGATCAGCGGGCGAGCGCCGTCGTGCACGATCACGAAGTCGGGCGGATCTTGGCGCAGGCTCTCCAGGCCGAGCCGCACCGAGTCTTGGCGGCGCTCGCCACCCAGCCGGATGTCGATCGCCTTCCGCCAGCCGTCGCTTTCGAGCTCCCTGGTGACCTCGAGCAGGTTCCGTTGGGAAATCAAGAGGGTGATGCCAGTGATCTCGGGACAGCGATCGAAGGCCTCGAGCGTTCGGCGGATCAGTGACCGGCCCCCCACCGGCAACAAGACCTTCGCACTGGACTCCCCCTGATGAAGCCCGGCCCCGGCAGCCGGGATGATGGCCTGTACCTGCACAGTTCACCCCTTTTTGTAGTGGCGGTTTGGTGGGTTGAAGTATAAGTGGGCGGTTAGCGGCCGAACCGCGACCCTCTAGCATTTCGCGAGTGATCGAGCCGAATCTGTGGCGTCCCTCGGGATCCGGGACCTGGGCGAGCGCCAGCACCCCACTGATGCTGTTCATTGCGCTCGGGCTGCCCGCCGGCGCCATCGGAGTGGCCTGGCCGCAGATGCGAGCGTCGCTTGGTGCGCCGCTGGCAGGTCTCGGACTGCTGCTCGCAGCGTGGACCATCGCGTACTTCGTGGCGAGCGCCGGTAGTGGGCCCGGCACCGCTAGGTTCGGGACGTCGATCCTGCTGCTGGGTGGCTGCGCGCTGGCTGCCGCCGGCGCCCTTGGTCTTGCGCTCTCGAGCCGCTGGTGGTTGATCCCCCTGGCCGCCTTCCTGCTCGGAGGCGGTTCGGGGCTGATCGATGCGGCGGTCAATGCGCACGTCTCGTTGAATCGTGGGGTCCGCTACATGGGTTGGCTGCATGCGTCATGGGCGCTGGGTGCGGCGCTGGGCCCGCAGGCGATCGTGGTCGCGCTTGCCGCGACCGGTTCGTGGCGGGCGGCGTTCGCCGCGATGGCCGTGGCGTTTCTCAGTATCGGCCTGGTGGTCGGCGCCGCACGCAGTGACTGGGCGGGTGCCGCCGGCGCGGAGCGGCGGCAGCCGCCAACCAGTGCGAGCGCTGGATCGCCATATCGGCGGGCCCTTTTGTTGCTGGCGGGGCTGTTCCTGATCGGCGCCGGCCTGGAGGCCACCGCCGGCGACTGGTCCTACACGCAGTTGACCGTCGGCCGTTCCATGCCTGCCGACCTCGCGAGCTGGAGTGCCTCGCTGTTCTGGGCCGGTCTCGCAGCCGGCAGAGTTGGGCTTGGGCTGTTCGGCAATCGTGCCAGCCCGACCCGGCTGCTGGACATTGGCGTCGCCATGGCGGTGCTCGCGGCGCTGGGCTTCTGGCTCGCTCCCCCGCTGGTGGCGGCCTTTATCGCGTTGCCCGCCCTGGGCATCGCCGTCTCCCTGATCTTTCCCCTGCTGTTGTCGCTCACGCCGGAACGGGTCGGGACCGCGATGACCACCCACACCGTCGGATACGGGCTGGCGGCGGGAAACATCGGGGCGGGCGGAATCCCCGCGGGCGCCGGCCTCCTGCTTCAGTCAGCCGGCGTCCTTACACTCGGCCCGATTCTCGCGTTCCTCGCCATCGTGCTGGCGGCTCTCCACGCCGTCAGTCGGTTCGGTGGCCCAGAGCGGCGGCAATCTGTTGGGCGCGCGCGAGATCGTCCGGCGTCGTGATCTTGATGTTGCTCGGTTCGCCTTCAATTACCGCGACATCCCCGCCCGCCCATTCGACCACCGAGGCGGTGTCGGTGCCGACGAAACCCTGACGGGCGGCGCGGTTGTGCGCTTCGAGTAGCCAGGTCGCCTGGAAGACCTGTGGCGTCTGCACCGCCCAGAGGTTTGTCGGGTAGCCGGAAATCCAGCCATCCTCGGTGACGACCGTCGTCGCGGCCACCCGAAGCCCCGGGATGCAGCCGACCGATTGTCCCAATCCAGCCAGCAGGCGCTCGACGAGTTGCTGGCTGGCAAAGGGGCGGACGGCGTCGTGGACCAGCAGGGTGTCAATCCTGCCGGCGTCAATGTCGCCGGCGAGTGCCTGGAGACCGGCAAACTCGGAACGGTGCCGGACGTCCCCGCCAGCCACGACTCGGCTCAACTTTGGAAAACGGTTCTTCAACGCTTCGCACGGGGCGATGTCGAGGGCGCGAGCGACCAACACAACGTTGCTTACTTGCGAGGTCGACTCAAAAAGGGCGAGCGACCGCTCCAGAATCGAACGGCCCTCGATCTCGATAAAGACTTTGTTCTTTCCCGCTTGCATGCGCGCGCCTTCGCCGCCCGCCACGATAACGGCCGCCGCGGTCATCGCTGGATCAGCACGCGGACCCGCAGGCGAGCCGCCTGGCACAGTTCGATCAGGTTGCTGATCTGTGCAGCGGTGCCGACGCGGTCGAGCGCAAGCATCAGGGCGTCACGTCGGAAGGTCCACGGGCCGCGGGCGTCGACCAGCGTGTCCCTCGGAATGGTCCGGCGCACCATCCCGTCGACGACCTCCTTGCAGGTATCGGTAACGGCCGCGGCGACGACGGTGACTTCGTACCCCCCACCCTGGCCCTCCCCCGCAAGGGGGGAGGGAATCTGCGCGGAGCGTGGCTGAGACGAAATCAAGACGCGTTCCGTAATTGGTGCGCCACTAACAGCATCCCGGAGGCGCGCAACCAGACCGGGACCTTCGCGAACGGTCAGAAGTGCGACGTCAGCGTCCGGTGCCGCCGCCGCCCTGGATCCTCCGTAACGGTTTGGGCCGCCCGATGCTCGACTCGCTGGCGGGAGTGGCGAAGATCATGCGGCCCGCTGCCGTCTGCAGCACCGAAGTGACGATGACGCCGATGGTCTGATTCATGTAGCGCCGGCCGTTTTCGACCACGATCATGGTGCCGTCGTCGAGATAGGCCACGCCCTGGTTCTGCTCCTTGCCTTCCTTGATCACCTGCACGTTCATCTCTTCGCCCGGGATCACGACCGGTTTCAAGGCATTGGCCAGATTATTGAGATTGAGGATACGCACCCCCTCGAGCTGCGCGACGCGGTTGAGGTTGTAGTCGTTGGTCATGATCGCCGCCTTGCGCTTGTTTGCGAGCTTGATCAGTTTCATGTCGACCTCGGTCACGTCGGGGACGTCTTCATCGATGAATTCGATGTCGACCAGCGGCTCCTTCTGCAGCAGGTTGAGCACTTCCAGCCCGCGCCGGCCGCGATTCCGCCGCAGCGCGTCACTGGAGTCGGCGATGTACTGGAGCTCGGCGAGCACGAAGTGCGGAACTAGGATCTTCTCGTGCAGGAACCCGGTCTGGGCGATGTCCATGATGCGGCCGTCGATGATCACGCTGGTGTCGAGCAAGACGCCCGTATCCACCGCGTGGCTTTCGATCAAACCGCCGACGCGGCCCGGGCCGAGGACGAGGGCCATCATCTCGTGGCGCCGGTTGAGCCCCAGGGTCACGCCCCAGTAGGCGAACACCAGAGCCACGATCAAGGAGATCACGAAGCCCAGGTACCACGGCAGCTTGGCCAGAAACAGGCCGACGAGCGCCGCCAGCAGCAGCCCGACCAGGAGTCCCACCGTCGCCGCTACCAGATCTGGCAGCGGCGTCACATTCAGCTTATTTTCGAGCCAGAAGAACGGCTTGGTCGTAACGTACGGGAGTCCAAAGAAGCCGAAGAGGGCGCCCGCCAAAGCCGTCAGCAGCAAGACGATCGCTCTCAGCGTGTAACCCGAGATGGGAGCTTCCGTAATGATGAATCTGGCGTACTCGACGCCCGCTATAAGTCCAAGCAACAGGCCCAGGAGCCGGAAGACGCGTTCCACGCGCATTGCGATCACCTCCTTTTTCCAGGATGGGAGACGCAAGCTCGCGGAGTTGCGCAAACAAGAGCGCCATCGTGCCCTAATTAAAGCATGAAAATCGCGATCCAACCGGGGTTTTGGCCGCTGCGTCCAACTCTGACGGTCCGTGGCCTCGAATTGGGATGCTGGCTCGCCGCCGGGCTTTTGGCCGTGGCCCTCGTGATCTCCCCCACGCCGGCGCCGCAAGCACCCACGAGCCCGGTGAGCAGCGTTGCGGTCCCGAGGCCCGCCAATTTGCTGGCCTTCCGGCAGCACTGCATCGAGGGGATCCTGGGGAGCGACCTCGGTATGACCGAGAAGTATGTCGTGCGTCTGATCAACCAGCAGTGCTCCACGCGACGGCGTGCTGCGGTGCGTCCGTTGGAGCCTACCTGCGGCCGTCCATTCGTGGGACAGTTGACGCCGATCGCCCGGCAAGTCACCGCCTGCCTGGGCGGTTAGCCGAAGCAGATCTCGATCGCCGCGGAGATCGTTTCGACACGCTGAATCGTCATCGCTTTCAGCTCGGGGTCGCGCAGCTCGACGGCGGCCGGAATGATGGCCCGCTTGAACCCGAGACGATGCGCCTCGAGGACCCGACGCTCGAGCTGACTCACGCGACGCACCTCGCCGCTCAGGCCCAGCTCGCCGATCGCGACCAGGTCCGCGCCGGCGGGCCGATTGCGTTTGTTGGAGGCGATCGCCAACGCCACCGCAAGGTCGGATGCCGGCTCGCCCAATCGCACGCCACCCGCGGCGTTGACGAAGACATCATCCTGTCCCAGGTCGAGGCGGGCGCGCCGCTCCAGCACCGCGACCAGCATGTGCAGCCGGTTGAGATCGATCCCATTGACCGATCGGCGCGGGGCGCCGAAGCGGCTCGGCGTCGTCAAACTCTGGAGCTCCACCAACAGCGGGCGGCTGCCTTCCAGCGCGACGTGCACGACATTGCCGACCTCGCTGAGCGAGCGGTCTTGCAGGAAGGCACGGCTGGGATCGCTGACCTCGTGCATGCCGCTGTCGCGCATCTCGAACACACCGATCTCATCGGTGGAGCCGAAGCGATTCTTCTGGCTGCGCAGAATGCGGAAGCTATGGTGACGCTCGCCTTCGAGGTAGAGCACGGTGTCGACGATGTGCTCGAGCACGCGCGGCCCGGCGATGGCGCCCTCCTTGTTCACGTGACCCACCAGGAAGATCGGAATGTGGCTGCTCTTGGCCAGCAGCATCAGGCGTCCGGCGCACTCGCGCACCTGGCTGACGCTCCCCGGCGCCGAGGTGACGCCGCCCAGGAACACGGTCTGGATGGAGTCGATGACTGCCATCATCGGCCGCGCCTTTTCGAGGTGCTCGATGATGCCGTCGAGGTCGTTTTCGGCCAGCACCATCAGCCGTTCGCCGTCGACGCCCAGCCGTTGCGCGCGCAGCTTCAGCTGCTGGACAGATTCTTCGCCCGAGACATACAAGACCGGTCCATAGGTACTCGCCACCTCGCTGGCCAGTTGGAGCAGGAGCGTCGACTTGCCGATCCCGGGGTCACCACCCACCAGCACCAATGAGCCGGGTACGATGCCGCCGCCCAGGACCTGATTGAGCTCGCGCATCGCCAGTCGCAGACGGTTGGCCTGGGCGAAGCGGACCTCGGACAGCGGCATCGGCTGCGCCGAGGAGACGCTAACGCGACGTGCTCCGTTGGCACGCGCCACCGCCTCCGCCCGGACCTGCTCCTCGACGTAGGTGTTCCAGTTGCCGCACTCCGGGCAGCGCCCCACCCACTTCGAAGACTGGTTGCCGCACTCCTGGCAGGCAAAGATCGTGCGCGGCCCCTTGAGCGTCTTCACGTCCGGCAGTAACTATAGGGTCGATTTGCGACAGCTGCGTGTCGGCGTGATGACCCCGAAATTAGGGCAGCACGCGGAGGAAGACCGGCGCCTGGCTCGCCGAGGTCAGCAGCGCTCCGGTCGCTGCCACCAGGCTGATGGTGGCAAAGGCTGGAAGGCCAAAGAATTGGGCGGACAGCGCCGTCGTTAGCGCACCAGCGAGAGCGCCACCAACGATCGTCGCCGGGATCCATGCCCAGGCAATGTTGCCCGCCGATCCTCGCAGCACAAGCGCCTGTGCGGTACCGACGACGAGGCCCGCCGTGGCCAGCGCCGCCGCGCCGCTTAGCATCGCCGTGCCGGGGCTGATCAGTTCGCCGGACGGAGGCGCGAACACGTTAAGCACTGTCGGAATCACGACGATCGCGGTTATGAGGCTAGCGGCAACGGTTGCCGGCACCCACCAGTAGGCGTCGACCCGATAGCGCCGAAACAGGAACCACTGCACGCCCGATGAAATCAGGACGCTGACCACTGTGGCGGCATACGCGACGTCGAGCTGCGTGGCGAGGGTTCGGACCTGCCATGCGGCCAGGGCTCCCAGAGCCGCACCGAGGATGGTGCCAACGATCCAGAGCGCCCAGGCCAGCCGATGCTTAGGGCCGCGAACCTCGACCACGGGCTGGCGCATCGCCGGTTCGGGCTGGCGCATCGCCGGTTCGGGCATGCCCATCGCGGCCATCGTACCGCCCGTTTCGCGCGGAGCGGTTACGAGACCGTAACGAGCAGAGAAGGAAACGGGCCGGTGCCCACCCGGCCCGCTCTTCTCGCTGCCTTCTAGCTACCGGATGCCAGCTGTTGTGCTCGGTTGATGATGCTTTGCGCCCGCTGCACCAGCGACGCGACTGTGCCATCGCTAATCTGGGCGTGGTCGAAGACTGCCGCCTCGAGTTGCTGGGAGATTTGAAGCGCGACCGCGTCGCGGTCGTTGGTGAGGCTGTTGAGCTGGTTTTCGAATGCCAAATAGAGGCCGTCGTTGGCCCCACTGCCAGTCTCCACGGCCCGAGTGTCAGCGTTGACGACATCGGTACCGAAGGCCCCAACCGTCGCGTCGAGCTGCTTGTAGACGTGACCAAGCTGGAGCAGTGCGTCGCGATTCCCATTGACAGCCACCGCTCCCCCATCGAGCACATCGAGGAGGACGCGGCCGTCGTGCCGGTAGTCATCGTGCAGGCCGACGAGCGCCATGATGGTTGGCCTGGTATCGGTGTGATCCGACCAGATCTGGTTGTTGACGCCGAGGTTGCGGACCCCGGGACCGACGAGCCCCAGCCAGGTGATCGTGATCTGCGGCTGGATGTCGCCGTGGTGCCAGGTTTCGACACCCTGGCATTGGATCACGGTGTCCGTGGGGGTGCCGCAATCGAGTCCGCCGGCCACGCCCTCGTAGTCGGGATTGTTGAATTGCGTGAGGGTGGGAGTCCGCAAGGGATCGGACGTCACCATGTGCAAGGCCCGGAGTGTGGGGCGATCGGCCAGACCGTCGACCAATCGTTGGCGCTGGCCGGTCAGCGGGTTCGTAACGATGAGATTGCCGGCGGCGCGCTCGAGCTGGCGAGTCGCGGCATCGTTGGGTCCGGGGTTTCCGTTGACGTAGTAATCGGGTGCGGAGTCGCCCTTGAGCGCGAAGTTGCTCCCCAGCAGGGTGTCAAGCGCAACCTCAACGCTGCCCAGTTTGGTGGGGTCGTAGCTGCAGGTGACCGCCACGCCGTTGCAGCCAGGATTGCTGGGGCCGACGCCGACGAAGTGATCGTTCTCGTCCGCCGTGACGATGAACAGGGTGTTCGACTTGTTGATCCCGTCCGCGGCGAGGCGCGCGAAGAATTTGCCGAAGGCCTCGTCGTAGTTGCGCAGGTTCTGCTCGTAGATCGGATCACCCGGTCCAAGCCCGGTATCGGATTTCTCGTGGACGGCCGAGAGATAGGCCGTGGTGATCGGTACGCCGTGCTCCTGCATCGACGCCACGTAGGAGAGAGACACCGCGGCGGTGGTCCCATTGAAGCCGGGGAAGCCCGGGTAGAGCGTCCCGTCCGGAGCGGCGTTCGCGATGACGTTGCCATCCAGGTCCAACATCGGCAGGGTGGCGCTGATCTGCGGCGCTACGTACTTGTGGCCGAAGAGGCCGTTGAAGCCGGCATAGCCGCCCGGCTCAGCCGGCAGGACATCGGCAACGCCCCGATTGGATGAGGCGCAGAGTGCGGCCCCCTGTGGGCAGTGGATGGCGACGCCGATGAAGTCGGCCGTCGTCTTTGCGACTCCGTTGTCGCTGGTGTCCGCCGCCTCGGCGGCCTCGGGCGACGTCGCGCCGTAGACCGTCGCCACGTTGGCGACCCGCTCCAACTCGATATTCGCGGTGCCGACGGCGCCAAAGTTGCAACCCGCCCTCGTGTAGGGCACCCAGGGCGCCGGTGGATTCTTGCCCTGGGCATCCAGCATGTTGAGCTTGTTCTCCGCCGTGTGGTCGAACGCTTGGGCGAGGTCGGTCCAGTAGGCAAACGAGAGGGCTTGATGAGCGGTGCCGTCAGGTCCGTAGAAGAAATACGTGTTGCTGACCGGCTGACCATGACGATCCGGATAGACGCCCGTCAGGGTGGTCAGGATGTCAGTGCCAGTGTGCGAGATCAGCGGCGTGTGGTGATTGTTGAGCACGGTGCCATTGCCGACGAGGAAGTTGTAGAGGCTCGGCATCTGCTCGATGTCGGACGGGACATTCGGATTGTCGCGCCGGAAGTGGACGTTGTCGAATTGGAGTTGGATGACATGCTTGATCGCTCCGCCTTCCGAATTCAGCTGACAACCCGAAGACGGCTGCGCCGCCCGTGCGGGGAGCGATGTCGTGGCGATGCCGAGCGAGGCGGCGGGCAGCGCGGCGACCGCCAGAATGTTTGCAAGCGTGCGACGAAGTCGACGGTGCTCAGAACTCATACGTTCCCTCCTTATCGCCAGGGGAGGCCGGCGAGGTGCCGGCCTCTCGTCACTCCTACGTTAGGACGCCGCGAGCGCGTTTGCCTGGTCGATCAGCGACTGCGCCTGGGCGATCCAGTCCTTTGCCGACTGTTCGTTAATCGCCTGGTCGTCGAACGCCGCCGCGTTCAGCGCCGCCTTTATCTGCGCAGCGAGAGCGTCGCGTTGGCCCGCCAGGCTGGCGATCGACGTCTCGATCGACTCGTACTGCGTCTCATCGGTGCTCTTCAACGCCCTGGTCGACGCGCTCAAGAGATCGAGCCCAAACTGGCCAAACGACGCATTGACCTGCTCGTAAACGTCGCCCAACCGAAGCAGTGTGGCTCGATGGGCGATCAGGGTTTGCGGCAGTGCCTTGGTATCGATCGCCTCGATCA
>Ga0070697_100004652_pt1 | contig 10532 bp, 12 predicted proteins | sample KBSK1501metaG_FD_65475 | JGI IMG/M metagenome (GOLD analysis project Ga0070697, IMG submission 65475) | Corn, switchgrass and miscanthus rhizosphere microbial communities from Kellogg Biological Station, Michigan, USA - KBS K1-50-1 metaG | ecosystem: Host-associated > Plants > Roots >... | reverse complement strand
TCTGGTGCGCGAAGCCGTCGAACTGCGTGCCGACCTGGCCGATCTCGGAGGTGACGACCTCCTCGTTGCTGCCGCGCGTGTTCCTCCCGGCATTCATGAAGGTGCGCTTGGTGTGCAGGTTGAAGATGCGCGTGCCGAAGAAGGCCATGCCAGGCCCGAGCACGTGGCTGAGCTCGATCACCTCGCCGGTCTTGATCAGCCGCGCCCCGCGCAGCACGACCTCCGGGTTCTTCATGTGGTTGCCCGAGCCGCGCTCGTCGCCCGCGCCCCACTTCGACGGGCAGCGCTGGCTTTCGGGCGGCACGTTCCACTGCGCGGCGGCAACCAACGGGACTGCAAGCAAGGCAGCGGCGATGCGCTTCATCGTTTTCCCCTCAATTGACGGTTTCGTAAAGGCGTTCGTCGTACAGCGCCCCGCTCATCGGAGCGAGCCGGTCGCGGAACTCGCGCACGTGCGGGGCCATGCCGTGCGCGTCGAAGGTTTCGCGGCTCGCCCAGACCTCGATCACGGTGAAATGGTTGGGCCGGTTGGTCTGCTGCACGATCTCGTAGCGCAGGTTGCCGTCGTCGCGGCGGCTCGCCTCGCCGAGGCTCTTCAGCAGCCCGACGGCGTCGTCCTTGCGCGGCGGGATGACGTCGACGTGGGTCACGACGTAGACGCCGCGCGCAGGGCGCGGGCCGTCCAGCTCCCCGACCGAGAGCGCATTATGGAAGCGGTCGTCGGCCGGGCTGTTGCGCAGCCCCTGGAGCTTGTCGCGGAATTCCCTGGTGGCGCCGGCCGCGGCGTGCGCCTCGTACGCCTTCTGGTCCTTCCAGGCCGTCAGCAGGACGAACTGGCCCGGCCGGGCCGCGCTCTGCACGACCTCGGCGCGCAGGTTTCCCTCGTCCCGGCGGGCAGCGTCGCGATGGCTTTTGAGGAGCGCCGCGGCCTCGGACCTCGCCGGCGGCCTCACCTCGACATAGGTCACCACGTAGAGCGGAGCAGGGCCTTGAGCGGACACTTCAAAAGCCGCCAACAGAAGAACCAGCGCGGTACAGCTGCGAAATGCCGGCATGCCTCCTCCTCCTCAGTCCGCTGCAGCAGGCGCTTATCGTACGCCCGAGCAGCGCGAATATGTTACAAATTCCGAAACGCGATCGAGGGGGACGGATGGTCAGCCGCAGGAAATTCCTTGGGTTCACCGGCCTCGCCGCCGCCTGGCCGAATGCCGCCTGGACCCAGGACGAAAAACTCAAGGCCAAGCCCAAGCCGAAGCCCGAGGGCGTCCTCGTCAACGACGTGCACGCGCAGCTCAACTCGACGCGCGTGTTCCGCATTGTCGAACCGACGTCGGCCGACGCGGTGCGCGGCGCGATGAAGCTGGCGCGGACCGAGAAGCGCGCGCTGTGCATCGCCGGCGGGCGCCACGCCATGGGCACGCAGCAGTTCGCCACCGACGGCGTGCTGCTCGACATCCGCAAGATGAACAAGGTGCTGGCGTTCGACACCGAGCGCGGGCTGATCGAGATGGAGTCCGGCATGCAGTGGCCGCAGCTGCTCGAGCACCTGGCGGCGGCGCGCTTCGCCGGCGAGAAGCAGTGGGCGTTCAACCAGAAGCAGACCGGCGCCGACCGGCTGACGATGGGCGGCTGCCTCGCGGCGAACATCCATGGCCGCGGGCTGACGCTGCCGCCGTTCATCTCGGACGTCGAGTCGTTCACGCTCATCGACGCGAAGGGCGAGCTGCGTGCCTGCAGCCGCACCGAGAACGGCGAGCTGTTCCGCCTCGCGATCGGCGGCTACGGATTGTTCGGCGTCATCTACTCGGTCACGCTGCGCCTCGTCCCCCGTCGCAAGCTCCAGCGCGTGGTCGAGCTGCGCACGGTGAACGAGATTCCCGGCGCCTTTGCCGAGCGCATCCGCGACGGCTTTCTCTACGGCGACTTCCAGTACGCGATCGACGACCTTTCGCCCGACGACTACCTGCGCCGCGGCGTGTTCTCGTGCTACCGGCCGGTGCCCGACGACACGCCGATGCCGCCGGCGCAGAAGGAGCTCACCGAGCGCGACTGGATCGAGCTGCTCTACCTCGCGCACAAGGACAAGCCCGCGGCCTTCCAGCGCTACGCCGGACACTACCTCGCGACCAACGGGCAGCTCTACTGGTCCGACGAGTGCCAGATGAGCATCTATCCGGAGAACTACCACCGCGCCATCGACAAGCGGCTCGACGCGGAGTTTCGCGGCACCGAAGCGATCACCGAGATCTACTGCGAGCGCGACGCGCTGCCGGCGTTCATGGCCGAGGTCGCCCAGCACGCGCGCCGCGAAAAGATGGAGATCATCTACGGCACGGTGCGGCTCATCGAGCAGGACAAGGAGAGCTTCCTCGCCTGGGCGAGGAAGCCCTACGCCTGCGTGGTCTTCAACCTGCACATCGAGCGCTCCTCGCGCGGCCTGATCCGCGCCGGCGACCAGTTCCGGCGCCTGATCGACCTGGGCATCAAGTACGGCGGCAGCTGGTACCCGACGTATCACCGGCACGCGCTGCGTCGCCAGGTCGATGCCTGCTACCCGCAGTTCGCGGATTTCCTGAAGCTCAAGCGCAAGTACGACCCGGAAGAGCTGTTCCAGAGCGACTGGTACCGGCACTACAAGAACATGTTCAATTATTACTAGCCGAGCCGCGGTGCGCGCGGACCGGCCGAGCACGACCGCCAGGCTGATCGCCGCGGCGACCGTGTTCCTTTCACGCGACCCGCGCTTTTGCGACCTGGTGCCGCCTGGGGCAGCGGAACTGTGCGCGCGCTTTGTCTCGGTTGAAGCGGTTTCGCGTCCGCCCCTGAGCTGGGCGGTCTGGCTCGCCGAGCGCGCGACCATCCCGGGCCTGATGCTGCACTTCATGCTGCGCAAGCGCTTTATCGAGGACACCGTGCGCGCGAGCCTCGCTGCGGGCTGCGAGCAGGTGGTCGTCGTCGGCGCCGGGTTCGACACCCTCGCCGCGCGCCTCGCTCCCGCCCACCCGCAGGCGCGGTTCATCGAGATCGACCATCCGGCGACGCAGGCCGCGAAGCGCGTGGCGATCCCCGAGCGCAGGAACCTCGACTTCATCGCCGCGAACCTGGCCGAAGAACGGCTGCAGAACGCGCTGGCCGGCGGCGCGTACCGGCGCGACGCGCCCTCGGTGTTCGTCATCGAGGGGCTGCTGATGTATCTCACCGACGCGCAGATCGCCGTGCTCTTCGCGGCGATCGCCGAATTGCAGCACGCCCCCGGCACGGTGATCTTCAGCGTGATGGAGCCCACCGCCGACGGCCGAGCGCGGTTCCACAACGCGACGCCGCTCGTCACGCGGCTGCTGTCGCTATGGCGCGAGCCGTTCAGGTCGGCGCTGCGGCGCGAGGCGCTGCTGCGGCTTGGCGAGCGCTTTCCCGGATTGAAGCTGCGCGATCTCGCGGACAGCGAAACGCTGCGCGCGCGCTATCTCGCTCCGTCCGGGAGGCAGGACCTGCCCCTTGCAAAGGGCGAAACGGTGCTGGTCGCCGACCGGATCGTCCAGCCATGATCGCCGAGCCCTCCACCATGCTCACCGATTACGCCCTTGCGGCGGTGACCGGTTATCTGGCATTGCGCTTGCACAAAACCGGGAAATCGCCCTGGTGGACGGTCGCCTTCGTGGCGCTCGCGCTGACCGCCCTGCTCGGCGGCACTTACCATGGTTTTGGCGTGCCCGTCTGGAAGGCGACGGTACTGCTCGCCGGGATCATCAGCTTCGCCATGGTCGCCGGCGCCGCGATCGCGACGACCACCGGGCCGCTCCGAAGAATCATCGTCGTCCTCGCCGTGGCGAAGCTCCTGGCCTACGAGGCCTGGATGAGCGGCCACGACGATTACCTCTACGTCATCATCGACACCGGCATCGCTCTCGCGGTGGTCGCCCTCCTGCACCGCTCGCCCTGGATCCTGGCGGGCGTCGCCGTCTCGCTCGCCGCTGCCGGGGTGCAGGCGAGCGGCTTCGACCTTCATCCGCATCTGAACCACAACGACCTGTATCACCTCGTCCAGATCGCCGCGATGATCCTTTTCTACCGCGGCGTCACGTACAGCGCGACGATCTCGAGCAGCCGGTCGGCCATCACCGGCTTGTGGAGGTAGGCGACGGCGCCGAGCTGCTTGGCGTAGTCGGCCACGTCCTCCTTGGAGGTCAGGAACACGACCGGAATATCGCGCGTGGCGTCGTCGGCCTTGAGCGCGGCCACCAGCTGGTAACCGTCCATGTACGGCATACTCACGTCGGCGATGATCAGGTCGGGCCGGGCCTTGAGCACGTGGCGCCCGGCGACGATGCCGTCTTCCGCGGTCAGCACTTTGTAGCCCGCGTTCGACAGGTGCATCCCCAAGAGCTGGAGCATGCTCTTGTCGTCGTCGACAATGAGGATGGTGGCTTTGGTCTTGGCTTGAGGGCGCGCCATGAAGCGGGTCTTTTACGGATGGTACATGGTCGCCGCCGGCTGCGGCCTGCAGTTCCTGCAGTCGTCGCTGCTGACGCAGTCCTTCGGCGCGTACGTCGCGGTGCTGCGCGACGACCGCGGCTGGAGCAAGACCGCGCTGTCGGGCGCGGCGGCCCTGCAGCAGATGGAAGCCGCGATCCTCGGCCCGCTGCTCGGCTGGATCATCGACCGCTTCGGCCCGCAGGGCCTGATCCGCATCGGCGTGGTGGTGTTCGGCATCGGCTTCATGCTGTTCAGCCGGGTCGAGACCCTGCTCGAGTTCTACGCCGCCTTCATCGTGATGGCGATCGGCTCGAGCTTCTGCGGCTTCTTCCCGCTCAACGTCGCGCTGATCCACTGGTTCGAGCGCTGGCGCGCCCGCGCGCTGTCCAGCCTTTCGCTCGGCCTCGCGCTCGGCGGCATTTTCGTCCCGGTGATCGCCTGGTCGCTCGCCGCCTTCGGCTGGCGCGCCACCGCGTTCGCCTCGGGCGTCGCCTATATCGCGATCGGCCTGCCGCTCGCCTGGATCATCCGCCGCCGCCCCGAGGACCACGGCGAGACGATTGATGGACTATCTTCAAAAACTACCATAGAGAATGTCTCCGAGAAAAAGGCAGAGCAGACGCGGGATTTCACCGCGCGCGAGGCGCTGCGCACGCCGGCGTTCTGGCTGATCTCGCTCGGCCACGGCTTCGCGCTGCTGGTGGTCCACGCGGTGAACGTGCACGCCATCACGCACATGAAAGAGGGGCTCGGCTACTCGGTCGCCCAGGCCGCGTTCGTGATCACGCTGATGACCGTCGGCCAGATGGGCGGCGTCGGCGTCGGCTGGCTGGTGGGCGACCGCTTCGAGAAGCGCCTGGTCGCCGCCACCTGCATGCTGATGCACATGGCGGGGCTGCTGCTGCTCACCTATGCGGTCGCCCTGCCGATGCTCATCGCCTTCGCCGCGCTGCACGGCGTCGCCTGGGGCCTGCGCGGCCCGTTCATGCAGGCGATCCGCGCCGACTATTTCGGCCGCGCCGCGATCGGCATGATCCTTGGCCTTTCCTACCTGATCATCGTCGTCGGCCAGGTCGGCGGCCCGATGATCGCCGGCATCATGGCCGACGCGACCGGCGACTACCGCGCGGGCTTCACGATCCTCGCGCTGCTCGCCGGCATCGGCTCGCTTTTCTTCCTGCTGGCGAGGCGTCCGTCACGGCCGCTGCGCGCGCCAGGCGAGTAGCATTGGCGTACCTGATTCCAAGGAGCACACCATGACCGCTCCCGTCAAGGAAGCCACCGAGTCCTCCGACCAGTACCGCGAGCTGGCGCTGCGAATCTACGTGCAACTGTCGGCCAACGTGTACGCCACCGGCTCGCAGGGCAAGCCCGAGCCCAAGATCCTCGCCGCGTTCAGCTTCAGATGCGCCGAGGCCTTCGAGGCGGCCGAGGGCGAAACCGACCGCGCCAAGGCCCGCGCCGCCAGGGAAGCGAGGGAGAAGGTCGATCTCAACAAGATCGACATGTCGGGCATGTTCGCCAACGTCGCCAAGAAGTAATGGCGGAAACCAGGGAGCAGCTCTTCGCCCGGCTCGAAGCCCTGGGCTTCGAGAAGGTGGGCGAGATGCGCAATCGCGGCATCCTCGACGGCGAGCCGGCGTGGGTCTACGAATGGCTCGAGGAGCGCGGCATCAAGCGGCTGGACGAGGCCAACAGCCTGCAGCGCGAGGCCGTCTACGCGGCCGAGCGCTCCGCCGCCGGCGCCGAGAAGTCCGCGCGCTACGCGATGGTCGCGGCGCTGGCGGCGCTCGCCACGGTGCTCGTCTCCATCATTCCAGGCTGCATCGAGCGCCTGCGGGCACAGGGCATGGGCTATCCGCCCGGGGGCTACGGCATTCGGCAAGACGTTCCGAACGTTGGCAGCCAAATCCCGGACCGGATCGTTTCGGGGAGCAGCATCCCGGTCGACAAGACCTGGCCGGAACTGACCCCTGAAGAGCGGAAGCGCTGGAAAGAACGAAACTATGAGGCGATGAGCGACAGCGACGAGCCGCCTTTCCCGCTGCATGGCCTCGCCCCGGTCTACGGGAGCCTGGAGCGCTTGATGCAGCGCCTCAAGGAGGAAGGACGCGTCGACCTGGCGGTGGAAGGCCCTCTGGAGCTGGAGCTGGCAGTCGACCCGCAAGGCAACGTCCGCTCGGTCAAGGTCTGGAAATCCCCGCACCCGGAGCTCACCAAGTCTTTCGCCGGCAGCATGATGTTCGAGAAATTCAAGCCGGCGTTATGTGGCGGTACCGCCTGCTCGATGGCATTTCCATTGAGAGCGTCCATCGAGCACCGGATCAGGTGAGCCGGCTAAGCGACCAGGCGCTGCTCGTAGCCCTCGCCCCACACGCAGAGCAGCTCCATCACCGGCTCTAGGCTGCGGCCGACTTCGGTCAGCGCGTATTCGACGCGCAGCGGCGAGCTGTCGTAGACCTTGCGCGTGACGATGCCGTCGCGCTCGTGATCTGAAAGTAACCTGGTGACGTTCCAGCCCCCACTATACAACGGCGCAGGAGCGCCCTAGAGTGGCCCTACCCCAACTGGAGACTGAAATGATTGCATTGAACGTCAACGGCAGGCGCGTCGAGGTCGATGCCGAGGCCGACACGCCGCTGCTCTGGGTGCTGCGCGACTACCTCGACATGACCGGCACCAAGTTCGGCTGCGGCATGGCGCTGTGCGGCGCCTGCACGGTCCATATCGACGGCCAGCCGACGCGAAGCTGCGTGACGCCCGCCTCGGCGGTGGCCGGAAAGGGCATCACGACGATCGAGGCGATCGGCGCGACCCGGGCCGGCAAAGCGGTGCAGGACGCCTGGGTTGCGGAGAACGTGCCGCAGTGCGGCTACTGCCAGTCGGGACAGGTGATGAGCGCCGCGGCGCTCCTCGCCTCCAAGCGCAACCCGAGCGACGCCGACATCGATAGCGCGATGTCCGGAAACATCTGCCGCTGCGCCACCTACCCGCGCATCCGCGCCGCCATCAAGCGCGCGGCAAGGGGGCTGGCATGATCACCAACGTCAGCCGCAGGGATTTTTTCAAGGCCTCGGGCGCCCTCGTTCTCGCTATCTCCTTTCCTGGAAAAGTATTTTCCCAGACGCAGCATTCTTTCGCACCCAACGCATTTGTCAGGATCGGCACAGACAACACCGTCACCGTGATCGTGAAGCACCTCGAGATGGGGCAAGGCACCTACACCGGGCTGCCGACGCTCGTCGCCGAGGAGCTCGACGCCGACTGGTCGCAGATCCGCGTCGAGGGCGCGCCCGCCGACGCGGGCCGCTACAACAATCTCTTCTGGGGGCCGGCGCAAGGCACCGGCGGCAGCACCGCGCTCGCCAATTCCTACGAGCAGCTGCGCAAGGCCGGCGCCACCGCGCGCGCCATGCTGGTTTCGGCCGCCGCCGCGAAGTGGAGCGTGCCCGCCTCGCAAATCACCGTTTCGAAAGGTGTAGTTCAACATGAGAAAGGCAAGTTCACCTTCGGCGAGCTGGCGGCCGATGCCGCAAGCCAGCCGGTGCCGGCCGAAGTTGCGCTCAAGGATCCGAAGGACTTCGCCTACATCGGCAAGCCCGCCGCGCGCACCGACGCGCGCGCCAAGTCGAATGGCAGCGCGATGTTCACTCAGGACGTGAAGCTGCCGGGCATGCTTACCGCCGTGGTGCTGCATCCCGAGCGCTTCGGCGCGAAGCTCAAGAGCTTCGACGCCGCCAAGGCAAAAGCCGTCAAGGGCGTGGTCGATGTGGTCGCCTTCTCCACGCCGGTGACGAACGGCGTCGCAGTGCTCGCCAGGGACTACTGGAGCGCGAAGAAAGGCCGCGACGCGCTCACCGCCGAGTGGGACGAAACCGGCGCCTTTCGCCTGGGCTCGGCCGAGATCATGGCCGAGTACAAGAAGCTCGCCGTCACCCAGGGCATCGTGGCGCGCAAGGATGGCGACGTCGAGCGCGCGCTGAAGGACGCGCCAAGGACGCTCGAGGCCGCCTACGAGTTCCCGTACCTGGCGCACGCCAGCATGGAGCCGATGAACTGCGTGGCGAAGCTCGACGCCAGCAGTGAAAAGGCGGGCTGCGAGATCTGGAACGGCGAGCAGTTCCAGACCGTCGACCAGGCGGCCGTGGCGAAGCTCCTCGGGCTCAAGCCCGAGCAGGTGAAGCTCAACATGCTCTACGCCGGCGGCAGCTTCGGCCGGCGCGCCAACCCGCAGTCGGACTTCGTGCTGGAAGCGGCGGCCATTGCAAAAGCGATCGAAGGGCGCGCGCCGGTGAAGCTGGTCTGGGGGCGCGAGGACGACATGCGCGCGGGCTTCTACCGGCCGATGTACTACCACTCGCTCGAAGCGGGCCTCGACGCGCGCGGCAGGCTGATCGCGTGGCGCCACAGCATCGTCGGCCAGTCGATCCTCGCCGGCACCGCGTTCGAACCGATGCTGGTGAAGAACGGCGTCGACGCCACCTCGGTGGAAGGCGCCGCCACCCTGCCCTACGCGATCCCGAACCTCGCCGTCGACCTGCATTCGCCGAAGATCGGCGTGCCGGTGCAGTGGTGGCGCTCGGTCGGCTCCACGCACACCGCCTTCGCCACCGAGTGCTTCCTCGACGAGATCGCGCGCGCCACGAAGAGGGACCCGTACCAGCTGCGCCGCGCGCTCCTCGGCAAGCACCCGCGCCACAAGGCGGTGCTCGAGCTCGCCGCGCAGCAGGCGGGCTGGGGCAAGCCCTTGCCGAAAGGACGCTCGCGCGGCATCGCGGTGCACGAGTCGTTCAATACCTTCGTCGCCCAGGTGGCGGAGATCTCGAGGAACAAAGACGGCTCCCTCAAGCTCGAGCGCGTCGTTTGCGCAGTCGACTGCGGCGTCGCCGTCAACCCGAACATCATCGCCATGCAGATGGAGTCCGGCATCGGCTACGGCCTGTCGGCCGCGCTGACGGGCGCCATCACGCTGAAGGACGGCAGGGTCGAGCAGTCCAACTTCCACGACTACCCGGTGCTGCGCATCAACCAGATGCCGCGGGTTGAAGTCCACATCGTTGCTTCAAAGGAGAAGCCGAGCGGGGTTGGCGAGCCTGCCACGCCGGTGATCGCCCCGGCGCTCGCCAACGCGATCCTCGCGCTCGGCGGAAAGCCGGTGCGGGCGCTGCCGCTAGCGGCCCAGGGAATTACCTTTTCTTGAAGAAGTTCCGGCGCGGGGCCGCGGGCGGCACCGGGCGCTCGTCCTTGTGCCGGAAGCTGATGCGGCCGCGGGTCAGGTCGTAGGGCGAGATCTCGAGCGACACCTTGTCGCCGGCGAGGATGCGGATGCGGTGCTTGCGCACCTTGCCCGAGGCATAGGCGAGCACCTTCGCGCCGTTCGTCATCTCGACGCGGAACTGGGTGTTGGGGAGCACCTCCTGCACTACGCCATCCATGGTGAGCATGTCTTCTTTAGCCATGCAGCCAGTATGAGGCTTGCGCCGGCCCGCGACCGGCGCGAAAGACCTTTATTCCCAGGGTCGAACGATTCGTTGGCCTTTGGGTCCAAATATGTGATACATCAATGAGTAAGCCACACGGAGCCCAGGCTCACCGGCAAATCCCTGCTGATCCCTCGCTTCGCTGTCCTTCGGAAGGGATCGGCCATGCAGCCAGGCAAGGAAGCATTCAGGGCGCGACGCTCCGCCGCCTGGACCCGCGAGCGCGTCGACAACCTCAGCAAGCAGGAAATCCAGCAGCTGCGGGCCAACGCCGGAGACCTGGGCGAGCACGACATCGTCACGCTGTGCGATGAAGCGCTTCGGTCTCTGCCCAAGGGCGGCGGCAAGCGCGGCGCGGCATTGGCGAAGACCAAGAAGGCACGCCGGCTGATTTCGCGCGGCAAGGCCTTCGAGGCGCGCGGCGTGCACCTGGACGACGCGCGCGCGAGCTGGGGCGGGGTGCGCAGCTCCGATGGCGTGGTGGTCATGAGCCTGTGGGCGGACGCGGTCAAGTTGCGCGACGGCGCGTGCAACTATCTGCTGTGGGCGCCGAACCTGGACGGCGCGCGTCCCTGGTCG